>Ga0075331_1000134_pt1 | contig 15026 bp, 8 predicted proteins | sample MayberrySE_TuleA_FD_120090 | JGI IMG/M metagenome (GOLD analysis project Ga0075331, IMG submission 120090) | Natural and restored wetland microbial communities from the San Francisco Bay, California, USA, that impact long-term carbon... | ecosystem: Environmental > Terrestrial > Soil > Wetlands ... | reverse complement strand
GGCCGGTCCCGGTGCTCGACCTCAGCACAGGCAGGCGCCGTCACATCGTGATGGCGACCTTCCCGCGGATGGCCCCGTCCTCAAGGCGCCGCACCGCGTAGGCCGCACGTTCGAGCGGGTAGCAGCGGTCCAGGGCAGGCCTGAGCTGGCCGGAATCGACGAGCCGGGCGAGCCGCTCGTAGTCGGTGCCGCGCTCGCGAGCCAACAAGACGACCAGGCGTTGGCCGATGAAGGGGGAGAGAAGCGCTCCGCCGAGCTGTCGCCGCATACCCGTGATGACGCCGCTGCTCTCACCACCGACGAAGACGACCGTTCCGCGCGGCGTCAGCGCACGACGCAGCCGGCTCACGGGCGGGTTGCCGGCAATGTCGAGGATCAGGTCGTAGCGGCGCGTGCCGTCGGCCCAGTCGTCGCGGCTGTAGTCGATGACATGGTGGGCGCCGAGGGCGGCGACGTGGTCGAGCTTGGCGCTGCTGCACACGCCGGTCACGTCGGCGCCCAGGCTGGCGGCCAGCTGCACCGCGTAGCTGCCGACGCCGCCCGAGGCGCCGGTGATCAGCACGGACTGGCCGGGCTGGACCTTGCCTGCGTCCGTAAGTGCCTGAAGGGCGGTGCCCGCCGAGATCGGGATGACGGAGGCCTCCGCGAAGGAGAGGTTCGCCGGCTTGTGCGCCAACCGGTTCTCGCCGGTGACGGCGTACTCCGCAAAGGACCCGGGCGCGACTCCGTAGACCTGGTCGCCGGGGGAGAAGCGTGTCACCTTCGCACCGACTTCCACGACGGTCCCCGAGACGTCGCGGCCGAGCACTGGGTTCTTCGGTCGGCGGATGCCGGAGGCGAGGCGTACGGCGTACGGCTTGCCGGTCATCAGGTGCTCGGTGCCGCGGTCGAGCCCGGCGGCGTGCACGCGGATCAGCACCTGGTCGTCCCGGACAACGGGGCGAGGCACCTGCGCGAGTCGCAGCACATCGGAGCTGCCGTAGCGGGTCTGGGTGACGGCCCGCATCGTGTCGGTCGACGTGGTTGTGGATTCAGGGTTCATGGGGAGTGTCCTTCGTGGTGGGGTGATGACGGGGAGGGGTGCTGACGGGGAGGGGTGCTGACGAGGTGGGGATCAGATCGGGGGCATGGGGTCGTACTGGATGTAGCGACGGACCTCGCGGGCGCGCTCGACGTCGGTGAGCCGCGCCACGAGGTGCAGGGCCATGTCGATGCCGGCGCTGACGCCGGCGCTGGTGATGAGGTCGCCGTCGTCGACGAAGCGTGCTGCGACGTCGGTGATGATCGTGGGATCGAGCTCGGACAGCAGGTTCAAGGACGCCCAGTGGGTGGTGGCCCGACGGCCCATCAGCAGGCCGGCGGCCGCGTAGACGAGGCTCCCGGTGCAGACTGAGGTCATCAGGGGCACCGAGTCCCGGAGGCTGCGGACCCATCCGAGGTGGTCGGGGTCCAGGAGCATCGGCCTGGTGCCGGGCCCGCCCGGGTGGATGAGTACGTCGAGTGGCGGAGCGTCGTCGAACGAGTGGTGCGCCCCCAGCACGAGAGACTTCGCACCGACGACGGGCGCCCCGTCGGCCGACAGGCAGAAGGCGTCCCAGCCGTCCTCGGGATAGGTCTGGGTCCAGTGGGAGAGGACCTCCCACGGGCCGACGGCGTCCAGCTCCTCCACCTCGTCGAAGACGAGGACGCCGATCTGCCGACGCGCCGCCACCCGCGTGGGTCGGTCGTGGGCGGGATCAATATGGGACTGGGGGTGCATGGGGGCCTCCTCGTAGGCGATCGTCAGGTGGGGCGCGATGACGCCCGACGTGACCGATCCTGCGGGCTGGACCGGTGGGGTCGCCCCGGTCAAAATGCCGGGTTGCACGGAGTACTCGGGCTCGTGAGCGTCTACGCTCGGCACGTGCTGGTCGGCCGGGGCCCCGAGCGGGCGCTCCTGGCGGCGCTCGTCGACGGTGCCCGCCACGGGACGGCCGGTAGCGTCGTCGTACGAGGCGAGCCGGGCGTCGGCAAGTCCGCGTTGCTCGACGCGATGGTCGCCGACGGTGACGGAGCCACCGTGCTGACCACCCAGGGCCTCGAGGTCGAGGCCCCGCTCGCCTTCGCCGCCCTGCACCGCCTGCTGCGTCCGCTCACCCGGCTGCGCGAGCACCTTCCGCCCCCTCAGGCACGTGCCCTCGCGGTCGCGTTCGGGGAGGACGACGGTCCCGCTGTCGAGCCCTTCCTCGTGGGGGTGGCCACGCTCTCGCTGTTGACGGCGGCTGCAGAGGAGAGCCTCGTGCTGTGCGTCGTCGACGACGCACACTGGTTGGACCCCGCCAGCGCGGGAGCGCTGTTGTTCTGTGCCCGGCGGCTCGGGGCGGACCGGGTGGCAATGGTGTTCGCGGCGCGCGACGATGCGGCGGCGGTCTTCGAGGCGCCCGGACTGGCCGAGCTGGTCCTCACTGGTCTCGACGCCGAGGAGTCCCGCGCCCTCCTAACCGCCAGGCTGGGCGCTGACCCGGCAGACGAGGTTGTTCAACGGCTCATCGCGGAGACAGGCGGTAACCCGCTGGCCCTCCTCGAGCTGCCCGGCGAGCTCACGGTAGCCCAGCTCGAGGGCTCGGCCGCACTGCCGACGACGCTCCACCTCACCGCCCGGGTCGAGCAGGCCTTGCTGGACCGCAGCCGCCGACTGCCGGCCCCGGTGCAGCGCCTGCTGCTGCTCGCGGCCGCCGACGACACAGGCCAGGCCGACGTGCTGCGTCGTGCGGGTGCGCACTGGGGACTGGACGACGACGTGCTGGAGCGTGCGATCGACTCCGGGCTGCTGGTGGACGCGGGCGGCTCGGTGTGCCTGCAACACCCTCTGGTGCGCTCGGCGATCTACCAGGCCGCCACCGCGGCGGACCGCCGGGGAGCTCACCGGGCGCTCGCCGGGGCGTTGGCCGGGTCGGGGCACGAGGACCGCGAGGTCTGGCACCGCGCCTGCGCCGCCGAGGGACCGGACGCCGACCTGGTCGACGCCCTCGAGCGGGTGGGGGAGCGCTCGCAACGACGTGGTGGCCACGTCGCGGCGCTGGCGGCCTACGAGCGGGCGGCGGAGCTGTCCACCGACGCCGCTCGACGCGCCCACCTGGGCTTCGCCGCGGCACGCAGTGCCTGGGCATGCGGGCAGGCGGCCCGCGCGCAGTCCCTGCTCGGCACTGCCAGGGAGGGCACGGAGGACGCACTCCTGCTGTGTGACGTGGCACGGTTGCGCGGGCACATCGAGGTCAACGTCGGCTCGGCCCCGGCGGCGCACCGCATGTTCGTGGACGCCGCGCACGCGGTGCTGCCGGCCGACCCGGCCCGAGCTCTGGACATCGGCGTCGCCGCGGCCGTGATGCGCACCTTCGGTGCCGACAGCGGTACGCCGATGCACACCGATGAGCTCCTGACGGCAACCACCGCGGACCGCTCTCCGCGGACACTGTGCCTGCGGCAGATGCTCGTGGCAATGACCCTGGTCGCGGACGCGGACTGGGGAGCCGCAGCGGACGCGCTCGACGTCGCCCTCGAGATCGGTGCCGCTGTCGACGATCGCGACGTGCTGTGGAACCTCGGCAACGCCGCCCTCCAGCTCGGGGACGACGACCGGCAGCAGCAGTTCTACTTCTTCGCCCTCTCACGCGCGCGGGAGGTGGGCGCCGCCACTGCGGTGACCTACTGCCTTCAGCGGCTCTGCTTCGGGCACTGGACGAGGGGAGACCACGTCGCCCTGCGCGTCAGTGCCGAGGAGGCCGTGGCCCTGGGCACGAGCATCGGCCAACCCGCGGTGACCGCGCTCCCGATCGCCTGGCTCGTTCTCCTGGCGGCCCAGCAGGACCGGGACGACTACGACGACCTGCTGCCGCGGCTTGAGGAGCTGGTCGCGGCGCATCCGCTTGGCATCATGGCGGATCCGGTGCACGACCTGACGCGGTGGGCCATGGGCATACGTGCGGCGAGCACGGGAGACGCCTCCGGCGCCTTCCACCAGCTCGGCCGCATGAGGATGCCGGTGCTCGAGCGCCTGTCGGCCACCGAGCGGATCGAGGCCGCCGTCCGTGCCGGTGAGGCAGCGATGGCACGGGCCTGGGCCGAGGACCTCGCGGCCTTCGCCGAGGCCACCCGTCGCCCGTGGGCGCTCTCCGCCGTGGCGTTCGGCAAGGCGCTCACGGCCGACGTCGACGCCGAGCTGCTGTTCGAGCGAGCGTTGTCGGACGCTGCCACCGGAGGTCGACCTCTAGACGTGGCGCGCGTCGAGCTGGCGTACGGCGAGTGGCTGCGTCGCAGCCAACGGCGCGTGGACGCCCGCATCCACCTGCGTCGCGCCCTCGAGACCTTCCACGACGTCCGGGCTCAGTGGCTGGCCTCCCGGGCGGAGTCGGAGCTGCGGGCCTCGGGAGAGACGGCACGCAAGCGCGACCCCTCGACCCTGCTGCAGCTCACGCCGACTGAGCTGAAGATCGCCCAGCTCGTCAGCTCGGGCATGTCCAACAAGGACGTGGCCGCACAGTGCTGGATCTCTCCCCGCACGGTGGCCTTCCACCTGCGCAACGTCTTCGCCAAGGCAGGCGTCACCTCGCGCGGCGAGCTCGCTCGGCTCGATCTCGGGTGAGTCGCTCGCTGCCCTGAACGAACACTTCCCGGCCATCTGGCCGGGGTGACCACGCGCCCGACCGACCACTCTCGACCGCAGTGCCACTACCCACTGCGAGAGCGAGAAGTCCATGAGCATCGACGTCCACCGCCGCGTCCGATCGCGTGCCACCAGCCCCGGAGTCCGACCTCCCACCGGAACCGTCCTCGGATCGATGGCCGCGGGCGCTGCGGCCGCGACCCTCTTGACGATGCTGGTTCTCCCGGGCGCCACCGAAGGCGTGACGGCCGGTGCGACGTTGCTGGGGTTCGGCCTCGGCTGGGCGATGCTCCGCGTGCGATCCTCACGGACGCCCAGTCCTCAACCTTGGGCGGCGATCCCGGCGGTCGCGATGGCGTCCACGGGCGCAGCCCTCATGGCAGTGGCGCCCTCGGACCACACGATGACCGTGCTCACGTGGGTGTGGCCACCCCTCGCTCTGGCACTGAGCGTGTGGACGTACGTCCGGATGCGGCGGGATCTGACGGGTCCCGGTCGGTGGGTGGTCACGGTCGCGTTGGTCCTCCTCGCCGTCGCCTCCGTGGGCGCCGGCGTCAGGAACATCGCCACCGACTCCTTCGCCCACACCTATCCGGCGCCGGGCGCCATCCACTCCGTGGGTGACCACGACCTGCACCTCGACTGCCGTGGCCAGGGCCAGCCGACCGTCGTGCTGGTCAGCGGCCTCGGCGAGTTCTCCGGGTCCTGGGCCCGGATCCTCGACGGGGTCGCCCCCACCACGCGAGTCTGTGCGTACGACCGCGCGGGTCAGGGCTGGAGCGACGACGTCGAGCACCCCCAGGACGGCATTGCTGCCGCCGAGGACCTCCACGCACTGCTCGCAGCGGCCGGGGAGACGGGCCCGTTCGTGGTGGTGGGCCACTCGATCGGTGGCCCCTACGCGATGACGTACGCCGCCACGTACGCCGACGAGGTGGCGGGCATGGTGCTGCTGGACAGCACCAGCCCCGAGCAGTTCACCGCCATCCCCAGCTACCCCACGCAGTACGCGCTGATGCGGCGCGCGTACGGCGTCATGCCCACGCTGGCGCGGCTCGGGCTCGGAGTGGCCCTGGCCGGTTCGCACCTTCCCCCCGACGACGCGGCACCGGTGGACGAGTGGTCGGCGTCGCCTCGCGCCGGACGCAACAGCCGTGACGAGCTCTCGATGCTCCCCGAGGTGTTCCGGCAGGCGCGTGCCCTCGTCACGCTCGGAGATCGACCGTTCGTCGTGCTGACCAGCGCCGAGAACGCCCGCGACACCGACGGCTGGACCGAGGCGCAGGAGCGCATGGCAGAGCTGTCGACCAACGCCGTCAGCGGCGAGGCGCCGACCAGCCACGCCGGCATGGTCGAGGACCCCCAGGGCGCCTCCGCCTCGGTGCGGGCCATCACGTCAGTCGTCCGTGGGACCCGCACCGGCACGCCCCTCACGACCCCCTGACACCGCGATGACCGGTCAGAACCCGGCCATTCGACCGGTTCGACCGAGGCGGTGCAGCAGCACCGTGGAGACATCAGCCAACGGCAGCGACAACCAACCCAGGCGGTGAGGACGATGGACGGGATCTCGACGATCTCGGACACGACGCAGGTGCGGCCCCCAGCGGGCGACACCATCGACGTCTGCTGGTGCGGTCAGGACATGGATCTCGTGCGGGGCGGCCACTGCCCGCGCTGCGGCACGGCACGTGCCACGCGATGCGACGTCCACCTGCCCCGACTGGCAGCGTGAGGAGAGCGTCATGAACACCACGGCGATCTCGCCCTCATCCCCGGTCGCGGGGAACGTGGCACGGCGCGATCGGGTCGCACTCGGCCTGCTCGTGTCCGCCCAGTTCCTCGTGATGCTGGACACCTCGATCGTGAACGTCGCGCTGCCCTCGATCCAGTCGGAGCTCGGCTTCGGTCCGGCGGCCGTGACGTGGGTCGTGAATGCCTACGTCCTCGCCTTTGCGGGCCTGCTGCTGCTGTCGGGCCGGGCCGCAGACCTGATCGGTCGCCGACGCGTCTTCGTCATCGGGGCGTCCCTATTCACAGTCGGCACCCTGCTCGCGGCAGCAGCGGTGACCAAGGAGCTGCTGATCCTGGGCCGCATCGTGCAGGGGGTCGGCGCTGCCGGTCTCAGCCCGGCGGCCATGTCCCTCCTGCTGGCCACGTTCCCCGCGGCACAACGCGCCCGGGCGATGGGGGCATGGGGCGCTGCGTCGACGCTGGGTGGGGCCACCGGCGTCATGAGCGGGGGAGTGCTCGCCGGCACCGTGGGCTGGCGGGCCGTGTTCCTGGTGACCGTGCCGGTGTCCCTGGCTGCCATCGCCCTGGCCCGGCGAGTGCTGGTGGAGGACGGGCCGGGTGTTCGGCGTACGGTCGACTGGGCGGGCGCCGCCGCTGTCACCGCGGCCGTGATCACCCTCGTGCATGGTGCTGTCGACGCCGTCGACCACGCGTGGACCTCCCCACGGGTCGTCGGCCTGTTCGCCCTCTCGATGGTCCTGATGGCGGCGTTCGTCGTCCTCGAGCGCCGGGCCACGGACCCGTTGCTCCCGCTCGAGCTCTTCCGGTCCCGCCTGCTGCGCAGGGGCACGGCTGTGGCGTTGCTCGGAGGCGCGACCCGGGGCTCGACCTTCGTCCTGGTCGCGCTCTACTTCCAGCAGGTCCTGGCCATGTCACCTCAGCAGGCGGGCTTCGCCATGGTCCCCACGTCCCTGACCGGGTTCGCGGTCTCGTTGCGTGTCCTGCCCCGCGTGCTGAGCGCCATTGGCCCGCTGCGCAGCCTCGTCGTCGGGCTGGTCATCCTTGCGGCCGGCCACCTCTGGCTGGCGTACGCGCCCACCGACTCCGGCTACGTCGTCGCCGTCCTCCCCGGCCTGCTCCTGGTCGCCACGGGCGTCGCCCTCAGCTTCACCCCCACCACCATGGTCCTCGCCTCTGCGGTGCCCGCCACCCACACCGGTCTGGCGTCCGGCCTCGCCGGCGCCTCGATGCAGGTGGGTGGCGCACTCGGGACGGCCGCCTTCATCGTCATCGGCATCTCGTCCGGTCGTCCGGTCGAGGGAGCCCTCGACGCCGCGGGCTTCTCCGCAGCATTCACCGCAGCCGCGGTCGTCGCGCTGCTCACCGCTGCGCTGGGAGCGACGCTCGCGCGGCCTCGCTCCTGACCCGTCAACCCCGGCCATGTGACCGGGGCGACCAGGTCGCGTCTCTTGCAGTCTCGACCTCACCGAACCAGCACCACCCCATCCGCATCGCTCACCACTCACTACGGAGGCACTCATGCACGGACACCACGGTTCCGCCGTCGAGGCGGACACCCACACCGACACACGACCCTGGGGACCGATGATCGTCGCGCTCGTCGCGCAGTTCCTCGTCGTCATCGACATCTCCGTCGTCAACACGGCGATGCCCACCATCGGCCACGAGCTGGGACTCGCCAGCAGCGACCTGCAGTGGGTCGTCACCGCCTACCTCCTGATGTCCGGCGGCTTCCTGCTCCTCGGCGGCCGGATCGCCGACCTGGTCTCCCGACGCTCCGTCTTCCTCACCGGACTGATGCTGTTCACCACGGCCTCGTTGTTCACCGGTTTCGCCAGCGGCGCGGGCGAGCTCATCGCCGGCCGCGCGGGGCAGGGAGCCGCCGCAGCCCTCATGACGCCCGCAGCCTTGTCCATCATCAGCACCACCTACACGGGCACGCAGAAGGCACGGGGCCTCGCTCTCTGGGGAGCCATCGGCGGCCTGGGCATCGCGGTCGGCGTCGCCCTCGGCGGCGTCCTCACCACGTGGGCCAGCTGGGAGGCGATCTTCTGGATCAACGTGCCGATCGGGGTCCTCGCCATCGCCGGCACCCTCCACGTCGTCGCGAGGGACCAGAAGGGTCCTGCCGGCCTGGCCGCTTTCGACGTCCCCGGAGCCGTCGTCGGCGTCGGTTCGCTGGCCACCTTGATGTTCACCCTGGCTCGCGTGGAGGCCCAGGGCTGGGCCTCTGTGCAGACCGCTGTCGGCCTGGGCGTCGCGGCGATCCTGATGGCCGGGTTCGTGTTCATCGAGGACCGGGCCACGCAGCCGCTGGTGCACCCGCACACATGGAAGATCTCGAGCCTGGTGTCGAGTACGACCGTGATGCTCGGCATCACCGGCCTGCTCATGGCGGTGGTGTTCCTTACGTCGATCTTCGGGCAGACGGCCCTCGGCTACTCCGCCCTGGAGTCGGGCCTCGCGTTCCTCCCGCTCGCCGTGACCCTCGTCGTCGGCACCCACCTCGCCGCCCACGCCAGTGCGCACCTCCCGGTGCGGACCATCGCCGCCATCGGGCTGGCCATCGTCTCCGGCGGAGGTCTGCTCCTGTCCCGTGCCGACGCGAGCTCCTCCTACGTGGGCGGAATCCTGCCCGGGCTGTGCCTCGTCGGGCTGGGTGCGGGCCTCGTGTTCGCCGCCGTGGCCGGCACCGCGATGAACGGCATCCCGACCGAGCACGCCGGCGTGGCGTCGGGGTTCCTGATGACCGGACATGAGGTGGGAGCAGCACTCGGCGTGGCCGTCCTGTCCGCCGTCGCCGGTACGGCGGGCAATCTCACCGCCGCCTCCGGAGTGGTCGAGGCCTACTCCCGCGGCTCGATGGCCATCACAGCGATCGCCGTGGTCTTCGCCGCGGTGGCCGCCGTGTGGATGCCTGCCGGGAAGGCCGACGCCGCCCACATGCACCTGCACTGAGTGCTCACGCAGCCGAGGGACACGAGAAACGTCCCCAGACAACCGCGGTTGTCTGGGGACGTCTCCTGGCCTGCGCCGAGCGTGGCTCAGATGTCGTAGGTCAACTCGAAATGGCTCCCCGCAGTCCGGGTAGCCCGGTGCCCTCTCTACTGTCGGATGTCAACCTCGGAGCCGGGTTCTTCGATGGCGCACTTTGGGCGCACTTTGATTCGCGGAGGGTCGCAGAGAGGTACAGACGCCACGAGCGGTTCAGGCGGAAAGTCCGCAGGTCAGCGGCTAGATTCATCTGATGAACGCAGTTGTCGGCAAAGGATCGCGCTCACGCTCAGGATCATCGGAGTCTTCCCGATGACCGGGCATGTCGAATGCGTCGCGCTGTTGGAAAGTAGCCGTTGACCTGCGGAAACGTGAGTCGGAGCGACCTTGTCAGCCCTTGGGGGGCCGGCCTCATGGCGCGCTTTGGGCGCGCTGACATGCGATCGCCTGGAAGAACTGGTCCCCGAGCGTGGCATCGAGGTCGACCACGTGACGCTTTACCGGTGGGTGCAGGGGTTCACGCCATTGTTGATCGACGCGGCCCGACCGAGGTCATCACGAACCGGGCGCCGGACCACGGCCGGCTGAAGGCCAGGCTCCGGTCAATGCCGGGCTGAAGATCCATCGAAGCGCGGCCGTGGCGATCCGAGGGCACGCCTTCATCCAGAACCTACGTCAAGGTTCGGTGCTGCGTTTGCGGCGGTCGATGAACGTGGCCCATCGGTGGTGGAGTCGCCGGTTGCCTTCGTCGCCGCGTGCTCGAGCAGCAGCGGGTGCGAGGTCCCACCGGGCGCGCATGGTCGTGCCGACGGTGTAGCGGGGCGGTGGTGCCAGGCCGCCTCAACCAGAAGCCGCCGGGCGTGTCCGTTGCCGGTCTTGGTGACCGGCCCCTGGGACCTGGATTGGCCTGAGGAGTGCTCGGAGGGAACCAGGCCGACGAACGATCCGATCGTGTTGCCGGTGAACCGCTTCCAGTCGCCGACCTCGACGCCAAGGGCGAACCCGGTCAGTGTGCCGATTCCGCGCAGAAAACCCCAGGCGCCGCACGAGCGGAGTGAACTCGCTGGCCGCCGCCATCTCCTCGATCGCGGCATCGAGACGGTCGCGACGGGCCTTGGTCGCCAGCACGGTTTCGTAGTCGGAGTCGAAGGCCAACCGAGTCGCCCGGGTGGAAAGCTGTCCCAGCGCCTCGGTGCGCAGCCAGGCGTCGTGCTTGCCGGTCCATGCCTTGCCGCCGTAGTAGACGATCCCGTGCCGCAGCAGCAGCTTGGATAGCCGGTGCCGGGCTCGCATCAGGTCGCCCCGGCAGTCCTCGCGCCGCGGACCAGATCCCGAGCGGCTTCCTGGTCGACCGTCGGGATCGACACCGGGGTGATCTCGTCCAGGCGCAGCAGCCGGGCCAGGTGGACCGCGTCCTTGGCGTCGGTCTTGACCCGATCGCCGGACGGCTTCTGCAGCTTGCTTGGCGCGACGACCTCACACCGAACGCCGGCAGCGGTCAGGTGCCGGTAGAGCCCGAAGCCGGTCGGGCCGGCCTCATAGGCCACCGCGACCGGACCGGGCAGCTCGACCAGCCAGGACCGGATGTGGTCGAAAGACGGGGTCAGCTTGGTCTGGAACAACTCACCCGTGACGCCATCGATCGCCGCTGCCGCGACCGACCTGGCGTGCACGTCGAGCCCAACACTCGTACGCTCGGTGAACACCGGGGCCTCCCACAATTGTCGGATAGGCCGAGCAGGCGGCCCCTGCTCGGTAACCCACGAATCTTGTGAGTGAGGCCCCGGCCCGCAACCGCCTCAGATCGAGCCGGTCACGTCATACCGTCTAGATTGACGGCAACGGAGGCCAGTGCGTCGTTACGCTGACTGGCGGAAGGGCTGTTGTAGCGGAGACCGCCGATGATCGAAGTGTGCGTGCTCGGCCCCGTCCTGGTGCGGGACGGCGGTGCCCCCGTGCATTTCGGTGGTCCACGACAGCGTCGGCTCCTCGCCACTCTGCTGCTCCACCACGACCGTCCGGCTTCGGTGGCCGCCCTCATCGGAGGCGTCTTCGGCGAGACCCCGCCGCGCGGTGCGGAGGGGACCCTTCGCACTTATGTCACCCGCCTTCGACGGGCACTTCCCGACGGCATCGAGGTGGTTGCCGGCCCGCAGGGCTACGTCCTTCGCGCGGACGTCGGGGTCGTCGACGTCACCCGTTTCGAGGCCGAGGTCGCGAGTGGCCAGCACCTGAGCGCGCACGAGGAGCATGCGGCGGCTGCACGGGTCTTCGCAGAAGCGCTGCGGCTGTGGCGTGGCCGCCCCTTCGATGACATCGCGGACGAGCCGTGGGCTGCGGCCGAGGTGCGCCGGCTCGAGGACGTCCGAAGCGTCTGTCGGGAGGGGTTGGTGGACGCGCTGGTGGCCGACAGCCGTGCCACGGAGGCCCTGCCCGTCGTCGAGGAGCTCGTCGCCTCCGACCAGTTCAACGAGTCCTATCGGCGGCGACAGGCCGGGACGCTCTATCGCGCCGGCCGCGCCAACGACGCCCTTCAGGCGCTGCGCGAGTTCCGCGAGCAGCTCGTCGAGGAGCTCGGCATCGACCCCTCGCCAGAGCTGGACCGGCTCCAACAGGCGATCCTGCGGCACGACCCGGACGTGGGCACCGGACGGCGTGCCCGCGGCTACGTTGTCGGGGACCGGCTCGGCAGCGGGGCGTCCGGTCCCGTCCACGCCGCGTGGCGGCCAGGCTCGGAGACAGCGTTCGCGATCCGCATCTATCCCGAGGAGCTGGCCGACGATCCCATCTTCGTGCGCACCTTCGCCGACGACGTACGACGTCTCGGGTCGCGGCCGCACCCGGCGCTGGTGCCGATCCACGACGCCTGGCGCGAGCCGGGCGTCGCCTACCTCGTGATGACTCGGCTCTCCGGAGGAACGCTCACGGACCGCCTCCGAGCCGGCCCGCTCCCGCCGGCTGAGGTCGGCGTGCTCGAGGAGCGGATCGCCGGGGCCATGGCCGCCGCGCGAGAGGGCGGCGTGTGCCACGGACGCCTCACGACCGACGCGGTCCTCTACGGCGACGACGACCTGCCTTACCTCTGCGACCTGGCTCTCGGTGAAGGCGGGCTGCGCAGCGGGAACGACGCGGCGGACCTCGCCGCCGTGCTGAAGCAGGTCGGTGCCCGAGCCAGGGCGGTTCCGACCGGCGGCCGGACCAACCCCTATGTGGGACTCCGGGCCTTCGAACCCGCAGACGCCGCGTACTTCCACGGCCGGGACCGGTTGGTCAACACGCTCGAGGAGCGGCTCACGGGACCCACGAGCGCCCAGCGCTTCATCCTCCTGGTCGGCCCGTCGGGCAGCGGCAAGTCGAGCGTGGTCCGGGCAGGCCTGATGTCGCGGCTGCTGGCCACGGCCGGCGCGCCGCGACCGTGGTTGGTCGCGCTCACGCGGCCCACCGCGAGGCCGTTCAAGGAACTGGCGGTTTCGCTGCGCAGGATCGGCACCCGGACGGCCTCCGGCGTGCTCGACGAGCTGGCTGAGGGGAACGCCACCCTGGTCGACGCCGTCGACGCGCTCCTCCGGCCCGACGACCGACTGCTCCTGGTGGTCGACCAGCTGGAGGACGTGTTCGGCCTGACGGACGAGCAGGCCACGGCGTACCTGTTGTCGCTCACCGAGGCCGTCCGCGCCGACCAGCGGATCTGCATCGTGGCTGCGTTGCGGGCCGACCACTACGACCGGCCGCTCCGGCTCCCCGGCTTCGGGCCGCTGATCCAGGACGCGACGCTGACGGTGCCGCCACTGGACGACGAGGAGCGTCGGCGGGCCGTGGTCGAGCCTGCGAAGACCGCGGGACTCGAGATCGAGGAGGACGTGCTGGCCGAGCTGCTCCAGGGGAGTCGCGACAGCCTGCCCGCCTTGCAGTTCACGCTCTTCGAGCTCGCCAAACGCGCCAACGGCCGGCTCAGCGCGGCTGACCTCGCCGACCTGGGTGGACTCGACGGCGCCATCGCCCACCGCGCCGAAGCCCTCGCGGCCGTCCTGGAGCGGGAGGCGGAGCACGGACCGGAGCGGCTGCACGCGTTCTTCGAGCACCTCGTCGGTCTCGACGATCGGGGCGCTCCGGTCCGGCGCCGGGTCCCGCTCAACGAGCTGCTGGCCGGACCCCACGCGCCCGAGCCCTCCTCCGTGCAGGCATGGGTGGACTCCCGGCTGCTCACCACGGATCGCGACCCCGAGACTCGGGAGCCCGTCATCCAGATCGGGCACGGGGCGCTCCTCCACGTGTGGCCGCGCCTCCGGGCGTGGATCGACGAGGAGCAGGACTGGCTGCGGCTGGCAGCCCAGGTGCGCACGGCTGCCCAGGAGTGGGAGGCGCTGGGCCGCGGCGACGACGCCCTCTGGCGTGGGACCAGGCTGGACCAGGCCGACGAGCTGCTCGGGGGGCGACCGACGGGGATCCCCGTCCAGTCCGTCGCCTTCCTCGAGCGGAGCCGGGAGGTCCGGGCGGTCGATCGGCTGGCCGCGGAGGAGCGAGCGCAGGAAAAGGCGCGGACCGTGCAGCAGATCCGTCGCCAGCGGACTTGGTTGGCCGCCGCCCTGGTCGTGGTGGTGATCGTCGCGGCCCTGGGGTGGCAGCAGCGCCAGAACGCGGTGGACTCGGCGCAGCGAGCCGAGGACCGCGCGCGGGCTGCGACGCTGGGTCTGGTCACCGCCGCCGACGAGGCGCGGGCCGAGGACTGGACCCGGTCGCTGCTGCTGGCGGTCGAGGCGCGGCGGCTCGACGACTCCCCCCGGACGCAGGAGGCGCTGCTGGCGACCCTGAGCAACCCCAGCCCGATCCCGATCGAGCTGCACACCGAGGACACCGCCCTCGTTGCGCTCGTCGTCGACCCCGAGTCGGGCGCGATCGTCATCAAGGACACGGACGGCGCGGTCTCCCTGCTCGATCCCGACGGAGCCGTGCGGCACGACGCGATCGCGACGCCGCCCTCGTTCCACCGCGGTGGCCTGGCGGTGGCGGCCGGGTTGGTCGTGTCGGCCGGAGCAGCCGGGGACGGTGCCGGACTGGTCGTCCACGATCTTGAGGACGGCGCGCGGCTGGGCGCACTCAGGACACGTGGGGGAGAGGTGCCCGATGTCGCCTTCCACCCCGACGGCTCGCGGTTCGCCGTCACTGGCGACGGTCGCGTGCGGGTCGTCGACGCTACGTCGCAGGAGGTCGTGCGCACGCTCCGGGCAGACGCGCCGGTCCCGCTGATCTCGGTGCACTGGGCCGCCGATGGCGAGCGCCTCTACGCCGGTGGGGTCGAGGGGGAGGTGATGAGCTGGGACTTGACCACCGCTCGGGCGGAACCACTGGTCGAGACCGAGACCGCCGACGCACCCACGCCGGTCGTCGCGCTCGAGGAGATGGCAGGGGGGCAGCTCCTGGTCGCGGCTACGTTCGACCGGGGCACGCTGCTGCTCCACCCCCGGACCCTGCGGGTGGTGGCCGGGCCGCTCGGCGCCGACAACACCGTCCTCGGGGTGAGCGTGGACGAGTCCGGCAGCGAGCTGGCGGTGGCCGCCAGCAGCCGCGTGGACCGGTGGCAGGTGTTCCCGGGACGTGCACCGGTCGCGTTGGAACCCGTGGGCGGCGGAGCCGC
>Ga0075331_1000133_pt1 | contig 15109 bp, 11 predicted proteins | sample MayberrySE_TuleA_FD_120090 | JGI IMG/M metagenome (GOLD analysis project Ga0075331, IMG submission 120090) | Natural and restored wetland microbial communities from the San Francisco Bay, California, USA, that impact long-term carbon... | ecosystem: Environmental > Terrestrial > Soil > Wetlands ... | reverse complement strand
GGGGTGGTGCACCAGCCCGACCAGCTTCCAGCCCCGGGCACGCTCCTTGCGGTTCCCCTCCATGCCCGAGCAGTCCGTGACCTTGGCCCGGGTGCTCGTGCCGGCGACGACCTTGCAGGGGAAGCTCTCACCACGCACGCGGCCCTTGTCGTTCACCAGGTTGCGGACGTCGAGGATCACCGTCGAGTTGAGCGCGGCGCAGTACAGGCGCCCCCGCTCGTAGGTGATGTCGTGGCAGGTCGCCGACCCGGGCTCGAGCTGGTCGTCCTCTTTCTGCTTGGTCCAGGCGGCCTTCATCTTGATGCGGGAGACCACGGGGCGGCACTCGGTCCGCCGCTTCTCGAGCGACCAGGAGCGGTCGCCGAAGCAGGACCGCATGTCCATCACGTCGATCCAGTTGCGGCCGGCGAAGTCCGAGGAGCTGTTGTAGACGATCCAGGGCCGCTTCCGGTCGACGGTGTTGGTGTGCGTGTAGCCGGCGAACCGGACCAGGTGCACCTCGCGCGGCTTGAACGACCGCTTCTGGATCTTCGTCACGTCGACGATCTCGATGCCGCCGCCGTCCGGGTCGTGACAGCGGCCGAGGGCGTCGGTGGTGTCGGTGAGGAGCGTGACGCCCTTGCGCTTGGCGATCTGCGTGTCGTGCTGCAGCCCGGTCACGCTGGTGTTGTCGGTGTCGCAGTGCGCGGAGCCGTGGTCGGCCACCCAGCGCGGCGCCACCCTGCCGTCCTTGGTCAGCCGGACGAACCGCTGGCCGACACCGCCTGCCTCGTCCTGACCGAGGGTGCCGAACGCGCCCCACACGTCCTTGCTGCGCTCCGGCCGGAAGAACTCGAGGTTCGTCCCGCCGCCGGTGAGCGCCGGGCTGGCGACCCCGGGGAAGTTCGCGATGTGCCTCCAGGTCCCGTCCCCGCGGGTGTCGGCCTGCGACGTCGTGCCCTCGACCGGCGCCTGCGGCTCGCGCGGGTCGGTGTGGTCGGCCCACGCCACCGGGGCGGGGACGGCCAGCAGGGTGGTGACGACGGCGGCGGTGCCGACCAGGGATCGACGCATGGAGGCGCTCCTCTCGAGGGACCCGGAAGCGCGTGCCGCCCAGCGGCGCAGGCAGGCACGCGCACCCCTTTCGATCCTCAACGAGCGAGAACGTCTCAGGTGACGGGCACGCGTCAGTACGCTGCCGACGATGCCCACCCTCCTCGCCACCGCGACCGCCCCCGGCTCGACGGTCCTCGCCCACCCCGTCAGCGGCCATCCCCACGTCGAGGTGCCCACCCTGCTGCTGACGGTCGGCGCCGGCCTCCTGGTGGCGACCCTGCTGCTGGCGGTGCCGCCGGGCAGGAGCGGGCGGTACGACGCGGCGCGGGTCGCGTCCTGGTCAGGCGGCCTGTCCCCGGGCCGACGCCTGGTGCGCGGCCTCGCCGTGGTGGGGCTCGTCGTCGCGCTCCTCGCGGGCCTGTTCGGGTCCCCTGACCAGCTCGACAACCTCGCGCCGGCGCTGGTCCTCGGGACCGCGTGGCCGGTGCTCAGCCTGCTCGCCCTGGTCCTGCCGGTGTGGCGCTGGGTCGACCCCTGGGACGGCCTGGCCCGGCTCCTGCTCCCCGGCGACGACAGCACCCCCGCCCGCCAGGTCTGGCCGGCCCTCGTGCCGGCGCTGGCGTGGACCTGGTTCGCCGCGGTGCACCCGCGGCCGCTCGACCCGCGCCTGGTCGGGATCGCCCTGCTCGCGCACACCACGTGGACGCTCGCCGGCTGCCTGCTCGTTGGGCGGCGCCGCTGGCTGTCGCAGGCCGAGCCGATCGGCATCCTGCTCTCCTGGGTGACCGCCGTCCCCCGCGGCGGCCTTCGTCACGAGCGGCCGGCCGGCGCAGCCGTGCTGGTGGGCGCCGTGCTCGGCGGCCTGCTGTTCGGGCTGCTCGGGCGGACCGAGACCTGGACGGACCTGACCGGGGGCAGCGACGCCCTGGCGTGGGGCACGGCGGGGTTCGCGCCCTGCGCGCTGCTCGGCGCCGGCCTGCTCGTGCTGGCCGACGGCTTCGGAGGCCGTCTGCGGGACCACGGCGCCACCCTGCGCGGGGCCCTGCCGCTGCTCGTCGGCGTCGTGCTCGTCGTGACGCTCGCGCGCAACCGGTTCACGACGAGCCTGCAGCTGCTGCCCGGTCTCCTTGGCGACCCCTTCGGACAGGGATGGGACCTGCTCGGCCGCGCCGGCGAGGGTCTCGACGCCGCACCGCTCGGGGCGGCAGGGCTGCTGTGGCTGCGCCTCGTGCTGCTCGGCCTCCTCCTCGTGGCCGGTGCCCTCGTCGCGGCCCGGGGCACCCCCCGCGCCGCACGGACCGCGGCCGTCGTGGCGCTGCCCTACCTGGGCGCCGTCTCGGTGCTGCTCGTCGCCCTCCACTGACCCGGGTCGACCCAGGTCCACAGCCGGACCTGGGTCCCGTCCTCGCCGGAGCGGACCTGCACGAGGTCACAGAGCTGGTTGGCCATCCAGATGCCGCGGCCGTGCTCGGCGTCGAGGTCGAGGGTGCCGCGACCGACGAGGGCGTCGTCGATGCGTCCGCGGTCCCGCACCTCCACGACCAGCGCGTCCGGCTCCCGCCAGAACGACACCACCCCGCCGCCGCCCGCGTGCACGATGCTGTTGGCCGCGAGCTCGTGCATCGCGAGCACCAGGTTGTCGCGGGCCGCCCGGTCCAGCCCCGCCCCGTCGGCGATGTCGCGGACCCGCCGGCGCAGCGCGGCAAGGTCGCCGTCGTGGAACGCCACCCGGGTCGCCTGTGCGGGGGGCTCGGGCAGCAGCTCGGTGAACGTCTGCCGGGCGTGCGGGTGTCCGAGGTAGCCGGCCAGCTCGGACCCCGGCCGTGCGTCCGAGGGGTGCAGGCCCGGATGGTTGCGCAGCGCGTCCTGCACCACCGCGTCCGGGAGCAGCGAGACGTCGTAAGGGCACAGCAGCCGCCAGGACGGCCCGCCGTCGAAGGCCAGGTTCAGCAGGGACTCGTGCAGCTCCGCCTCGTCGAGCTCCACGTCACGACGGCCGTGCCACACCGGCTCCCCCACACCGCGCACGGGGCCGAGGTCCCGGGTGTCGTCGAGGAACCTGCGCCACTCGGGGATGATGCACGCGGGGTTCGCGCCGAGCTCGGACATGTCGACGAAGTCCACCCGGGTCGCGTCCGCACCGAGCGCCCGCTCGAGGAGGTCGAGCCGCTCCGGGACCATCGCGACCATCACCGGCTCCCGGCGCGCCACCCCCTCGCGGATGAACGGCAGCACGGCGCGCGGCAGAACAGCGATCCCCCGGTACAGAGCCGCCTCGTGCCGGAACCCCTCGAGCCGATCCTCGACGGCTGTGCTTCCCACGGTCGCTCCCGTCGTCCCCCGTGCGCGTGCTTGGGCCATCTTGCGCCCATCTTCCCTGCTCCGGAAGGGTTTCGCGGCCGATTTTCCTCGCCGGCCCCCTTGATCGCCGACCGTCCGCCGCGCTGGGCCGAAAGGCTGGGCTCCGGGTGACGACCGGGGGCACAATGGGGTGTCGCGGGCCCGCCGCGGTCACGTCGGGAGGTGCCTGGTGCAGCGCTACATCGACGAGCTGCGCCTCCTGCACGCCTTGCGGCTCGCCGTCCTCGCCACCGACGAGACCGGGACGGTCACCTTCGCCAACGAGGCCGCCGCCGAGACCTGCGCCTGCAGCGTCGACGACCTCCTGGGCAAGGACGTTCGCGAGCTGACGTCCGACTCCCAGGCCGAGGTTCCCCTCGACCTGGCGTCGGTCCTCGCCGGGCAGACCTGGACCGGCGACCTGACGGTACGGCGCCCGCGAGGCGACACGTTCGTGGCGGCCGTGTCCGCGACGCCCGTGCGGGACCGGTCGGACACGGTCACCGGCGCCCTCGTCGTCGCCCAGGACATGACCGAGATCCGGGCCGCCGAGGCCGAGGCCGCCGCCAGCGAGACCCGCCTGCGACTCGCCCACGAGGCGGCGCGGCTGGGCAGCTGGCACTGGGACATGGCCGCCGGGGTCACGGTCTGGGACGAGGCGCTCGAGGTGATGTACGGGCTGCCGACCGGCGGCTTCGGCGGCACGTTCGAGGCCTGGCTGGGCACCGTCCACCCCGACGACCAGGAGCGGGTCCTGGCCGTGGTGCAGGAGGCCCTCGAGGCGCGGTCGTCCTACGTGCTGCAGAACCGGACGGTGCGCCCCGACGGTGCGCTTCAGTGGATCGAGGCCCACGGCAAGGTCACCCTCGACGAGAACGGGAACCCCAGCGGGACGATCGGCTGCGTCCGCGACATCACCGAGGAGAAGCTCCAGCAGGAGCGTGAGCAGGAGGCGGCGGCCCGGGCCCGGCTGCTGCAGGAGGTGACGGCCGAGCTCTCGGGCGCGCTGAGCCACGACGAGGTCACGCAGGTGCTCGCCCGTGGGCTCAAGGCGGCGGCCGCGATCGTCGGTGACGACGTCCAGCTCCGGCTGCCGGCCGACCTGCAGGGCCTGACCGGCGCCGCACTGGTGGCGACGGCTCCGGCGGAGCTGGAGCTGGAGGACCTCCAGCTGCTCGAGACCCTGGCCTCGCAGGGGGCGATCACCGCCGAGCGCGCCCGGCTCCACGAGCGGACCCGGGAGATCGCCGAGGAGCTCCAGTCGAGCCTGGCAGCCAGCCCCCTGCCCGACCTCGAGGGGTTCGAGCTGGCTGCCCACTACTCGCCGGGCGGCGACGAGCTCGAGCACGTCGGCGGCGACTGGTACGACGCCGTGGCGACCCGCGACGGTGCCCTGGCCCTCGTGGTCGGCGACGTCATGGGCCGCGGCGTCCGGGCCGCCACCACGATGATCCGGGTCCGCGCGGGCATCCGCGGCCTCGTCACCATCGACCCGTCACCCCACACGGTGCTCGCGGCCGCGGACGAGATCCTCACCCGGGACGCCCCGAACCAGTTCGTCACCGCGGCCGCGGTCCTGGTCGACCCCCGCTCCGGCACCCTCACGCTGGGGAACGCAGGTCACGTGCCGCTGGTGGTGGTGCACCCCGACGGGCGGGCGGAGCTGCTCGGGTCCGGGTCCGGCGTCCCGCTCGGCGTGGTCCGCGGCCAGGAGCGGTCCGACGAGACGCGGACGCTCGAGCCGGGCACCCTGCTCGTGCTCGTGACCGACGGCGTCGTGGAGGCGCGCGACCAGGACCTCGACCACGGTCTGGACCGCCTCCTCGTCCGTGCCGCGGAGCTGCGGGACGCGCCGCTGCCCGAGCTGGTCGACGCGCTGGCCACGCTGGCCGACCCCCGGTTGCGGGACGACGTGACGGTGGTGGCCGCGCGGGTCAGGTGAGCAGGCCGAGCGCGTGCCCCTCCTCGCGCAGCTCCTCCCGGACGTCCGGGTGCGCGGCGCGCTCGATGAGGTGCTCGGCCTGCTGCCGCTCGGTGTGCCCGAAGAGCTCGGCGACACCCTGCTCGGTCACCACCGCCGAGGGCTGGAACGACGTGAGCGGCTCCTCCACCATCGGCACGATGGTCGACACGTCCGCCCGCGGGTGCCAGGAGCGCAGCGCGATGAACGCCTGGCCGCCGGGGGCGTGCAGCGCACCGACGATGAAGTCGGTCTGCCCGCCGAACCCGCTGTGGATGCGACCCTTCACGCGCGAGGCGTTGACCTGGCCGTAGAGGTCCACCTGCAGGGCGGTGTTCACCGACACCATCGCCTGGTTGCGCGCGATCAGACCGGGGTCGTTGGTGGTCTCGGTCCGCAGCAGCCGCAGCCGCGGGTTGAGGTGCGCCCAGCGGTACAGCTCGTCGGAGCCGAAGAGGAACGACGCGGTGAGCGGGCGCTGCGCGTCCAGGCAGCCGCGCCGTTCGAGGTCGAGGATGCCGTCGCTGACCATCTCCGACCAGACCCGGAGCCCGGTGTGGCCACGCAGCCCGGCCAGCACGGCGTCCGGGACCGCTCCGATACCGAGCTGCAGCGTCGCGCCGTCGCCGATCCGGGCGGCGACCCGCTCGGCGATCGCGGCCGACACCTCGTCCGGAGGCACGGCGGCCGGCCGGCCGAGCGGGTCGGACGCCTCGACCACAGCGTCGAAGATGTCGAGAGGGAGCTCCCCGTCGCCGTACACGTACGGCACGTCGGGGTCGGCCTGCGCGATCACCACACCGCCCCGGGCACGCACCGCCTCGACCGCCGCCGGGAGCACGTTGACCTCGGCCCCCAGCGAGAGGCGACCGTCGTACGGCGCGGAGGTGTGCAGCAGCACGACGTCGGGCGGCAGCGTGCCGCCGTACAGCAGCGGCACCATCGAGAGCCGTGCGGGCACGTAGGCCAGCCGGGGGGAGCGGCGCGCTCCGGGCCCGACGAACGCGGTCTCCAGCACGACGCCCTCGCGGTCCGGGACGCCGGGGTGCGGGTTCAGCAGGTGCAGCGTGTAGCTCTCGAGCAGCGCGTCCAGCGCGCGCAGCACGGTCCACGGGGTCGCGCTGTTGCCGCTGGTGACCACGCGAGGGGACGGCGGGAGCCCGCCCAGCACGCTGCCGAGGTCCTCGACCCTCATCGTCCTGCCCACGCGGTGTCCCCTCTCGACGGGTCCGCCCGGCGCGGACCGGGACCTATCCTGCCGGGTCAGGCGTGCCGCTCCGAGGGTCCTTGGACCCGAGCGGCCGGGGACTCCCCGCGGGTCAGCGGCGGGCGGCGCGCCGGGTCAGCAGCCCGAGCACCAGCACGAGGACGAGGAGGGCGGCGAGCATCCATCCCCACAAGGGAATGCCGCCCTCGTCGGGCGCGGCGGCAGCGTCGTCAGCGTCGTCGTCGCCCTCCGCATCACCGCCGGTCGCCTCCGAGGGGGACGGCGTGGGTGTCTCCTCCTCGACGTAGTCGGGGGCACCCTCGCCGGCGGTGCCGGACACCGTGAGCCCGACCCGGATCGGCACCTCACCGGCCGACGCGTACTCGCTGCTGGCGTTGAGGAAGGCGGCGCAGTAGTACGTCCCGGGCAGGCTCGCCGACCAGACCTCCGGGTCACCGGACCGGTTCTGGTAGCGGACCGGCGGCGCCGAGGACCACACCCTGACCGGCCGCGAGGCGTTGAACAGCTCACTGTTGTGCTCGATCTGGGAGCTGTCGAAGAACTCGTCGTGCAGCGGGCCGTGCACCGACACCTTGGCGGTCGGGTTGCGGTTGTCGAGCGCGCGGTTGACCGCGGGGCTGCGCCGGAACTCCACCTCGCAGGTCAGCTGCTGGCCCCAGTCGAGCTCGACGCCGTAGTAGAGGGTCTCGCTGACCAGCACGGAGTCGGTGTACGTGCCGGGCTCCAGGACCGGCGCTCCCGTGAAGGACGGCGCCCCGAAGGCGTCCCCCACCTGCCTGCCGAACCGGCCGCGGCTCGCGTAGCTTCCCGACTCGACGGCGGGCGGGAGTGCTTCCGTCGCCCGCGCCTCGGGCTCCTCGACGTAGGTCACCTCGAGCGGCATCACCTCGTCGCCCTCGAAGCGGTTCACCACCACGGCGTAGGGGCCGGGCCCGCACTGCTCCAGATCCTCGCCCGGGACCGTGACCGCGGCCGTGATCGGCGCCAGCCGGTCGAAGGCCCCCATGCCGGTCCCCCGCTGCTGGTCGCAGACGTCCCCGTCCCGGGTGGTGACCAGCAGCTCGAGCTGCTCGGAGTCCGACAGGTCGAGGAGCGTGGGCCGGTCGGTCGCCGAGACGTGCACGGTGCTGCCCGGGGCGGGGTCGACCAGGTAGGTCTCGGTGTCGCCGCCGTCCCCGATCGTGTCGAGGTAGGCCTGCGGCTCGAGGGTCGGTGCATCCTGCACGTCGTCCCCGCCCTCGATGGGCACGCCCCGCGGCGTGTAGGCCCGGGCGGCCCGGGAGGAGAGCCGGCTGAGCTGGCTGACCAGGGCGTCGGCGTCCGGGGCGTCGTAGAACGTCCCGCGTCCGGCCTGGGCCACGCAGGTGAGCTGGTTGCGTGCCGCGGCGTCGACCTGGAAGCCGACCACGTCGACGTGCAGGTCGAGGCCCCGCTCGGTCAGGTCACGCGCCACCTGGCAGGGGTCACCACCGCAGGACTCCTCGCCGTCGGAGACCAGCACGATGGTCCGCGACCCCTCGTCGCCGAGGTCCTTCGCGGCCTCGCGCAGGCTGTGGGCGATCGGGGTGTTGCCCAGCGGGCGGGCCCCACCCAGGGCCTCCCGGAGGGCGGGCTTGTCGACCGGGCCGACCGGGACGACGAGCTCGGAGTCCTGGCACGACCCGGGCCCGTCGTCGATGCGCGAGCCGTAGACCCGGAGGCCGGCCTCGAGCTCTCCCGGGAGCGCGGACACCACCTCGCGCAGTGCGCCGACGGCGGCCCGGAACCGGGAGCGCCCGTCGCCGTGCGGCTCCTGCATGGAGCCCGAGGCGTCCAGCACGAGCACCATCCGGCCCTGCGGGGTCTCGTCCTCGGGCTCCTCATCCGCCACCGCCGGGGCGGCGAGCCCCGCGACCAGCAGCGCGAGGAGGGCGAGGAGGGCGGTCACCGGGTGACCGGGCCGGGGGCCGCTGGTCCGGGTGCTGGGCACAGGCTTTCCCCCAGGGTCTCGGTGGACTAGGCCGTTGTAGTGTAGGTGGGCCGGGCTGCACCACCCGAAAGGACTACCAGGGCGCATCCCGACATGGTACTTTTCGGGCATTCCGACCCGGGGGGAACCGGAACGCAGCCACGGCGGCCGCGGCCTGAGACCCTCCCCGGCGCGCTGGGAGGGATAGCGGTGGGTCTGCAGGTCCTGCTCGTGGGCCGCTTGCGCCCCGAGCTCGGCGTGACCGGGACGCATGAAGGGGTTCCGGCGGCGGACGTGCGCCATCCCGAGGCCGTGCAGGAGGCCATCGCGAGGCTCAGCGGGCCTGACGGCTCGGTGCTGCTGGTGTGCAGCACCGACGACGCCCCCGAGGTCCGTGCGCAGCTCGCCCTCGTCTCCGTCGCGCTGCCGCACGCCCACGTGCTGCTCGAGCCGGTGCCCGGCTCGCCCCTCGCGGTCGCCGTCGTCGCGGCCCTGGTGGACGACCGCGACGGCACCCAGGACCCCGCCGCCCAGCTCGGCCTCCTGGACCGGCTGCGCGAGCGGATCTGGTCGGCCGTGTGGCTGCCCTCGGTCGCGAAGCTGGAGCGACCGCACCCGTCGCTGGGCCAGCACGTGCGCAGCTGGCTGGGCGGGTCCGGCTTCGTGGCCGTCCACTCCCCGGAGGCCCGCGTGCTCACGTGCCCCGGACAGGGGATGCCCGCGCTCGACGTCCCCCGGGGCGGCGCGCTGATGGTCGCCGACAGCGGCGCGCCCGACTGGGTCGTCCCGGCCCTCGACGCGGCGCTCGGGGCGACCGGCCGCGAGGAGTTCGCGACCTGGCGCGACCCCCGCGACGCCTTCGGGACGGCGACCTGCGTCGAGGTCCTGGTCGTCCCCGCCGACCTCGACGACGCCCACGCCGTCCCGGCCGGCACCCGGGAGTGCCCCGCCTGCGGCAGCCGCCACGCCCGCAGCGTCTGTCCGTGGTGCCGGATGGCCGACGACCGCGCGGTTCCCGACCCGGACGACGGATCCCCCGGCACCGCCCGTGCCGACGAGCCCACAGGAGCTGACGCGTGAACCCCAGGCAGCGCCGCGGCGTGCTGTTCATCCTGCTCGCCGGCCTCGGCGCGCTCGTCGTGTTCTTCATGGTCGCGCGCTACGTCGGGTCCGTGAACTCCCAGGTCGCACCGCTGGTGACCGTGTACCAGGCCGCGAGGAACGTCCCCGCCTACCAGGAGCTCGGCCCCGAGAACGTCGTGACCGTCGACATCCCGGAGCGGTACGTCCCGCCCCAGGCGCTGCGGGAGGGCACGCGGCTGGAGGGCCGCCGGATCGGGTTCAACATCGCCCGCGGCACGATCATCGGCGGGGACATGCTGCTGCCGCCGTCGGACCTCAACGCCGACGAGCGCGAGATCGCCATCGAGGTCGACGCGGTGACCGGCATCGCCGGCCGGGTGGCCAGCGGGGACTTCGTCGACATCTACGCCGTCTTCGCCACCCCCGACGGGAGCGGCGGCAACTCCCAGGTGCTGGTCCAGAACGTCCGGGTGGTCTCGGTGGGGGGCCGGCAGACGCGCAGCAAGCAGACAACGGAGGGCGCGCTGCGGGAGGCGGACGTGCTGCCCGTGACCGTCGCCCTGACGCCGGACGACGCCCTGAAGGTCACCTACGCCGACTCGTTCGCCACCGCGGTCCGGCTCGTCGGCCTGCCGCCCGGCATCCAGACCGAGGACCGCACCACCGAGCTCGACTCGGTCGACGGATCGTCGCTCGGGCTGCCCCGGAGGAGGGCCTCATGAGTCATGCCGTCGTCGTCGGCTCCGGCGACCAGGTCGTCGCCTACGAGCTGCGCGCGCTGGTCTCGGAGGTCGAGGGGTTCCGCGTCGAGGACGTCGCCGACAACTCCGACCGGCTCGAGGAGTCCGTCCTGCGTCGCGACCCCGCTGTCGCCCTGGTGCACGCCGACATCGGGCCGACGCCGGTGCTCCAGGTGGTCCGCGACCTCGCCCTGCGGCGCCCCGGCACCGCGGTCCTGGTCGTCGCCGACCAGGTGACCCCGGAGGTCTTCACCGAGGCGATGGACGCCGGGGCACGCGGCGTGCTCCAGCACCCGGTCGGCCTCGAGGACCTGCAGGCCCGGCTCACCTCGGCCGCCCAGTGGGCAGGGCAGATGCGCAAGCACCTGACGCAGTCCTCCGACGTCCTCGCCGCGGAGTCGGGCCGCGGCCGGGTGTTCGCGGTCGCCGGAGCGAAGGGCGGCGTGGGGACCTCCACGATCGCCACCCACCTGGCCTTCGACTTCGTCCGGACAGTGCCCGGCAAGAGCGTCTGCCTGGTCGACCTCGACGTGGAGAAGGGCGACTTGGCCAACCTCCTCGGCGTCAGCCACCGCCTCGACGTCAGCGACCTGGCGAAGGTGGCCGACGACCTCGGACCCAGCACGGTCAGCTCGGCCATCCACCGGGACACCAGCGGCCTCGGCCTGCTGCTCGCCCCCTCGCGCATCGAGGACGTCGCCAGCCTGGGCGACCGGGAGACCCGGCTCATCCTCGGCGCGCTGCGCCGCCAGTTCGACCTGGTCGTGGTCGACATCGGCGCCCACGTCACGCCGGTCACCGCCGCGGCGGTCGAGGTCGCCGACGAGGTGGTTCTCGTCGCGACCCCCGACGTCCTGGCGCTGCGCGGCGTGCACCGCGCCCTGGACGCCTGGGTCCGGGTCGGCGTGCGCAAGCCCGAGACGACGCGGGTGGTGCTCAACCGGGTCAGCAAGGTCGCCGACATCCAGCCGGAGTCCGTGCCGCGGCTGCTCCCGACCAGCCCGTGCCGCAGCACCCTGCCGGCGGCGTTCAAACGCCTCGAGCCCGGCCTGAACCACCGGCAGCCTGCCGAGGTGAAGGACCGGCAATGGTGGTCGTCGGTGCGCTCCCTGGGCCGCGAGGTGGGCACGCTGCCCCCGGCGGACCCGGAGCCGGCCAGGAGCCGACGCCGACGCCGCCGGGGCGCGGAGGACGGGCAGGCGGCCCTCGAGTTCACCGGGATGTTCCCGCTCGTCGTGCTGCTCGTGCTCCTCGTGTGGCAGGTCGGGCTGACGACCGCGGCGCTCGCGCTCACCGGGCACGCCGCCGACGAGGGCGCCCGGCGCGCCGCCCTGGACCAGGACGTCACGCAGGCCCTCGACACGGTGCCCTCGTGGTTCGCCCGGTCCATGTCGGTCAGCGAGGACCCCGGCGCCGACCTGGTCCGGGTCCGCACCGAGCTCCCGATCCTGGTCCCCGGCTTCTCCGCCGCCGGGTGGACGTTCACCAGCGAGGTGGGGGTCGTCGATGAGCCCCGCTGACCGGTCCCGGAGCCGGCGCGAGGAGCGAGGCACCTCGACGCTCGAGGTGGCCGGCCTCGCGCCGCTGTTCCTCCTCGTGCTCATCGTCATGCTGTACGCCGGCTTCGCCCTGTACGGCATCAGCGCGACCCAGACCGCCGCCCGGCACGCGGCACGGGCCGCCTCGTTGGGCCAGGATCCGGTCTCCGCCGCGCGGGCCGCGCTGCCCGGGTGGCTCGAGCCCGAGGTGTCGACGACCCCGGCCGGCTCCACCGGCGACGGCACCGCGGTGCGGGTGCGCACCGACCTGCCCGGCTTCCTGCCCGGGACGGACCTGACCGTCACGCGTGAGGCCGTGATGCCATGAGGCGCGCGTTCTTCTCCGCCGGCGACGTCGTCGAGAGCAGCCGCGAGACGGCGCGCGACGAGGTCGACACCGGTGCCGACGAGCTGCTCGTCAGCACCTTCCGCGACAAGCTGCTCGACGAGATCGACCTCACCGAGCTGTCCAAGCTCGACCTGACCCAGCGCCGGGCCCGGCTGGAGCGGGTCATGGCCCACCTCGTCGCGCGGGAGGGCCCGCTGCTCTCGAGCCGGGAGCGCACCTCCCTGATCCGGCGGGTCGTGGCCGAGACGCTCGGGCTCGGGGTCCTCGAGCCGCTGCTGGCCGACGAGGCGGTCACCGAGATCATGGTCAACGGCCCGGACACGATCTTCGTCGAGCGCCTCGGCCGCATCGAGCAGGCGCCCGCCCGCTTCGTGTCGAACGAGCAGCTCATGCAGACCATCGACCGCATCGTGTCCACGGTGAACCGCCGGGTCGACGAGTCCAGCCCCATGGTCGACGCCCGGCTGCACACCGGCGAGCGTGTCAACGTGATCCTGCCTCCGCTGGCCCTCGACGGCCCGGTGGTCACGATCCGCAAGTTCCCCCGGGCGTTCACGATGAGCGAGCTCGTCGCCCGCAACACCCTCGACGACGCCACGGCCGCGTTCCTGGTCGCGGCCGTCCGCGCCAGGCTCAACGTGGTCGTGTCGGGAGGCACCGGCTCGGGAAAGACCACCCTGCTCAACGCCCTGTCGGCGGCGATCCCCGACCACGAGCGCATCGTGACCATCGAGGACGCCGCCGAGCTGTCGCTCCAGCAGCACCACGTCATCCGGCTCGAGTCCCGGCCCGCCAACGTGGAGGGTCGCGGCCAGGTGACGATCCGCGACCTGGTCCGCAACAGCCTCCGCATGCGCCCCGACCGGATCGTGGTCGGCGAGGTCCGCGGCGGCGAGACGATGGACATGCTCACCGCGATGAACACCGGCCACGAGGGGTCGCTGACCACCGTGCACGCCAACTCCCCCGAGGACGCGCTGTCCCGGCTGGAGACCCTCGCGTCGATGAGCGACCTCGAGATCCCGTTCCAGGCCATGCAGGAGCAGGTCAACAACGCGATCGACGTGATCGTCCAGCTCGACCGCGGTCCCGACGGCAGCCGCCGGGTGTCCTCGGTGGTGACGCTGGAGTCCAGGCGGCGCGAGGACTACCGCCTGCACCAGGTCGCCGAGTTCGTCGCCGAGCCGATCGGCGCCGACCGCATCGTCCGCGGCCGGCACGTGGTGCACCCGCTCTCCGAGCTACTCCGCGAGCGGCTGCGCCTCGCCGGCGAGGACCTGCCCGACCTGTTCCTGCCCGGACCGCGCGACGGCTGGCAGGGGGGCTGACGTGCTCGCGATCCTCACGGCCCTCGCGGTGACCCTGGCGGTCTTCTTCGCCGGGTTGCGCGAGCTGGCGGTTGCCGGCCGTGACCAGCGGCGCCTCGAGGTGGCGGTCCTGCCCGAGGACCTCCGCGGCCGCGGGCTGAGCTGGAGCACGCTCGACCGGCAGGTGATGCGCACCCAGGCGGGACGCCGGCTGCGTGCCAGCCTCGAGATGAGCGGCGTGACGACCCCCGTCTCGAAGTTCCTGGCGGTCAGTGCCGCCGTCTCTCTGGCCTCCGGGCTGCTGCTCTCCCGGCAGCTCTCGAACCTGCTGCTGCCCGTCGGCTTCCTGCTCGGCGTCCAGGGCACCCGGATCTGGTTGCGCCGCGCCCGGAACCGACGGCGCGAGGCGTTCATCGCCCAGATGCCCGAGCTCGCCCGCACCCTGTCCAACGCCACCTCGGCCGGCCTCTCGATCCGGACCGCCCTGGCCATGGCGGTCGACGAGCTGGCGGACCCCGCGCGCACCGAGATCCGCCTGGTCACCGAGCAGCTCAACCTCGGCGCCCCCCTCGACGACGCGCTCACCTCCATGGAGAAGCGCCTGCCGTCCCGCGAGGCCGCGATCCTCACCAGCACCCTGGTGGTCGCGGCCCGCTCCGGTGGCGGTCTGGTGACCGCGCTGCGGGACATCGCCGGCACCCTGGAGACCCGCAAGGAGACGCGGCGCGAGATCCGCACGACGTACGCGCAGGCGGTGGCGACGGCGTACGCCGTGCTGCTCATGGGGGTGGGCGTGCTCTTCCTCCTGGACAGCGTCCGGGAGGGAACCGTCGACACGATGCTGCGCGAGCCGCTGGGCCAGATCGCCCTGGTCGTCGCGGGCGGGGTGTACGGCGTCGGCATCCTCGTCATCCGGCGCATGACCCGGGTGGAGCTCTGAGGTGGACACCGTGCTGATGTCACCGGGGCTCCTGGCGCTGGCCGCCGCTGCGCTGTTCGTGCTCGCGGTCACCGGCCTGCGCATGGCGCGCGGCGACGTGCTCGAAGGCTGGGACGTGGGCGACATCGCGCTCCTGCGGGACGAGGCGAAGCGACGCGACCGTCGCGGCCCGCTCGACGACCTCGCGCGACGGCTCGCCCCGCGACTGGCGCGGGCCCTCGGGCCCCGCACGCTGGCCGGGATCCGGCGGCGCGTCGAGCTGGCCGGAAGGCCGGACGGGATGACGGCCGAGACGTTCCTGCAGCTGGTGGTCAAGTACGCGTTGATGTTCGGCACCGTGGGCGTGGCGATGCTGCTGCTCGGCAACACCCTCAGCGCGCTGCTCAGCCTGGTCGCGGTGTTCATCTTCCCGTTCTCGCGGCTGGCCGGGCACCAGCGGCGCCGTCAGGAGCGGATCGCCGCGGACCTTCCCGACTTCCTCGACATCCTGGCCGTGACCGTCTCGGCCGGCATCGGGTTCCGCTCCGCGCTCGGTCGGGTGGCACAGCGTTTCGACGGGCCGCTGCGCGACGAGCTGCTGCAGACGCTGCACCAGCTCGACGTGGGCGTGCCGCGCCGCCAGGCCTTCGAGGCGCTGCGCG
>Ga0075331_1000132_pt1 | contig 15133 bp, 13 predicted proteins | sample MayberrySE_TuleA_FD_120090 | JGI IMG/M metagenome (GOLD analysis project Ga0075331, IMG submission 120090) | Natural and restored wetland microbial communities from the San Francisco Bay, California, USA, that impact long-term carbon... | ecosystem: Environmental > Terrestrial > Soil > Wetlands ... | reverse complement strand
GCTGGTCGTCGTGGAGCACCGGATGGAGCCCTGGCTCGACCTCGTCGACCGGGTGGTGGTGCTGGACAGCACGGGTGCACTGGTCGCCGACGGGCCGGTCGACCGGGTGCTGGCCGAGCACCGGGACGAGCTGCTCGCCGAGGGCGTGTGGGTGCCCGGGGCGAAGGAGCCCGCGCCGACGGTGGTGGACCACGATCTGGTGCGCGCTCACGAGCCACGCCACGGCCGGTTGGTGGCCGCCTCGGACGTCGTGGTCCGGCACACCTCGCGGAGCCGCACCGGCGTGCGCCGGGTCACGACCGCCCTGGACGGGGTCACCGAGCATCTCGAGTCCGGTGAGGCGCTCGCCGTCGCGGGCCGCAGCGGAGCGGGCAAGTCGACCCTCGTGAGCGTGCTCGGTGGTCTGTTGCGACCCTCCTCCGGCACGGTCGACGCCACCCGGCTCGGTGACCGGCGGCCGATCTGGAGATGGCGCTCGTCCAGGCTCGCGGGCCGCCTCGCCTGGGTGCCGCAGAACCCCGAGCACGGCGTTGTCACCCGTACCGTGCACGACGAGGTGCTCACCGCCGCGCGCGCCACCGGACGCGCGGACTGGGCCGCCGCCCGCGCGGCCGCGCTGCTGGAGCACCTGGGCATCAGCCACCTGGCGCAGGCCGACCCGTACCAGATCTCCGGGGGCGAGCAGCGGCGCGTGATGCTCGCGGCGGCGCTCGCGCACGGGCCGCAGGTGCTGCTGCTCGATGAGCCGACCGTCGGACAGGACCGCGACACGTGGAGCCTGGTGACCGGGCTGGCGGCGGCCGCACGTGACGCCGGGCTCGCTGTCGGCCTGGCCACCCACGACGTCCTCGCGGCCGAGACGGTCGCCGACCGGCGCACGACCCTGGTCCGGGGGCGAGTCGCGTGACGACGTCACCGCTGGCGAGGTGCGGGCCGCTGTCGCTGCTGCTGGTCTGCCTGCTGCCGGCGTTCGGCGCGCCGGTGATCGGGTCGGCGCGGCACGGGCTGCTCTGCCTGCTTCCGGTGGCGGTGCTGGCCGTCGTGGTCGTGCGTGAGGTCGGCATCACGCTCCGGCGGATGGCGCTGGGCCTGCTCGCGGCGGTCTCGATCGCGGTGTCGACCTGGCTCTACGGCGGCCGAGAGCTCGACACCGCCGTGGGGGCATCGCTGCGCATCCTGTACCTGATCACGCCCGGTGCGATCGCATCGACGTACCTGGACCCCAGCCGGCTGGCCGACCACCTCGCCCAGCGGCTGCGGATGCCCCCGCGGGTCGTGGTCGCGGCCGCGGCGGCGCTGCAGCGGCTGGACCAGGTCGGGGAGCAGTGGCGGCAGATCGCTCGGGCCCGGCGTGCCCGGGGCGTGGGGGCCGAGGGAGGCCCGCTGCGCAGGACCCGGGTCAACCTCGCGATCTCGCTGGCCCTGCTGGTGTCGACGATGCGGCTCTCGGGTCGGATGTCGGTCGCGATGGACGCCCGCGGCTTCGCCCGTGCGCAGGGCCGGACCTGGGCCGAGCCCGCTCCGTGGCTGCGGGCGGACTGGGCCGCCGCGGCGGTCGGTGTCGGCCTGGCCGCGCTTCCCTGGCTGCTCGCCTGACGGCGTCGAAACCTGCGAGGTGGTTGCTGCGACGCGGCTTCCGACAACCACCTCGCAGGTTTCGAGCGATTGGGCTCCCGTTGCCCGGCGAGCGGATTACATCTATGTAGTTTGTCAAGCCGCCACGCCGAGTGGCGGATGTTCTTTTTGGGGAATCTGCTCCATTTGGGGTGAATGATCACTAGCGTCGCGTTCGGACAGCGTTCAGCCGTGTGCTCTGGGGAAGGGGCGCGCGGACGACGGAAGGATGCGGCGTGCCCCAGCGCTCCCCTCGCACGGCGGTGTCACGCGCTGCCCGTTCACTTACGACGGCGACGGTCGGTGTCGTCCTCGCCGCATCCCTGCCCGGCGCCGCGATGGCCGTCGAGCAACCGGCGTACCCCTCCCGGACCCAGGTCGAGGCGGCCCAGGAGCGGGTGCGTTCCGCCGAGCGCTCGGTCGCGGCGATCCGCGCCGACCTCGCCCTGGCCGGCACCGAGCTGGAGCGGCTCGCGGTCGAGGCTGCGAAGGCCTCGGAGGACTACAACGGCGCCGTGTGGGAGCTGAAGCAGGCCCGCAAGGATGCGCGTCAGGCGCAGCGCCGGGCGAGGCGGCAGGGCGAGCGGCTCGACGTCGCGCGGGCGCGGATCGGCTCGCTGGTGGCCGACACCTACCAGGGCGGGAGCTCCTTCGGCCAGATGAGCGCCTACCTCGGCTCCGAGGATGAGCACCGGCTGCTCGACCGGGTCGCGGCCTACAAGGGCGCGTCGGACTCCCTGGCCGCCGACTTCGACACCTTCGCCGCCCAGCAGGCGCTGGCGCAGGTCTACCGCGACACGGCGAGGAGCGCCCTCCGCACGGCCGACGAGGCGGCTGCGCGGGCGCGGAGCGCCCGGCAGGTCGCGGCCGACGCCGTCGCCGCCCAACAGGCCGCCGTCAGCTCGATCGGTGAGCGCCGCGACGCCTTGCTTCACGAGCTGGCCGAGGCGCAGGACATCTCGGTCGAGCTGGCCACCGAGCGCCAGGAGGCACTGGAGCGGATCGAACGCGAGCGCAGGGCGCGGGAGGCGGCGGCGCGGGCGGAGGCAGAGCGCCGGGCGGAGGCCCGGCGGCAGGCCGAGCTGCGCGAGCAGCGGGAGGCCCAGGCGACCGCGCAGCGCCGAGCAGAGCGGCGCGCCCAACGAGCAGCGGGACGAGAGGCGGACCGCCGTGCCCAGCAGCGCACCGACCGCGAAGCCGCCCGCCGCGCAGCGCAACGACGCGAGGCCGAGCGCAGGGCCGCCGAGCGCAGGGCCGCCGAGCGCCGGGCTGCCGAGCGCGCGGAGGAGCAGCAGAGCGACCCGCCGCCGAGCAGCTCCGGGGGTGCCCAGGCAGCCGTCGACTTCGCTCGTGCCCAGCTCGGCGACCCCTACCAGTGGGGCGGCAACGGCAACCCGGGCTGGGACTGCTCCGGCCTCACGACGGCGGCGTGGCGCGCCGGTGGCACCTCGATCCCGCGCAACAGCGCGCTGCAGTACGGCTACTCGACGCCGATCTCCTACGGCGACCTGCGCCCCGGCGACCTGGTCTTCTGGTCCAGCAACGGCTCTGCCGGCGGGATCTACCACGTGGGGCTCTACATCGGTGGCGGGCAGATGATCCACGCGCCCAACAGCAACACCGTCGTGAGGACGGACAGCATCTGGTACATGGGCACCCCCAGCCACTACGGCCGGGTCTGACCGCTACCGGGCGTCGCCGGGGTGCTGGCAGAGTGACCCCATGCGAGGACCCCACGCACTGCAGCCGATCGACGTCCCCACGCTGACCGCCGTCCTGGACGGCGCGCACGCCGAGGTACGCAACCAGGTGCGTGAGCAGCTGGGCGCACACGCCGCGATGGTGCACGAGGCACCGGGTCTCGCGACCGACGACTACCGCGAGCGGGTTCTGGCGATCCTCCAGGACTCCGCACAGCAGGGGCTGACCGGCCTCGGCTTCCCCAAGGAGTACGGCGGAGCCGGCGACGTCGGCGGCTCGATCGCGGCGTTCGAGACGCTCGCGTTCGGCGACCTGTCGGTCCTGGTGAAGTTCGGGGTCCAGTTCGGGCTGTTCGGCGGCGCGATCCTTCACCTGGGCACCGCCCGGCACCACGACCGCTACCTCGCCGACCTCGTCGCGGGCCGGCTGCTCGGTTGCTTCGCGATGTCGGAGACCGGGCACGGGTCGAACGTCCAGGCACTCGGCACGCGAGCGACGTACGACGTCGACACGCGGGAGTTCGTGGTGCACACGCCGACCGTGGCCGCGCGCAAGGACTACATCGGCAACGCGGCGGCGCACGGCCGGATGGCCGTCGTCTTCGCGCAGCTGGAGGTGGGCGGTGAGCAGCACGGTGTCCATGCGCTGCTCGTTCCCATCCGGGACGAACAGGGCGGCGTGCTTCCCGGCGTGAGCACCGAGGACTGCGGGCACAAGCACGGGCTCAACGGAGTCGACAACGGCCGGCTGGGTTTCGACCACGTCCGGGTGCCACGCGAGAACCTGCTCAACCGGTATGCCGACGTCACCGAGGACGGCACCTACGCCAGCAGCATCGACAACCCCGACCGGCGTTTCTTCACCACGCTCGGCACCCTCGTGCAGGGACGGATCAGCGTGGGCGGCGGCGGCATCGGCGCGACAAAGCTGGCACTGACGCTCGCCACCCGCTACGGCCTGCGGCGCCGCCAGTTCGGGGCACCGGGGGCCGACACCGAGGCTGTCCTGATGGACTACCGGGCGCACCAGCGCCGGCTGCTTCCGCTGGTCGCGCGCACCTACGCTCTGCACTTCGCGCAGGCCGACCTCGTCGACCGGCTCGACCGGATCTTCTCCGCCGACGAGCCACCGGCGGGCGAGCTCGGCGACGACCCGCTCGAGGCCGCGGAGCTCGAGCGGCTCCGCCGTGAGCTGGAGAGCGACGCAGCCGGTGTCAAGGCGGTGGCGACCTGGCACGCGACCGCCGCGATCCAGACCTGCCGCGAGGCGTGCGGGGGTGCCGGCTACCTCTCCGCCAACCGGCTGGGCATGCTGCGTGCCGACACCGACGTCTTCACGACGTTCGAGGGGGACAACACCGTGCTCCTTCAGCTGGTCGCCAAGGGGCTGCTCACCGAGTTCCGGGACTCCTTCGAGAACCTCGACCCGATCGGGACCGCGCGCTTCGTCGCCGCACAGGCGGTGGAGTCGGTCGCGGAGAAGACGTCGTGGTGGCAGCTCGCGGAGCGGCTGCGCGACGCGGTGCCGCGGGGCGACAACGACAACGCGGGTCTGCTCGACCGCGACTACCACCTGGCCCTGTTCCGCTGGCGTGACGACCACGTGCGCAGTGCGCTCGCCCGGCGGCTCAAGGCCGGGATCGACGCCGGCGACGATCCCTTCGAGGTCTTCTCGCGCTGCCAGGACCACGTCCTCCTCGCCGCGCGGGTGCACGTGGAGTACCTGGTGCTGGAGGCTTTCGACCGGGCGATCAACGCCCAGCCGGAGGGGCCGACGCGCGCGATACTCGCCGCGCTGTGCGACCTGGCGACGCTCAGTCAGATCGAGGCCGACTGCGGCTGGTTCCAAGAGCACGGACGGCTGTCCGCCGCGCGGTCGAAGGCGATCACGGCGATGGTCGGTGAGCTGTGCGCGGCCTTGCGTCCGCACGCGGCCGACCTGGTGGCGGCGTTCGGCGTACCCGAGGAGCTCCTCGACGTGGAGATGCTGGCAGGGTGACCGGCAGCCGAGGGCGGCTCAGTGCTGGTAGCCGCCCTCCTTGGTGAAGCGCTCGAGCGAGACCCGGATCTCTTCCTCCGCCTCGACCCGGCCGACCCAGGTCGCGCCCTCGACCGACTTGCCCGGCTCGAGGTCCTTGTAGACCTCGAAGAAGTGCTGGATCTCGAGCCGGTCGAACTCGCCGAGGTGGTGGATGTCGCGCAGGTGCTCCAGCCGGGGATCCGTGGCCGGCACGCACAGCACCTTGTCGTCGCCGCCCGCCTCGTCGGTCATCCGGAACATCCCGATCGCGCGACAGCGGATCAGGCAACCGGGGAAGGTCGGCTCCTGCAGCACCACCAGCGCGTCGAGCGGGTCGCCGTCCTGACCGAGGGTCTCCTCGACGAAGCCGTAGTCGGCGGGATACTGGGTGGACGTGAACAGCGTGCGGTCGAGACGGAGACGCCCGGTCTTGTGGTCGACCTCGTACTTGTTCCGCTGACCCTTGGGGATCTCGATCGTGACGTCGAAGTCCACGTGCATCCTCCTGCTGACCGGTGTGCGTGCAGGTCTAGTCTCGCCTACGTTGCAGCGACAACTGTCCTCGGGAGGGGGTCCGCGTGCGCAGAGGTGACGTGCGCCACGGCCGACCGGCAGCCGGTTCGAGCCGGCTGCTCTCCAGGGGTGCCCGCGTCGCGGTGCTGGGTCTCGCGCTCGTGGTCGTGCTCGGGGCGGGCGGCCTGGTCGCCTACGACCGGGGCCTGCTCGACGACTACCTCCGCTCCGAGAGGTCGACACCCGCGGAGCTGCCCCCGCCCGCAGGTGTCACCGTGCCCGAGGTGTCCCGGCCGGACGCCGTGCTCTCGTCGGCCTCGGCGAGTACGTCGACCCCGCGCGGGATGCGCCGTTCGCTCGCGGACGAGCTGGACCAGGACGACTTCGGGCCCCGCCTCGGCGTGCTGGTGGAGGACCTGGTGAGCGGCACCGAGCTGCTGCGCACGAGCAGGGCCGTCTTCACCCCGGCGTCCACGCTGAAGATCCTGACGGCGACGGCGGTGCTCGACCGGCTCGGTCCGCGGCACCGCTTCTCCACCTCGGTGACGACCGGCGCGCGGGCGGGCGAGATCGTGCTCGTGGGCGGCGGAGATCCGATGCTGGCGCGGCGCACCGACCGCTCGGCGTACCCGCGGCCCGCGTCGATCGAGCAGCTCGCCGAGCGCACTGCGCGACGCCTGGCCGCCCAGGGCACCCGGCGGGTGCGGCTGGGCTACGACGACTCGCTGTTCAGCGGCCCCGCGGTCAACCCGGCCTGGGAGCCGTCCTACGTGCCCAGCGACGTGGTGACACCGGTCAGCGCGTTGTGGGTCGACGAGGGGCTCGGCCCCGACCGCTCGGCGCCGCGCTCGACCGAGCCGTCGGCGGCCGCGGCGCAGGCGTTCGCCGAGATGCTGGAGGCCGAGGGGATCTCGGTGCGCGGGCGGGTGGCCGCACGTTCCTCCCCGACCGACGCCGAGACCATCTCGGCGGTGAGGTCGCCCCCGCTCGCCCAGCTGGTGGCGCACGTGCTGCTGGTCAGCGACAACGAGGGGGCCGAGGTGCTGCTGCGGCACGTGGCCCTGGCGAGTGGTCGGCCCGGCAGCTCGGCCGCCGGCGCCCGGGCAGTGGTCGACACGCTGAGCGAGCTGGGGGTGAACATGTCCCGCGCCCGGGTGCTCGACGGCAGCGGCCTGGCCCGCGGCAATCGGCTGTCGCTGGACGTTCTGGTGGACACCCTGCGAGTCGCCGCGCAGCCCGAGCGCCAGCGCCTGCGGCCGGTGCTGACGGGGCTTCCGGTGGCGGGGTTCAGCGGCAGCCTGACCTACCGCTTCGCCGCCGACTACCGACCGCAGACCGCCCCCGGGATCGGCAAGGTCCGTGCCAAGACCGGGACACTGTCGGGTGTGCACGGCGTGGCGGGTGTGATCCTGGACCGCAGCGGAGGGGCGCTGCTCTACGTCGCGATCGCGGACCGGGTGCGGCTCCAGGACACCCTCGACGCCCGGGCCGAGCTCGACGACCTGTCGGCCGCGCTGGCGGAGTGCGGCTGCGCGTGACCGGCTCCGGCCCCGCCCCCGGTCGAAAATCGACCGTGCGGGCGATTGTGGTCCGCGGTCGGCGGTCCGGTGCAGGAAGAAGTGCCCGCGCGGTCAGTTCTTGCGCAGAGCGACCGGGGGCCGCCCACGCGATCCCGGGGTGCGGCCAGGGCTGTTCCCGACCCCGCGGCTCGGCGGTGCGACGTACGGTGGGCTCATGACAGAGCAGCCGGAGATGGTCGACTGGGTCCTCGCCCTGCAGACGGCCAAGCGCTTCTCCCGACCGGGGCCGGACATCTCGCCCGACGAGGTCCACGACGTCGTCGCCGAGCTGCGGCGCGGAGCCACCGACTCCGAGGGCCACGTGCGGGGCTACACGCGGCTCGAGGCCGGGTCGGCGACGGCGCCGATCGTGGTGGTGGATCGTCCCGGCTGGGTGCAGGCCAACGCCGACGGCTTCCGCACGCTGATGCGGCCCGTCGTCGACAAGGTGATCGCCAAGCGCGGGGAGCCCTCGGCCATGGCGAGCGCGGTCGGCTCGCGGCTGACCGGCATCGAGGTCGGCGCGTTGCTCGGCTACCTCTCCGGCAGGGTGCTCGGCCAGTTCGACCCGTTCTTCGAGGGTGAGTCCGAGGCGGAGGCGGCGGCCGGCCGCCTGCTGCTCGTCGCGCCCAACATCGTGCAGACCGAGCGCGAGCTCGACGTCGTGCCGCGCGACTTCCGGCTGTGGGTGTGCCTGCACGAGGAGACCCATCGGGCCCAGTTCACGGCGGTGCCGTGGATGCGCGAACACCTGCTGTCGGAGGTCAAGGCGCTGATCGATGCCACGGACCTCGACCCGTCGGCGCTCGGCGAGCAGCTGCGGCAGGCCGTCGACCGTGTCCTGCGAGCCACCAAGGGTGACGGCGACCTCTCCCTGCTCGACCTCGTGCAGACGCCGGCCCAGCGCGAGATCGTGGACCGGGTCACGGCCACCATGTCGCTGCTGGAGGGTCACGCCGACGTCGTCATGGACGAGGTGGGGCCCGAGGTGATCCCCACCGTGAGCACGATCCGCGAGCGGTTCAACGCCCGCCGCAAGGGTGGCGGCACCCTCGACCAGATGCTGCGCAAGCTGCTCGGCTTCGACGCCAAGATGCGGCAGTACCGCGACGGCGCGATCTTCGTGCGTGGCGTGCTCGACAAGGTGGGCATGGACGGCTTCAACAAGGTCTGGACGTCGCCGAACACCCTCCCCAGCAAGGCCGAGATCGGCGACCCCGAGGCCTGGGTGCGCCGCGTGCACGGCTGAGGCGCGATGGCTGCTCTCCACCCCGCTGTCGCCGCGGTGCGGCGGGCCGTGCGGACGTGCCTCTCCGACCTCGAGCCAGGCGCACGCGTGCTCGTCGCCTGCTCGGGGGGTGCCGACTCCCTCGCCCTCGCCGCAGCCGCACGCTTCGAGTCTCGTGCAGCGGGCTGGCAGGTCGGCGCGGTCGTGGTCGACCACGACCTGCAGGCCGGCTCTGCCGCGGTGGCGGCGGGTACGGCGCAAGCACTGCGCGAGCGCGGTCTCGGCCCGGTCGACGTGGTCCTGGTGACGGTCGGGCGCGACGGCGGTCCGGAGGCGGCCGCGCGCGCGGCGCGCTACGACGCGCTCGAGCAGGCGGCGGAGCGGCACCGAGCCGGCACCGTGCTGCTCGGCCACACCCGTGACGACCAGGCCGAGACCGTGCTGCTCGGGCTGGCCCGCGGCTCCGGCGCCCGCTCGATGTCGGGCATGCCCGAGCGTTCGGGGCCCTACCGACGGCCGCTGCTCGGGGTGTCCCGGGAGGAGACCCGGGCCGCCTGCGCCGCGGAGGGGTTGGTGCCATGGGAGGACCCGCACAACGCCGACCCGGCGTACGCCCGGGTGCGCGTGCGCACCGAGGTGCTGGCGGTCCTCGAGCGCGAGCTCGGACCGGGGATCACCGACGCCCTCGCACGCACCGCTCGGCTGCTCCGCGCCGACGCCGACGCTCTCGACGCGCTCGCCGACGCGGCGCTCGGCGACTGCCGCACCCCCGCTGGCCTCGACGTCGGCCGGCTGCAGGCGCTGCCGGTGGCGGTGCGCAGCCGCATCCTGCTCGCGAGCGCCGTACACGCCGGCTGTCCGAGGACCGATCTGACCGCCGGCCACGTCGAGGGCGTCGATGAGCTGGTGACCGCATGGCGGGGCCAGCAGTGGGTGGACCTGCCGGGTGGCGTGCGGGCCAGCCGCCACGGGGGCGAGGTGCGCTTCGCCCGGCCCGCTGTGGCAGGCTGACCCGGTGGATGTCGAGCACGTCGAGAACGACCTCGCCAAGACGCTGCTGACCGAGCAGCAGATCCAGGACCGGCTCGCCGAGATGGCTCGCGAGATCGAGCGCGACTACGAGGGACACAAGCTGCTGCTCGTCGGCGTGCTCAAGGGCGCGGTGATGGTGATGGCCGACCTGGCCCGCCACCTCTCCCGGCACGTCGAGATGGACTGGATGGCGATCTCGTCCTACGGGTCCGGTACCACCTCGTCGGGCGTCGTGCGCATCCTCAAGGACCTCGACACCGACATCATGGACAGGCACGTCCTGGTGGTCGAGGACATCATCGACACCGGGCTGACGCTGTCGTGGCTGATCTCCAACCTGCGCTCGCGCAACCCTGCCTCGGTCGAGATCTGCACGCTGCTGCGCAAGCCCGACGCGCAGCGGATGAGCGTCGACGTGCGCTACGTCGGGTTCGACATCCCCAACGAGTTCGTGGTCGGCTACGGCCTGGACTACGCCGACAGCTACCGCAACCTGCGCAGCGTCGCCACCCTGGCGCCCCACGTCTACTCCTGAGGAGGGCAGCCGCACGGCGGCGTCCCTCCATACGGCATTAATCGCCGCAACTGGGCGGTAGCGGACCCTCAGGCAGGGCACACTTGGACGATCGGTGTACCGTCAGAGTCTCCGGTAACCCGGTTTCTACCCAGGTCAGACTGCATTTCAGGAGGGACGGGGCGGCCGCCCCCGATCATGGACGTCAAGCGTATCTTCCGCGGGCCACTGCTGTGGATCATCCTCGGCGTGGTCGCCGTGCTCTCCCTGCTGCAGTTCGGTGTCACCGGCGACGACTACGAAGAGATCGACACCTCGGTCATGGTGGGCCACATCCGCGAGGGCGAGGTCGAGTCGATCGTCTTCGACGGTGGCGAGAACACCATCCGGGCCACGCTCGACGACGGCTCCCAGGTGCAGTCGCTCTACCTCAACCAGCAGGCCGGTCGGCTGCTCAACGCCGTCGACCGGCAGATCGAGTCCGGTGAGATCGAGGAGTCCTACAACGTCGAGATCTCGAAGCCGTCGTTCCTCGGCTCACTTCTGATCACGCTGCTGCCGTTCGTGCTGATCGTGATCATCTTCCTGTTCCTGATGAACCAGGTGCAGGGTGGCGGCGGACGTGGCGTGATGCAGTTCGCCAAGTCCAAGGCCAAGCTGATCAGCAAGGACATGCCCAAGACCGTCTTCTCCGACGTCGCCGGTGCCGACGAGGCGATCGAGGAGCTCGGTGAGATCAAGGAGTTCCTGCAGGAGCCGGCCAAGTTCCAGGCGGTGGGTGCCAAGATCCCCAAGGGCGTGCTGCTGTACGGCCCGCCCGGCACCGGAAAGACGCTGCTCGCCCGTGCGGTAGCCGGCGAGGCCGGGGTGCCGTTCTACACCATCTCCGGCTCCGACTTCGTCGAGATGTTCGTCGGCGTCGGCGCCTCCCGCGTCCGCGACCTGTTCAACCAGGCCAAGGAGAACGCGCCCGCGATCGTGTTCATCGACGAGATCGACGCCGTCGGCCGGCACCGCGGCGCCGGCATGGGCGGTGGCCACGACGAGCGCGAGCAGACCCTCAACCAGCTGCTCGTCGAGATGGACGGCTTCGACGTCCGCGGCGGCGTCATCCTGATCGCGGCCACCAACCGGCCCGACGTGCTCGACCCGGCGCTGCTGCGGCCCGGCCGCTTCGACCGGATGATCGGTGTCGGTGCCCCCAACATCGAGGGCCGTCACCGCATCCTGCAGGTGCACTCGCGGGGCAAGCCGATGGCCGAGAACGTCGACCTGCTCGCCGTCGCCCGGCGTACCCCAGGCTTCACCGGGGCCGACCTGGCCAACGTGCTCAACGAGGCGGCACTGCTCACCGCTCGCAGCAACGCAAAGCTCATCGACAACCGCTTCCTCGACGAGGCCATCGACCGGGTGAGCATGGGCCCGCAGCGCCGCTCGCACCTGATGACGGAGCGGGAGAAGACGATGACCGCCTACCACGAGGGCGGCCACGCCCTGGTGGCGGCCGCGTTGCCTGGCACGGATCCGGTCGCCAAGGTCACGATCCTGCCGCGTGGGCGCGCGCTCGGCTTCACCCAGATCCTGCCCGAGCAGGACAAGAGCTCGCAGTCCCGCAGCGAGCTGCTCAACCAGCTGGCCTTCGCGCTCGGCGGGCTCGCTGCCGAGCAGCTGATCTTCCACGACCCCACCACCGGCGCGTCGAACGACATCGAGAAGGCGACCAAGATCGCCCGGCAGATGGTGACCAGCTTCGGCATGAGCGAGCGGCTCGGCGCGATCAAGCTCGGTGACGACAACAGCGAGCCGTTCCTCGGCCGCGACTTCGGGCACCAGCGCAACTACTCCGAAGAGGTCGCCGCGGTCATCGACGAGGAGGTCAACCGGCTGCTGGCCAACGCCCACCAGGAGGCGTTCGACATCCTCAACGAGAACCGCGACGTCCTGGACAACCTGGTGCTGGCGCTGCTCGAGCACGAGACGCTGGACCGCTCCGAGATCGCCGAGATCTTCGCGGCCCTTCGGATCCGCCCGGAGCGTGCGCCGTGGACCGGGTCGGAGCGGCGGATCCCGTCCAGCAAGCCGCCCGTGCAGCTCGAGGGCGCCTCGGTCAACGGTCAGCAGAGTGGACCAGGCCTCGTCATCGGCCCGGGCGAGGGTGGCGACGACGTGGTGTCGGAGCCGCAGAACAACCCCACTCCTCCCTCGCCGTCGGACGACACGCCGCCGCAGCCTGGTTCGTGAGCCGCCATGGTGGACCCGATAGGCCTGCCTGACTGGGACGGCGAGCCCGCGTTCGACTTCGACCGGGCCGCTGCTGCCGTGCGCGAGCTGTTGATCGCCATGGGCGAGGACCCCGACCGGGAAGGGCTGCAGCGGACGCCGACCCGCGTGGCGCGCGCGTACTTCGAGATGACGGCCGGCCTGCGCATGAAGGCCGACCACGTGCTGGCCACGACGTTCGACATCGGCCACGACGAGATGGTGCTGGTCAAGGACATCGAGGTCTGGTCGATGTGCGAGCACCACCTCGTGCCTTTCACCGGCGTCGCCCACGTCGGGTACATCCCGAGCGAGGACGGCCGGATCACGGGGCTGTCCAAGCTGGCGCGGCTGGTCGACGTCTACGCCCGACGTCCGCAGGTGCAGGAGCGGCTGACGACCCAGGTCGCCGACTCCCTGCACGACATCCTCAAGCCGCGCGGGTCGATCGTCGTCTTCGAGTGCGAGCACCTCTGCATGACGATGCGTGGCGTCCGCAAGCCCGGAGCCAAGACGGTCACCAGCGCGGTGCGCGGCCAGCTGCGGGATCCCGCGACCCGGGCCGAGGCGATGAGCCTGATCATCGGCTGACCTCGGCCGACCGGCACCGTAGGGTGGGCGCGTGCTGCCGTTGAAGCGACCGCCCGTGGTCCCGGGGATGCCTGCGCCCGGACGCACGCTGGTGATGGGCGTCGTCAATGTCACCCCCGACTCGTTCTCCGACGGTGGCCAGTGGCTCGACCCCGATCAGGCAGTGGCCCACGGCCGCGACCTCCTCGCCACCGGCGCCGACCTCATCGACGTCGGCGGCGAGTCGACCCGGCCGGGCGCGCAGCGCCCGTCGGTCGACGAGGAGCTGGCCCGGGTGCTGCCTGTCATCCGGACGCTCGCCTGCGAAGGGGCCGTCGTCTCGGTCGACACCATGCGGGCGGAGGTGGCGCGGCAGGCGCTCGAGGCCGGCGCGGCACTCGTCAACGACGTGTCCGGGGGTGTCGCCGACCCCAAGATGCTGCCTGTCGTCGGACCGGCCGGGGTGCCGTTCGTGGTCATGCACTGGCGCGGGCACGCCGACCGGATGCAGCAGCGTGCCGAGTACGGCGACGTGGTGGCCGACGTACTCGCGGAGCTAGGGCCGCGGATCGACGCCGCGCAGCGTGCCGGCGTGAGACCGGAGTCGCTGATCATCGACCCCGGACTCGGGTTCGCGAAGGGCGCCGAGCACAACTGGGCGCTGCTGGCGCAGCTCGATGCGTTCACCCGCCTGGGCCACCCCCTGCTGGTCGCCGCCTCCCGCAAGCGCTTCCTCGGCCGGCTGCTGGCCGACGCCGCCACCGGCGAGCCCCGGTCCACGGCGGAGCTGGACGACGCCACGGCTGCGCTGAGTGCGGTCAGCGCGGCCACGGGCGCCTGGTGCGTGCGCGTGCACGACGTGCGGCCGAGTGCGGACGCCGTGCGAGTGGTCGCCCGCCTGGCGGAGGAGCTCGATGACCGACGCTGACGTGGCCGCGGTCGAGGAGGCGAACGCGCGGTTCTACGCCGCCTTCGAGCACGGCGACCTCGACGCGATGCGAGCGGTCTGGGTCGCGGACAGTCACGCGGTGTGCATCCACCCGGGCTGGAACCCCGTGATCGGCGCGGCCGCGGTGGACCGCTCGTGGGCGGTCGTGATGGCCAACACGCCGTACATCCAGTTCATCCTCACCGACGTGGAGGTCACCGTGCGTGGCGACGTGGCGTCGGTCACCTGCACCGAGAACGTGCTCGCCGCGGCGGAGGACGAGTCGACACCCGGCTTCGCCGGCGGCAAGGCGGTGAGCACGAACGTCTTCCTGCGGGTGGAGGGCGGCTGGCGGTTGTGGATCCACCACGCCTCCCCGGTACTGTCGAAGTCCGGGGCGGACGAAGGAGACTGATGGACCGGGTGGCATCCGATCCTGGGCTCGACCGCCTCGCCGTGCGCGGTGTCCGGGGTCTCGGGCATCATGGCGTGCTCGAGCACGAGCGTCGCGACGGGCAGGAGTTCGTCGTCGATGTCGTTCTCGGGGTGGACACTCGTGACGCGGGACTGCACGATGACCTGTCGAGGACAGTCGACTATGGTCGACTCAGCCTGCAGATCAAGGAAGCCATCGAGACCGACCCCGTCGACCTCATCGAGACACTGGCTCGCCGCGTGGCGGACCGGTGCTTGTCCCAGCCACTGGTGCAGTGGGTCGAGGTCACGGTGCACAAGCCGCAAGCCCCTCTCGAGGTGCCGTTCGAGGACGTCACCCTGACTATCTATCGGAGCCGTCAGTGACCGAGACTCCCAACCCGAACATTGTCGACACCGACACCCTCACAGGGCAGATGCGGCCGTTCCGGCGCGCAGTGCTGGCGATCGGCAGCAACCTCGGTGACCGGGAGAGCAACCTGCAGGGAGCGGTCTCGTCGCTGGCCGACACCCCGGACGTCTACCTCGTCGACACCTCACCGGTCTACGAGACCAAGCCGGTCGGGAGCCCGGTCGAGGATGCCGACGACTTCCTCAACGCCGTACTCATCGTCGACACGACGCTGGCCGCCGACACCCTGCTCGAGCGTTGCCTCGCCGTCGAGGACGCCTACGGCCGCGAGCGCGGAGAACGCAACGCTCCACGCACGCTCGACATCGACCTGCTCGTGCTGGGTGAGAAGGTCGTCGACAGCGAGAGC
>Ga0075331_1000131_pt1 | contig 15143 bp, 14 predicted proteins | sample MayberrySE_TuleA_FD_120090 | JGI IMG/M metagenome (GOLD analysis project Ga0075331, IMG submission 120090) | Natural and restored wetland microbial communities from the San Francisco Bay, California, USA, that impact long-term carbon... | ecosystem: Environmental > Terrestrial > Soil > Wetlands ... | reverse complement strand
CTGCCGATCACGAGCGTCGGGACGTGGATCGACGGCAGCGCGTGCGCCGCGTTGATCTCTCGGTTCATCCGCTCGAGCGCGACCGCCGCTCCGGGGCTCGCCGAGCGTCGCATGTACGACGCGAGCCAGGCGATCAACCGTTCGTCCGTCTCGTACCCCGGCGCGGCCCAGCCCCGGATCTCATGGGCCGCGAACTCAGAAGTTGCCCAGATGTCCTCCATGCGACCGAGGTAGGCCGCAGGGTCGTCCTTGTAGTCGGGGTCCCGGATCGTGAAGTCGGCCACCGTGCCGTACAGAAGTAGCGCGACGGTCCGTTCCGGATAGGTCGCCGCGAACAGCATCGACATCGGGCCGCCCTCGGAGACGCCGAAGACGACGGCGCGCTCCGATCCGACGGCGTCCATCACGGCGCGCACGTCGTCCATGCGGGTCTCGAGGTTGGGGAGCCGATCGTCCGGCACGCGGTCCGAGAGCCCGACGCCGCGTTTGTCGAACAGGATCAACCGGGAGAACGTCGCGAGCCGTTCGAGGAACCGTGCGAAGTCGGGGTCCTCCCACATCGCCTCGACGTTCGTGACCCAGCCCATCACGAAGACCATGTCGACCGGGCCCTGGCCGACCACCTGGTAAGCGACGTGCACCCGGTCGGCGGTCTTCGCGTATCGGGTCTCGGGGACGTCGGTCATGACGTGACACGAAAGAGGCGCCAGCGATCAGGCACGCCCTTCAGCTCGTGCTCGCCGGCGTCCTCGAAGACCAGCCCGGAGCCCGCCGTGAGGTCCTTCACCGTTGACGAGACGAGCACCTCCGAGGCGCCCGCTCGGGCGCCGACGCGGGCGCCGATCACCACCGCGACCCCGCCGATCTTGCCGTCGATCGTCTCGACCTCACCCGTGTGGACTCCGGCGCGGACCTCGATCCCGTGCGCCCGTACGCTCTCAACGATCGCGCGTGCGCAGCGGACGCCACGGGCGGGGCCGTCGAAGGCCGCGAAGAAGCCGTCGCCAGCGGTATCCACCTCTTCGCCGCGGTAGCGCGCCAGCATCGATCGAACGATCGCGTGATGCTGATCCAGGAGATCTCTCCAGGCGCGGTCCCCGAGCGAGGTGGCGACCGCCGTCGAATCCACGATGTCGGTGAAGACCACGGTCTTCAGGACACGATCGAAATCGGCTTCCTCGTCATGCAAACGGGTCGCGAAGCGCCGCACCTCGTCCACCCAGCGGTCTTGGTCGCGGGAGACCCACCCGTGGTCCTCGCCGGGGAGCTCGATCAGGGTGGCGCCCGGGATGCGTTCCGCCAGGAAGCGGGCCACGGCAACCGGTTCCACGCGGTCGCCGACCCGATGCAGGATCAGGGTCGGCACGCCGATCGTCGGGAGCAGGTCACAGACGTCGGTCTCGAGGTCCACCTCGAACAGTTTCACCGCATCCCCGGGGCTCACGCATGAGCGGATCCATGTCGCGTAATCGCGGAACCACTCGGGGTCGGTCTCGCCGGGCCAGATGTCCTTCGACCACGCGACCGCGAACTCGAGGCTGCCCCAACTCCGCTCGATCACGGCGAGCTCGGCCTCCCACTCCTCGCGAGGGGCCCCTCCCGGGTACCCCGGGCGTGCGAGGTTCGCCGCCGAGGCACTCATACCGACGAGCGCCGCGGTGCGCTCGGGGTAGGTCGCCGCGAACATCGCGCAAAGTGCGAATCCGTCCTCGAGTCCGATGAGGATCGCTCGTTCCGAGTCGGCGGCGTCGATCACGGCGCGGAGGTCGTCCATACGCGCCTCGAGGCTCATCTGCTCCTCGCCGACGACGATGCGGTCGGACATCCCTGTACCGCGGCGGTCGAAAAGGATCACGCGGCTGAAGGTCGCGAGCCGCGGGAAGAGATCGGCCCACGCCGTCGGCCACCTCCACACCGCCTCCACGTTGGAAACGAAGCCCGGAGAGAACAGGAGATCGACCGGACCATCTCCGACGACCTGATACGCGATGTGAACGCCGTCGTCGGTCCGCGCGTACCGCGTCTCGGGGTTCCCCACTCGGCGATACTCCGCCAGGCACAGGCCGCTCGGCAAGCCGAGGGCCGGGACCGTCGATACACTCAGCCGCGATGGCTGGGAAGCATCGCGTGATCGTGGCGAAACCGGGGCTCGACGGGCACGACCGAGGGGCCAAGGTCGTGGCGCGCGCGCTACGAGACGCCGGCTTCGAGGTGATCTACACCGGCTTGCACCAGACGCCCGAGCAGATCGCCGAGACCGCGATCCAGGAGGATGCGGATGCGGTCGGCCTGTCCAGCCACTCGGGCGCCCACATGACGCTGTTCCCGAAGGTCGTGACGCAGCTCCGCGAACGCGGAGCAGGCGACATCCTCGTCTTCGGCGGCGGCGTGATCCCCGTCGACGACATCCCCACGCTCAAGGAAGCGGGCGTGGCCGAGATCTTCACGCCCGGCGCGAACACGGGCGACATCGCGACCTGGCTGCGCGAGCGGCTGGAGGCGCCGTCCACGAACTAGTCCGATTCAGTCGACCGACACCGGGAGCCCGTTCTGGATCTCTACGAGCATCAAGGCAAGGAGCTGTTCCGCGCCCACGGCATAGGGACGCCGCGCGGCATCGTGGCCGAGTCCGCGGACGAAGCGGCCGACGCGACCCGTGAGCTCGGCGGGAAGAGCGTCGTGAAGGTCCAGGTGCAGGTCGGAGGCCGCGGCAAGGGCGGCGGCGTGGTGCTCGTCGAATCCCCGGAACGCGCCGCCGAGGAAGCCGCCCGCATGCTCGGGTCGGACTTCAAGGGCCACCAGGTGCGCCAGGTGCTCGTGGAGGAGCTGCTGCCGATCGCGCGGGAGTTCTACACGTCGATGCTGCTCGACCGCTCGGCGGGCGACTTCCTCGCGATGATGACCGCCGAGGGCGGCATGGACATCGAGGAGCTCGCGCGCGACCGTCCCGAGGCGCTTCGGCGCGTGCACGTCGATGCGATGCTCGGCCTGCGGTCCTTCCACGTGCGCGAGCTCGTCGGCACGTTGCCGGCCCACGCGCGCGAGGGCGCCGCCGACGTGCTGCGCCGCATGTTCGAGCTGGCGGGCGAGCGAGACGCGACGCTCGTCGAGATCAACCCCCTCGTGCAGCTCGACGACGGGTCGGTCGTCGCGCTCGACTCGAAGATCACGGTCGACGACAACGCGCTGTTCCGCCACCCCGACATCGAGGCCTTCAAGGACGCGTTCCCGATCGACCCCGTGCAGGCTCGGGCGAACGAGCAGGGGCTGCAGTACGTGAAGCTCGACGGCAACGTCGGCATCATCGGCAACGGGGCCGGGCTCGTGATGTCGACGTTGGACCTGGTGGCCCAGGCCGGCGCGAAGGCCGCGAACTTCCTCGACGTGGGTGGCGGGGCGAGCGCCGACCAGATGGCCACGTCGCTCGAGGTGGTGCTCTCCGACCCGGCGGTCGAGGCGGTGTTCATCAACATCTTCGGCGGCATCACCCGATGCGACCTCGTCGCGGAAGGGGTGCTCGGCGCGCTCGAGCGCGTCGAGGCGACGGTGCCGCTCGTCGTCCGGCTCGACGGCACGAACGCCGAGGAGGGCCGCGCGATCCTGGCCGCGGCGGCGCATCCGCGCATCGTGCCTGCGGCGACGATGCTCGGGGCCGCGGAGCGAGCGGCGGCGATCGCGAACGGAGCGGCGGCGTGAGCATCCTGGTCGACGCGGAGACGAGGCTCGTCGTGCAGGGGCTCACGGGGAAGGAAGGCACGTTCCACACGATGCGCAACCGCGCCTACGGCACGAACGTCGTGGCGGGCGTGACCCCCGGCAAGGCCGGGCAGGACGTCGAGGGCATCCCGGTGTTCGATACCGTCGCCGACGCCGTGCGGGAGGCCGGCGCGAACACGTCGATGGTGTTCGTACCGCCCCGGTTCGCGGCAGAGGCGATCCTGGAGTCGGCCGACGCCGGCATCGATCTCGTGGTCTGCATCACCGAGGGCATCCCGGTCAAGGACATGGCGTACGTGCACAGCTTCCTGAGGGGCCGAGACACCACGTTGATCGGGCCGAACTGTCCGGGCGCGGTCTCGCCCGGCGTCGCCAACGTCGGCATCATCCCGCCCGAGGTGTGCCTGCCGGGCCGGGTCGGCTTCGTGAGCCGCTCGGGCACGCTCGTCTACCAGATCGTGCACGAGCTCACGCAACGGGGCATCGGGCAGTCCACGTGCGTCGGCATGGGAGGGGACCCGGTGCACGGCATCGGGTTCATCGAGGCGCTCAGGATGTTCGAGGACGACGAGGGCACCGACCTGACGATCCTGACCGGCGAGATCGGCGGCGACGACGAGGAACGTGCCGCGGCCTACATCGCCGACCACGTCTCGAAGCCGGTGGTCGCCTACATAGCGGGATTCGAGGCGCCGCCCGGCAAACGCATGGGCCACGCGGGCGCGATCGTCACCGGGTCGCAGGGCACGGCGGCCGCGAAGGCGGAGGCGCTCGAGGCCGGGGGCGTGCGGGTCGCGCGTACACCGAGCCAGGTCTCCGAGCTGGTCCAGACCGCCCTGTCATGAGCCCGGCTCGGCCGGTCGACTCGGCCGCGCACGACCTGCTCGCCGCCGCGCCCGCCTCGGCGCTGCGCGGTGCGGTCGCCGCGTTGGTGGTCGCCGCGTCGGGGCAGGCGCCGCCGTTCCTCGTCGACCTCGCGGGTGGGGGCCTCGCCCTGGTGACCCAGCTGCGCGTCGGCTGGCTCTACACGATGGCCGGGCACGCGGTCTCGATCACGGCCACCGGGTCCGGCGGGTCGGTCGCCGGGCTCGGGGGCGTGTTCGATCTCCGGCTGGGCATGCTCACGATCGCCGCGCTCGGCGTGGCGATGCTCGTGACCGGAGCGAGGGCCACGGCTCGCCGGGTGCACGATGCGGGTGCGAGGCGGGCGCTCGCCGGCGCGACGATCGCGTTGCCCTACGCGGCGCTGATCGGCGCGACGAACGTCGTCGTCGACCTGCGGCTGCACGCCGGTGGCGGCTTCCTGCCGGCGACGACGTCGATCGCCGCCCCCGTCGGTGAGGGATTCCTGCTGCCCGGGGTGCTCGCGCTGGTCGCCGGCACCCTCGGCGGATGGTCCACGTCGGCGAGCTGGCGCCGACCGATGGCGCTGGGGGTCCGCGCGGGGTTGCGCGCGTTCGCCTGGGCGATGGCGCTCGGCCTGCTCGGGCTCCTCGCGTTCGCGGCGCTCCGGCCGGCCGGGCTCGATCGTTACGTCGACGAGGTGACCTCGGGAGGTCCGGCCCGGGCGGCACTGTACCTGGGGCACCAGGCGCTCACGCTTCCCGACCAGGCGATGTGGGTCCTGGCGCCCTCGATGGGAGGATGCGTGTCGTTGCGGATCGATGCGGCCGCGCGTGACGTGATCTGTCTCGACCGTCTCCCGCGCGGCCCCGATCCCGCCACGTGGCTGCTCACCGAGCTCGGCCGGGTCGAGGGATCTCCGAACACGGGACCTTCCCCCGCCGTGATGTGGCTGTTCCTCGCCGTGCCCGCCGTGGCGATCTGGCTGGGGTTCCGAGGGCCGGGTGGCGCGAGGCCGCCGTCGATCGGCGAGGCGCTCGCACGGGGCACCGCCGGCGGCGCGGTCTTCGCGACGCTGGTGACGATCACCTCGCTGGCGGGATCGTTGTGGATGTCGCTGCGTGAGGGCGACGAGCTGCGCACGGTGGCCATCGGTCCCGATCCGATCGCGACCGTGATCCTCGCGCTCGTGTGGGGTGTGGGGGGCGGAGCGGCCGTGAGCGTGCTGGGCTCGCTCCGAAGCCGGGTCAGTCGCCGAGCTTGACCTCGCTGAAGTTCGACTCGATCTGCGTGAACCGTGCCCAGGCGGCGGCCCAGCCGGCGTCGTCCCGGGGGAACTTCTCGACCGGGGTCTCGGGCGCCTGCCGGTCCCAGATGCCGAAGAACGTACGTCCGTAGCCGAGCAGGTATCGGGTGCCGGAGTGGGTGTACTGCACGGCGGCCACGTCGTCGGGATCCATCGGCGCCGCGGGCCCGCCCTCGGGGGTCGAGGCCCCCGTCGACTGGGCGCCTTCCACCGCCGTGTTGTTCGGCTCGAGCGCGATGAAACGCAGCCATGCCTGACGCCACCCCTCATCGGTGCGGGGGAACCGTTCCGACGGCTGCGCCGGAGACTGCCGGTCCCAGATTCCGAAGGAGTCGGTGGAATACCCCAGCACGTACCGGAACCCGGAGTGCGTGTACCGGACGTCTCCTCCGGTCACCGCGGTGTCCTCGTCGCCGGCACTCCCGGAGCCTTCCACGATCGGGGACGTCGCGTCCCCGGCGGTCTCGGAAGGGGACGGAGCGTCGGCTTCCGACGCGAGCTTCGGCGAGCCCGCCGCAGGGGCGGTCGCGGTCGCTGATCCGGGAACCACCGTCAGGTCGCTGTGGCAGTAGCGGCACTTGATGGCTTCGTCCTGGATCATCTCGGCGCAATACGGACACTTCTTCACGGCGGTTCCCCTCGTCGTCGGAGACCCCCAAGGCTACCCGAACGCGGCGGCCGAACAGGGCTGCGGAAGGGCGGCCCGACCCGGCGGCCGTCGGTTCGTCGCACGGGTGACCTCCGGGCCTTCCCGCTAGCATGCCCTCGAGATGGGGGAGCGCATCGCCGTGCTGGTGTCGGGCAACGGCACGAACCTGCAGGCGCTGCTCGACCACCCGTTCTGCGGCCCGCGCATCTCGCTCGTGCTCGCCGACCGCCCGGCGATCCGGGCGCTGGAGCGGGCGGAGGCACGCGGCGTCGAGACCCTGGTGATCGAGCCCTCGTCGTTCGACGATCGAGCGGCGTTCGACGAGGCGGTGGCCGCCGCCCTGCAGCGGCACGGCACCGACGTGGTCGTCACGGCCGGGTACATGCGGTTGCTCGGCAGGGCCGTGCTCGACCTCTACGCGAACCGCTGGTTGAACACCCACCCGGCGCTGCTGCCGTCGTTCCCGGGCATGCACGGCGTCCGGGACGCGCTCGAACACGGCGTGAAGGTGACCGGCGTGACCGTCTTCCTGGTGGACGAGGGCGTCGACACGGGACCGATCGTCCTGCAGGAGGCGATCGACGTGCGCCCCGACGACGATCGGTCGTCACTCGAAGCGCGGGTCCTCGAGGCCGAGCACCGGTTGCTGCCGCGAGCCGTGCGCGCGCTGGTCGAGGGGCGCATCGTGGTGGACGGCCGGCACGTGACGATCACGGGGGGCGACGATGACTGAGGTGACGCAGGTGCGGCGCGCGCTGCTCGCGGTGTACGACAAGCAGGGCGTGGTGGACCTCGCCCGGGCGCTCGTCGAGACGGGAGCGTCGCTCGTCTCGAGCGGGGGCACCGCGGCGACGCTGCTCGAGGCCGGGCTCCCGGTCACCCCCGTCGATGAGGTGACCGGTTCGCCGGAGATGCTGGGCGGACGGGTCAAGACCCTGCACCCCGCGGTCCACGCCGGCATCCTCGCCGACCGACGGAAGCAGGATCACGTGGACCAACTCGCCGAACACGGCATCGAGCCGTTCGATCTCGTGGTCGTGAACCTCTATCCGTTCCGCGAGACCGCGGCGAGCGGTGCCGGTTTCGACGACGTGATCGAGAAGATCGACATCGGCGGCCCCGCGATGGTCCGGGCGGCCGCGAAGAACTTCGAGTCCGTCGGGATCGTGGTCGAGCCGAGCCGCTACGAGGCGATCGTGCAGGAGCTCCTGCGCGAGGGCGGGCTGACCCGGGAGACGCGTCGGGCGCTCGCCGCCGCGGCGTACGCCCACACGGCTGCCTACGACGCCGCGGTGGCCTCGTGGTTCGCCGAGCACGAGGCCGATGAGGGGCTTCCCCCGTACGTCGGCCTCGCGTACGAGAAGATCGGCGACCTCCGCTACGGCGAGAACCCGCATCAGCGGGGGGCCCTCTACCGCGAGGCGACGGGATCCGGGCCGCTCGGCGGGGCGCGGGTCCTGCAGGGCAAGGACATGTCGTTCAACAACTGGCTCGACGCCTACGCCGCGTACGAGCTCGCGGCCGCGATGCCCGCAGGCTCCGCGGTGATCGTGAAGCACAACAACCCGTGCGGTGCGGCGGCCACGAGCTCGCTCGCCGATTCCTATCGTGCCGCGTTCGCGTGCGACGAGGTCAGCGCGTTCGGGGGCATCGTGGCCTTCCACGGGCAGGCCGACGCGGAGGCGGCAGAGGCGATGGCCGAGGTCTTCACCGAGGTCGTGATCGCGCCCTCGTTCACCGAGGGCGCGATCGAGGCGTACGGCGGTCGTCCGAACCTGCGGGTCGTGGAGGCGCCGCTTCCGACCGCAGCGGGCCTCGACGTCCGGCCGCTGCCCGGCGGCGCGCTCGTGCAGGACCGCGACCTCGTGACCGAGACCAGGAACGAGTGGAAGGTCGTCTCGAGCCGCGAGCCGTCGGCTCGGGAATGGGCCGATCTCGAGCTCGCCTGGACGATCGCCTGGCGCGTGAAGTCCAACACGATCGTGCTCGTTCGCGACGGGGCCACCGTCGGCGTGGGCGCCGGGCAGATGTCGCGCGTCGACTCGTCGTGGATCGCGACGCGGAAGGCGGGCGATCGCGCGCGGGGCGCGGTCGTGGCCTCCGACGCGTTCTTCCCGTTCCCCGACGCGCTCGAGGTCGCGGCGGACGCGGGCTGCACCGCGGTGATCCACCCCGGTGGCTCCAAGGGCGACGAGACGGTGCTGGCCGCGGCCGAGCAACGCGGCATGGCCGTCGTGCTCTCGGGCACGAGGCACTTCCGTCACTGACGACACCTTGGTCGGGCGTTCGGACGGCGAGTAGGATTCGCGCCGTGACCGCCCGCATCCTGGACGGCAGGGCCGTATCGGCCGCGATCCGCTCGGAGGTAGCCGAGCGTGTCCGTGCGCTCTCGGACAGGGGTGTGGTCCCCGGGTTGGCGGCCGTCCTCGTGGGTGACGATCCGGCGTCGCGGATCTACGTCGGGTCCAAGCACAAGGCGTGCGCCGACGTGGGCATCCGCTCCGAGCAGGTCGACCTGCCCGCGTACGTGACCGAAGGCGAGCTGCTCGCGACGCTGCGGCGGCTCAACCGCGATCCCGAGATCCACGGCATCATCGTGCAGCTCCCCATGCCGGCGGGGCTCCGAGAGCTCGAGGTGCAGCGCACGGTCGTCCCCGAGAAGGACGTCGATGGGCTGCATCCCTGGAACGTGGGCATGATGGTGCGGGGCGAACCGACGTTCACGCCCGCCACGCCGTACGGCATCGTCGAGCTGCTGCTGCGCGAGGGGGTCGAGCTCGAGAGCGCAGAGGTCGTCGTCGTCGGTCACGGCGACCTCGTCGGAGCCCCGTTGTCGATCATGCTCGCCCAGGACTCGATCCGCGGGAACGCGACCGTGACCAGCACCCACGAGAAGACGCGAGATCTCGCGGCGCACACGAGGCGGGCCGACATCCTCGTGGCGGCCGCCGGAGTACCGCACCTGATCGAACGCGACATGATCAAGCCCGGGGCCACGGTCATCGACGTGGGGGTGCACCGGACGCCCGACGGATTGGTGGGCGACGTGAGGTACGACGACGTGGCGGAGGTCGCAGGCGCGATCACCCCGGTCCCCGGTGGGGTCGGTCCCATGACCGTCGCCATGCTGCTGGTGAACACGGTGACGGCCGCGGAGCATCAGGCGTTCGGCCAGTGAGCGCTCGATCGGCGCCCGCCGATGTTCCATCGGTGGGCGGGCGTCTGGCCGCCGTCCTCGGATCGGGCTCGTTCGCGGTCACCGGCGAGATCGTCCCCCCGCGCACCGCCGACGGCGTGGTGGTCACCGACCATGCCCGCGCGCTGGTCGGTTCGATCGACGCGGCGAACGTGACCGACAACCCGACCGCCAGCGCGCACATGTCGGCCGTGGCCGGCTGTGCGTTCGTGGCCGGAGCCGGCATCGAGCCCACGCTGCAGCTCACGTGTCGCGACCGCAACCGGCTCGCGATCACGGCAGATCTCCTGGGCGCCTGGGCGCTCGGCGCCCGGAACGTGTTGTGCCTGTCGGGCGACCCGATGAGCGTCGGCGACGAACCCGATGCCGAGTCCGTGAACGACGTCACCGTGACCGACGTCGTGCGGTCGGCCAGGCGCCTGCGCGACGAGGCGATCACGAGCGCGGGTCTCGAGATCGCCGATCCGCCCCGGTACCTGATCGGGGTCGCCGAGGTGCCGCTGGCCGATCCCTACGACCCCGCCCGTCTGGAGCAGAAGCTCGACGCCGGTGCGGATCTCATCTTCACCCAGATCGCCTACGACATCGAAGCACTGACCGCGTGGGCCGACGGCGCCCGCGCCCGTGGTGTGTTCGAGCGCGCCTCGGTGCTCGTGGGGCTCGCGCCCCTGCGCACCGTGACGGGGGCGCGGTTCATGGACGAGCGGCTTCCGGGGGTCCGCGTTCCGACCGCGATCATCGATGCGCTCGAGGCGGCCGGAGACGATGCGCCGAGGGTCGGTCTCGACCTCACCGTCGAGGTGCTCGGGCAGATCCGGACGATCGACGGCGTCTCGGGCGTGCACCTGATGGGCATGGGACACGACGACACCGTGCGCGCGGTCGTCGATGCCGCGGGCTTGTTCCCACGCCCCACCGGCGCCCTGGGGTAGGCGATGGCTCACCGGGAAGCGTCGCCGCACGTGCCCCGGCCGGATCTGCCCGCGCTGCATTCGGCGGCGGGATCCGTGCTGGGACGCGAGGTCGAGTTCGTCGAGGCGATGAGTGGAGGCCAACGGCGTGACACCTACCGCGTGGTGTCGGCGACCGGCGAGCGATACGTGCTCAGGCTCGACCGAGATGCCGCCTCGCTCGAGAAGGAGGCGGCGCTCACGGCACTCATCGGGGGGCGCGTGCCGGTGGCTCCGATCGTGGGAACCGACCTCGGCGGCGATCGCGTGGGCGTGCCGTTCACGATATCGGCCCATGCCGAGGGCGATCCGCTCGACGAAGCGCTGTCCACGGCGGGCGAGCACGAGGCCGCGGCGATCGGGGGTGCGGTCGGCCGTACGCTCGCGGACATCGGTGCATTCACGTTCGACGTCCCCGGCGTGCTGATGCCATCCCTGGAGCCCGAGCCGCTCGACGCGTCGTTGCCGGGGCTGCTCGTGGCGACGGGGGAGCGGATCCTGATGGACGACGAGCCGCGGCAGACGCTCGGCGGTCCGGTCGCCGACGGCTTCCTGGCGCTGCTCCAGGAAGCCGCGCCCGCCCTGCAGCCGGTCGCGTCGCAGGCGGCGCTCGTGCACTCCGATTTCAACGGCAAGAACCTCGTCGTGACTCGTTCGGCCGACGGAGCGCCCGAGGTCGCCGCCGTGCTCGATTGGGAGTTCGCGTTCGCGGGGCCGCCGTTGGCGGACGTCGGGAACATGCTGCGTCGCCAGGACCGGCTGTCGCCCTCGTTCGTCGACGCGTTCGTATCGGGCTTCGCGGAGCGTGGTGGCTGGCTTCCTCCGGGGTGGCGATCGATCGCGGCGGCCCTCGATGCGCTGGCGCTGCTCGATCTCCTCGACCGAGGGGCGAGAGGGGAGCATGGACCGATGTACGCCGACGCGTGCGCACTGATCGACGAGGCCGTCTCGCGCGGCGACCTCGCCCCGCCGCCCCAGGCGTAGTCTCCCCATGGTGACGACGGTCCTGATCCGGAACGCCCGTGTGGTCACCGTCGACCGGGCGTTGGCACGGGCTGACTCGGTGGCGGTCGAGGACGATCGCATCGCATGGATCGGCGACGAGGCGGACGCCGGTGCGCACATCGGGCCCGACACCGAGGTGATCGATGCCCGCGGGGCGACCGTGCTTCCCGGATGCATCGACACGCACAACCACGTACGGCTGGGGTCGAACCCGCTCGAGGTCGACCTCGCGGGCGCGACGACGCTGGAAGCAGCGCAGGCTCGCATCCGCGGCCACGCCGAGGCTCACCCCGAGCACTCGTGGATCGAGGGGGTCGGCTTCAACTACTCGGCGATGCCGGGGGGGCGGATGCCGACCTGGCGGGACCTCGAGGGCCTGACCGGCGGCAGGCCGGCGTTCCTGCTGACCTACGACGCGCACAACGCGTGGTTGAACCGCGAGGCGATGGAGGCGTTCGGCATCGGTCCGAGCTCCGAGGCCCTGCCCTGGGGGCGGGTCCGGCGCGATGACGACGGATCTCCGACGGGCATCGTCGGGGACTTCGCCGTGTTGGGCATCAGCCGTCAGGGGCAGGCCGCCCTCGAGGGCATCCTGCCCGGCTACGAGCGGCAGCTGCAGTACGAGCGCACGCTCGAGAGCCTGGACATGGCGATCGGCTTCGGCATCACCACCGTCGTGGAGCCCCAGAACTCCCCGGACGACATGTGGATCTATCGCCGGGCGCGAGACGAAGGGCGACTGCGGCCTCGGCTCGTGGCGGCGATGTATCACCCGGTGGGGACCTCCGACGCCGAGCGGGCCGAGTTCGAGGCGATGCGGGCACGGTACGACGACGACCGACTGCGGGTCGGGCCGATCAAGCTCTACATCGACGACGTGATCGAGCCGTGGACCGCGGCCATGCTCGAGCCGTACGCGAACCTGCCGGGGGAGCGGGGCGACACGTTCTGGTCACCCGAGGAGTTCGCCGAGGCCGTGATCGAGCTCGAGCGGCACGGCTGGTCGTGTCACGTGCACGGCACCGGCGACCGCGGCCTGCGCGTCGCCCTCGACGCCTTCGAGGCGGCCAGGCTCGCCAACGGCGACGTGGGCGCGCGGCACGGCCTCGTGCACGCCGAATGCCTGCATCCCGACGACGTGCCGAGGTTCGGCGAGCTCGGCGTCACGCCGCTCATGCAGCCTCGGCACTGCGCACCCGAGATCGTCGCCGACTGGCGCGCCAACGTCGGCGAGGGGCGTTGGCGATACGCATGGGCGTTCCGGTCCCTGCGTGACGCGGGGGCGACGCTGGCGTTCTCGAGCGACTGGAACGTCGCCGAGATGGACCCGATGGTGGGCATCTACACGGCGATGACCCGGGCGAACCTCGATGGTTCGGACGGATGGGTGACCGAGGAAACCGTCGATCTCGAGACCGCGATCCACGCATACACGATGGGCGGGGCGTACACCGTGTTCGCCGAGGACCGTCGCGGCTCGATCACCGTCGGGAAGCAGGCCGACATCGTCGTTCTGAGCGAGGACCTGTTCGCGGCCGCAGAGGCCGACCCGAGACGCGTGCTCGACGTGCACGTGACGCACACGATCGTCGGCGGCGAGGTCGTGCACCGGGTCTAGGGCTGCGTGGCTGCGCCGGTCGTCAGCACGTGAGGTGCAGGGCGGCGGCCGACGTCGCCGGGTCCAGCTCGCCGAAGCGCTCCACGGCTCGGTCGGTCGTCAGGCATTCCACGTCGACGCCACGCGCGCGGAGGTCTTCGAGCACCGCCGGATCGGGTTCCATGCGCCCGGTGGCTCCGGTGCCGACGACGAGCCGCGCCGGAAGTTCGGCCCACACGTCGGAGAGATCCTCGCGTACGAGGCGATGGCCGTCGTTCCTCCACCAGTCCCGAACCACCCGGCCGGGCAGCACGATGACGTCGCGGGTGATCGCGTCGCCGTCGACGACGACGTGGCCGAAACGGTAGCCGGAGATCCTCGACATCGGTCTCATGATGCCGCGGGGCGGCCCGTCCGGGCCGCCCGGGTACGTCGAGCTGCCGGCCGGTCAGCCGGACATGAGCGACTCGGCCTTCGCGTTGTCGTCGGTCACGACGACGCCGCGATCGCCCGTCGCCAGGTAGAGCGCGCGAACGTTGACGCCCGCGTCGGCGATACGGCGCGTCATCGAGCCGAGCGTTCCGGACCGGGTCGCGCCCGGGACCGGCTCGGTGAGGATCGCGTCGGCCTCGCCCTCGACCTTGAGCCCGGCCGCTTCCAGGGCTTGACGGGTGCCGGCCGCATCCGTCACGCAGATGTGGATGAGGCCGCGCCCCTCGAACCCGAGTCCGCACACACCCTCGATGTTGATGCCGGCGTTCCCCAGCGCTTCGCCGATCGACGCCAGCCCGCCGGGGCGGTCCTCCACCGAGATCGTGAAGTCGGTTGCCATGCTCCCTCCTTCCTCCGCGGCTCTTCACGGCATACGCCCACGGGGCGGTGCCCGTCAACTCCCGCGCGCCGGCGAGCGTCGGGTGCGCTTACGGCAGCACGAACCCCATGCGTCGGAACATCCGCTCGAGCACGGGCGCCGAGGTCGAGCGCGCCCGCTCGGCGCCGGTCGCCAGCAGTCGCACGATCTCCCCCTCATCCGCCCTGATCTCCTCGTAGCGACGCCGCACCGGATCGAGCACGGTGGCGACGGCATCGGAGGCTTCCTGCTTCAGCGTCCGGTAGCCCGTGCCCTCGTACCGGGCCTCGATCCCCTCGATCGGTTCGCCGGTGCACACGTGCAGGATCTCCAGCAGGTTCGAGACCCCGGGCTTCGCCTGCGGGTCGTAGCGCACGTCGGTCCCCGAGTCGGTCACCGCGCGCGCGAACTTCCGTGCGATCACCTCGGGCGGGTCGAGGACGCCCACGGTGCCCAGCTCGGTGCCGCCGGTGGTCGACATCTTCCTGGTGGGCTCCTGCAGGTCCATGATCCGCCCGCCGACCTGCGGGACGATCGCCTCCGGCACCACGAAGGTGTCGCCGAACCGGGAATTGAACCGCTCGGCGATGTCGCGTGCCAGCTCCAGGTGCTGACGCTGGTCGTCGCCGATCGGCACCCGGTCGGTCTCGTAGAGCAGGATGTCGGCCGCCATCAGCACCGGGTAGGTGAACAGCGCCGCCGAGACGAACGCCCGGCGTTCGCCCTTGTCCTTGAACTGGGTCATGCGGCGCAGCTCGCCGACGCTCGTCGTGGCCGAGAGCAGCCACGCGGCCTGCGCGTGCGCGGTGACGTGGCTCTGCACGAACACCACCGATCGCTCGGGGTCGATGCCCGTCGCGAACAGCATCGCCGCCAGGTCCAGCGTGCTCGTGTGCAGGTCTGTGGGGTCGTGTTCGACGGTGATCGAGTGCAGATCGACGATGCAGAAGAAGGCCTCGCCGAGCTCCTGCGTGGCCGCGTACTGGCGGAACCCGCCGCTGTAGTTGCCGAGGTGCTTCGCCCCGGTCGG
>Ga0075331_1000130_pt1 | contig 15426 bp, 12 predicted proteins | sample MayberrySE_TuleA_FD_120090 | JGI IMG/M metagenome (GOLD analysis project Ga0075331, IMG submission 120090) | Natural and restored wetland microbial communities from the San Francisco Bay, California, USA, that impact long-term carbon... | ecosystem: Environmental > Terrestrial > Soil > Wetlands ... | reverse complement strand
TGGAACCGGTCCGGGCCGAACAGCGCGGTGGGGGAGGCGTCGAACTCCGGCCCGAGCAGGGTGCCCAGCGAGACCGAGCGGCCACCCGCCTCGACCACCACGATGGTCTGGGCCGCGGCCAGGCGGCGGCTCCACAGCCGGGCGACCTGGCGCAGGGGCGGCGCGATCGGCCGGACCGTGCCGAGGTCGGGACACGTACCGACGACGACCTCGCACCCGGCCTCGCGGAGGCGCCGCACGGAGGCGCCGAGGGTACGCACCGACTCCTTGGGCGGGCGGGTGTGCGTGACGTCGTTGGCGCCGACGATGACGACGGCGACGTCGGGGTCGGTGACCAACGCCTTGCTGATCTGCTCGTCGAGATGGCGGGTCTCGGCGCCGACGACCGCGTCGACCGTGAGCCGCACCGGCCGGCCCGTCATCTCGGCCAGGCCGGCCGCCAGGATCGCCCCGGGGGTCTGGTCCGGGTCGTCCATGCCGTAGCCGAGCGCGGCCGAGTCGCCGAGCAGCGCGAGCCGGATCGGCTGGCCCCGCAGCCCGCGGCCGTAGACACCGCTCGCGTTCGGCGTGTTGGTGAGCATCGGGCCGATCACCCGGCGGGCGAGCGAGGCCTCCATGCGCAGCACGCCGTACAGCGACGCGCCGAGCGCGCTCAGCCCCGCACCCCCGAAGGCTGACGCCGCTGCCAGCTTGCGCGCAGCGCGGGCCTTGCTCACGTCGTGCTCCCCCTGCTTCAGCGTCGTCGATCCGCATCCCAATGTACGTGGGGAGCCGATGGCCCGCGCACCGGTCCGGCGTACCCGTGGATAGTCTTGCAGGGTGAGATATGTGGACTCTCTCCTCGACCTCGTCGGCAACACCCCGCTGCTCCGTCTGCAGCGGGTCACCGACGGTGCCCGACCGACCGTGCTCGCGAAGATCGAGTACCTCAACCCCGGCGGGAGCGTGAAGGACCGGATCGCGCTGCGCATGGTCGAGGCCGCCGAGGCCGACGGCTCGCTGAAGCCCGGCGGCACGATCGTCGAGCCGACCTCGGGCAACACCGGCGTCGGCCTGGCGATGGTGGCCCAGGCCAAGGGCTACACGTGTGTGTTCGTCTGCCCCGACAAGGTCAGCGAGGACAAGCGCAACGTGCTCAAGGCCTACGGCGCCGAGGTGGTGGTGTGCCCGACCGCCGTCGAGCCGGAGCATCCCGACTCCTACTACTCGGTCTCCGACCGGCTGGTGAAGGAGATCGACGGGGCGTGGAAGCCGAACCAGTACGCCAACCGCAACAACCCGCTCTCGCACTACGAGCAGACCGGGCCTGAGATCTGGGAGCAGACCGACGGCAGGGTCACCCACTTCGTCGCCGGCATCGGCACCGGCGGCACGATCAGTGGCGTAGGCCGCTACCTCAAGGAGGTCAGCGACGGCCGGGTGCAGATCATCGGCGCCGACCCCGAGGGCTCGGTCTACTCCGGTGGCAGCGGCCGGCCGTACCTCGTCGAGGGCGTGGGGGAGGACTTCTGGCCCACGACCTACGACAAGGACATCTGCGACCGGGTCATCGCGATCTCCGACAAGGACTCCTTCCTCACCACCCGCCGCCTCGCGCGCGAGGAGGCGCTGCTGGTGGGCGGTTCGTCCGGTATGGCCGCCGCCGCGGCGGTCCGGCTCGCCCAGGAGGTCGACGACCCCGACGCGGTCATCGTGGTCCTGCTGCCCGACGGTGGCCGGGGCTACCTCACCAAGGTCTTCGACGACACCTGGCTGGCCTCCTACGGCTTCGTCGCCGCACCGGCCGACCGCACGATCGGGGAGGTGCTGCGCGGCAAGAGCGGTGAGCTGCCGGCGCTCGTGCACACGCACCCCAACGAGACCATCGCCGAGGCCGTGCACATCCTGCGCGAGTACGGCGTCTCGCAGATGCCCGTGGTCCGGGCGGAGCCACCGGTGATGGCGGCCGAGGTCGCCGGCGCGGTCGTGGAGAAGGACCTGCTCGACGCGCTGTTCGCCGGCACCGCGAAGCTCGCCGACCGGGTGGAGGCGCACATGTCGCCGGCGCTGCCGACGATCGGGTCGGGTGCGCCGGTCGAGGACGCGGTCGCCGCGCTGGAGTCGGCCGACGCGCTGCTGGTGCAGGAGGACGGCAAGCCGGTCGGCGTGGTCACGCGTCAGGACCTGCTGGGGTTCCTCTCCAGCAGCTGAGCGTTCGCGACCACGTCGTACTCGCTGGGGTCGAAGCGGCGCGTCTCCATCCAGTAGCGCCAGGTGAAGTGCGGCCAGATGCTGAAGTTGCGGCCGTTCTCGTCGATGTACCAGCTCTTGCAGCCGGACTGCCACACGGTGTCGGTGAGGCGGGTCTGCACCCGGTCGAGGAAGGTCTCCTGCGTGTCGGGCCGCACGTCGACGAAGGCGGCGTCGCGGCGCTCGAGCAGCTCGAGCGCCTGGAGGACGTAGTTGACCTGCTGCTCGATCATGAAGACCACCGAGCTGTGGCCGAGGCCGGTGTTGGGACCGAGCAGGAAGAACAGGTTCGGGAACCCCGCGACGGTGATGCCGAGGTGTGCGCCGATGCCCCGGCGCGACCACTGGTCGTTGAGCTCGGCGCCGTCCCGGCCGTGGATCTGCACATGGGTGAGGTTGCCGCTGACCTCGAACCCGGTGCCGTAGATGATGGTGTCGACCCGACGCTCGGTGCCGTCGGCGGTGACGATGCCGTCCGGTGTCACCCGCGCGATCGGGTCGGTCACGACGTCGACGTTGTCACGGGTGAGCGCGGGGTAGTAGTCGTTGGACAACAGAATCCGCTTGCAGCCGATCCGGTAGTCCGGGGTCAGCTTGACCCGCAGCTCCGGGTCGGAGACCTGCTTGGCCAGGTGCCGCTTGGCCTGCCACTCGATGGCCTTCATCGCCTTGGGGCTGAGGGCGAAGCCGGTCCCGCGGGCCTCGAGCAGCCAGTAGATGGTGTGCCGGGAGATCCGCTGCGCCAGCGGCGACCGGGCATACAGATCCTGCTCCCGCCGGGGGATCTCGCGGTCCGGCTTCGGCGTCACCCAGGCGGCGCTGCGCTGGTAGAGGTCGAGCTGTTCGACCTGGGGCGCGATCTTCGGGACGAACTGGATGGCGCTGGCGCCGGTGCCGATGACCGCCACCCGGCGGCCGGTCAGGTCGTGGTCGTGATCCCACTGCGCGGAGTGGAACGTGGTGCCGGTGAAGGTCTCCATGCCGGGCAGGTCAGGCGTCTTGGGCATGTGCAGGGCGCCGACGCCGGTGACGACGGCGCGGCAGGTCAGGGTCTCGGCACCGTTGACCTCGACCTCCCAGGTGCCGGTCGACTCGTCGAACCGCGCGCCGGTCCACTCGGAGCGGTAGCGGATCCGGTCGGCGAGGCCGTACTTGTCGACACAGTGCCGCAGGTAGTCCCAGATCTCCTCCTGCGGGGCGAACATGCGCGACCAGCGCGGGTTCTGCTCGAAGGAGAAGGAGTAGAGGTAGCTCGGGACGTCACACGCACAGCCGGGATAGGTGTTGTCGCGCCAGGTGCCGCCGAGGTCGTCGTCCTTCTCCAGCAGCACGAAGTCGCGGACGCCGGCCTGCTGCAGGCGGATCGCCATGCCGATGCCGGCGAAGCCGGTGCCGATGATGACGACCTGGTGGTCGAGGTCGGTGTGGGTCGGCATGGGTGGGGCTCCCGAGGGCGAGTACGCCGGAGGCGGCGACCGGTAATGTGACATTGCAGATGTAACATTCAGGCCGATGCGTCTGTCAAGGGCGGCGGTGCCGCCTCGGCACCTGCGAGATGGTTGTCCGGCCGGGGTGCTGGACAACCAGTCTGCAGGTTTCGGGCCCGGGGAGCGGTCGAACCGTACGGCTACCTCCCGGCCCCCCGCCTGCTATGTCCGAACAGCGCCGGTTGCCCAGGATCCGCCGGTTGAGGACCTACCTCTGCCCAGCCGGGGTCCATCGCTGCCCGGATCGGTGCTGAACGGACGGGGGAGCAGGCCACGGTCCGCGCCTAGCGTCGAAGTCGAGGACTCCGGCGACCGGGGACTCGAACCCATGGAGGGGAGAGCATCATGACCACCGGAATGAGCGCACCGACGACGCATGCCGCAGCAGGCCTGCGTGGAGGCTGGGAGACCTTTGCCGCGATCATGCTGACGATCGGCGGGCTGTCGAACTTGCTCTGGGGGTGGGGCGCCCTGCGAGACGCCGCGGCGTGGGGGGAGTACCGGCCGTTCGCCGACGCCGCGTTCGTCGGTCAGCTGGAGTTCTGGGGCTGGGTCTCCATCGTCTGGGCCTTCGCCCTGTTCATCGGTGCTGCCCTGCTGTTCACCGGCCAGTCCGCGGGGCGCCTCACGGCCATCGTGCTGGCCTCGTTGAGCGCTCTGTTCTGGATCGTCGTACTGCCGGCGTTCCCGCTGCTCGCACTGGCCGTGCTGGCGCTGGACACCGTGATCATCTACGGCCTGACGGTGCCCGCGCGCCGGGAAGCCTGACGCCGGTACGGGCGTCTCTGGGTGGACTCAGCGCCGGGCTTACACGCCCTGAGGGAAGTGCACGCCGGTGGCGTGGATGGGACAGTAGCCGTACGGGTTCTTCGCGAGGTACTGCTGGTGGTAGTCCTCGGCGAAGTAGTAGTGCTGCAGCGGCGCGACGACGGTCAAGATCTCGCCGTAGCCCCGGGCTGACATCGCCTGCTGGTAGGTCTCGCGCGAGGCCACTGCCTCGGCCTGCTGCTCCTCGCTGGTGGTGAGGATCAGCGAGCGGTACTGCGTGCCGACGTCGTTGCCCTGCCGCATCCCCTGCGTCGGGTCGTGGTTCTCCCAGAAGACCCGGAGCAGGTCACCGTAGGACAGCTTGGAGGGGTCGTAGACCACTCGCACCACCTCGGCATGACCGGTCCTGCCGCTGCAGACCTCTTCGTAGGTCGGATGGGGCGTCGTCCCGCCGGCGTACCCGACCGATGTCGACCACACGCCCGGCAGCTCCCAGAAGGTCTTCTCCTCCCCCCAGAAGCACCCCAGGCCGAAGACGGCGACCTCCAGCCCCTCCGGCACCGGTCCCTCGATGGGGGTGCCGAGGACGGCGTGCCGGTCACCCACGGCGAACGGGCGGGTCTCCCGCCCGGCCAGGGCCTCGTCGGCGTCGGGCAGCTCGTGCTTGTGGCGTCCGAACAGCATGTGGGCGTCAACGACCCGACGCCCGCACGCATTCCCGCTTCGCGCGGGTGGCTAGCCTTCGAGCATGACGAACCCCGCACCACACGACCCGACGCGGCACCCGGAGACCCCGGGCTTCGAGACCCGGGCGATCCACGCCGGCCAGGAGCCCGACTCGCGCACCGGCGCCGTCGCGCCCGCGATCTACGCCACCAGCACCTACAAGCAGGACGGTGTCGGCGGGCTGCGCGAGGGCTACGAGTACTCCCGCACCGCCAACCCCACGCGTACGGCGCTGGAGGAGTGCCTGGCCGCACTCGAGCTCGGCAGCCGCGGGTTCGCGTTCGCCAGCGGCATGGCGGCGGAGGACACCCTGCTGCGCACGATCTGCAACCCCGGCGACCATGTGGTGATCCCGAACGACGCCTACGGCGGCACCTTCCGGCTGTTCGACAAGGTGCTGCAGCGCTGGGGCCTGGAGTACTCCGTCGCCCCGGTCGCCGACGTCGACGCGGTGCGAACCGCGGTGCAGCCCGGTCGCACGAAGGTGGTGTGGGTGGAGACCCCCACCAACCCGCTGCTCGGGATCGCCGACATCGCGGCGCTGGCCGGCGTCGCGCACGAGGCCGGTGCGCTGCTGGTCGTCGACAACACCTTCGCCTCGCCGTACCTCCAGCAGCCGATGGGGCTCGGCGCCGACGTCGTCGTGCACTCGACCACCAAGTACTGCGGCGGCCACTCCGACGTCGTCGGCGGCGCGCTGGTGGTTGACGACCACGCCCTGGCCGAGGAGATCGCCTTTCACCAGAACTCGGTCGGCGCGGTCGCCGGGCCGTTCGACGCCTGGTTGGTGCTGCGTGGGCTGAAGACCCTCGGCGTCCGGATGGACCGGCACTGCGACAACGCCGAGCGGATCGTGGAGTTCCTGCAGAGCCGCTCGGACGTGACCGAGGTGGTCTACCCCGGCCTGGAGTCGCATCCCGGCCAAGCGGTGGCCGCCAAGCAGATGAAGCGCTACGGCGGGATGGTGTCGTTCCGGCACCGCGACGGCGAGCAGGCGGCGGTCGACGTGTGCAACGCCGCCCGCATCTTCACGCTCGGCGAGTCGCTCGGTGGTGTGGAGTCGCTGATCGAGCATCCTGGCCGCATGACCCACGCGTCTGCGGCGGGCTCCCCCCTGGAGGTTCCGGCGGACCTGGTCCGGCTGTCGGTGGGCATCGAGACCGTCGACGACCTGCTCGCAGACCTCGCACAGGCGCTGGACCAGGCCGGCCGGTGAGCACACTCGCCTGCTGCGTCGATTTCGGCTCGACCTTCACGAAGGCCGCCCTGGTCGACCTGGCCGGCGGTGGTCTCGTGGCGACCGCGTCCTACCGCACGACGATCGACACCGATGTGCTCGACGGATGGGACGCCTGCCTCGCCGACCTCGTGGAGCGCGAGCCGGCCGCCGCGCGAGCGCCGGTGCGGGCCTGCTCCTCCGCGGGCGGCGGCCTGCGGATCGGCGTCGTCGGCAACGAGGAGCTGGTCACCGCCGAGGCCGGCAGGCGCGTCGCACTCTCCAGCGGGGGCCGGGTGGTGGCCGTGGTCGCCGGCGGGCTGGCTGGAACCGGGTACGCCGAGCTGAGCGCGGCCGAGCCTGATGTCGTGCTGCTGGTGGGTGGCACCGACGGCGGCAACGCCGAGATCCTGCTGGCCGCCGCCGACACCTTGGCCCGGCACGGTTGGAGCACGCCGGTGGTGGTCGCGGGCAACGCCGAGGCGCGCGACGAGGTCGCTGCGCTGCTGTCCGGCTCGGGTACGCCGCACGTGCTCACCGACAACGTCGTGCCGCAGATCGGCGTACTCCGGCCCGACGGTGCGCGTGCCGCCATCCGGGACATGTTCGTCAGCCACGTCATCGGGGGCAAGCACCTCTCCCGACGCGGCGACCTCACCGCGATGGTGCAGGGAGCGACGCCCGACCTGGTGCTGACCGCCGTGGAGCTGGTGGCCGAGCAGGCCGGTGACGTCGCCGCAGTCGACGTCGGGGGTGCCACGACCGACGTGCACTCGGTGACCGAGGTCGATCCCGAGGATGCCGGGCTTGCGCGCCAGGTCGTCGCCCCGGTGCCGGTGGCCCGCACCGTCGAGGGCGACCTGGGCATGCGCTGGAGCGCCACCGACACAGTGCGGGCAGGCGTGGAGGCAGGACTGGTCGACGACGCCGAGCAGGCCGAGCTCGCGGCCGCGGCGAGCCGGCGTCACTCCGACCCCGGTTACCTCGCGTCGGGCGAGGCCGAGGCGGCGCAGGACCGGCGGCTGGCCGAGATCGCGGTCGGGGTCGCGCTGCGCCGGCACGCCGGTCGTCAGCAGGTCAGGCTCGGCCCGGACGGCCGGGTGCTGGAGCGCAGCGGCAAGGACCTGCGCGAGGTGGACCTGCTGGTCGGGTCCGGCGGGGTGCTGCGGCACCGCGCCCGCAGCGAGGCGGAGGGTGTGATCCGGGCGTCTTGTGGGGACCACGTCTCGGGAGGGTGGCTACTCCCGCGCGACCCGCGTGTCGCGATCGACCGTGACTACGTGCTCGCCCCCGCCGGGCTGCTGGCCGCCGACCACCGCGACGCCGCTCTGGCGCTGACGGCGCCGATGCTGGAGGGAGCAAGATGAGCTCGACCGTGCCCCGTGGGGTGGACCAGACCGCCCAGTGGGCCTGGCGCTTCCTGGTCATCGTCGCCGCCGGCTGGGTGGTCGCACAGGGCATCCAGATGGTGAGCGTCGTAGTGATCCCCGTGCTCATCGCGCTGCTGCTGGCTGCGCTGATGGCCCCGGCGGTCGACCGCGTGCATCGAGGCAAGATCGGGCGTGGCCCGGCGACCGGCATCGTCGTGGTGGGTGGGCTCACCCTCGTCATCGCCGGGCTGGTCCTCATCGGGCAGCAGATCATCGAGGGTTTCGAGGATCTGTCGAACCAGGTGATCAAGGGCCTGGAGGAGATCCAGACCTGGATCAAGGAGGGGCCGCTCAACCTCTCCGACGCACAGATCAACACGCTCATCGAGCAGCTGCAGGACGCGGTGAGCACCGGCAACACCCAGATCGTGCGCACGGCCTCGGAGGTGGGCACGGCCGTGGGGCACATCGTCGCCGGGTTCTTCATCGTGCTGTTCGCGGTGTTCTTCTTCCTCTACGAGGGCGGCCGCATCTGGTCCTGGATCGTCCGCCTGTTCCCGCGGCCCGCGCGGCCGCGCGTGGACTCGTCCGGTCAGGTCGCCTGGAAGTCGCTGATCGCGTTCGTGCGGGCGACGGTCATCGTGGCCTTCGTCGACGCCGTCGGCATCACCCTGGTCGCCGTGATCCTCGACGTGCCGCTGGCGATCCCGATCGGCGTGCTCGTCTTTCTCGGGGCGTTCGTCCCGATCGTCGGTGCGACGATCTCCGGCGTCGTCGCCGTACTCGTGGCGCTGGTGGCGCACGGCCCGATCGTGGCGCTGCTGATGCTCGCCGGTGTGGTCCTGGTGCAGCAGATCGAGTCGCACGTGCTGCAGCCGTTCCTGCTCGGGCGGGCGGTGTCGGTGCATCCCCTCGCGGTGATCCTGGCGATCGCGGCCGGCATCCTCGTCGCTGGCATCATCGGCGCGCTGGTCGCGGTGCCGCTGATCGCGTCGCTCAACGCCGTGGCTCACCATCTGGCGGGGACGTCGAACGGCGAGGAGGCCGAGCGCGAGCTCGAGGTCGAGGCCGGCCTCGACCCCGGAGCTCATCCGTCGGCGAACCCCGAGTCGGATGCCGAGGCGAGGGCGCACCGTGCCGGCGGTGGGGGCGCCGAGCAGCGGTCGACATCCGAGCGCTCCACGGACGACCACCCCTGACCCTCCCCGTCCCCTCCCGCCGAGGGGGACGCATCGCGCGCAGACCCGGCGGGAGAGAAAGGGGCTGATCAGGTATGCGGGCGGGTCCCGGCGGCGGTCTCGACCCCGTCGGCCGGTCGCTCGGGAGCGAGCTCCCGGGTGCCGAGCGGCTTCTCCTTGATGAACAACGCCAGTGCGAGCGCCACCACGAGCAGGGGCACACCGGTGAGGAAGGCCTCACCGATCGACATCGAGAACGCCTCGACCACCTGCTCCTGAGCCGCCGCGGGCAGCGCGCGGATCGCGGTCAGGTCGTTGGTGTCCGGGACCGCACCGACACCACCCGGCATGAGCTCGGCGAGATGGACCGCCACCCGGCTGGTGATGATCGCGCCGAAGACCGCCGTACCGAACGACCCGCCCATCTGCCGGAAGAACGTCACCGAGCTCGTGGCCGAGCCCATGTGCCGGCGCGGGACGGTGTTCTGCACGACGGTGACCAGTATCTGCATCTGCAGGCCCAGGCCGGCGCCGAGCAGGTACATCGCCAACGCCGCCTGCCAGTAGGGGCTGTCGGCGTCGAGCAGGCTGAACAGCACGAGCGCGACGATCATCACGCCCGATGCCGCGATCGGGAACACCTTGTAGCGGCCGGTGCGCGTCATCAGCTGACCGGCCGAGATCGAGGTCGAGAAGATCCCCACCACCATTGGCAGCATCGCCAGTCCTGACTGCGTCGGGCTCATCCCCATCACCACCTGCAGGTTCATCGGGATGAAGATGAAGGCGCCGAACATCACGAAGCCCGTGATCAGCGTGTAGGCGATGCTGATCGAGAACACGCTGTCGCGGAACAGCTGCAGCGGGATGATCGGCTCGCTGACCCTCGACTCGACCAGCACGAACAACGCCGCGAGTACGACGCCCGCGGCCACGAGCCAGAGCGCGGTCGGCGACCCCCAGCCGTACGTCGGTCCCGCCCACGCGGTGTAGAGCAGCAACGACGTCACCGATGCGACGACCGTGGCCGCCCCGAGGTAGTCGATGCGGTGCTCCCGCCGCACGACCGGCATCTTCAGCGCCATCGAGGTCACGACCAGCGCGGCGATGCCGATCGGCACGTTGATGTAGAAGATCCAGCGCCAGCCGGGCCCCTCCGTGAACCCGCCGCCCAGCACCGGCCCCAGCACGCTGCTGGTACCGAACACGACCCCGAAGTAGCCCTGGTAGCGGCCGCGCTCGCGCGGCGGGATCACGTCACCGATGATCGCAAGGGCGAGCGCGAACAGGCCGCCGCCACCGAGACCCTGCACCGCGCGGAACACGATCAGCTGCTCGATGTCCTGCGCGAGCCCCGAGAGCATCGAGCCGATGATGAAGATGACGATCGCGGCCTGGAACATCGGCCGCCTGCCGTACAGGTCCGAGACCTTGCCCCACAGCGGGGTGGCGGCGGTGGAGGTCAGCAGGTACGACGTGACGACCCAGGAGAGCTTGTCGAGCCCGCCGAGGTCGGAGGTGACCGCGGGTAACGCTGTGCCGAGGATGCTCTGGTCGAGGGCGGCCAGGAACATGCCGGCCATGAGCCCGCCGAGGACGACCAGGATCTGCCGGTGGCTGAGGTAACCGTCGGGGGCGCCCGGATGGGGCGCCGCGGACGTCATCGGGCTGCCTCGGCGGCGTCGAGCGTGCGGACCAGGTCGTCGGTGAAACGGGTGGCGAGCTCCTGCAGCGTGGCGCGGTCCTCGGCGGACCACTGCGACAGCACGCGCGACAGCTGGTCGCGACGGCGCCGGCGGCCCTGGGCCAGCGCCTCCAGGCCCGCTGCACTCGCCCGCACCAGTGCGGCACGCCGGTCGTCGGGGTCGCCAGCCCGCTCTACCAGCCCACGGTCCTCGAGCTGCCTGACGTGCCGGCTGACGGTGGAGGCGTCGAGCTGCAGCTTGCCGGCGAGGTCGGACAGCCGCATGTCGCCGTGGCAGCTGAGCGTGTGCATCACGGCCCAGGTGCCGGCGTCGAGCTGGTCGCCGGGGTGCCGCTTGCGTAGCTGCCGCCCGAGATGCAGGGCCATCACGATGACGGCCTCCTCGGGTGAGGACGGCTGATTTGGTTGCATGCTGCAAGCATATGCTTCGCCGCGTACGGCGCACAAACCGATGTGGGCGATCCCGGGCATTGCGCCCGGCCGCACGGGTAGAACTGTCGCGTGACCGCACCGCAGCTCGTCCTCGGCCCCCTGCTCCGCTACGTCGACTCCACCACGGCGTCCGTGTGGGTGGAGGTCTCGGCACCGGCGACCGTCACGGTGCGGACGGGCGAGTGCAGCCACGAGGCGCACACGTTCACCGTGCACGGGCACCACTACGCGCTGGTCGACGTCGACGACCTCGAGCCGGGCGGCTCGTACCCCTACGCCGTGCACGCCGACGGCGAGCAGCTCTGGCCGGCCGCCGACTCGACGTACCCGGCACCGCGGATCCAGACGCTGCGGCCGGACGGCCGGTTCGACCTCGTCTTCGGCTCGTGCCGTACCAGCGTGCCGCACGACGAGAGCGCCAACCGCCTCCACGGGCCTGACGTGATGCGAGCCTTCGCCCTGCGGATGGCGCGCACGGTGCCCGAGAGGTGGCCCTCGCTGATGCTGCTGCTGGGTGACCAGGTCTACGCCGACGAGACCTCCGACGCGATGCAGGAGTTCATCGCGGCGCGGCGAGACATCACCAAGCCGCCGCACGACGAGCTGAAGGACTTCGAGGAGTACGCGCACCTCTACTGGCTGGCCTGGACCGACCCGGCCAACCGGTGGCTGCTGTCCACGCTGCCGACTGCGATGATCTTCGACGACCACGACATCCGCGACGACTGGAACACCTCGCAGGCGTGGCAGCGCGAGATCCGGGCCACGCAGTGGTGGCACGACCGGGTCGTCGGCGGTCTGGTCGCCTACTGGGTCTACCAGCACATCGGCAACCTCTCCGCCGACGAGCGCGCGGCGGACCCGGTGTGGGGCGACGTGCTGCGGGAGGGGCGTGACGGCGACGCCGGGCCGCTGCTGGACGCGTTCGTGGAGCAGGCGGACATCGACCCCGCGCACTACCGCTGGAGCTTCCACCGCGACCTCGGCAGGACGCGGCTGCTGATGCTGGACACCCGGGCGGCCCGGCTGCTCGAGGAGGGGCACCGTCGGATGCTCGACGACGCCGAGTCGGCCTGGTTGGACGACCTGCTGACCGGCGACTGCGACCACCTGCTGGTCGGCACCTCGCTGCCCTTCCTGCTGCCGATGGGCCTGCACCACCTCGAGGCCTGGAACGAGGCCCTGTGCGGCGGTGCGTGGGGCCCACGGGTCGCCGCCGGCGCGGAGCGGATGCGTCAGGGCGTCGACCTGGAGCACTGGGCCGCCTTCCAGAGCTCGTTCCAGGACGTGGCGCGTGCGGTCCGCGACGTGGCCACGGGTGGCCGGGGACGCGCGCCGGCCACCGTCTGCTTCCTCTCCGGCGACGTCCACCACTCCTACCTGGCGGAGGCCGACCTCGGGCCCCCTGTGGCCGGCCGGTCGCGCCTGCTGCAGGCCGTGTGCTCGCCGATCCGCAACCCGTTGCCCCAGGTGATCCGCTTCGCCACGGCGGCCTCGGCGTACGGGCTGGCCTGGCCGATGGGGCTGCTCGCGGCCCGGTCGGCACACGTCGCGGACCCGCCCTTCCGCTGGTCGGTCACCGAGGGTCCGTGGTTCGACAACGCCCTCGCGACGCTACGCATCGCCGGTCGCCGGGCCAGGCTGCGCTGGGACACCGCGGTGCTCGAGGGCGGCGACGAGCCCACCGTGGTGCCCCTGCACACCGTCACGCTGTCGTGAGCGCAATACGCTTGCGCCCATGACCACCGACATCGCGCGCGTGACGCTTGCCGACATCGAGGCTGCCCGGGCGGTGCAGGAAGGGGTCGTGCTGACGACGCCGCTCGAGGAGTCCCGCTGGCTCTCCGGGCGGGTGGGGCAGCGGGTCTTCCTCAAGTGCGAGAACCTGCAGCGTGCCGGGTCGTTCAAGATCCGCGGCGCCTACGTGCGGATGTCCCGGCTCAGCGCCGAGGAGCGCTCCCACGGTGTGGTCGCGGCGAGTGCGGGCAACCACGCGCAGGGCGTCGCCCTCGCGGCTCAGCAGCTCGGCATCCGCGCGACCGTCTTCATGCCCGAGGGCGCGCCGATCCCCAAGGAGAAGGCCACCCGCGGGTACGGCGCCGACGTGAAGTTCGTGGGTACGACGATCGACGAGGCGCTGGTCGCGGCACGGGAGTTCGCCGACGAGACCGGCGCGGTGCTCGTGCACCCGTTCGACCACCCGGACATCGTGGCCGGGCAGGGGACCTGTGGCTTGGAGATCCTCGAGCAGTGTCCCGACGTGAGGACCATCGTGGTCCCGCTCGGAGGCGGCGGGCTCCTGGCCGGCATCGCCACCGTGGCGAAGGCGACCCGCCCCGACGTGCGGGTGGTGGGGGTCCAGGCCGAGCGGGCTGCGGCGTACCCGGCGTCGTTGTCGGCCGGCCACCCCGTCGCGCTGGACAAGATGTCGACGATGGCCGACGGGATCGCCGTCGGCCGGCCCGGTGACGTGCCGTTCGGTGCGATCAGCTCCTACGTCGATGATGTGCTGACCGTCTCCGAGGAGTCCATGTCCACCGCGCTGCTGATGCTGCTCGAGCGCGCGAAGCTGGTCGTGGAGCCGGCCGGCGCGGCCGCCGTGGCCGCGCTGCTGGACCGCCCGGACCAGTTCGAGGGCCCGGTCGTGTCCGTGCTGTCGGGTGGCAACATCGACCCCGTCCTGCTGATGAGCGTGATCCGCCACGGCATGGCGTCGGCCGGTCGCTACCTGTCGTTCAAGGCGCGCATCTCCGACCGGCCCGGAGGTCTCGCGCGGCTGCTCAACGAGCTCGCGGACGCCGGCGCGAGCGTGCTCGACGTCGTGCACGCCCGCACCTCCGTCCAGCTGCACCTCGACGAGGTGGAGGTGGCCATGCAGGTCGAGACGCGTGGACCGCAGCACTGCGACGAGGTGCTGAACCGGTTGCGCACGGCGGGGTACCCGATCACCCTGGGCTGAACCCGGACAACGCTCAGGGGGCGAGTCCGGCGAAAACCGGGTGCCGGTTGTCGGTGGTCTGCGCCAGACTGCGCGGTGGCCACCAGACGACCAGATTGCGGGGGAAGCACATGGCTGCCATAGAGGCTGTCGGCCTCACCAAGACGTTCGGCTCGGGCAAGCGACCCGTGCGCGCGCTCGACGGGCTCGACCTGACGGTGCAGGAGGGCACGGTGCTCGGTCTGCTCGGGCCCAACGGTGCCGGCAAGACCACCACGGTGCGGATGCTCACCACGCTGCTGACCCCCGACGAGGGACATGCCAGCGTGCTCGGTCACGACGTCGTCGCCGAGCCGGCGACCGTGCGTGGCCTGATCGGGCTGTCCGGGCAGTTCTCGGCGATCGACGAGAACCTCACGGGCAGCGAGAACCTCTGGATGTTCGGCCGGCTCTACGGGCTCGACAGCAAGGCGGCCCGGTCGCGGGCTGCCGAGCTGCTCGACATGTTCGAGCTGTCGGACGCCGGCGACCGGGTGTGCAAGAACTACTCGGGTGGCATGAAGCGGCGCCTCGACCTCGCGGGATCGCTCATCGCGCACCCGCAGGTGCTCTTCCTCGACGAGCCGACGACGGGCCTCGATCCCAAGGCGCGCATGGACCTGTGGGCGATCATTCGTGACCGCGTGCGTTCAGGCGTCACCCTGCTGCTCACCACCCAGTATCTCGAGGAGGCCGACGTGCTGGCCGACTCCATCGCCGTGATCGACCACGGCCGGGTGATCGCCGAGGGCAGCAGCGACCAGCTGAAGTCCCAGGTCGGTGGCGAGCGCATCGAGGTGGTCGTGCACGACGCCGCCCAGCTCGGCCGGGCCCGGGAGCTGCTCGCCTCCGCTGCCACCGGCGAGGTCGAGGTCGACGACAAGACGCGGCACCTCACCGCCCCGTCGAGCGGAGGGTCGGCCGGCTTGGTCCGGGTGATTCGTGACCTCGACGCGGCCGACATCGCGATCGACGACATCGGACTGCGGCGCCCGACGCTCGACGACGTGTTCATGAGCCTCACCGGCCATGTCGCGGAGGAGAACGAGGCGGCCGACGAGCTCGCCGGGAGGGCATCATGACGACACTGCAGACCAAGCCGAGACCCAGTGCCACCGTCGGCAGCAACAGCGCCGTCTCCGACGGCATGGTGATCGCCTGGCGCAACCTCAAGCGCTTGCCGCGGATCCCCGAGCAGCTGATGTGGGGCACGATCCAGCCGATCATGTTCGTGCTGCTGTTCGCCTACGTCTTCGGCGGCGCGATCCCGATCGGCGGGGACAACGACCCGGCCGCCTACCGCGAGTTCCTGATGGCCGGGATCTTCGCCCAGACGAT
>Ga0075331_1000128_pt1 | contig 15433 bp, 13 predicted proteins | sample MayberrySE_TuleA_FD_120090 | JGI IMG/M metagenome (GOLD analysis project Ga0075331, IMG submission 120090) | Natural and restored wetland microbial communities from the San Francisco Bay, California, USA, that impact long-term carbon... | ecosystem: Environmental > Terrestrial > Soil > Wetlands ... | reverse complement strand
GGTGGGGCCGAACAGCAGCACCGACGGGGTCGAGAAGGCGCTCGCCAGGTGGGCCACGCCGGTGTCGCCGCTGACCAGCAGCCGCGCCGCGGACATCTGGGCGGCGAGCACGTCGAGGTCGGTGCGTCCGGCGAGCACGGCGGAGGGCGGTAGGCCGGCTCCGGCGGCCACCTCCTCGGCCAGTCCCCGCTCGTTCGGGCCGCCGGTCACCACGACGTCGTACCCCTGGGCGGCGGCCCACCGGGCGACCGTGGCGCACCGGTCGGCCGGCCAGCGGCGCGCCGGGAAGGCAGCGCCGGGGTGCACGACGACGGCGCCCGGGGCCGGCGCCGGCACGCTCGGAACAGGCAGACTGAGGTCGTGCGGGTCCGTCGGCACGTGCAGGGACTCCTCGACCAGACGGCACCACCGGCGCACCTCGTGCTCGTTGGGCGTCCACACCGGCCCCGAATGGTCCGCGTCGGCGTTGCCGAACGCGACCAGCTGCACCGGCTCGAGGGCCTGGAGCAGCCGGTGGCTCTGCGGCCCCTTGCCGTGCAGGTTGACGGCCACCACCGCCGGGGCCGGCTCGGTCCGGCGCAGCGGCTCGAGGCCGGTTGAGTCGAGCAGCCGGTCGGCCGCGCCGACCAGGTCGACCAGGGGGCGGAGCGTCCGCGGCGCGGCGAGCACCAGCTCGTGGTCGGGGTGGGCGTGGCGCAGCGCGCGCAGCGCCGGGACGCCGGTGAGGAAGTCACCGAGTCCCAGCGCGCGCATGACGAGCAGAACGGGCCGGGTCATCCGATCAGGGCCAGGAGCCCTCGACCGACGGCGTCACGACGAGCTCGCGGACCTCGCAGCCGAGCGGCTGCTGGAGAGCGAAGAGCACGGTCTGCGCGACGTTCTCGGGCTGGTTGAGCTTGGCGTCCGGCGGGGGCATGTACTGCGGGTCGCGGCCGTCGAAGAAGCGGGTGTGCATTCCGCCGGGGACCAGCATGGTCGTGCTGATCCGGCCCTGGGTCTCCGCGGCGAGGGCGCGGGTGAACCCGACGACGCCGAACTTCGAGGCGGAGTAGGCGGTGGCGTCGCTCAGCGCCCGGACGCCCAGGGTGGAGGCGACGGTGACCACGTGGCCGTTGCGCTCGAGCAGGTCCGGCAGTGCGGCGCGGACCACGGCCGCGGTGCCGATGAGGTTCACCTGGATCACCCTGTCCCAGTCGTCGGCGGCGACGTCCTCGAGCTTGCCGCAGGCGTCCGTGCCGGCGCAGGTGACCACGGCGTCGAAGCCACCGACCCGCTCGGAGACGGCGTGCACCGCCTGCTCGGCGGCGCGGGCGTCGGAGAGGTCGACGACCTCCTGCTCGACGTCGGCCCCGGACTTCGCCCGGTCTAGGTTGACCGGTCGACCGCCGGCCTCGGCCACGGCGGCCACCACGGCTTCGCCAAGGCCGGAGGAGCCTCCGGTCACGAGCACGGTTCCCAGGGTCATCGCACGATCTCCTTCTCGCTGTGGGGGGTGTGGGCGGCGCGCTCCGCCGCGGTCTTCACGAGGCGCGTGGTGGAGCGGCCCTCGAGGTAGGGCAGCACGACGGCCTGCCCGCCCCACTCCCGGAGCACGGCGGCCTCGGGCACCTCGGTCCCGGCGTAGTCCCCGCCCTTGGCCCAGACATGCGGCCGGATCCGGCGGATCGCGTCGACCGGGGTGTCCTCGTCGAAGACGACCACCGCGTCGACGTACTCCAGCGCCTCGAGCACCCGGGCCCGGTCGGCGGCGGGCACCAGCGGGCGGGAGGCGCCCTTGAGCCGGCGGACGGACTCGTCGCTGTTCAGGCAGACGACCAGGCAGTCGCCGAGCTGCCGCGCGGAGCGGAGGGTGGCGACGTGTCCGGCGTGGAGCAGGTCGAAGCAGCCCCCGGTGGCGACCACCGTGCCGCCGCGCTCGGTGACAGAGCGGGCGAGCTCCTCCGCGGAGGACGCCGCCGTGCCGCGGTCGTGGTGCTCCGGCCGTTGCAGCGAGGCCGGACCGCCAGCGGCGACGTACTCCGCCGCCGCCACCACCGCGTCCGCGATCGCCTCGGTCGGCACCCGGTCGGCGCCGAGCGCCAGTGCCGCGCTCACCGCGAACCGGTCACCGGCACCGCACGGGTCGACGCAGTGGACGCCGGGGGCGGGGGTGACCACCGGTGCGCCTTCGCCGTAGGACAGCAACGCGCCGCGCTCGCCGAGCGTGACGGCGACCGCCTGTGCCCGCCAGTGGGCGACCAGCGCGTCGGCACGCCTGCCTGCAGTGGCGAGCCGGCCGCTGCTCTCCGGGAGGGGTGCGTCGATCCGGTCGGCGAACAGACCGGTCTCCGACTCGTTCGGGGTGGCCAGCCGGACTCCGGGCACCGGGTCGGCACCGCGAGGGTGGGGGTCCCACACCAGCGGGATGCGGCGGGGCAGGTCCCGCAGGAGGCGGCGCAGCGAGGGCACGGACGTCACCCCGCGGCCGTAGTCGGCAACCAGCACCGCCCCGGCACCGGCGAGCACGTCGGCCAGGCCGGTGACGTCGTCGTCGATGGTCCCGGGGGTGCTGCCGCTGTCGAGCCGCAGCAGCGACTGGCCGGAGGCGCGGACCCGCTGCTTGACCGGGGTCGGGCCGTCGTAGCGGAGCCGGTGCACTGTGACTTCGGACAGCAGTTTCTCGACCCGCCGTCCGGGCTCGTCGTCGCCGAGCGCGGTGACGAGGACGACGTCGTGCCCGTCCCGGGCGGCCATCAGGGCGGCGAGCCCGGCGCCACCTGGCCGTGGTCGCTCGTCCAGCTGCTCGAGGACCGGCACCGGGGCGTCGGGGGTGAGTCGTTCGGCGGTGCCCTCCAGGTCGATGTCGAGGAGGGTGTCGCCGACGATGACGAGCCGGCCCCTCATGCCGCGCCCCGTCGGCCGGACTGCGTCGGGATCTTCGTCTCGGCCGGGATCACCCCGAGCTCGCGGTCGAGGCCAGCGCAGAGGATGTGCAGCCCCACCAGGTGCAGCTCCTGCACGGTGGCGGTGAAGCGGGCGTCGACGCACAGCGCCTCGTGCGCGACCTCGGCGAGCGGGTTCTGCCGGGGTCCGGTGAAGGCCCACACCTGCATGCCGATGGCGCGGCCGCGCTCGGCGGCGGCGACGATGTTGGGGCTGGTGCCGCTTGTCGACATCAGCACCAGCACGTCACCGGGCCGGCCGTGGGCCTGCACCTGGCGGGCGAACAGCTCCTCGGGCGGGTAATCGTTGGCGATTGCGGTCAGGCTCGAGGTCTCGGCGCTCAGGCAGATCGCCGAGAACGGGGCACGGTCGTCGCGGTAGCGGCCCACGAGTTCGGCAGTGAGGTGCTGGGCCTGGGCGGCGCTGCCGCCATTGCCGGCGGCGAGCAGCCGGCCGCCGGCGTCGAGCACGGACGCGAGCCGGGTCCCCCACTCGTCGGCGACGTCCACGCAGGAGTCGAAGGACCGGGCCGCGGTCACGAGCTGGTCGAGGTGGTCACGGGCACACGGGGTGTTGTGGGTCATCGGCTCACTCCTGTCCGAAGTCGGGAACCAGCTTTGGCACGCTCGGCCACACCGGCGACGTCGGCGTAGACGCCCTCGGTCGCCGCGGCGATCTCGCGCCACTGGTAGGTCTCGACGGCGCGGGCCCGGCCGGCCCGTCCGTAGGCAGCGCGGCGTTCGGGGTCGGCGAGCAGGTCCCGCAGCATCGAGGCGAGCAGGTCCGGACGGCGGGGAGGCACGAGCTCCCCGGTGACGCCCGGGACGACCGTGTCGAGCAGGCCGCCGACGGCCGACCCGACCACCGGTCGACCGCAGGCCATCGCCTCGACGGGGACGATGCCGAACGGCTCGTACCAGGGGACGGCGACCACGACGTCGGCCGAGGCCATCACGGCCGGGACGTCGGGGCGGCTCACCGAGCCGAGGAACCGGACCCGGTCGGCGACCCCATGCCGCTCCGCGAGGGCACGAAGTCGTGCCACCTCGGGGTCGGTCTCCAGGAACTCCTCCGTCGGCCCGCCGGCGACCATCAGCTCCACGCCGGGCAGGCCGGCGAGCGCCTCGATGACGTTGCCGACCCCCTTGCGCTCGACGAGCCGGCCGATCACCAGCAGCCGGCTCGGCGCGTCGCCGGCCCGGCCGTGAGGCACCGGGACCGGCCGGAACACGTCGGTGTCCACGCCGCACGGGATCACGCTGGCCCGCCACGGCGGCAGGCCCATCGCGCCGAGCTCGGCGACCTCGTCGCTGCAGGTGGCGATCACCCGGTCGACGCTGCGGCACAGCCGTCGCTCGAGGGCGATCCTCGTCCCGGGGCTGGTGTCACGTCTGCCCTGGTGGCGTCGCTTGACCGTGCCGAGGGCGTGGAAGGTCTGCAGCACCGGCACCCCGGAAGCCTTGGCCGCCTCGGCAGAGGCGAGCCCGCTCATCCAGAAGTGGGCGTGTACGAGGTCGAACGGCTCGTCGCGCCACCGGCTCGCGAGGTACTCGGCGAAGGCCGGCATGTGCTGCAGCAGCTCGTCCTTCGGCACGTCGGTCGGGGGCCCGGCGGGGACGTGCTCGACGACGTACCCCTCGGGGGCGGTCACCTGCACCGGGACGGCGGCGTCGTCGCGCCGGCTGAAGACGGTGACGTCGTGGCCGCGCTCGACGAGCCCTGCGGCGAGGGCGGCCACGTGCACGTTCTGGCCTCCTGCGTCCACGCTGCCGACGGTCGCCAACGGGTTCGCGTGCTCTGACACCAGCGCAATCCTCATGGGGCCCTCCTAAGCCGAGTTGCCGATGTGCATGGGTGTGGGTCGGCCGCACAGCTGCTCGACGGCGCTCAGGACGTCCTCGGGACCCACCGAGCTCAGGCACGGGTGTCCGTCGAACGGGCATCGGGTGACCCGCGTGCCCCGGCAGACGGCCTGCTGGTCGCCGAGGAGCACGGTGGGCACCTGGTAGGGCGCCCACCGCACCGCGGGCACGGTGGGCGCGAACAGGGAGACGACGGGGGTGCGGACCGCGGCGGCGAGGTGCGCCGGTCCGGTGTTGCCGACGACGACGGTGTCCGCGGCGCCGAGCACCGCGGCCAGCTCCGCCAACGTGGTCCGGCCGCCGAGGTCGACGGCCGGGGTGCCGTCGGCGACGCGGGCGGTCAGTTCAGCCTCGGAGGGGGCACCGGTGACCACGACCCGGTGGCCCGCGTCGCTGAGGAGCCGGGCGGCGTCGGCGAACCGCTCCGGAGGCCAGGCCCGGGCCGGGACGGACGTGCCGGGGTGCAGCACCACGAACGGCTCCTCCGGCAGCAGGCGGGAGACGTCCGGCAGCGGGCGTCGTACCGCCAGACCGCCGTCGTCGTCGTCAGGCAGGGCGAAGCCGGCGGCGAGCGCCAGGGACAGCGCGCGCTCGGCCTCGGGCAGGTCCTCGTCGACGCGGTGCCGCAGGTCGAGCAGGGACCCGGGGTAGTCGACGCTGACCGCGCCCACCCACGGCACCCCGGCCATCCGCAAGACCAGTGCGGTGGGCAGCGGCGACTGGTGGAAGGAGACCAGGACTAGCGCCCCGTCGAAGCGATGCCGCGCGAGCAGGGCGACGAGCTGGTCGACCTGCGCCCGGTCGACCGGGTCGGGGCCGGGGTCGATCCACGGGCAGCGCCAGTCGAGGACCTCGTCGACGCCGGGCAGCAGCCTGGCGGCGGCGGAGCCGTTCGGCCCGGCGAGCACGGTGACCCGGTCGCTGCCGGCCGCGACGGCGCGGATCGCCGGGCCAGCGAGAAGTACGTCGCCAGCGTTGTCCAGGCGGACCACCAGGGTGTGCATCACCAGAGCCCCGCCAGGACGTCCTCGACGGCGGCGACCAGGGTCGGCGCCACCTGCTCGGCGGCCTCGATCTCCTCCGGGCGGGTCACCGGGGTGGGCACGAGGATGGCGCGCGCCCCGGCGGCCTCCGCGGCCTCGACGTCGCTGCCGATGTCGCCGAGGAGCACCGTCCGCGACGGTGGTACGCCGAGCTCCTCGCAGGCGTCTTTGACCATGCCGGGGGCGGGTTTGCGGCAGTCGCACCCCTCGTCGCGGGCGTGCGGGCAGCAGCGCCAGACGTCGAAGGGGCCGAGCAGCTCCTCGACCCTGGCGTTGACCGCCTCCACCTGGTCGGCGGTGATCCGACCGGACCCGATGCCCGACTGGTTGCTGACGACGCCCACGCGGACGCCGAGCCTGCGGAGCCGGTTCAGGGACTCCCGAGCGTCGTCAACCGGAGCGACCTTGGCCGGGTCGCCGTTGTAGGGCACGTCGTGGACGAGCGTCCCGTCGCGGTCGAACAGGACCAGGTCCGGGAGGCCGCGCCACGGTCCCGAGTCGCGGTGCATCCACGCGCCACGAGCCGAGTGCCAGGTCGCGGCGAGGGGGATCGCGGCGCTGGTGAGGACCATCCGGCGAAGCTCGGCGAGGTCTTTCGGCCCCGGCTTGATGCGGGCCCAGGCGAGCTCCGCCGTCCCCGCGAGCCAGCCGAGCGCCGCGGCGGAGGCGATTCGTCGGTGCCCGGTCAGCGCCCCGGCGACCGCGGTGAAGGCGGCTCCCGTGACCGCGGCGTGCCGCGTCCGGCGACCCTTGGGTGCGGAGGCCCGCTCCCGCCAGTGCGGGCCGTGCACGGCTTTCATCAGGGAGTCGTCGGCGTTGCCCTTCTGCTGCTTCAGGCTCGCCCAGTCGTCGGCCGGTCTCACCGGGTGGGTGATCCACCGGTTGCCGCGCACGATCTCCCCCTGTGACTCGGAGATCCGCAGCCCCAGGTCGGCGTCCTCCCGGAACGCCCGGGGGAACCGCTCGTCGAACCCGCCGACCGCGGAGAGGGCCGAGCGGCGGTAGCTCATGTCGGCGGTGATCCACTGCGCCGTCGCGAGGCCCGCCGTCGAGCGCTCCCAGTCGGTGGGTCGGCGGTCCTCGGGCTGTGGCACGCGCACCTGCCCCTGGCTGCCCGCGACACTCGGCGAGACGGTCTGGAGGTCGCGCAGGAGGACGGCGTACCAGTCCGGGTCGGTTACCACGTCGTCGTCGAGGAAGCTGACCCAGGGCGTGGAGGTGTGCCGCCAGCCGATGTTGCGCGCCCTCGCCGGCCCGCCGCCACCGGAGCGGATCACCCGGAGGTCGGCCAGGCCGATGTCACCCAGCTCGCTCCGGAGAGCCGAGGCGAGGCCCTGGACGTCCGGGCCGCTCGGCCGGTCGTCGACCACGACCACCGGACCCGCCACGGGTTCGGTGCCCGTGACGAGCGCCTCGAGCAGGACCCGGAGGCTGGGCCGCCCGACGGTCGGGATGACGATCGACGTGAGGGGCGCCTTCATCACGCCCCCTTCGGCCGCCGTACGACGAACGGGCCGATCGCCAGCAGGTCGACCGGCGCGGAGCCGAAGCACTCCAGCGCGTCACGCGGGTCGTCGACCATCGGCCGGCCCGCCGTGTTGAGGCTGGTGTTGATCACGACGGGCAGGCCCGTGCGCCGCCCGAAGCCCTCGAGCATCCGGGCGACGAGCGGCTCGGTCTCGTGGTGGACGGTCTGCACCCGGGCGGTGCCGTCCACGTGGACCACGGCGGGGATCCTGTCGCGCCACTCCTTCTCGACGTCGTGGACGAAGAGCATGTACGGCGAGGGGAGCGGGCCGCGTGTGAAGATCGTGTGGGCCCGCTCGGCGAGCACCATCGGCGCCACGGGGCGGAACTGCTCGCGGCCCTTCACGTCGTTGAGACGCTCGAGGTTCTTCTCGTGGCCCGGGTGTGCGAGGAGCGAGCGGTGTCCCAGGGCGCGCGGGCCGTACTCGCTGCGCCCCTGGAACCACGCCACCACCCCGTTGTCGGCGAGGCACTCCGCGACCGCCTCGGCCACGTCGTCGGGGCGCTCGTAGGGCACCCGCGCGGTCTGCAGCCAGGCCTCGATGTCGGCGTCGCTGAACCCGCGGCCGAGGTCCGCGCCCGGCATGGGAGCGGTGATGTCGCCCTCGGCCCGGGCGACGTGGAGCGCACCGCCCAGCGCGGTCCCGGCGTCACCGGCGGCGGGCTGGACCCACACGTCGTCGTACGGGCCGTGCTCGAAGATCCGGGTGTTGGCGACGCAGTTCAGCGCGACACCACCGGCCAGCGTCAGGGCCCTGCAGCCGGTGCGCTCGTGCAGCCACCTGGTGAGCTCGAGCAGCACCTCTTCCAGCCGGTGCTGGACGCTCGCGGCGAGGTCGGCGTGGTCCTGGGTCCACTCCTCGCTGCCTTTCCGCTGCTTGACCAGAGACTGCCAGTCGATCGGGTCGGTGTGGAAGCCTCCGTCGCCGGTCGTGTACACGGCATGGCGGAGCTCCTCGAGGAACCGCGGCCTGCCGTACGACGCGAGCGCCATCACCTTGTACTCGTCGCTGCTGCGCAGGAAGCCGAGGTGCTCGGTCACCGTCTCGTAGAGCAGCCCGAGTGAGTGCGGGAGCTCCTGGGTGCGGAAGATCTCGAGCTGTCCCCCGTTGTAGCGGCCCGCGAGGTGGCTCGCAGACTCCCCGCGGCCGTCGAGGACCAGCACGTCCGCCGCGTCGTGGTGCGGCGAGGCGAGGCCGGCTGAGGCGGCGTGGGCGACGTGGTGAGGGACGAACCGCACTGCGGCGGGGTCCAGGCCAGGCAGTGCGGTCGACAGGAAACCCGGGGCCCGTTGGGCGTAGGTCTGGCGAAGGTGGTCCCAGGCGTCGCTCAGCCCCATCTCGTCGGCGGGACGGGCGAGCTCGGGGTCGTAGGAGTAGGCGACGGCGTCGAGGTCGGTGACGTCGAGGCCCGCCTGCTCGAGGCACCACCGGGCGGCGAGCTCGGGGAGCTCCCATGCTGCGAAGGGGACCGGCCGCTTGCCGTGCTTGCGTCGGGAGAAGCGTTCCTCCTCGGCCGCCGCGACGGTCTCACCGTCGACGACCAGGGCAGCCGCGGGGTCGTGGAACAGCGCGTTTATCCCGAGAACCTTCACCTTCTCCTCCTCCGTCTCCCGTGGAGCAGCACTTCTGGGAACACGTTCTGCGAAGGCGTTTCCCATGATTGCGCAACCGCAAACGGTTGAGTGAGAGAAGTGCTCCTGGAGAAGTCAAGAGACACCGTCCGCGACTTCGGCATGAATCGAGAAACCTGGGGAACCGCCGCCTCGTGCGTATCTCTGTCATCGGCACCGGATATCTAGGGGCGACGCACGCCGCCTGCCTCGCCGCATGCGGTCACGAGGTCATCGGGGTCGATAGCAACCCTGAGCGGGTGGCGCTGCTGTCTCGCGGTGAAGCGCCGTTCCACGAGCCGGGCCTGGAGTCCTTGCTCTACGAGGGCGTGACGTCCGGACGGCTCACCTTCGGCACCAACTGCGCCCAGGCGGCGACCGCCGACGTGCACTTCCTCTGCGTGGGGACGCCCCAACGACCCGGCAGCCACGCGGCCGACCTGTCCGCGCTGCACTCAGCCGTGGCGGCGCTGCTGCCGTACTTGGAGCGTCCGTCGCTGGTCGTGGGCAAGTCCACCGTTCCGGTCGGCACAGCAGCCGTCCTCGGGCAGCGGCTGCGCCGTGACGCCCCAGCAGGGGACAGGGTCGGCATCGCCTGGAACCCGGAGTTCCTCCGGGAGGGGCACGCGGTCGAGGACTCCCTGCGCCCGGACCGGCTGGTCTTCGGCGTGGAGAGCGACGAGTCCGACCAGGTCCTCCGTGAGGTCTACGCACCGCAGATCGGCGAGGGGGTGTCGGTCGTGCGCACCGACCTGGCGACCGCCGAGCTGGCAAAGGTGTCCGCGAACGTCATGCTCGCCGCGCGGATCTCGCTGGTGAACATGCTGGCCGAGGTCTGCGAGGCGTCGGACGCCGATGTCGCCGACCTCACCGGAATCCTGGGCCTCGACGAGCGGATCGGCTCGAAGTTCCTCAACCCGGGCGTGGGGTTCGGCGGCGGCTGCCTGCCCAAGGACACCCGTGCGTTCGTCGCCAGGGCCGAGGAGCTCGGTGTCGGCGGACCTGCGGCGGTCCTCCGCGAGGTCGACGCCATCAACATGCGCCAGCGCGCCCGAACCATCGACAAGGCGGTCGGCCTGCTCGGCGGACGGGTGCACGGCCGCAAGGTCGCGGTGCTCGGCGCCGCCTTCAAGGCCGACTCCGACGACGTCCGAGACTCCCCCGCCCTCGACGTCGCCGCCACGCTCGAGGCACGCGGCGCCGAGGTGCATGTCTACGACCCGAAGGCCACCGGCAACGCCGTGAAGGCACGTCCGGGCCTCCGGGCGGCGTCGAGCGTGGAGGACGCCTGTCGCGACGCCGACGTGGTCCTGGTGCTGACCGACTGGGACGACTTCCGCGGCCTCGAACCGGTCGCCCTGGCCGACGTCGTACGCCACCCGCGGGTGGTCGACGGCCGGCTGGTGCTCGACCCGGACAAGTGGCGGGCCGCCGGGTGGGACTTCCACGCTCTCGGACGAGGAGGCTGACATGCGGATCCTGATGTGGCACGTGCACGGCTCGTGGACGACGTCGTTCGTCCAAGGCGACCACGAGTACCTGCTGCCCGTAACGCCGGGGCGTGACTCCGACGGCCTCGGGCGCGCACAGACCTGGGACTGGCCCGCCAATGCGGTCGAGGTGCCGCACGACCGGCTCGCCGACACCGACTTCGACCTGGTGCTGCTGCAGCGTCCGCGCGAGATCGAGCTCGCTGAGCGCTGGACCGGGCGGCGTCCCGGGCGTGACGTGGCGGCGGTGTACGTCGAGCACAACACCCCCGGTGGCCAGGTGCCGTTCACCCGCCACCCGCTCGCCGACCAGAGCGACATCCCGGTGGTCCACGTGACCCACTTCAACCGGCTGTTCTGGGACTGCGGCGACGCCCAGACGGACGTGGTGGAGCACGGCATCGTGGATCCCGGCCACCTGTACTCCGGGGACTGGGCGCGGGCCGCGGTCGTCGTGAACGACCCGGTGCGCCGGTGGCGGGCGGTCGGCACCGACCTTCTGCCGGGGCTGTCCGAGACCGCGGCGCTCGACGTGTTCGGGATGAACGTCCACCAGCTCAACGACGCCCTCGACATCCCCGGCGACCGGCTGTGGACCTTCGAGGACCTCCCCCAGCACCGGCTGCACGTCGAACTCGCCCGGCGGCGGGTCTACGTGCACACCTCCCGGTGGACCTCCCTCGGGCTGTCCCTGCTGGAGGCGATGCACCTCGGCATGCCGGTGGTGGCCCTCGCGACCACCGAGGCCGTGGCCGCCGTACCCCCGCAAGCCGGCGTGGTGACCACCCGGCCAGATGAGCTCAAGGCCGCGGTATGGCGTTTCGTGCACGACCCGTCCGAGGCGCAGGTCGTGGGGGCGGCCGCCCGGGAGGCGGCGCTCTCGCGCTACGGCCTCGGCCGGTTCCTCGCCGACTGGGACGCCCGCCTCGCCTCCTACGTCCCCGCCACCGTCCCCTCCCCCTGACCCGCCGACCCGTCACTTCCGCGGCAGGTTGCCCAGCGTGTCGCCGCACGAGTGACGGGTCGAGCCGGCGCCCCAGTGGCTCGGGCCCGGCGCGGACGCATACGGCCGGGGAATGGCCGCGCCCAGTGGCGGGTAGCGGTCGAGGAGAGGGCACTGCACCGACGAGAGGGAGTGGTCAACGTGATGGTCGTCCGTGATCGGCGCGAGCCACTTGACCGACGGTCGGACCTGAGCGTGACCCAGGACCCGCTGCCCGACGTGGTGGTGATCGGGGCGATGAAGTGCGCGACCAGCGCGCTGCACGAGTACCTCGACGCCCACCCCGACATCGCCATGTCCGACCCCAAAGAGCTCAACTTCTTCAACGGCCCCGAGGAGCCTCCCCACGACGACCCGGACACGTGGTGGCTCACCGGTCAGTGGCATCGGGGGCTGGAGTGGTACGCCGGTCAGCTCGACTCCCGGGCTCCGGTGCGCGGCGAGTCGTCCCCGGCGTACACCTCGCCTGACTTCCCCGAGGTTGCCGCCCGGATGGCCTCCGTCGTCCCGGAAGTCCGGCTGCTCTACCTCGTCCGCGACCCTCTTGACCGGGCGGTGTCGCAGTACGCCCACCACCGGCGTGAAGGCGCGGAGGCCCGTCCCGCCGATGAGGCCCTCCTGGACCCGGGCAGCCAGTACGTCGCGCGCAGCCGGTACGTAGAACGGCTCCAGCCGTTCCTCGCCCGCTTCGAGCGCGAGCAGATCCGCGTCGTGGTGCAGGAGCGGCTCTTCCACGACCGGGAGGCAGAGATGGCGGAGGTCTACCGGCACGTCGGCGTGGACCCCAGGTGGCGCCGTGAACGGCTCGAGCGTGAGTTCCACGTCGGCGGAGATCGCCGGCAGCCCGACCGTGGTCTGCGCAAGGCCGTACTCGAGCAGGTCCGCGACGACGTGGAGCGTCTCAAAGACCTGCTGGACGACGACCTGAAGGAGTGGGAGACGGCGTGAGCACCGAGGACGTGACCGTGGTGGTGATGACCCGCGACCGCTGGCCGGACCTGGAGAGGTCGCTGCCCCGGCACGAGGCTCCGGTGATCCTCGTCGACAACGGCTCGACCGACGGCACGCCGGAGCGGGTGCGCAGGGAGTTCCCTGACGTCGACGTGGTGGCGCTCGGCCGCAACCACGGCTCGGCCGCCCGGAACATCGGCGTCCAGCGGGCAACCACGCCCTACGTCGCCTTCGCCGACGACGACTCCTGGTGGGCCCCCGGAGCACTGGCGGATGCGGTCGACATCTTGGAGGCCCACCCCCGGCTGGCCCTGCTGGCAGCACGGATGCTGGTCGGCGAGGACGAGCGACCCGACCCGGTGTGCGAGCTCATGGCCGACTCTCCGCTCGGCACGGAGGGCGACCTCCCCGGCCCGTCGGTCCTGGGGTTCCTCGCCTGCGGCATCGTGGTTCGCCGGGAGGCCTATCTGGACGCGGGCGGCTACGACGACGTCGTTTTCTTCATGGGCGAGGAGGAACGGCTCGCCCTGGACCTCGCATCGCTCGGTTGGGGGCAGGCTTACGTCGACCGGGTGGTCGCGCACCACTACCCCTCCCCCTCACGTGACAGCGTGAAGCGCAAGGCCCGCGCCGCACGCAACCGTCTGCTCACCACGGTGATGCGTCGACCGTGGCCGGTCGTGCTTCGCGCGGCCGGCGAGGACCTCCGGGCGGGCCGGGCCGGGTGGCTCGCCATCGCTGAGGCGCTGCAGGTGCTGCCCAAGGCTCTCGCGAACCGCCGAGTGGTGCCACCGCCTGTCGAGGCGCGACGCCGGCTCCTCGACGACCCGACGAGAACAACTGCCCCCGCCGGCACGGGCTGAGCCGGAGAAGGCCGCGCGGCCGGCACGGCTCCACCGCTCCAGGGCGCAGGTTCACGCCGGCTGGACGTTCAGTGGGTGCGAGGGAGCCCGAGGTGGACGACCTTGGTCGCCGTCATCTCGTCGAGCAGCTCGGGGCCGTACCCGAAGCCCTGGCCACTGGCGCCACGGGGCTGGGCCGCACCACCGGGTGCACCGCCGAAGGCGGCGTTCACCTTCACCGTCCCCACGGGCAGGTCACGCCAGGCCCGCTGGGCACGCGCCATCGAGGCGGTGAGGACGACGGCCGCGAGCCCGTACCGACCCGAGGAGGCCGCCTCCAGCCCCCGGTCGAAGTCGGGCACGACACAGATCGGCGCCACCGGACCGAAGGTCTCCTCCAACATCACCGTCATGTCCGGGGTGCAGCCCGACAGCACGGTGGCCGGGTAGAAGCTGCCGGGACCGTCCGGGACCTCGCCGCCGGTGAGCAGCTCGGCCCCCGCCTCGACGGCGTCGATCACCTGCTCGTGCACTGCGTCCCTCATCCGGGGGTCGACGAGCGGGCCGAGCTGGGTCGCAGGGTCCGTGCCCGGCCCCATCACGAGCTCGCGCGCCCGTCGCACCAGCGCGTCGGTGAACGCCTCGGCCACGGGCTCGGCGACGTAGATCCGTTCCACGGAGGTGCAGATCTGGCCCGCATTGGCGAAGCAGCCCATCGCGGCCTGCTCCGCCGCCCACTCCGGGTCGACGCCGTCGTCGACGAGCATCGGGTCGTTCCCGCCGTTCTCGAGCAGCACCTTCGCGCCCGTCGTGGCGGCCGCTGCAGCGATGGAGCGGCCGGTGGCGGTCGACCCGACGTGCGCGACCACGTCCACATCGTGGGACCCGGCGAGCACTGCGCCGGCCTCGCCGTCACCGACTACCACCTCGAGAATCCCCGTCGGCAGCTCGGCGGCCACCAGCCGGGCCAGCTCGAGCCCGGTGTGCGGTGTGCGCTCGGAGGGTTTGAACACGACGGTGTTGCCGGTGACCAAAGCGGCACCGATGATCCCGCACGGAACGGCGACCGGGTCGTTCCACGGGGTGATCGCCGCGACCACGCCGCGTGGGCCCGGCACCATGAGGTCGGTCGCCTCCCAGGAGCCCTGCAGGGAGCGACCGCGGTGCAACGGCCCGAGCTCGGCGTACTGCCGCAGTGTGCCGATCCCGGCGTCCACCCCGCCGCGCGCATCGGCGAGAGGCTTGCCCATCTCCCCCGTGGTCAGCTCGGCGAGCCGGTCCGCTGCCTCTGCGAGCCGGTCGGCGGCTGCCGCGACCCTGGCGGCGCGCTCGGCCGGCGGGGTGCGCGCCCAGTCCGGCGCGGCCTTCACCGCCGCGCAGACGGCGTTGTCCACCTCGCTGCGCTTGGCGAGCTCCAGCTCACCGACGAGCGAGCCGTCGGCGGGGTCGAGGATCGAGAGACGAGAGTCGGACACCGGACCTCCTGCAGTGCTGGGTACGTCACCGCTCCCCTTACCCAGGTGTGGGCCGCCTCATCCTCACTTGCCCGTGGACGATTCCGGGCGCAGGACCTCCACGCCGGGCTCGAGCGTCCAGGCGAGCTCGACGGCCAGGTCGACCAGCTGCACGAGGTGGGCCAGACCCGCCTTGCTGCCGTCCTCGGCGGACTCGGGTCCGCGGTGATGCGCAGCGGAACCCCGAGCCGGGCGGCGCGCCGGGTGGCCTCGACGACGACTGTCCCGGCGGTGTAACTGGCGTCGCGGGGCCGTGTGATCCCGTGCCCCGTGGGTATGAGCTGTAGATGCCTCCAGAGGACCTTCCTGACATCGAACGCCGCGGGCTGGCCGCCTTCGTGCGACGTTTCCCGCAGGTCCATCAGTTAATCGGCCTCCTCGGCAACGCGCTCTTCATCACCGGGTCGGCCTTCTTTCTGCTTCAGCAACAGCACACGGGACTGTTGGCGTTCCTCGCCGGCAGCATCGGCATGTTCGTCGGCCAGCTCGGCGAGATCATCCGCGGACTCGGCCGTCGGCGTCTGGAGCGGTACGACGTCGACCCTTGGTCGGGCCGCTGACGCAACTCCCGCATTGACGTGCTGGCGGCCGGAGATACCGCGACGCGGAACCTGGCACGGAGTTGGCAATGCCGACTGCGACGCAGTCGGAGGCGGTAGCGGACACG
>Ga0075331_1000127_pt1 | contig 15491 bp, 15 predicted proteins | sample MayberrySE_TuleA_FD_120090 | JGI IMG/M metagenome (GOLD analysis project Ga0075331, IMG submission 120090) | Natural and restored wetland microbial communities from the San Francisco Bay, California, USA, that impact long-term carbon... | ecosystem: Environmental > Terrestrial > Soil > Wetlands ... | reverse complement strand
GTCTCCGGCTCAGCGCGTCCCTATTGTGAATCGGCACGTCACCCGCCGAGGTCAAGCTCGCCCGTCGATTGGTTTCCGTCAGGCCGAACTCGGCCGGGCGGACGTCGCCCCCACGTGGCACGATAGCGCGACCACGGGCACAGGGGGTTCGTTCGATGCGGGTGTTGGAGTCGTTCCTCGATGCGATGGGCGACACGCCGCTGGTGCGTCTGCGGTCCGTCACACGAGGCTTGCGCCCCACGGTGCTGGCGAAGCTCGAGATGCTGAACCCGGGCGGGTCGGTGAAGGACCGTATCGGCATCCGCATGATCGAGGCCGCCGAACACGAGGGGAATCTCCGCCCGGGCGGCACGATCGTCGAGCCCACCTCGGGGAACACCGGTCACGGGCTCGCCATCGCGGCGGCGATCCGCGGCTATCGATGCATCTTCGTGATGCCCGACAAGATGAGCCAGGAGAAGATCTCGTTGCTGCGCGCCTACGGGGCCGAGGTGGTCATCACCCCCACGTCGGTGCCTCGTGAGTCCCCCGAGTCCTACTACTCGGTCGCGTCGCGGTTGGCCGACGAGATCCCGGGCGCCTTCCAGCCCAACCAGTACTTCAACCAGGAGAACCCGGCCGCGCATTTCGACACGACCGGCCCCGAGATCTGGGCACAGACCGACGGCGAGATCGATGTCTTCGTCGCCGGCGTCGGCACCGGGGGCACCATCACGGGAGCGGGCCGGTTCCTGAAATCGCGCAACCCCGACGTGGTCGTCGTCGGCGCCGACACCGAGGGCTCCGTGTTCACGGGCGACGAGCCACGCCCCTACCTCACCGAAGGCATCGGCGAGGACTTCTTCCCAGAGACCTTCGACCCCGACATCGTCGACCGGTGGGTCAGGGTGACCGACCGCGACGCCTTCCTCACGGCGAGGTCGGTGACCCGGCAGGAGGGCATCCTCGTGGGCGGGTCGGGCGGATCGGCGGTCTACGCGGCGCTCGAGGTCGCCCGCGACTACGGCGACGACGCCACGATCGTCGTGCTGCTGCCCGACACCGGCCGCAACTACCTCTCCAAGCTCTATTCCGACGGCTGGATGCGCCAGTACGGCTTCCTGGAGGGACCCGAGGTCACGACGGTGGAAGCGGTGCTGTCGGCCAAGGGCGCCGAGCTCCCGCCGCTGATCACGGTCGATGCACACGACAAGGTGCGCCAGGCGATCGACGTCCTGCAGGCGAGCTCGATCTCGCAGGCTCCGGTGGTCCGCGACGGTTCCACCGACGTCTCGCAGTTCGTCGGCTCGATCCGCGACCGCGAGCTGCTCGAGCGGGTCTTCCGCGATCCCGACGCGCTCCAGGCCGACGTGGCCGAGGTCATGGCGCCTCCGATCCCGCTCGTGGAATGGGACGAGCCGATCGAGTCGGCGTTCGAGCAGCTCGAACACGCCCCGGCCGTGCTCGTCTCGAAGACGGGGCAGGTGCTCGGCGTGCTCACGCGCAGCGATCTCCTGGACTACCTGGCCCATCGACGGCAGGCGCAGCGGTAGCCGCACGGTGCGATCGCTCGGCATCGACGTCGGCGTCGGCAAGGGACTCGATGTCGTGCTGCTCGACGAACGCCTCGTGCCCCTGCACGTGTCGTCGCGAACGCACATCGGCGACGTCGGGCGACTGATCGCAGACCTGCGCCCCGACGTCGTGGCGATCGACTCCCCGCCGCGATGGGCCTCGTCCGGCCGTTCGCGACTGACGGAGCGCGAGCTCGCAGCCCTCAACATCTCCTCGTTCAACACGCCGAGCGAGGAACACGGAGCGGGGAACCGGTTCTTCGCCTGGATGGAGGCGGGGTTCGAGGTGTTCGCGAGGGCGGAGGCGGCGGGGTTCCCGACCTACCGTGCGGGAAGCCCCCGGGGGAAGGCGGTCGAGGTCTTCCCGCACGCGACGGCGGTCGTGCTGGCCGGCTGCCTCGCGCCCGACGGCGTCCGCAAGCGGGCGTTCCGCATCGCGGTGCTGCGCTCCGAAGGGGTCCGCACCGACGAGCTGGGCACGCAGGACCGCGTCGACGCAGCGCTGGCCGCACTCACGGGGCTCTACGCGCTCGGCGGGAAGCGGTTCGCGCCCGGCGACCCCCGGGAGGGAGTGATCGTCGTGCCATCGGCGACGCTGCCGGCCGTGCCGTATCGGCGGGGCACGGTCGCGCCGAGCGAATCCACACCGCTGTTCGCCTACTGTGCGTGCGGTCACGCCTCGTGCGATCGGCTGGTACGCGGGGAGTTCGCCCCCGGGCACGACGCGAAGCGCAAGGCCATGCTGTGGTCACGGGCACGGGCAGGCGCCCAGGCGCTCGATGAGCTGCGGACCAGGGGCTGGAAGGCGCCGCCGGAGCTGCGATGAGGAGAACTCGATGACCGACGACGACCTGCGGTTCGAGACGCGCGCGATCCATGCCGGGCAGGACCCCGACGCGCCGTACGGCTCCGTGAACGTGCCGATCTACCAGACGTCGACCTACGCCCAGCCCGAGGTGGGCGCGCCCAAGGTCTGGGACTACGCCCGCGGCGGCAACCCGACCAGGGAGGCCTTCCAGCAGGCCCTCGCCTCGCTCGAGGATGGTGAACGCGGCTTCGCGTTCGCGAGCGGGCTCGGCGCCGAAGCCACCCTCCTGCTCACGCTGCACCCCGGTGACCACCTGGTGCTCGCCGATGACGTCTACGGTGGCACGTACCGGCTGTTGTCGAAGGTGCTGAGCGACTGGGGTCTGAGGTTCTCGACCGCCGACCTGCGCGACCCCGCGGCGCTCTCGGCGGCACTCACCCCCGCCACGAAGCTGGTATGGATCGAGACCCCCTCGAACCCCCTGCTGAAGATCGTCGACATCGGAGCCGTCTGCGCGATCGCCCACGAGCACGGAGCGCGCGCGGTGGTGGACAACACCTTCGCGACGCCAGCGCTGCAGCGACCCCTCGCGCTCGGGGCCGACGCGGTCGTCCACAGCGTGACGAAGTACATCGGCGGACACTCCGACCTGATCGGGGGCGCGATCGTCACGAGCGATGAGGAGTGGATCGAGCGGCTCGGCTTCCTCGTGAACGCGGTCGGGGCCGTGCCGGGCCCGATGGACAGCTACCTCGCGCTCCGGGGGTTGAAGACCTTGGCCGTGCGCATGCGCGCCCACTGCGCGGGGGCGCGAGCGGTCGCTGGATACCTACGGACCCATCCGGCGGTCGCCGCCGTGCTGTACCCGGGCTTCGACGACCATCCCGGCCACGACGTCGCCGCCCGGCAGATGCAGGAGTTCGGCGGCATGGTGTCGTTCCGTGTCGCGTCCGCCGAGAAAGCCATCGACGTCGCTCGGCGCACGCGGCTGTTCTTCCTGGCGGAATCGCTCGGCGGCGTGGAGTCACTGATCGAGGTGCCGGGCCCGATGACACATGCGAGCGTCGCCGGCTCGCCCCTCGAGGTTCCGGCCGACCTGGTGCGCCTCTCTGTGGGGATCGAGCACCCCGACGACCTGATCGAAGACCTCGACCACGCGCTCGCATGACCGAAATCTCGATCCTGCGGTCTCGCGATACGGTCGACGCATGCGACGCGCCTGCCTCCTGGTCGTAACGACCCTGTTCGCCTCGGCCACGATCGGCACCGCCGAGGCGACGGCCGAGGAGCCGCAGCCGTTCCTCGAGGAACTCGCGTTCCCGACGAACATGGCGTTCGCACCCGACGGGACCTTGTTCTTCACCGAGAAGGAGACCGGGAACCTCCGGGTTGTGACACCCGACGGCACGCTGCTCCGACGGCCGTTCGTGACGCTCGACGTGATTCCCGACGCGGAGCGGGGGCTGCTGGGGGTCGCGGTCCACCCCGACTTCGAACGGGAGCCCTGGGTCTACCTCTACCTCTCCGATCGGACGGACGGGCGGAACCGGCTCGTGCGGGTGCGGGCGGCCGGCCCCGGCGCCGCCGGTGCGCCGGAAGCGCTGCTCGACGGCCTCAGCGCGGCCGCCGGCTACCACAACGGCGGCGATCTCGCGTTCGGGACGGATGGCACCTTGTTCATCGCGGTGGGCGAGGCGCACGACCCCGACCGCGCTCAGGACGCAGGCGACATCGGAGGAAAGGTGCTTCGCCTCACCGCGGGCGGCGAGGTTCCGGCCGACAACCCGTTCGGGTCGCAGAACCCCGCCTGGTCGATCGGACACCGGAACCCGTTCGGACTCTGCGTCGATCCTGCGACCGGGGCCCTCTGGGAGACGGAAAATGGACCGGACCGCGACGACGAGGTGAACCTGATCGAGGCCGGCGCCAACTACGGGTGGCCGATCGTCACGGGCGCTGCGGCGGACGAGCGCTTCAGCGACCCCGTCGTCGTCTTCCCGGAGCCGATCGCCATCACGGGGTGCTCCGTCGTCGGTGACCACGTCTGGTTCGGCTCGTTCGACGGGCGATTGTGGCGCCTGCGGATCGACGGCTCCGGTTCGGCGCGGGCCCACCAGGTCGCCACGTTCACCGCGGGCGTGACCGATGTGACGCTGGCCCCGGACGGCGACCTCTACGTGGCGACCGCCGATTCGATCTGGACCGTCGCGGGGCCGGCCGAGACCTCGCCGTCGGCATCCGCCACCGCTGCAACGACTCCGCCCCCGGCGTCGCCGTCGTCTCGCCCGGTCTCCTCGGCCGACGATGGCACCTCGGCGCGCACATGGATCGCCGTCGGTGCGTTCGTGGTGCTCGCCGGCGCGCTGTGGGCCCGGTTCGCCGCGGGCCGGCGTCTCCGGCGCCGTCCCGGGCACGGGGAGTGAGCGCCAGCCGGTTCGAGCTGTGCGGCTACCCCTTCGGTCGCTTCATGTAAGCGACGGTCGAGACCGCCCCCGTGGGTGTGGGCTGCGCCACCACCGAGATGAGCTCCCACCCGTCGTCGCCGAACGTGTTGAGGATCTCGCCGGGGTTGTGCTCGAGCAGCGGAGCGACGAAGTACTCCCACGCGGTCATTCGCTCTCCTCCCGTTGCAGTCGGATGTCGGTGGCCCTGATGCACACGCCCATGATCACGTCGAGCCCACCCTCGGTCGCGATGCGGTAGGCCTCGTCGCTCACGATGCCTTCCTGCAGCCACAGCACCTTCGCGCCGATCGCCACCGCGTCGCGCGCGACCTCAGCGGTCTCCTCGGCCCTGCGGAAGACGTCGACCACGTCGATCCGGATGTCGTCGGGGATGTCGCGCAGCGAGGGATACGCCGGCTCGCCGAGCACCTCGGTCTCCCGCGGGTTCACCGGCACGATGCGATAGCCGCGGCGCTGCAGGTACGTGGCCACATCGAGCGATGGCCGGCCGGGCTTCGACGACAGCCCGACGACGGCGATCGTGCGCGCCTCGCCGAGCAGCATTCGGAGCTCCCGGTCCTCCGGGACCACGGCGTTCACGGCATCGGCCACGTCGTCTCCTTCCTGATCGTCTCGAGCAGCGTGTGGAGCATCCACCCCGTCGCACCCCAGACGGTATGCCCGTCGAGCTCATAGGCGAACCCACGCCAGACGCTACCGCCGGGCCGGTCATAGGACACCCGGCGCTCCGCGAGCGCGAGCCGGTCGAGGCCGAACACGAGCACCTCGTCGATCTCTGCTTCGTTCAGGCTGAACCCCGGCGTGCGATCGAGCGCTCCGACGAAGGGCACCACCAGGATGCCGCTGACGAACGTGTGCACGGCAGGAAGGGCGCCGAGCACCCGCGGCGTGGAGGGGTCGAGGCCGATCTCCTCGTATGCCTCCCGCAGGGCCGTCTCCGCCAGCGACTCCCCGGGATCCTGCAGCCCACCCGGGAACGAGATCTCACCCGCATGGCGCGACAGCGCCGCCGCGCGGACGGTGAGGATCAGTGCGGGCTCGGGCTCGAGCACGATCGGAGCCAGGACGGCCGCGAGCCGATCCCCGGCCCCGAGGACGGGCGAAGGATCGGGGTCGAGGGCTGCCGCGAGCGATGCCGTTGCGTCTGCGTGTAGCATCGCGCGCCATGGTAGAGGAGGCCGTGCTCGACGCCGTCGCCGCCGCCGTCGATCCCGACGAGGTGCTGGCCTTCGCCCGAGCCCTGATCGCCGCGAAGAGCGAGAACCCCGGAGGCACCGAGGACGAGGCCGCGGGCGTCGCCGGCGAGATCCTCACGGGGTTCGGTGCCGAACCGACGATCGTGAGATCGGACGAGGATCGTCCGAGCGTGGTGGCGGCCGTCGGATCCACCGACGGAGGGCCGAGCCTCGCATGGAACGGACATCTCGACGTCGTGCCCGCCGGATCGCTCGACACGTGGCGACACGATCCCTGGGCCGGCGTGGTCGACGACGAGGGCTCCCTCGTCGGACGCGGGGCCTCGGACATGAAGGGACCGGTCGCGGCCGCCCTCGCCGCCGGAACCGCGCTCCGCAGGGTCGGCGTGCCCCTCATCGGCTCGCTCGTGTTCCACCTCGCCGCCGACGAAGAGCACGCGGGGGTGCACGGCAGCCGCGTGTTGTGGGAACGAGGGCTGCTCACCCAGCAGGCCGCGATCGTCGGCGAGCCCAGCGACCTGCAGGTCGGCCTCGCCGAACGCGGAGGAGCATGGTTCACCGCCACGTCGTACGGGAAGGCCGCACACGGGTCCCAGCCTCACCGCGGCGTGAACGCGATCACGTCGATGGCGCGGTTCCTGCTGCGACTCCCCGAGGTGCTACCCGACCGCGAACATCCGCTCGTCGGACGCCCCACGGTCAACGCGGCGACGATCTCCGGGGGCAGCGCCCCCAACGTCGTGCCGGACCGGTGCGAGGTCGCGATCGATCGCCGGATCGTGCCTGGCGAGACCGACCCGGACGAGGTGCGGGCCCCCTTCGTCGCGCTGGTCGAGGCGCTGCGTGCCGAGCACCCCGAGGTCGAGATCGACGTCTCGCTCCGCGAATGGACCGAGGCGGCCGAGGCGTCTCCCGACACCGAGATCGCCCGTGTCGCCGTCGACGCGTTGCAGGCGGTGACGGGGTCGCGTCCCCCCTTCGTGGGATTCACCGGCATCACCGACGCGCGCTTCTACATCAACCAGGCAGATATCCCGACGGTGATCTGCGGGCCGGGCTCGCTCACCGTCGCCCACACCGCGAACGAATCGGTGAAGGTCGACGAGCTCGTGGCCGGCGCCAGGGCGTACGCGAGGATGTTCGCCGCGTTCCTCGCGTGAGATCACGCGATTCGCGTTCGGCCTCCCGCGACGTATCCTGGAAGGCGATGGACACCGCGACGACTCCACCGATCGTCGTCACCGAGGCTGCCGCCACGAAGGCACGCGCGCTGGCCGAGCGAGACGGACGCCCCGGCGCCGCCCTGCGCGTGCGCGTGACCGCCGGCGGTTGCTCCGGCTTCAGCTACGAGCTGACGCTCGAGGACGCGCCGGCCGACGACGATCACGTGGTGGACGGTCCGGGCGGCTTCCGGGTGCTCATCGACCCCGCGAGCGTGCCGATCGTCGCCGGCTCCACGCTCGAGTTCAACGACTCGATGCTGGGCGGCGGCCTGAAGATGGTGAACCCGCAGGTCAAGCACGAGTGCGCGTGCGGGGAATCCTTCAGCATCTAGAAGAGCGTTCCCTCGTCGACGGGTAGACCCGCACCCGGACCCCCCGACGACGTCAGCTATGCTGCGGTCGATGCCCGCCCCTGCAGACAAGACACAGTGGAAGCATCTCTACGACGAGGTCGTCACGACCGGCTTGTGCACGGGATGCACCGCCTGCATCGTCGCCTGTCCCTTCCACGTGCTGGGCTATGAGGACGACCTGCCCGTGCAGCTGCAGGACGAGGGGCCCGATCGCTGCTCCCACGGCGACAAGGGGTGCTCGCTCTGCACGCTCGCGTGTCCGCGGTTCCGGGATTGGGAATCGGAGATCGACACGACCCTGTTCGGCATGGCCCGCACGCCCGACGAGGTGATCGGCAAACACCGCGAGATCGTGCTCGCCCGTGCGGCCGACCCCGAGATGCTGATGAACGGCCAGGACGGCGGCGTGGTGTCCGCGCTGCTGATCTGGGGACTGCGGACCGGCCAGATCGACGGGGCCTGCACCTCGAAGCTCTCGGACGAGAGCCCGTGGGACGCGGAGCCCACGGTGGTGACCGACGCGCGAGGCGTGCTCGACACCGCCGGCTCGCGGTACACGTACTCGGCGAACCCGCTCGCGCTCCTGCAGGCGGCCGAGATGGGTCTGTCGAACGTGGCGCTCGTCGGCATGAGCTGCCAGGCGAGCGTCACCGGTTCCATGGAAGCCCGCAGGGTGAACAAGTGGCGGAGGAAGATCGCCTGGACGTTCGGGCTGCTCTGCTCGAAGACGTTCACCTACGACGGCCTCATGGTGCAGATCGCTCAGGAGGAGCTCGGGCTCGATCTCGATCATCTGGCCCGGGTGAACGTGAAGGGCAAGCTGCTGTTCTACACCGACGAGGGAGACGAGATCACCTACTCGTTGAAGGACGCGCACCGGTTCACCAGGCCCGGCTGCTTGCGGTGCCCCGACTTCGCCGCGGAGCACGCCGACATCTCCTTCGGTGGTCTGGGGCAGTCCGACGGTTGGACGCTCACGATCGTGCGAACCGATCGAGGCGCCGAGATCTGGGAGCGAGCGCTCGCAGAGGGCATCGTGCAGGCCCGGCCCGCGTCCGAGGATCCCAAGGCCGTCGAGCTCATGTTCAAGCTGGCGGCGAAGTCCCGTGAGCGGTGGCCCGAACCCGGCGAGATCGCCTCCGCCGGAACCTCACCCGGCTTGATCCCCGATCCGGCCTAGTCCGGGCGACCCTCTACACCCCGGTCCGCGACCTCCCGATAGACGTCGTGTGGACGCCGCCCGGCGCCCCCCGGCCACACGCGGGCCGGCCTCCGGGACGAGGAGACGACATGGACGTGGTGCGCGCGGCCCCCGATGCCGCCTCGCGGCAGGGCGCGGTGCTCGAGGCCGTGGCGTTCGCCGCCGAGCGGCTGCTCCTCGCGGCCGACTGGCGAACGGCGGCGGACGAGGTGCTCGCCCGCATGGGGCTCGCTGCGGACGTCTCGCGCTCCTACGTGATCGAGACCCGGGCCGACACCGGAGGCGGTGGTCCGGGCACGATCCGGCACGAGTGGCGCACCCCGAGCACGGGAGCCGGGCCGCCGGATCCGGCCCCTCAGGCGGTGTCCCGGGACGCGATGCCCGCCCGATGGGCCGCGCTGCACGCCCGCGGCGAGTCGATCGTGGGCAAGGTCGCCGACCTGCCGCCTGCCGAGAGGCCGTGGCTGGCGGCGAGGGGGGTGCAGGCGGTCGCCGAACATCCCATCTTCGTCGGCGACGAATGGTGGGGCGCGATCGGCTTCCACGACTGCGAGCGGGAACGCGTCTGGGGGTCGGAGCTCGATGCGCTGCGGGCTGCGGCGACCGTGATCGGCGCCGCGGTGACCCGGCAGCGGATCGAAGGCGAGCGGCGCAGGGCGGAACAACGGTGGCGCCAGGTGATCGAACACATCCCCGCGGTCACCTACACCGATGTGGTGGCCGGCCCCGGCGACGTGCGCATGGAATTCGTGAGCCCGCAGATCCGCACGATCCTCGGCTATGACCCGGAGCGGTTCCTCGACGACCCGGGCTTCTGGTTCAGCCTGATCCACCCCGACGACCTTGCCCGGCTCGAGTCGTCGGGCGTCCTCGAGGCCACGGACGTCGGGACCTTCGACGAGGTGTACCGCATGCGAGCGGCCGACGGTGCCGATCGATGGATCCACGACACGTCGACCCCGGTGTTCCGCGACGACGGGAGCCTCGACCACTTCCTCGGGTTCATGATCGACATCACGGAACGCATGCGGGCCCAGGAGCTCGTTCGCGAGGCCGAGGAGCGATATCGGCTGCTGGTGGAGCGAACCCCGGCGGTCACGTACAGCGCGACGATCGCCGACGTGTACGACCCCGGGTCGGTGACCGCATACCTGAGCCCGCAGATCGAGCGGCTGCTGGGCTACCCGCTCGGATCTTGGCAGCGGCCCGGCTTCTGGCGCGAGGTACTGCATCCCGATGACCTCGGCGCGGTCATGGCCGAGCGGGAGCGGACCAACGCCTCGGGCGAGCCGTATCGGCAGGAGTACCGCGTGATCGCTGCCGACGCCAGGGTGGTCTGGATCCACGACGAGTCCGTGGTGGTGCAGGATGCGCACGGTGGATCCGCGCACCGGCAGGGCGTGATGCTCGACATCACCGAACGGAAGGAGTCGCAGGCGCATCTGGAACGAGCGCTCGACGTCGAGCGCGAGGCCGCCCAGCGACTGCGATCGCTGGACGAGATGAAGAACACGTTCCTGCAGGCCGTCTCCCACGACCTCCGCACGCCGCTCGCGGCGATCCTCGGCCTCGCGATCACCCTCGAGCGAGGCGATGTCGCGCTCGACGAGACCGACGCCCGCGATCTCGCCGGGCGCATCGCCGCCAACGCTCGGCGCCTCGAACGGCTCGTGACGAACCTGCTCGACATGGACCGGCTGGCTCGCGGCATCGTCTCCCCGCAGCTCGACGAGACCGACGTCGGCGCCCTCGTGGGCCGGGTGGCGGCCGAGTCGGAGCTCGTCCCCTACGACCGCCTCGTGATGCAGCTGGCCACGGTCGTCCAGCCGATCGACGTGGCGAAGGTCGAACGCATCGTCGAGAACCTGCTCGCCAACGCCGTACGGCATGCGTCGGCAACCGCCACCGTCTGGGTGCGCGTGGAGCCCGATCCGTCCGGTGTCGTGATCGCGATCGAGGACGATGGTCCGGGGGTGCCCGAAGAGCTCCGCGAGACGGTCTTCGAGCCGTTCCGGCAGGGTCCGGATGCCCCGCGACACTCCCCCGGCGTCGGCGTCGGACTGACGCTCGTCCGCCGGTTCGCCGAGCTTCAGGGGGGCCGGGCCTGGGTGCAGGAGCGGCGCGGAGGCGGCGCCTCCTTCCGGGTCTTCGTGCCCTCCGAACCGGTGGGCGACGTGCCGCCTGCCGACGACTCCCTCGGCCAGGGAGCGCTCGGACTGCTCCCCGCCGAACCCCCGGCAGGTTGAGACGCTCCCTGCCTCAAGCCCCCGCGCTGAACGCGAGATCCGCGACGTCGATCACGCCGGCCTCGACCCGGTCGAAGGAGATCACGACCTCCCTCACGTCGGAGAGATCGACCCCTGCGAACACATCCAGCGGGAACCGAACCTGCTGCAGGATCACGTGGCCGGTGAATCGATGGACACCCTTCGGGAACCGCAGCGCCTCGTTCCCGCCGGTCGATGCAGGTACCGCGACCCCGGCTCCGTCGCCGTCGAGGAGCGAGACCGAGAGATCCTGGTACCGGATGCCGGAATTGGCTCGGTACCCCGGGTTCACGGCGACCCGGAACTGCAGCGCATCGAACGCGCGGACGTCGGTCGCCGTGCCCAGATCGAAGTGGACCTCGCCCTGGGAGCCGGCCCAACCGAACACCCCACGCGACAGGCCGGGGAGATGGACGTCGCTGAACGAAAGGTCGCCCGGCACGCAGGGCACCTCGACCGTGTTCGCGCACCAGGCGAGCAGGGAGAGGCCGGACGCGGTGACGTCGTCGCCGGCCTCGGTTCGCCCGATCGAACGCGACGCCGTGAACCGGTCGATGTCGAGCCTCCGGCCCGGAAGATCCGGTGCCATGAAGGCCATCAGAGCGCGGGAGGGATCGATGCGCCTGGGCGTCGCGGCTCCCGTCCACACGGGGTCCAGGCCGAGCTCTTCGCCCAGGTACCGGCGGAAGTACGACACGATGTACGCGGCCCCGACCCGCCGCTGTTGGGACGGCGTGAGCTTGCCGGCGCATCTGCCGAAGGTGTCGTCGAAGGCGCCGGGGAACCCGAAAGCGGGCGTCCAGACCGAGTTGAAGAAGTTGTGGTTCGCCCCGAAGAGCGTGAGGACGTGCTTCGGCCTGGGGTCGCCCGGCACCCGGTACCGGGCATCGTCGAAGAAGTGCACGCCCTGCAGATCGAAGACGTCACCGTCGCAGTACGGCAGGACGACCGAGAGCGGTACGCGGTTCACGGTCACGCGCGTGAAGTCGACGGGCGCCAGTGGAAGGACCGCGTCGATCCCGTAGGGATCGACGCGTTGCCGGTCGACGATCACGTGCCACACGACGCCTTCGCCACCACGGGAATGGCCCATCGTGCCGATACGGCTCATGTCGACCTTCCCGACGAAGCGGTCGCCGAACGGCTCTCCACCGACCGTCGACCAGGTCTGCCAGAGATCCAGATGGTGCTCGAGCAGCTCCCCGCGTTGGCGCATCCCGGTGTCGGCGAGCCGGTTGCCGTGAACGTTCACCCCGTTCGCGCTGACCGATACGACGATGTAGCCATAGCTCGCCAGGCGGGAGGCCGCATAGTCGTACCCCTCGTGGTTGGGCAGCGGCTTCCAGCCGCGGCGGCACGGCCATCGGTACCCTGCGCGATCCCCCCGGAAGCACGATGAATGGTTGCCGTGCATGAACAGCACGATCGGGTAGGGACCGTCGGGAAGACCGGCCGGGAGATGGACGTTGGCCCTGACCTCGACCTTCGCTCCCAGGCCGGTGGGCTGGTACGCCCGGTTTCCGAAGTCGTAGCGGCGGCGAACGACATCGTAGGGCCCGGGCGACGGGAGCTGCCGGATCCGTCGGATCGAGGGGGGGCGCAACGCCGATGCAGAGCTCTCCTCCGCGAGGCGGCCACCGTAGGTCAGCCCCAGCCGGCCGGAGGCGACCGATCGGTCGGTGGTGAGGGCGACGACCGAACGCAGGTCGGGTGAGGGCACCGCCACGGCGACCGCGGCGCCGTCGACCGTCATCACGTAGGGAAGGGCTCGCGGCGCGTATCGTCCCTCGATCGTGACCCGATACACGCGGCTCGGTACGTCCGCGCTCCGCACGGCGGCCGGCACGCGCACCGACTCCACGGTGGCGCCGATCTCCGAGCGGATCGTGGTGCCCGAGAGGCGCTGGACCACCTCGGCGACGTCGGCCGGCAGCATGGGCTCGACGGCCGGCACCGCGGGGTTCTGCGGCTCCTGGGCGGTGGCACCGACGGGAACGAGCGACGCAGACAGCGCGAGCGAGGTCGCGACCAGGGCTGCCCGCGATGGCCCCGGTCGGCGTCTCCGTCGGATCAACTCACCTCACCTTCGGTTCGGGTCGGGGCAATCCTGTCATGCGAACGAGCGAGCGTCCCGCCGGGATGAAGGCTCCGGGGCGTGCCGAGGGCCCGGGCTTCGCCCGGGCCCTCGTGCGAACGAGCTGGTGCCCGGACGCTAGACAGCCTGCCATCCGGCGACCACGGGGTGGTCGACGGCTGCCGGTCCGACCTGCGCGGCGCCTCCGGGTGAGCCCATGCCGCTCACGTCGTCGTTGAAGAACTCCGCGTTGATCGGCGTGAACTGCTTCCAGTCGCCCGGCACGTCGTCCTCGTAGAAGATCGCGGTCACGGGGCACGCAGGCTCACACGCCCCGCAGTCGACGCACTCGTCGGGCTGGATGTAGAGCATGCGAGGCCCCTCGTAGATGCAGTCCACGGGACACTCGTCGACGCAGGCGCGGTCCTTCACGTCGATGCAGGGCTCTGCGATCGTGTAGGTCATGCCATAAACCCCTTTTCCACGGTGTCAGCCTTGCAAACCCCAGTGTACGCGTAGTCGGGCCGACTGCAACCGACGGATGCGAACCGCTGTTGCCGTGGCGGCGAGGGGGTGCCATCGTCGCGGCCGTGGAAGCCGTGAGGTTCACGACCGACGACGGCGTGCGGCTCGAGGGGGAGCTGCGCCTGCCCGACGGGCCCCCCGGGGCCACGGCCGTGCTGTGCCATCCGCATCCCAAACACGGCGGCAGCAAGGACCATCCGATCCTCTGGGCCCTTCGCAACGAGCTCGCCGGCACCCGAGGCCTCGCCGTGCTGGGATTCAACTTCCGGGGCGTGATGGGCTCGAGCGGCTCGTACGGCGGAGGCCGGGACGAGGTCCGCGACGTCAGGGCCGCGATCGCATGGGTCCGAGGGCAGGCGCCCGACCGGCCGACCGTGGTGTGCGGCTGGTCGTTCGGCGCGAGCGTGGCGCTGCGCGAAGCGCTCGACGACGACCTCGTGGCCGCGCTCGCACTGATCGGCATGCCTCTGCGTCCCGGGGACCTGACGATGCCGCCGATCCCCGTTGACGGTGACCTGCGGTGGTTCCGACGGCCCGTGCTGGTGCTCTCCGGAGAGCACGACGTGTACAGCCCGCCCGACGACGTACGGGCGTTCGCCGGCGCCTTCCCGTCCGCGACCGTCCGCATCGTCGAGGGAACCGACCACTACCTCTGGCGCAGGGAGCGGGAGGCCGCGGCCGTCGTCGGCGAGTTCGTCGACGGTTCGCTCGCTCAGCTCTGAGGATCGCGGCCGGGGTCCGATCGGGTCGGTCCCGCCCCGGCGTGGCCGTCGCCGCCGGCCGTCGGCGATGTCGTCGGGACGTGTTCGCTCCACCGCTCGTCGGTGGTCCGCCACGATCGCCAGACGCGCCGGATCACGAAGGCACCGAACGCGACGAGCGCGGCGGCGAGGACGAGCGAGACCCAGCCGGACGTCACGCCTCAGATCGTAGCGTCGCCGCCGGGATCGGGTCCGGTGGACCACGTCGGCACACCCTCCGGGTCGCGAACGCCCAGCCGAAGCATGCCGAGCAGCTCTTCGTGGATCGCACCGTTGCTCACGACCCCGATCCGGCCATCGAGACGTTCGGTCCCGTCGAGAGCCGTGTAGCGCCCTCCGGCCTCGCGGGCGAGCACCGGCATCGGGGCGATGTCCCACACCGCCAGGCCGTAGTCGACGAAGGCGTCGACGCGCCCGGTGACCGCGAGACCGACGCCGTAGGCGTTCCCCCAGTCCCGCACGTGCACGCCGGCGCGCCGAGCCTCGAGCCAGGCCTCGAGCGGCCAGTCCTCCTGATCGCTGGTCGCGACGAACGATCCCCGGGCGTGGGTCGTATCGCTCACGCGGGTGGGACGATCGTTCCACCAACAGCCCAGCCCCCGGCCGGCCCAGACGGTCTCGCCGACGGCCGGCGAGCAGATCACGCCGATCGCCGGGCCGTGGTCGTCGAGCACGGCCACCATCGTCGAGTACGTGACGACTCCGCGAGCGAACGACTCCGTGCCGTCGACGGGGTCGAGCACCCACGTTCGACCGGACGTGCCAGGCCGGTCGGGGAGCTCCTCCCCCACGATGGCGTCGTCGGGATGCTCCGCCTCGATGCGCTCTCGCAGGAACCGCTCGACCGCCAGGTCGGTCTCGGTCACGGTGGAGCCGTCGTCCTTGCGCAACGGCACGACCCGTTCGGTGCGGAACCCGTCGAGCGTCAACGCCCCCGCCTCGCGGGCGAGGTCCACCGCACCGCGTCTAAACGACGGATCGTCCGCCGGCGCCGTCACGATGCAGGTTCCACGCCGCAGAGGGACCGATCAGGGGCCAACTGAACGTACGCGCGATCGCACGGGC
>Ga0075331_1000126_pt1 | contig 15503 bp, 14 predicted proteins | sample MayberrySE_TuleA_FD_120090 | JGI IMG/M metagenome (GOLD analysis project Ga0075331, IMG submission 120090) | Natural and restored wetland microbial communities from the San Francisco Bay, California, USA, that impact long-term carbon... | ecosystem: Environmental > Terrestrial > Soil > Wetlands ... | reverse complement strand
GGTGTGGCAGTCTCTCGCCACGGATCAATTTGCCGGCGACGTCGATCTGGGAGCACTTGCCAGCAAGTTTCATTTCACCAGAGGCCAGATTCTCGATGCGTACGTAGCAGCTGCGGACCTTGCGCGTTTCCGTTCGACGGGCGACGGCAAGATCGCGATGCCGGAGCGCTAGGCAGGGTGCCGCGCGCAGTCCGGTCAAAAACTCGCCGTTCTTACTCGACACGTAAAACCGAACTACACGTGGGACGACATCGTGCTGCCCGAGAATGTTCTGGCCCAACTGCGTGAGATATGCCAGTGCGTCAGCCACCGTTATCGAGTGCTCGGCGAGTGGGGATTCGGGCGCAGGCTATCGCTTGGGAAGGGCGTCAATGCCTTGTTTGCCGGACCTTCCGGCACCGGCAAGACGATGGGGACCGAGATCATCGCCAACGAGCTCGGCATGGATCTTTACAAGATCGATCTCTCAGGTGTGATCAGCAAGTACATCGGCGAGACGGAGAAGAACCTCGACCGCATCTTTTCGGCAGCGGAAGAAACGAGCGCCATTCTGTTTTTCGACGAAGCCGATGCGCTCTTTGGCAAACGTTCAGAGGTGCGCGACTCACACGATCGTTACGCAAACATAGAGATCTCCTACCTGCTGCAAAAGATGGAAGAGTATGAAGGGCTGGCGATTCTGGCCACGAACCTGCGGCAGAACATGGACGACGCCTTTCTCCGTCGCTTGCAGTTTGTCGTCGAGTTTCCGTTTCCCGACGAATTTCACCGCAAGCGTATCTGGCAGGTGCTTTTTCCCGCGGAAGCTCCCTGTGAAGAGATCGATTTTGATTTTCTCGCCGCCCAATTCCGTTTTGCAGGTGGAAACATCAAGAACATTGTGCTCGGCGCCGCCTATCTTGCCTCGGCTGACGGTGGCCGCATCGGTATGAGTCACCTGATGCGAGCCACTTCACGTGAGTGCAGAAAGATTGGCCGCGTGCTCAAACAGGAAGATCTGGATAAGTATCTCGAGGTGACGCAATGAACACCGAGACTCGCAACGAAATCGCGGAAGGTTTGCGCTACGTCCATTTTCGCGCCGATGCAAACACGAGCAAGCTCGTTGAAATAGCTTCCTTCATGTACGCCGCGATCGATCTGCTCAAAGAAAAAGGACTGCTTGACATCGAGCAACTGGACGAACGCAAGCGAGAAGCAACAAAAAACCTCGTCGCCAGATTTTCCGAACGTGGCATGGGTGTGGTCTATCAAAAGCCGGAGCAGGACAAGTACGCATTTGAAGGCGGCGCTCGGATCGATTGTGAGAACCGTCTGGAAAAGTGTAAGGCCGCCTGTTGCAAGTTGCCGTTCGCGCTTTCGAAGCAGGACGTAGAAGAGGGAGTTGTGCGCTGGGATTTCTCCGCGCCTTACATCATCGCCCAGAAAACTGACGGCTATTGCCAGCACCTCGATCAAGAGCGGAAGTGTTGCTCGGTCTATGGGCAACGTCCGGTGCCTTGCCGTGGTTACGACTGCAGCAAGGACAAACGTATCTGGTTGGACTTCGAGAACCACGTAATCAACCCGCTCATCAACGAGCCCGGTTGGCCCAAAGGCATAAAGGCAGAGAAAGAGGCGGAAGAGTAAAGACTGCGATGACGCGTCACGCCAAATACAAGAAGCGGCAAGATCGCCGGCATAGCTCGATCTCGAAGAGCGCGTCGCGGCCGGCGCAGCCGGGGCTGCAAGGGGAAATTCTGAATTTACAACGATCCGCTGGAAACAAAGTGGTGAGCCGGTTATTGCAGGACGAGACTAACGAACGGCACCACGTGAATGTTGCGTCGTCGGTTGTCGATTCAGCTTTGGAGAGTGAGGGACACCCTCTCGACGCAACTTCGCGCAGTCAAATGGAAGAGTTATTCAACGAAGACTTCGGCGGCGTGCGAGTCCACACGGATGCGGAAGCCGCCGAGTCTGCGCAAGCCGTCGATGCACGCGCCTACACGTCCGGAGAGGACGTGGTGTTTGGCGCAAATCAATACCGTCCAAACACGAGCGAAGGAAAACAACTGATTGCGCACGAGTTGGCCCACACGATTCAGCATCGCGATGCGGGCCAGTCGTCATCGCAGGGCGCAGGGACCTCTGTTAGCCGCGCGCCTTTAACCGGCCCTAAGGAACCGGAACCCATCAGTCTCTTCAGTTCGAAGATACCGGCCCCGGTTGTTACGCGGATCGGCAACATGATCGTTGCGACAGTTTATTTCGGACAAAATTTTTTCCTGCTCGACTCGCGCAACTTTGCAGCGGTCGAAAAGCTCGGCGATGAACTTAAGCCCATGATCAATCCTTCGATTGCGGTTAATGGCTACGCATCGTCGGAAGGAAAAGAGACACACAACCAGAAGCTTTCGGAGAACCGGCGAGAAGCAGTTGTCGCCATCTTGAAGTCGAAGATCACCGGGTCGTCGACTTTCACTGGTAAGGGGCACGGTGCGTCTGATTTTGCAGTTGAAGAGACCGGCAAAAAAGGACCGGAACTCGAAAGTCAAAAAGCACAAAACCGGCGAGTCACGATCGTCGCCACCCTGCCTGCGACGTCTGCGAAGCCAGGCGCAGGAGCCACGTCGACACCCAGCAAAGAGCTTCCTGAAGATGAGTGGTCGCCGCTCGAGCCCGAGAAGCCGAAGCCGTTCGATTTGTGGCCCAGGATCCCATACCGGCCGGAAACCCCTCGAGAGATGGGCGAACGGATGATGAGGGAAGCGAAGGAAGCGGAAAGAATAAGAAAAGAGAGGGAAGCGCAGAAGGGGCAGTCTCTCAACGACTGGTTCTACAAGAAAGTGGACGATGCTGTTGACGATGTGGCGAAAAAACTCCGCATACCGGAAAAGTGGCGTCCATACCTGAGAGACGCGGTGCGGGCAGGAATCGAAAAGGGAACTGAAGCCGCAGTCGATGGAGTCCTGGACCAAACTGGTCTGGGCGACGAGGAAAAGGAAGCGATCAAGAAAGCGATCGAAGCCACGACCAAGACGAAGCTGAAGTAAACCGGAAATGACGAGAGCTGGAACAGCAAGACAAACACAGCAGCAACAGCCGCCGCCGGCTGTGGTTGGACCATCGAGCGGTGTCTTCGATTCCACCTCCGGCGACGAATTTTTCGATCTGCAACGCGACGCCGGCAATCGAGTTGTTGGCGACTGGTTGAAGGCGCGCGTCAACCACTCTGCGTTTCACGAGACCGGCCCGCCGGTTGTGCAGCGGCCGATCATTCAAAGGAAGCCGGCGAGCAACGGACCAACGGAAGGACCGTCTGAAACGGCGGCAGAACAAAGATCCGAAACGGGCGCAGTTGCACGATCGCTCATCGTCGAAGACGACGCCCGGTCAGTCGAAGCCGGCCAGATGCGAAAGAGCGAGTTTCTCACTGAGCTTCGAACTGCCACGACCGCCGCCGCTGAAGAGACACTCGCTGGAACGATGTGGTCGGCGATGGGTTGTCCGTACATCGAGCGTTGGTTCAGCCACTACGAAGGTCAGAGCGCACAACACGTCGAACGCGCTGTGCAACGTTACACGCCTGAAGCTCGCGGCGTGAGTAACGCGCGCGATTACGTTCCAATCGTTACGAATCGCCTGCGGCGTGGCATCGAGCAATGGCGAGAGACTGGCGAAGTTCCACCTGACATGCCTGAAGAATTTGCGAGTGGTGGGCCGGGCATCACGGCTGGCGCGCTGATCGGTGGTCTTGTCGGCGGTGCAGTCTCGGCGATTGGCAGTGCCGTTTCATCGACAGCGTCGAGTATTGGACGAGCGTTGTTCAAGGAGCGCGAAGGTGGGGCACAAGACGCTGATCCGGCGGCGATCAAAGACCAACTCGGATCGGGACGTTCACTCGATGGTGCGTCGAAGTCGCGTATGGAGTCGGCTTTTGGCGCGAACTTCTCGAAGGTGCGCATTCACACGGATGCGAAAGCGCATGAGTTGTCCAACAGTCTGAACGCGCGGGCTTTCACGATTGGCTCTGACATCGCTTTTGGATCGGGAGAGTACAACCCTGGAACACCCGTGGGCGATGCGCTGATCGCACACGAGTTGGCCCACGTTACACAACAACGCGGCGCAGAGTCTGCAGCCCCATTGCAGAAACACCGCACAGATTCGAACGCGCTGGAAGAGGATGCTGATGATTCGGCGGTCAGTGTTGTGGTTTCGCTGTGGGGAAGATCGAAATTGGCGTTGGGCCATGTGGGCCAGGCGGCGATGCCGAGTTTGAAGTCAGGACTGCAATTGCAGAAGTGCAGCAGCAACACTCCGGCAGTTCGAAGCGCAGCGGACATTCAGCGTGAGTTCGATGCAGCGAGGCAGGAGATCATTGCCGGTTTGCCCGACGACAGCCAAACACGGATGGAGTTGGAAATCGATCTTCAGGACATTTTGCTCGCGTATGAAACCGAGCTGAGCGAGGCCGGCAACGATGCGGGACGACAAGCTGAGCTCCAGCAGCGGTTCCACACTCAACTCGAAACGATGCGCCAGACGGCGCCGCAGTTAGTCGAGCTGGCAAGAAGATATGGAATTGATTTCACAGCAAGATCGTCAGTCGTTAGAGAACGCGGCCAACTACACCAGTATCACCGGACGTGGACCAGGGAAGAATTGCAGATCATGGACGCTCTTCTCTCCAGGGTGCCGCGCAACTACCTGAGCAACATTCGCAAGATCCAGCGAACTCGTGAAGAGCTAAATCCGTCCGTCGGTCCGGGAGACTCAACTCCTCCGCCGGACGCAGCCGCATCATGGCAGCAAAGTTCACAAACACTTCAGGTCTATGATCTCTTCTTCCAACGGCCAGAACACGAACGGCTCGGAATCATCCTGCACGAAGTCGGCCACAGCACGGTCGTCAGCCCTGCACCCGAAACCACCGGCGGATTCGCCGCGTTGCCGCCTGATGAATGGATGCGAATAAGCGATTGGAGAACAGCCACGAGCAGCACGCTGGCAACGAGCCTGGGTATAACCAATCAGCAGGCAACTCAACTCATCAGTCAATTGACCGAGAACAAGCGAACGCAGCGTGGCCGACCACGTCCGGTTGAGAGGAACAACCGAATGGTCGTCTATGACAAGTATGAAGGTGGCGGCGACGACCGTGCGCCTACGCAATTCCTGCATTACGAAAAGAACAAGCCCTTCGTTTCTGATTACGCGCGCACACATCCGGCGGAAGATCTGGCTGAAAGCTTTTCGCGCTACCTGCACGATCCGCAACTGATGCTCATTCACACGCCCGCGAGGCAGTTAATGGGCGACGAAAAATGGCGTTACCTCGAAACCCACTACCCGCAACGACTTCAGTCGGGGCGGTAAAGCTGAATCAATGTCGACTCAAAAGCAGGAAAAAACGGTAGACACGCAAAGGCAGCCGGCCGCTGAAGAACCCGCGCTGGAAGCCTCGACGTGGCTCGCTCCCTTTAACTCGGGGACGTTTCTCTCACTGCAGAACGCGATCGGCAATCGTGCAGTCAGCCAGTTGCTGCAGGCTGATCCGGCTCATCAGGGTCATAACGGCAATGGCAACGATCAAAAGCTTCGCCATGCTCCGAAGTCAGTCCAAAAGAAACCGCAGGAAGGCGCGCTGGACGAAACTACGCCGGCTCCCGAACCGGAAGCTCCAACGCGCACGCTGATTGTGGAGGACGACACCAGAGATCTTCAGCCTGGTCAAATGAGGAAGAGCGAGTTTTTAGATCAGTTGAAGACGAGCGTGTGTGGCGCCGCCGAAGAAGTGCTCCGAAACACGATGTGGTCCGCCATGGGCTGCCCGTACATTGAACGCTGGTTCAGTCACTACGGCGCGCAGAGCAGCCAGCATGTCGAGCGAGCAATACGACGATACGCGCCCGAAACAGCTCGCGCCGGCAGCGCCAACGAATACATCCCCATCGTGACGGAACGTATTCGTCGTGGTCTATCGCAGTGGGCGGAAACCGGCGAAATGACCGGCGTTCCTGAGGAGTTCAGACAGGGCGAGATGCCTGGAGCCACACTTCAGGGTCTGGTCAGTGGTGCGCTATCGGGAATCGGCAGGGCTATCGGAAGCGCGGCGTCGGCGGTTGCGGGCGCTGTTGGCAACGCGGCTTCGAGTGTCGGGCGCGCACTGTTCAAGGCGCGCGAGGGCGGTGCGGAAGAGGGTGGCGATCCGGAAGCGATTCGCGGTCAGCTTGGTCACGGGCATTCGCTCGACGGCAAGACGCGACAACGAATGGAGAACGCATTCGGCGCCAGTTTCAGTGGCGTGCGTGTACACACGGGGGCACAGGCTGAAAACCTCTCGCAGAACATGAATGCGCGTGCGTTCACCGTCGGAAACGACATCGCATTTGGACCAGGCGAGTACAGCCCGGGAACCCTGGTGGGCGATGCATTAAGCGCTCATGAGTTGGCCCACACGGTCCAACAGGGCAACGGTTCTTCAGCACAGGTCGCGAGCAGGGGCGACCACAGTTATGGAGATCTCGAAGAGCAAGCTGACGTTGCGGCTGTTCATGCGGTCGCGTCGGCGTGGGGTCTCGAGAGTGCTGCAGGGACGCAAGCCGGCAAGCTCACACAATTGAGATCCGGATTGAAGCTCCAGCGCTGTGCCGGACGACAGCAAGTGCAAACGCGCAGCATCGCCGATTTTCAAAGCATGACGGCCTGGCAGCTCAGCAGGGTTAACAATGCGGAGTTTGATCGTGCCGCAGCGAGCGCACAGACGTCGGGCGGCCCCGGCATTGAAGATTACAGGCGAGCGAGCCGTTTTGCGCGCGAGGTCTTCAACGGGTTCCAGATCAACTTTGATATCGACACCTACACCGAGCCGCTGGGTGAGGAACCGACTGATGAGCAGCTTGTTGTGCTTGACAGAATTCTCAACCAGATACTCGGGATGGACGATGGCGCTGTTCGTGGAATCGTTTCGGGTCCCGGCGGACGGCGGGGATTAGGCCTGCCGCGTGCAACGGGAAGCGAAACTCCGACGCTTCGGGGAAGAGTCAGGTATTGGCCCAGAAGTGACGTGCGATCACGAGGGCAGTTTGCCGCGAAGGTTTACCGGCTCGGCAAGTTATCCGGTGAGCCTCCAACCGGCGTCGAGGCGGGACTGCCGGAATTTGAAAGATCATTTGGCGTTGAAGCCCCGGCAGGTGCGCGATTCACGAGCCAGGAGATCGACGTCGCGGTTTTTCTGAACGCTGGAAACTTTGCCGCCGGCTTCTACTTCCCGGCCGAGGACCGCTTTTATCTGAAACCGGGCACAGACATTTCCCAACCAAGAGCACAGAGCACCGCACGGCACGAGATGGCCCACATGCTTGGTGGCTCGACGCAAACACAGGACGCTTTTCGGCGACGTTACGGAGCCGACTATCTTCGCTACTGGCGTCCGTTCGAAGAGGGGATGGCGGAATTCGTCCGTACGGAAACGCAGACGCCGGAAGAGCGTGCCGCGGTGGCCGCGGGTGAGTCGTCTACCGAGGGCAGCGTCACAGTGACGATTTCAGAAGATCCTTTTTATGTCGCATCGCTCGCATGGATCAGACGTCTCGTTGCGGCTGCGCCCGGTAACCGGCAACTGCTGCTGAATGCTTACTTCACCGGAAACATTCCTGACGAAGTGTTCCGGCTCGTGGACAACACACCGCCTCCGCGACAGTGAAGCGAAGATGGTCCAAATGAAAGGAGTGAACTTATGTCGACAATAGAGGCCGAATTAAAAGATCTCAAAGCGGCCCGCGAGAAGATCGATGCAGAGATCGCAGAGGCAAACAAGACGCTTCAGAAAACTCAGGCCAGGTTAGGCGAAGCTAACAGCCAGCGCGCTTCTCTGTTAACCAAGATTGCCGCCGCAGAGAAAGCTGCGACTGAACTCGAGGGAACCAAGACCGCCGGCAAAGCGGAACGAGACAAGGTCGCAAAAGATCTCGCAGAGGCACAAGCGGCTTTCGACGATCTGCAAAAACGGCTCAGCGCCGAACTTCCCGCGGAACGCCGGGCCGCGATCGCGGGCGCCGTAACAAAGATCGACGGCGCGATTGCCGATGCGCGAACTGATGTCGGGAATGCGCAGAAGAAGACTGCCGAAGCGGAAGCTTCAGCGGCGGAGGCCAAAAAGAAGGCTGCCACTGCGGAGGCAGACTTCAAACAGGCAGGCGATGACTTGAAAAACTGGCCCAAGAATGTCGAAACCGCGCGTGGGCAAATGACAAAACTGGTGGCTGACGCAAAAGCAGCACTGGAAGCGGGTCGAATTAATGACGCCTACCTGAGATTGCTCGAGTTGAAAGACTCACTTGCCGCGCTGCCGAACATCAGTAGTCAGGCCAATGAAGACAAGCTCGCCAACGCGTTCAAGGAGAAGGCAAAGGCCGCTGACGCAGCCGCGAGTGATGCCGCGAAAGCTGCTGACGCATTGAACAAACAAAAGACAGCGCAGGCCACGGCTGAAGCAGAGTTAAAGAAGAAAGAGCAGGGGCGCGCAGCGGATCTGAAAGCCGCTCTGGCCGAGTTGCCTTTAACTATAGCCGAAACGCCGGCAGCGCCAACAACTCCGGAAGCTCCAAAACCGCCTCCGGGTAAGACGGCCGAAGCAGCCAAGTAGGCTTAAGCCTGCAAAGCAGCCAGGAGGTTTGCTCTTAAGCCTGCAAAGCAGGCGCGAGCATAAAGCCTGGGGCGCAAGCCCCAGGTTCAGGAAGCATGACAACCTTCAGCCCGCGAATGCGGGCGACTGAGATGATCACGAACGGGCATAGAAAAATTCCGGGCGCCTCCATGGAGTGCGGCGACTTGTCGCCGCTTTGGTCTCGTTCGGAGCGACGCCATCTGTTTGTGCGCTCCGCGCACTAACAAAGCGGCGACAAGTCGCCGCACTCCAAAGAGCTTCTGACTATGTTTCAAGATCTGGACAGCGCGCTTACTAATCTACTGAACGATCCGTTGGCTCCCGTTGACGTGGTCAATGCAGACGTGAGCTTCGAAACGCCGGACAAAAACTTCGCGCCACCGGCGGCCACGATCAACCTCTTTCTCTACGAACTGAAAGAGAACCGCGAGCTGCGAGATCCAGTACCCATTCACGAGGTCGTCGGCGGCGTGGTCATACGTCGCCAACCTCCGCTGCGCACTGACTGCACTTACCTTGTGACCGCGTGGGCCAACAACCTCGCCGGTCCGGCGCGCGTGGCAGCCGAACATAGTCTGCTGGGCCAAGCCCTGGTCTGGTTGAATCGCTTTCCACACGTTCCGGAGTCGTATTTCCTCGGCGGCAGTCTTGCCGATCCGCCGTTTCCGCCACCGACGCTGATAGCGCAGCCAAAGGCCGAGAACAACGCCGGCGAATTTTGGAGCGCACTCGGAATCGCTCCACGTCCGGCTTTTCAACTGACGGTCACGGTCGCCCTGGAGCTCGGATTGGAGACTCCGGAAGGTCCACCGGTAGTTACGAAGGAGATCGCGTTGACTGGAATGGGAGCGGCAGCAGCCGAATTCGATCACTGGTACGAGATCGGCGGCACGGTGCGCGATGGGATCACGCTGGTCGTGGTGCCTGACGCCGAAGTCACACTGGTCGAGACGGGCGCCACCACAGTCACAAATGAATCAGGTCAATTTAAGTTTTCTCTCTTGGAGGCCGGTAATTACACCTTGCATGTCGCTGCGGCAGGTTTTCCACCGCAGGACAAACCAGTGGTAGTCCCGGGCTTGGTTCTTAACGAGTATGACGTTGCCTTATGACAACTCAATTGTCCGATACGAGACAACAAAAGGAGGATGAAACATGCCAGTCTATTTAGCGCCTGGTGTCTATGTTGAGGAAGTACCGGGTACGCCACCCATCGTCGGAGTTGGTACGAGCACGGCCGCTTTCATCGGTGAAGCCGACGTCCCGGCCGATCAGATGCCATTGCAAGCCGGAAGCACGACCGATCGGCGAACATTGGCAGCACTGAACACCGCGGTGCTCGTCACCAATTTCGATCAATTCAAAAACAACTTCGGCGCTTTTCAAGCTGCCAATCAGGTCCTCGCGCACGCAGTGTTTGGTTTCTTTCTGAATGGTGGAAATCGCTGCTGGATTATCCGCGTCGCGGATATCGACAACGGGGGCGAAGTAACAAACGCTCTGGCAGAGTTGGAGAAGATCGACGAGATCGCCATCGTTGCCGCACCGGGTGCTCTCACAGCAGACGTACAAAATGCGATAGCCGATCATTGTGAGCTGTTGGGTGATCGTTTCGCGATTCTCGACGGCCAGGTCACCACCACGATCGACGTTGGATCCATTCAAGGCACCACGCTCGACAGCGATTACGCCGCTCTGTATTTCCCGCAGATCCAGGTGACTGATCAGACACTCGTGCCCGAGGCCGGCGTTGCGATCGAGGAATGGAGAACGGCTGCCGGCGCGCGGATCTTCCAGCCCCCAAGCGGTCACATGGCGGGAATCTACGCGCGTGTTGACGAAACGCGAGGCGTGCATAAAGCGCCGGCAAACGAGACCGTTCGCGGCGCATTGGCCCTCGAGTATCTCGTCACGCACAACGAGCAGGAGGGATTGAATCCTGACGGAGTCAACGTGATTCGCGGCTTTGACGGCAACCTTAAAGTCTGGGGCGCGCGCACGCTCGGCGGAGACGACAACGGCGAATTCAAGTACATCAACGTGCGGCGATTGATGAACTTCATGAAGGAGTCGATCGACGAAGGGACGCAGTTTGTGGTTTTCGAACCAAACAACCCCGCGCTCTGGCAAAAGATCGTCCGCGCAGTGACGGCATTCCTGACCAACGTGTGGCGTGACGGCGCGTTGTTTGGTCTCACACCTGAAGAAGCTTTCTTCGTGAAGTGTGACGAAACGACGAACCCGCCGGAAGTCCGCGAGTTGGGCCAGGTGGTGACTGAAATCGGTGTCGCCATTGTCAAACCCGCTGAGTTTGTCATCTTCCGCATCTCGCAAGTGACTCTCGCGGCTTAGGATTCAACAACTACACGACCGTAAAGGAGTAAATCATGGCCACAGGAACACGCGTAGATCCTTACCGCAACTTTAGTTTCTTAGTCGAGATTGACGGCATCACCCAGGCCGGATTCTCTGACGCCTCCGGATTCGGGGCCAGCACTGATCCAATCGAGTATCGCGAAGGCGGCGAGACCAAGACAGTGCGCAAACTGCCGGGTCTCACCAAGTACACCAACATCACCTTGAAGTGGGGACTGACCGACTCGAGGGAACTCTACGACTGGTACAAGGACGTCGTGAACGGAAAGATCGAGCGCAAGAGCGGCAGCATTATTCTCCTCGACCTTGAAGGCAACGAGGCGGTTCGCTGGAACTTCTTCGAAGCCTGGCCCACCAAGTGGGATGGCCCTGACTTCACGGCCAAGGGTAACGACGTCGCCATCGAAACGCTCGAACTCGCGCACGAAAGAGTTGAAAGGGCATAACCATGATTCAAACCGAATATCAGTTTACGTTGCCGATCGGCTATCAGGACGAAGACGGCACGCTGCATCGCGAGGGGACAATGCGTTTGGCCACCGCGGCCGACGAGATACTCCCTTTGAAAGACCCTCGCGTGCAGGGCAATGCGGCGTATCTGATCGTGATCCTGCTTTCGCGAGTGGTCACTCAACTCGGTTCGTTGAAGATCATCACTCCGAAAGTAATCGAAGGACTGTATGCGGCGGATCTGGCGTTTCTGCAGGAGTTTTACAACCAGACGAACCGCAACGGGAAAGCTCACGTCGATGCCGCGTGCCCGAAGTGTGCGCACGCGTTTGCGGTGGAGTTAAACGGCCTGGGGGGGTACTAGGCTACCCCCTTAACTCGCTGTTCGAGGAGGTAGCCTTCGTCGCTTATCACTTCCACTGGCCGCCGGAAGCGATCATGAACATGGAGCATGCAGACCGCCGCCGGTGGGTGGCGGAGATCTCGAGTATTAACCAGCGCATTAACGGAGAAGTGTCAGCGTGATGGATCAGTGGACCACATGGGCCAATTCAATGGCTGCGCGTCATGAGCGTTTTACGGCGCGGCAGGGAAGGCTCGTCATGACGCTGCTGGAACCGTTGCGAATGTCAGTATCGATCAATCGGCGGTTCGAGAATTTTGCGTTTGCGTTGTTTCCGAGGATCCGGGTTTCGATCGGTGGGATCCTCAACGAGATTGGGCACGAGCAGTTTGCTTCACTCTCGTTGTTTCACTCGTCTCGCTCGTTTCCGGGGACAAACAGCGTTACGCGGATGACGCTGAAGGAAGAACGATTTGGCTTTGGAACCACGCACGACCAGTTCGCTCGTGTGGAACAGAATACGAATCACGAATTCGCGACCCGCGATAGGAGTGAATTCGTTGGATACACGAATCTGATCCGCGTAAACCAGCGCAGCGATCCGCGTGTGACGCAGTCACCCGTGTTACGCGTTTTTGCCCGGTTCGAAGAGCGGGATCCGGGCGTGGTGCTGCGGAAGCTCCTTTTTCAGAACGAGAGCCACAAAGTAATCGAGCGTGTTTCGCGCGAGCATTTGCGCGTGGAACAACGAACACGTGATGACATGGTGATCAAGACGCAAACCAGGCCGGCGGTGGTGGTCGAGGATCGTATCAGGGAGTTCGAGACGCAGTTTGCATCTACTGCGAAGACGCGTGGTCCGTCATGGCCCGAGAAACCGCCGGAGATCAACGTCGAACAGTTGACGGAGCAGGTGATCCGGAGAATAGACCACCGGATCACGGCCTACAGGGAACGTCTTGGTCGCGCCTTTTGATAACGAGGTGAGCTTTAATGGGCTTAGCTAAGATCCAGATCATGGTGGAACACTCCGGGGAGAGCTTCAAGGTGCTCTTCAATCCGGAGGAGTACACTATCAACAAAGATAACAACTTCGCCTCGCAGGCGATCCCCGGTCTTTCTGGTCCATTGCTCCAGTTTGTCCACGGCAACATGCGCACACTGGAGATGGAACTCTTCTTCGACACCTACGACACCGATTCTTTGCCCAAGCGCGACGTGCGCGAGGAGACGAATCGCGTAGTGAAGTTGACGGCAATCGATCCTGAATTGCACGCGCCGCCGATTCTTCTTGTGTCGTGGGCGTCGCTTCAGTTTCGTTGCGTGCTCGCGCGCGTCAGCCAGAAGTTCATCATGTTTTCCGACGACGGCACACCCGTGCGCGCGCGTCTGAACGTGACCTTCAACGAGTTCATCGACGCCGAACGCGAAGCGAAAGAGGTCGCCAGGCAAACAGCAAACTTCAGCAAGGTCCACGTCGTCACGCAGGGCGAAACGCTCAGCATGATCGCCGCCAGGCTCTATGACAACGCTCAGTCGTGGCGTCCGATCGCGATCGTGAACGACATCAGCGATCCGCGAAGTTTGTTCCCCGGGCAATCACTGCGTATTCCGGCGCTGCCGTTCATCGATCCTGAAACCGGGGAGGTGCTGCGCTGATGTCTTCGTATCCCACCTACGTGCCCGATTTCAGGTTGGCGATCAACGGCTCTGAAATGCCTGCTGCATTGAAAGCGCATGTGACAAGTGTGCGCTATCAGGATGGGCTCAATGCTGCGGATCGCGTCGAGGTGGGTTTTGCAAATACGAATCTGCGCTGGCTTCAGGAGCACATACGCGGGCTTGGTTTCAGCCCGTTGCCGACAGGCGTAACGCTTGGACCAATCGGCCGCTTCGACGTGACCGCCGGCGGCGCCTTCGATATCGACAATAAGGTGGAGCTCGATATGGGCTACGCGCCGCATCCACTCGAGCAAATGTTTCTGGGATCGGTGACCGGCGTCGACGTTACTTTCCCAAACGGCGGCATGCCGGCCATGACTCTGGTGGCCCACGACTACCTGAATCGCCTTGCGCCGGGCAAGTATGCGCGTGGCTTTGGTCCACTCGCCGATGCACTCGTCGTGATGATCCTCAGCGCGGAGAACCTGCTGATTCCGTTGATCGATCCGACGATCACAACGATTTCGGCGGCACTGACTGCGATCAACGTGATCTTCAAAGGCACGGGAACGAAGCAGGAAGGCGAGAGCGATCTCGAACTGCTGACGAAGATCGCCGGGCAATACGACGCCGATTTCTGGGTCGATGGAAACACGCTTTACCTGTCGCGCTTTATGAAGGAGTACTCGCCCAGCGTGACGTTGACGTGGGGCAGTTCGCTGCAGGATTTTTCGCCGCGCGTTACCACGATCGGGCAGGTGGCGGGTGTCTCGATGAAGTTTACCCTGCGGGAAATTCCCTTGGATTTTCTCGTGACCGTGGGCTGGGATTTCGATCGCGAGACGCTGATCATTTCGGTGCTTCCGGGTATCGCCGCGGCTGCGGCCAAATCAGTGGTTGGACCAGCGTTCTCGATCATCAATCAGCCGATCAGCAGTCCCGGCGACATCGCAAACAGCGCACTCGTGATCCTGCACGAGTTGCGGACCAAGTTGAACAATCGACTGACGGGCAGCGGCTCCTGCGTGGGCGATCCACGCATTCGCGCAAACGAGATCATCCGGCTCGAAGGACTGGGTCCCGACTTCAGCGGCAACTATCGAGTGAAGAGTGCGACGCATTCATTTGACGGCAGCGGCTACAAAACAAACTTTCAGGTTTTCAAGGAGATTATTCCATGATCGAAGCGACCATCGCCAACCTCGAAACTTCCGTCGACCAGAGCAAGAAAAAGTATTACGGCGTAACTGTCGGCAAGGTGATCAACCCGCTCGATCCGATGATGCTGGGCCGCGTGCAGGTGCAGTTGCCGTTTATCGACAGTCTCGATCTGAGTCCCTGGGCGCGCATTGCTCTGCCGATGGCCGGCATGCTTCACGGCACTTACTTCATTCCGAACCTGAATGACGAAGTGCTGGTTGCATTCGAGCACGGCGACGTCAATGCGCCCTACATTATCGGTTCTTTGTGGAATGCGATGGCGCCGCCGCCGTTGCAGTCGCCCATACCGCAGATTCGCGCGATTCGAACGCTGGCGGGAAATCAGATCGTGTTCACTGAAGTTCCGCCTTCAGTCACGATCCAGACAGCGCCCACGCCGCCTTCGGTACTACCGTCGCCACCGTCGCCGACTGGTCCATATCAAACGATCATGATGTCAACCGCCGGCATTCAGATCATGTCGCCGACACCGATTCAGATCATGTCGCCCGCAGGGATTCAGATCGTCGCGGGCACCAACATCATCAACCTGACTCCCGACGGCATCACGATCACCGGTACGCCGAACCTTAACCTCGCCGCCGCAGGAACGCTGAACATAGCCGCACCGGCGGTCAACATCACCGGTGGCATGGTGAAGATCAACTAGGAGTAAAAAGATGCCTCCAGCCGCACGAATTCTTGATCCAACAGGACACCCGGGAATGATCACGGGCCCGGGCGTACCGAACGTCTTAATCGGCGGATTTCCGGCCGCAGTGATGGGCGATATGTGCGCGTGCACGATGCCGCCGCTTG
>Ga0075331_1000125_pt1 | contig 15541 bp, 11 predicted proteins | sample MayberrySE_TuleA_FD_120090 | JGI IMG/M metagenome (GOLD analysis project Ga0075331, IMG submission 120090) | Natural and restored wetland microbial communities from the San Francisco Bay, California, USA, that impact long-term carbon... | ecosystem: Environmental > Terrestrial > Soil > Wetlands ... | reverse complement strand
CGCCCCGACGCCGCGGCGCAGGTGCAGCCGGGCCCACGACCGCACGCTCTTGCAGCCCGACGCGGCCAGCGCCGGCGAGGTCTCCAGCTGCCGGGCGGCGTCGGCCTGCGCGGCCTGCAGCCGGGCGATCATGGTGTCGGCCAGCCGCAGCGCGGTGGTCGGCTCAACCCGCCCCAGACCCTCGACCGCCTCGGAGAAACGGTCGAGCACCTCAGCCGCCCGGGTCTCGTCCACGCGACCCAGTCAACCACCCACCCACGACACTTTCCGAGCACCCGATCGAGGCTGTGGACCACCCCCGATCCCCACAACACACCAGCAGAAAACCGGGCCGAGGAGCACCCGCCGGAAACGCCCGAGCGAGGGTGCCCGACCCCGGCTACGGGCCGGCGACGTCGTACGCCAGCGGCGGCTGGCTGAGCGTCGTCTGCAGCGGCTGCAGCGGGGTGATGCTCTCCCCGCCGTCGCCCTGCCAGCGCACGGAACCGATGAGCTGCTCGCCGTCGTCGCTGCTGACGACGACTGCTGCGGCACCGCGGCCCTCGACGGACCACGTCGTGGTCTGGCCACCGCCGAGCTCCAGGCTCCGCTCGGCGACCTGCTCACCGCTCGCGTCGTAGACGGTGACGTCGGCGGTCGCCGATGAGTCGTTCACCGCGCTGAGGACGAGCACGGGGCGGACATCGGCCGGCAGCGGTGCGACGGCCACCTCGCTGAGCCGATGCGCAGCGGCGGCGTAGGCGACGTCGTCGGGGCCGGAGGTGCCCACCCGCACGGAGGCAGAGATCGGCTCCTCCGCACTCAGCCGCAGCCCCGAGGCCTCCTCGCGGGTGATCGCGCTGACGTCCCGCGTGACGACGGCGCCGGGAGGAACTCGCAGCACCTCGAAGTTGCTGGGCTGGAACGCTCCGGTCGCCCCCATCACCTCGACGTCGACGACCGTCTCGCTCTGCCCGGTGTTGACCACGACGAGCTCCCGGCTGCCCGCACCCGACGGCATGCCGGTCAGCGACACCTCGCGGTCGGGCTCGGCGGCGGCAGGAATGAAGTCAGCGCCGACCGGCTCGAAGGCGTCGAGCAGGGTCTCGCTCATCGCGGCGGCCACCCGGCCCTGGCGCACGCTCACCGAGACCGCAACATCGGACTCCCCCGCGACGAAGTCCTCGAGCGGGAGCTCCTGCCGCGCACCGGAGTCCAGGGAAACCTGCGCGTTCTCGACGTCCAGCGGTCCGTCGGGCCCGTGGAAGGCCAGGTCGACGACGGCGACACCGGGCGAGGCGTTGCTGAGCACAAGGGTGTCGCTGCGGCCGACCGAGCTTCCGGCCCCGACGAACCACCAGGAGGACGACGGGGTCACGCACGTCGCCGTCGCCTGACCGGCCACCCGGTCGTCATCCAGGTCAGCGCTGACCACGCCGCTCAGCCCGGCCGCCAGCGCCCCGTCGACCTGTGCGAGGACACCGTCACTCACCACACCGCCGTCACCACGCCAGACCTCACCGCGCTCGCTGATGCGCGCAACGCTCGAGCCGTTGCTGACCACACGCACGGGGTTGCTCTCCAGCGAGGAGGAGCCGGGAGCATCCACCTGTGGAGGCGTGATGGCGGCCCCGACCTGACCGGACGCCGGCATCGGCGGGCACACGAGGTCGGTCTGCTCCACCGGTAGCTCCTTCGCCCCCGTCTCGTCAGAGGGCGGTGCCTCGCTGTCAGGCATCAACGCGAGTACGGCGGTCGTGGCCAGCACAGCGCCGGCCGCAAGCAGGTCGGAGCCCCTCATCGGTCCTCCTCCGCGTCATAGCCACGACGTTGCGACGGAGCCGCGAGCACGATTGCGAGGCCGAGCACCACCAGCTGCAGCGCCAACCACCAGCCGCGGCCGTTGTCGTGCTCGGTCTGCAGCTGCCCACCGCCGCTGGGTACGACGAACGACTGCGTGCCCGCCTCCGTGGCGTCGGCGACGGCGAGCTCCTCGCCGTCGAGCCAAGCCCGCCATCCCTCGTCCGCGCGCTCGGAGAGCAGCAGCTCGCGCTCACCGTCGCTGTCGTCGACAGCCGTGTCGAGGTCACCGCGGCTGCTGGGCAGCGCCGCGGCGCGTTGCATGTCACCCCCAGACACGAGCAGGGCGCCGGCTGCCGGCAGGTTCACCCGCCACGCCGCCGCGCCGGACTCACCGGCACTCGCCCGCTGCATCCCCGGCGCTCCGTCGATCGAAGCCGTGACGTCCTGGTCCGGCTGCGCCAGCACGACGTAGGCGACTCCCTGCATCGCCAGATCCGTCACGTCGTCGGAGGTCGGGTCGGTCACCAACCGACCGACAGCCGCGCGCAGCCCGGGCGCCTCCTCGAGAACGGCCTCCTGCCCGAGCCGCATGCCGGACTCCCGGGACAGGTGGTAGTCGACGCCCGCTCCGGTCGTCGAGAGCACCAGCGTCCTGGGCTTGGTCGGGCCGAGCTGGGCGTCGGCCATGAAGGCGGGGACCGCCACCGGCTCGGTGCGCTCGACCAGGGTCTGGTCCGCCGCCAGCCACCAGCCCAGACCGAGCAACGGGCTGAGCACCGCGGCGGCCGCGACCACCACCGCCAGCGGCTGCTTCCAGCCGAAGCTGGCACTGCCGAGGCGGTCCAGTGCGCCGTCGGCCGCGATCGCCGCCGCAGCCACTGCGGCGCCCTGCAGCATGACGACCGTGAAGCCGGGCCACGCACCGCCGGTGCGCTGCACGACCACGACCAGCACCGCGGCGAAGGCCACTCCCCAGGCAGCGAGTACGCCGCCACGCCGGTCGGTGCGGAACAGCGCGGCGACGGCCGCAGCGGCCACACCGATGCCGAGCCAGGCCGGCGCGTCGCCGGGGCCGCCGGGCCGACCGAGGGCGAGCATCCAGCCCGTGGGGTCGGCGAGCCTCGGGACGCCCGCCCCGTAGCCCACGTCGCTCAGCCAGCGCACCGGGTCCATGCTCAGGTGCAGGGTCCACGGCAGCAGCAGCACGAAGGGCAGGACGACCACCGCGGTCAGGCCGGCCACCGTGCGGGCGTCAGCCGTGCCTCGCACGACCACGAACGCGACGAGCCCGATGACGACGACCAGCGCAAGCAGCCAGGCCGCCGGCGCGAACGCCACGACGGCAGAGACCACCAGACCCGCGGTCAGGCCGGCCCGCATGGACCGGTCGGACGAGCCGACGGTAACGGCTCGCCGCACCAGCCAGACCGCCAACGGCGCCAGCACGACGGCGACTACCGTACCGATGCGGCCCTGCGCGACCGCGCCGCTGAGCACCGGCAGCAGCCCGTAGGCCACGGCGGCCCACATCCGGATCGGCCGGGAGGCGATCACGCCCGCGCCGGCGACGTACGCGGTCAGCGCGGCGAGCGGGACGGCACCGCCGATCAGGACGTCCACCGCCAGCCACTCCTGACCGACCAGGACGGTGCCGAGCGCCGCCAGCAGCAGCACGTACGGAGGCGCGGGTACGTCACTGCCGGTGGCGACGGGGTGCCACGACTCGACGTACAGCCGCCACCAGTCCAGCACCGCGGGCGGCGCCGGCAGCAGCGCACCTCCACGCAGCACCCCGCTGCCGAGCAGATCGACGCCAGGCGCGAGCAACGACAGCAGCATCAGCACCGCGACCACCGCGGCCATCGGGCGGCCGAGCAGCCAGCCGATCGGACCGGTGTCGGCCTCGAGGTTCTCGCTCTCCTCGGCGACCGGCCCGGTCTCGACCTCTCGACGCATCGTGGGCCGCCGATCGGCCAGGGCGTCGAACGCCTCTGCGACGACCTGGCCGGCCGTGTCGAGGCCGCGACGGTACGGTGCCCACCAGGGAGCCAGCAACGCGCGCGCTGCGGCGCCGCCGTCCTTCGCACTCCTGCGGCGTCTGCGCCGCATCGCCCACAACCGATGCGGTTGCAGCAGGACGGCGGCGATGGCGAGGACTTCGTCCATGGCCTCGCGCGGAGCCCGGATGAGCAGCAGACCGAGCGCTCTCAGCAGCGAACCGAACAGCAGACGGACCGCCATCAACGGGACGGCCCAGCCACGACAGCCCGCCAGCACCGTCAGCAGCGTGTGCTTGCGCGCCAGCAGTCCTGCGCTGCCGCGCACCGCATCGACCGAGCGACGTCCCCTGGACGCGGCCGCGGCGTGGTAGATCACCGCATCCGGACAGACCCGGGTCTGGAAGCCCGCACTGGCCGCTCGCCAGCCGAAGTCGAGGTCGTCGGCAAAGTAGGGCAGGGCAGGGTCGAAGCCATCGAGGCGGTCCCACACCGTGCGGCGCACGAGCATGCCCGCACTGCCGACGGCGAGAACCTCGCGGGAGCGGTCGTGCTGTCCCTGGTCGTACTCGCCCCACTCGACACCGGTGTCGCGTCGGCCCGTGCCGGTGGCGGTCAGCCCCACCTCGAGCAGTCGCTTCCTGGCCGGCCACTCACGCACCTTGGGGCCGACGACGTCGACGCCGGAAGAGCTCTGTGTCTCTGCCAGCAGCTCCGCGAGCGCCTCGGGCTCGACGGCCAGGTCGTCGTGGAGGATCCAGACCCACTGCTCGTGATCCGCGATGTCCGCAGCCCGTTGTGCCGCAGCGTGGTCGAGCCCGAGCTGCACGGCCGACCCGAAGGAGATGCGGCCTCTCGTCCGCACGAGGGTCGACACCCCCAGCGCGTCGGCGCGGAGCTCGGCCGAGTCGTCGATGCTTCCGGTGTCGACCGCGACGAGCTGGTCAGGCAGTCGCGTCGAGCGCTCCAGGCTCTGCAGCAGGCGCGGAATCCAGGCGCGACCGTTGTGCGATACGACAACAGCGGTGACGTGGACCGGTCGCCCCTGCGGCGTGTGCGCAGAGGGGCTCATGAATTCAGACGACCTCAGGCAGGTGGGAGAACAGGACGTGCAAGCGGAACGCCGGGATAGCGTAGACGACCCGCCAACCGCTCCGCACACCCGCTGCCGGCGTCACCGGCCGGGCGTGGGGAACTCCCCACCCAGGTCGTCGCCCCAGGGGCCCACAGCCCCGGGTCGTCGCCCCGGTCGTCCGGGCGGGTCAGACGGCGCGCTTCTTGAGCTTGCGCCGCTCCCGCTCGGACATCCCACCCCAGATGCCGAACCTCTCGTCGTGCAGGAGTGCGTACTCCAGACACTCGGCCCGGACCTCGCAGGACAGGCAGACCTTCTTCGCCTCCCGCGTCGAGCCGCCCTTCTCAGGGAAGAACGACTCCGGATCCGTCTGAGCGCACAGGGCCCGCTCCTGCCAGGTCAACTCGTCGGTGTCCTGCATGTCGAGCACATCGAACTCGTGCATGGTGCTCGCCTCCTCGACCCTTGTCCCCGATTTTGGCGTGTCGCCCTTGACGAATCCGAGTTCGGCTTCCTCGCTGGACGACACGTATGAAATTACATGCCTGTCAATACCGCTGAGTCAAGCCGAACTCTGCTATTTCACCTGAAAGTTCGATGAGGCGCTTTGTCCGAATTCGTCCCGACTCAGGGGAACCCAGAGGTCCGCGCGATGCGCGAACCCCTCGCCACGACCCCGCGACTACCCACCGTCACCAGCGGCGCCGCGTACCGGGCTCGTCGCCCGAGTCGCCCCGGTTCGTCGTGCCCATGTCGTCATCGGTCGAATCACCGATGCCCGAATTGTCCCGCGCATCGGCCTCGCTGTCCGGAGAACTGTCGAAAATGCTCAACCCGACGCTGTGGTCCTCGGGGAGGGCGTCGAACACCTGGGTCTTCTCGACGCTGTCCGGCTCCGGCGCAGGTTCCAGCGCAGGTTCCGGCGCCGGTCCCGTCCCGGCGGCAGGCTCGGATGCCGGGGAGCGAGTCTCGGGCGCGGGCTCGGGCGCGGGCTCGGATGCCGGCCCGGATGCCGGCGCGGAAGCTTCTGGGGCGGGCTCGGGGGCCGCGGCCGGCCAGGACGACTGCCGACGGGGTTGGGCTGGATGCACGTGCGCAGGCTGCTCCTGCCCGGGGCGCTCGTAGGCGCCCAGGAGCTGTCGCTGACCCGCCTGCTGGGTGCCCCCGTAGGCCTCTCCCTCGGGGGTCTGCGAGCTCCGAGGCGCGATCCGCGCAGCCACCCGGCTGCGGACCCGCTGCAGGTCCCACCCCGAGGGCAGCCCCCGCCGTTGCGTGGAGCGCGCCGGTGCGGGCAACGCCTCCAGCACCAGCCAGCCGAACCAGCCGGCGGCGCCGACCACGGCGGCGCCGAGCAGGAAGCGCAGCGAGTTCACGGTGCGGAAGGCCGCGCTCTGCTGGAAGGTCTCGACGGTCAGTCCGGCCAGCCAGCTGACGAAGCCGAGCAGCAGCATCGCGCCGGCCACCCCCAGCACGACCTGCACGACCGGTCGCGCACGCTTGGTCGGCTCGTCACCGAGGCTCACCAGGAGCACCGCGACGGCGAGAGCAGCAGCCAGCAGGGGTGAGACGAACCGCAGGTGCCCTCCCGCCGCGTTCGACACGAACCCCTGATCGATGAACAGCGCGACGAACTCGACGAGGACGCTGGTCGCGACGAACCCCGTCAGCACCCACGCGAACGTCTCTCGGTTGTCCTTCACAGCCTTCAACAGCACGCGGAACATCTCCTTCACCTGACAGACGACGGGGGGAAGCGTGCCACAGTGCCGGCCGACCCGACAGACTCCTCCCATGCGAATCACCGCCATCTCAGGAGGGATCGGCGGCGCACGCTTCCTGCGTGGGCTGCTGCACCACCTCGACTCGGTCGGCCCGGACGAGCCGCACGAGCTCACCGTCATCGGCAACACGGCCGACGACATGTGGATGTTCGGGCTGCGGGTCTGCCCCGACCTCGACACGGTCATGTACACCCTCGGCGGAGGCATCGACGACGACCGCGGCTGGGGACGCAGCGACGAGACCTGGCACGCGAAGGAGGAGCTGGCGGCGTACGGCGTGGAGCCTCGCTGGTTCGGCCTGGGCGACCGCGACCTGGCCACCCACATCGTGCGCACCCAGATGCTCGGCGCCGGCTATCCGCTGTCCGCCGTGACCGACGCGTTGTGCCAGCGCTGGCCGGTTCCCCACCGCACCGTCGCGCGGCTGCTTCCGATGAGCGACGACCGGGCCGAGACCCACGTCGTGATCGATGACGACGCGGCGGCAGGTGGTCGGAGGGCCGTGCACTTCCAGGAGTACTGGGTGCGGCTGCGCGCCGAGGTGCCCGCCCGCGACATCGTCGTGGTGGGCCTGGACGAGGCTGCTGCGGCACCGGGCGTGCTCGACGCGATCGACCGTGCGGACGTGGTGCTGCTGCCGCCGTCGAACCCGGTCGTCTCGATCGGGACCGTGCTCGGCGTCAAGGGGGTCCGCGACGCGCTACGACGGACCCCAGCACCTGTCGTCGGCCTCTCCCCGATCGTGGCGGGGCGGCCGGTGCGAGGAATGGCCGACGCCGTGCTCGCGGCCATCGGGGTCGAGCCCACCGCAGCCGCCGTCGCGCAGCACTACGGCGCTCGCTCCGCCGCCGGACTCCTCGACGGCTGGCTGGTGCACACCAGCGACGCGGACGCGGTGGGCTCCCTGACCGATGCCGGGATTCTCACCGAGGCTGCACCCCTGCTGATGACCGACGTCGACGCCGCTGCCGGGATGGCGGGTACGGCACTCGCGCTCGCCCGACGGGTGCGCGGGTGACGTCCGCGGTCCGGCTGGCCGCACGCGGCGTCCACGGCCTGCCGGAGGTCGCACCGGGCGACGACCTCGCCGTGCTCGTGTGCGCAGCGACGGCGCTGGACGACGGCGATGTCGTCGTGGTCTCGAGCAAGGCCGTCAGCAAGGCCGAGGGACGCGTCGTACAGACCGACCGGGAGTCCGCGATCACCGCGGAGACCGCCCGAGTGGTGGCGCGCCGCGGGGACACGACGATCGCCCGCACCCGCCACGGGCTCACGCTCGCCGCTGCCGGCGTCGATGCGAGCAATGTCTCCACCGGGAGCGTCGTGCTGCTGCCCGAGGATCCCGACGCCAGCGCCCGCCGCCTGCGCGACGCTCTCGCCGCGCACTGCGGCCGCAACGTCGCGGTGGTGATCTCCGACACCGCCGGCAGGACCTGGCGCGAGGGACAGACCGACATCGCGGTGGGTGTCGCCGGGCTGGACCCCTTGCAGGAGCTCGCCGGGGCGGTCGACACCTACGGCAACGCCCTGCACGTCACCGCGCCGGCGGTGGCCGACGAGGTCGCCGCGGCGGCCGATCTCGTGATGGGCAAGCTCACCGGCGTACCCGTGGCAGTCGTCAGCGGGCTCGCCCCTCGCGTGCTGCCACCCGACGTGCATGGGCCGGGTGCTGCCGCCCTGGTGCGCCCCGACGCGGGCGACATGTTCGGCCTCGGCAGCCGCGAGGCGGTGCTCGCAGCGGTCGCTCGCACCGACGCCGGGGCGCTGGGGGCGCTGCGACGCGAGCGCACCGAGATCGGCGAGCTGGTCGCGCTGGCCACGTCGAGCCGCGCGCCCGCGCGTCTCGACGTCGAGCACCGAGCCGACGGGTCGATCGAGATCTCCGGCGACGACGACCTGCCCACCGCGGCCGCACTCGAGCGCGTCGTCGTCGCGGCCACCACCACCCAGTGGCACGTCGTGGCCGACGACCGGAACTCCGGACGCTGCCGACTCGTCGTCAGGGAGGAGCGGGCCGTTCCGTAGACTTTCCTGGCGGCTGCAGCCGGCACGGACCGAACCGCACCAGACCATCGGGCACGACGAAGAGGGCATCACACGTGGGCAAGGGCAAGTCCAAGGGCGACGACCGTCGCGCCAAGCTCGAGCAGCTCGAGCGCGAGCGCAAGGCCGCCGAACGCAAGCGCACCCTGCTGTTCGTCGGGGTGGTCGGCCTCGTCGCCGCCATCATCATCGGGGCCACCGGGTGGACGCTGTGGCAGGACCGACAGCGCGAGGCCGAGATCTCCGGCCGCAACCTGCAGGAGTTCGGCGTGGCAGCCGGCGAGGCGGGCTGCGAGGAGCCGCAGGAGGAGGACGCCAGCGGCAACGCCGACCACATCGCCGAGGGCGAGATCCCCTACGACCAGGCGCCGCCGTCCTACGGACCGCACCGCCCCAACTGGGTGCAGCTCGCCCGCCCGTTCTACGCAGCCGGCGACCGGCCCGAGCTGGAGCAGCTCGTGCACAACCTCGAGCACGGCTACACGATCCTCTGGTACGACGAGACGATCGCCGACGACGACGCGGCGCTGCAGGAGATCGAGGACATGTCGGGCAAGTTCAGCGACGACACGCTGGACCATGCCTTCATCGCGGCACCGTGGACGTCCGACGACGGCGGCGACTTCCCCGAGGACAAGCACCTCGCGCTGACCCACTGGTACGCCGACCCGCAGACCCGGGAGGACCAGCAGGGCGTCACGCAGTACTGCGGCCAGCTGTCCGGCGAGGTCGTCGAGCAGTTCATGGCCGAGTACCCCCAGGAGGCCGCCCCCGAAGGTGGCGTCGAGGGCAACCTCTGACGCTGGACCCACCCACGGCTGTCGGGGTCAGGCGTCCGCTCAGACGTCGGAGGAGAAGCGCAGCCCCCGGTCGGGGATCTCGGTGTCGCACCAGACCCGCGCGCCGGCCAGGATCTCGCAGTCGGCCCCGACCCGGGCGCGCTCCCCGACCACGGCGTCGCGCACCACCGTGCGCGCACCCACGACCGCATCGTCGGCCACGACGCTGTCGACCACGACGGCGCCGTGCTCGACCACTGCCCCGGGCATCAGCACGCTCCCTTCGACGACGGCCCCCGACCCCACGCAGGCGCCCGCGGGCACGACCGACCCGCCGCGGACGCCGTGCGGGTCGGCGACTCGAGCCGTGCTCGCGACCTGGCTCTCGGCCGGCCCGTGGGGATAGGCGGGCGAGCTCGCGATCCCTCGGACCAGGTCGCACGAGGCCCTGACGAGGGCCTGGGGAGTGCCGACGTCGAGCCAGTACGCCGAGTCGCGGTGACCGAGCATGAACGCACCGGCGCGCAGCAGCTCTGGGAAGGTCTCCCGCTCCACCGACACCGGCCGGCCGGTCGGGATGGAGTCCAGCACCGACCTGCGGAAGACGTAGCAGCCGGCGTTGACCTGGTGGCTGACCGGGTCCGGGGACTTCTCCATGAACGCCGTGACGCGGTCGTCGGCATCTGTCGGCACGCATCCGAACGCGCGTGCGTCGGCCACCTCCACCAAGTGCAGGGTGACCTGGGCTCCGGTCTCGACGTGCCGTGTGACCTGGCCGCCGACGTCGTGGCCGGACAGGATGTCGCCGTTGAGCACCACCACGGGGTCGTCCGCCCCGCTGTCCAGCCGGTCGGCGACGTTGCGCAGCGCACCTGCCGTGCCCAGGAGCTCGGTCTCGGTGACGTAGACGAGCTCGACACCGAGCGCCGAACCGTCACCGAAGACCGGCTCGAACGCGTCGGCGTGGTACGACGTCGCCAGCACGATTCGGGTGACGCCGCTGCGTGCCAGCTTGACGATCTGGTGGGCCAGGGACGGCACACCGCCCACCGGCAACAGGTGCTTGGGATGGTTGACGGTCAGGGGGCGCATCCGGGTGCCGAGGCCACCCGCCACGAGGATCGCTTCCACAGCGGGTCAGCCTAGGCTGTCCGCCCATGGATGCCTCGACACCGGCCCCCGACGCGAGTGGGCCGAACACCTCGCCCACACTGCCCGCGCTGCTCGACCGGCTGCTTGCGGAGGACGCGACGCGACCGCTGGTGACCTACTACGACGACGCGACCGGCGAGCGCGTGGAGCTCTCGGTGAAGTCGTTCGACAACGCGGTGGCCAAGACCGCGAACCTGCTGCAGGACGAGCTCGGCACTGACCCAGGCGACACCTGCTGCCTGCTGCTTCCGCCGCACTGGCAGGCGGCCGTGTGGGTGTTCGCCGCCGCGGCCTGCGGGCTGCGTCTGGTCGAGGACCCCGCAGGCGTCGACGTCGTCGTGTGCGGACCTGACACGCTGGACGCCGCCGCGTCCGCGGGTGCGCGTGACGTCGTCGCGATGGGACTGCTGCCGCTCGGCGGCCCGTTCCGCGATCCGCTGCCCGACGGCGTGCTCGACCACGGCGTCGAGGCCCCCGGGCAGGCCGACGTGTTCATGGCCTCGGTGCCGGTGACGCCCGCGACCGAGCTGTTCGAGGGCACCAGCCAGCAGTCGGTGCTCGCCCGGGCGAACGCAGCGACATCGGGTCACGGCACCGTGCCGCGCGTGCTCACCGACCGGTCCCCCGCCGACCCGGACGCACTCGCCGACCCGTTCCTCGCCACGTTCGTGGCCGGCGGCTCCGTCGTACTCGTGCGCAACCCGGACGCCGAGGCCGACGCACGGCGGGTCGAGCAGGAGCACGTGACCGCGACGGCGTGGGCAGACCGCTAGTCTGGCGCGCATGACCGTTCTCGTCACCGGAGGCGCCGGCTACATCGGCGCGCACGTCGTCCGCCTGCTGCACGAGCGCGGGGAGCAGGTGGTTGTCGTCGACGACCTCAGCTCCGGCGCCGCCGACCGGGTCGGCGAGGCCTCGCTCGTCCAAGTGGACCTCGCCACCGACGAGGCCGTCGGCAAGCTCGCGGCGACGATGGCGGAGCACGGCGTCGACTCGGTCATCCACATCGCTGCCAAGAAGCAGGTGGGCGAGTCCGCGGAACGCCCGGCCTGGTACTACGCGCAGAACGTCGGCGGACTGGCCAACCTGCTGCAGGCCATGGAGCAGGCCCGGGTCGACAAGCTGATGTTCTCCTCCTCGGCGGCCACCTACGGGCTGCCGGACATCCCCGAAGGCGCACTCATCGACGAGGAGGCACGTCCGGCTCCGATCAGCCCCTACGGTGAGACCAAGCTGGTCGGCGAGTGGATGAACCGCGCCGCGGGCGCCGCCTGGGGCCTTCGGTCGGTCAACCTGCGCTACTTCAACGTCGCAGGCGCCGGCTGGCCCGAGCTCGGTGACCCGGGCGTGTTCAACCTCATCCCCCTGGTGCTGCGGGCATTGAGCGAGGGCAAGCAGCCGGTCGTGTTCGGCGACGACTACCCGACACCCGACGGCACCTGCATCCGCGACTACGTGCACGTGCTCGACCTCGCCGACGCACACCTCGTGGCGCTGGACTACCTCGACCGCGACGACCGCCCGCATGACGTGTTCAACGTCGGCACCGGGTCCGGCGCCTCGGTGCTCGAGGTGCTCCGCCAGATCGAGCGGAGCACCTCCCACGAGCTGCGCCCGGAGACCGTCGGCCGGCGACCCGGCGACCCGGCGACCCTCGTCGCCGACGTCTCCCGGATCGCCGACGTGCTCGGCTGGCGCGCCTCGCACGACCTGCCGAGCATCGTCGACTCCTCCTGGGCGGCCTGGCAGCACAAGCCCGGCCGGTGAGTCAGCCGGTGAATTTCCCCTCCCGGCCGGATCAGCCGATCAGGTCGAGGCGGGGAGCCGCATCGGCCATGAATCGGCGCGGGCCGATACCGCTCGAGCTGCCCGGCAGCAGCCAGAGGTAGCCCGTGGCGGCCTCCCGTGCCACCAGGTCAGGTCGCCCGTCCCCGGTGATGTCCCCGCGGCCGACGATCTGGTCGTAGCGGCCGAAGCCGCCGCCCAGCCTGACCGGCGCCGCGCTCAGCCGACCGCTCTTGTCGGTCGGGTACAGGAACAGCACGCCGTTCGGCTTGCGCACGATGAGGTCGGGCCGGGCATCGCCGTTCCACCGACCGGCCGCGATCGCGAGGTCGGACTCGATCATGGTGCCGCGAGCGAGGAACCGCGCACCCGGCTTGCCCGTTCCGGTGCCCGGGTAGACCCACATGCGTCGGTCCTGGTCCTGGGCGAGCAGGTCGTCGAAGCGGTCGCCCGTGACGTCACCCACCGGGACGACGTGTTGCATGGTTCCCCAACCCTTGAGGATCGTCGGCAGCAGGGTCAGACCACCCGATCCGTTCCCGGCCCAGAACCGCATCCGGCCCGTCGGCTTCCGCACGAGCACGTCTCCGCGCCCGTCGGCGTTCCAGTCACCCGCGGAGCGCATCGCGTTCGCCTTGTCGTCCGCGCCGCCCGTGACGCGTACCCGGCCCAGCCAGGTGCCGCTGTTGCCCGCCTTCACGACGATCTGGCCGTCCTTGCGCCGGCCCACCAGGTCGGACCTGCCGTCGCCGGTGACGTCGCGGACCACGGAGAGCCGGTTGAGGTTGCGTGTGCCCAGCCAACCGCCGGTGCGTCCGTACACCGTGGCGTCCTTGCCGAACTTGTAGATCCAGATCCGTCCGTCGGAGCGGTCGCGGGCGACCAGGTCAGCCTTCGGGCCCATGCCGACGTTCGCGCCACCGGCCACCAGGTCACGGTTCGACCACCCGCTGCCGATGATGCGACCCGGCACGACGACGCCACCACGACCGTTGCCGGCGAACAACCGCAGCCGGCCCTTCGCGTCAGCAGCGACGAGGTCGGGGCGACGGTCGCCGTCGACGTCACCGACGCCGGCCAGCCAGACGAACCATGCCCGGCTGCGGAGCACCACCCTGGGCTTGCCGAAGCCGCCGGAGCCGTCGCCCGGGTAGAACCAGACGTGGCCGTGCGCCGACGTGCGTGTCACGACGTCGTTGCGACCGTCCCCGTTCATGTCGCCGACGGCGGTCATCAGGTCCGCGGCCCGGAAGCTCGACATCGGCGCCCCCGGCCGGCTGAACGACGCATCTCCCAGACCGCGAAGGATGCGAGCGTCCTTGCTGACCGCTCGGCGCTCGAGGATGTCGGGACGACCGTCTCCGGTGAGGTCCGGACCGGCCAGCACGAAGTCGCTGCCGGTGAGGTAGCGGCCGGTCAGCCGCTGGGGACCGAAGCGCGGCCCATCGGCGCCGGGCCGCACCTTCAGTGTGCCGTCGCGTCGGTCGCGGTAGACGAGGTCGGGCTTGGCCGAGCCCACGAGGTCGTGCCAGGCGTCCGGGTTCGACGGTGGGGTCACGGCGGTGGTGCCCTGGTAGGCGACCGCTCTGTTGCGGATCGCTCCGATCTTGGCGTACAGGTAGCGCCCCGGACACGCCGTCTGACCGGCGTCACGGTGACCGCTGATCGCCGGGAAGACCGTGCCGCCGAGCGAGCTGCGCTGGTCGGCACGGATGCCGTGCACGGCGAGCTTCCAGCCCATCAGACGCCCGTAGGCGGCGAGCATCTTGGTGCTCGGAGTCGCGGTCTCGAAGTTGCCGATGGCTGACATGGCGAAGGCGTACTGGTTGTAGCCCAAGGTGTGTGCACCGATCACCGGGCGGGCCACCCCGCCGTAACGCCCTTCCCAGATCCGGCCGAACCGGTCCACGAGGAAGTTGTAGCCGATGTCGCTCCAGCCCCGGCTCCGCGTGTGGTAGGCGTAGATGCCGCGGATGATCCCCGGCACCTGGCTGCTGGTGTAACCGTTGGCGTTGACGGTGTGGTGCACGAAGCCGGCGCGCACGACGCCGTAGCTCGGCGAACCGCTGCGCAGCGACTCGTCGGCCCCCCACTGCTTGCGCGTCAGGATGGTGGGCCGTGCGGGGGTGCTGGCCACCTCCTCGAGCTCCTCCGCCACGTCGCCGTCGGTGTCGTCACCCTCGGCCGGGGCCTCGCCGGGCGTGTCAGCGGCCACGGGGTCGGACTCGACGACCGCCATCCGCAGGCCCTCGGGGGCGGACCCGTCAGGGCTGGTCACCCGCGTCTGCACCTCCTCGACGTCGCCCAGGACGATGGCGTCGCTGCCCGCCCGGGCGCCGCGCGCCTCCGGCGAGTCGGGGTCCGGTCCGTGGTCATCGTGGACCTCGACCTCCTCCCACTCCGACCACTCGCCGTCCTGCCGGCTGCGGACCTCGACGAGCATGCCGTCGGGTGCGGTTCCGGGCTCCCAGGTCGCGCCGGCCACCGCGAATCCGTCGACCTTCTCGGCGCCGCTGAGGGCCGCCAGTGGGGCCCCATGACGGTCGGCCCGGGCACCGGCGATCGCGAGTCCCTCGCGCGAGGCGCCACGCACGGGCACCTCCTCCACGTCGGGAGTCACGGGTGCCCGGTTCGCAGCAGGCGCGAGCACGACGTCACCGGGCGGCGAAGCCACCCTGGTGGCGGGCGTGGAGACGAGGAGGGTAGCGAGCAGTACGAGTGCGAGGCACAGCAACGGGGCCGAGGTTCCGGCAGCACGGAGCGCTGTGCGCAGGCGGGTACGGTGCGGACGGCCCGATGTCATGGGGAGACTCCTGAGGCTCGGTGAGATCACGCGAGTCACAAGTTTCACGGCAGCACCACGACAGCGGCAGCAAAACCGGCGAACTACACATATGTAGTTCGTCAAGCACCTCCGGGCCGGCGTGTTCAGGCGCCGGGAGGGAGCCCACGCGGGTTCAGGAGTGCCCCGGGGTCAGAAGTCGTCCTCCTCGTCCGGGAAGTCCTCGGCGTCGTCCACTCCCCGGTTCAGGAACGCCTCGGCCTCCACCGGCGTGCTGTCCAGCACGAGCCTGCCCTCCTTGAGCACGAGGGCACGCTCGCAGAGATTCTTGACCTGGCCGGTGCTGTGGCTGACGAAGAACATCG
>Ga0075331_1000124_pt1 | contig 15611 bp, 16 predicted proteins | sample MayberrySE_TuleA_FD_120090 | JGI IMG/M metagenome (GOLD analysis project Ga0075331, IMG submission 120090) | Natural and restored wetland microbial communities from the San Francisco Bay, California, USA, that impact long-term carbon... | ecosystem: Environmental > Terrestrial > Soil > Wetlands ... | reverse complement strand
TCGGCGTAGAGTACCGGTTCATCAGCGACCCGTTCGTGGCGAACATCTGTCCGACGTGTCGCGACGAGGGCCGGCACTTCCTCTACCCCGACACCTACCTCGACGGCATCGGCGAGACTGCGATCAGGTGCAAGGCCTGCCACAGCGAAGTGAACGCCTTCCACATGGTGGAGGGCTACACGATGGTCTTCGACGAGCCCAAGGGGATCGGCGTGACGGTCGCCCCTGCCCGTGCCGAGGAGCTGGCCCGCTCCCCGCGCGAATGGGTGGCCCTCACCGAGCATTCCACCCAGCACCCGATCGTGGTGCTCGGCAAGGCAGACCTGGTCGGCACCATGACCCGCTGCCGCATCTCGGTCGGAAACCTCGGCTCGATCCCCGCCATCGACCTACCCAGCTCGCACAACTGCGGAGATTTCGGCGCGTTTCTGGTCGGGGCTGCGCACGAGTTCGCGGTCACGGAGGAGCAGCTCGAGCTGCGCACCGACGTGCACATGGACGTCGACTCGGTCCGGCAGGGCGCCGTGGTGATCGTCCCGGTCAAGGTCGACGGCGCCGGCATCTACGCCGGTGACGTCCACGCGATGATCGGCGACGGCGAGATCGCCGTGCATACCACCGACATCGGCGCCCGGCTCGTCGTACGCGTGGAGGTGATCAAGGGCCTGGAGCTCGACGGCCCGTTGCTGCTCCCGCCGATCGAGGACCTACCCTTCCTGACCCGGCCCTTCACCGCGGAGGAGGTTGCCCGCGCGAGGGCACTGGCCGAGGCCAATGCGACCTCGCTGGAGGGGCCGGTCCTGCCGGTCCAGGTGCTCGGCTCCGGGCCGTTCCTCAACGCCGCCGTCGACAACGCCGTGGCGCGTGCCGCGAAGCTGCTCGGAATGACGATGGACGAGATCAAGAACCGCGGCACCATCTCGGGTGCCGTGGACATCGGCCGCCTACCCGGCTTCGTGCAGCTCAGCTTGCTCGTCCCCCGAGAGCGACTGGAGCGCCTGGGCATCCTGCCCCTCGTCGAGGCGCAGTACGGCGCGCCGGCCGGATGGTGAGGCCCCGGGGCGACATGAAGGTGACCGTCACGTTCAAAGGGGTGCTCGCGGAGGGTCGTGAGGAGGGTGCCGAGACCGTCAGCCTGGCGGACGATGCGGTGACGACAGACCTGCTGCGCACCTGTGACGTCGACCCGAGTACCTGCATCGTCGTCGTGAACGGCGCTGCCGTGCCCCGCGGAGCGCGGCTGACCGACGGCGACCGTGCCCAGCTGTACCCGGCCCAGAGCGGGGGTTGAGGCGTCGGGACCTCCGCCGGGACGAGCCGTCAGCTCGAGGGGAACCGGTAGGTGGTCTGCGCGTGCGGGTCCTTGCCGAACGCGAGCACCTTGGCGGCTTCGATCCGGAACACCGCTGCGGCATCGTCGCCGAAGCCGAAGACGCCGTCCCCCACGTCGAAGTGCCATTCACTGCCGTACTTCGCCTCGTACGCATCCGCGAGTCGCTGCAGAGCGCCTCGGTCGGTGACTCGCGCAGCGGCGCCCTCGATGACGACGTCGAGGCCGCGGGCCCAGCTGTTCGTGCCGGTGGTCAGCGCGACCTCCCGACGCCGTTCGAGGTTGCGCGCCTTCTGCTCCCGCAGTCCGGTGCAGAAGTGCACGGCCTCCTCCTGCCACACCCCGATCAGCGGCGTCACATGCGGCCGGCCGTCGCCGCGCACCGTGGTCAGCCAGTACAGCTCGGCCGACTCCAGGACGCCCACGACATCGGCCCACGACGTGGGCGGGGCTCCGGGTCGGCTGAAGCGTTCGTCGATCTTCGCGGTGGGTGAGGTGCTCGGCATGATTCACCTCCTGTGGGATGGACGGCCTGCTAGGTAGACCGTCCGTCCGGTGGAGACTCATCGGCGCGGGAGTGTGGCGCCCAGGAAGATCACGGTCATCGCCGGTGCCCAGTGCGCAACCGAGGGCGAGGCCCTCGACGAGACCTCCGGCCACCACCACGAGAGATGGTCCGCGACGAGGAGGAGCACGCGGACTGGTTCGAGAGCCAGCTCGACGCCCTCCAGCGGGCGGTGTCGCGCAGTACCTGGCGCAGCAGATCGGTCCGGGCGACGCGTAGCGACCGGTCGATCAGGCGGGCTGGACGGTGTAGACGACGGTCTGCACCCGGATCAGGCCGTCCTTGAAGATGAACGTGTCGATGCCGTCCTCGATCTTGCGGCCCCCTCCGGTCGCCTTCCACTCCAGGTAGAGCACGTCGTCGGCGTACACCGTCTCCAGCTCCCACTTCGCCTGGGGTACGTCGCTCAGGAGCTGGGTGAAGACCTGTCGGGCGCCGTCCTTGCCGCGGTACACCTGCTTCTGCACGACGAGGACCGCATCGTCGGCGTAATCGGCCACGATGTCCTCGAGATCCTCAGCACCCAGCGCCTTGCCGTGGTGGGCGAACACCTCTTCCGGGGTCCTTGTCGCCATCGCTTTCCCCTCCTTGCGAGTCGTGTACGTCGTGCGACCGAACACGCCGACTGCTCTCAGTGTCCTGCGGGCTCTGATGTCTTGTCCACGCCGACCACCTCCCGAGTCGGTAGAGTCCGAAGCGCCAGCAGGTCGTCGGGGTTCCGGGAGGCGTGATGAAGGCGGTTCGGCTGCACGAGTACGACCAGCGCCCCGTGGTCGAGGACGTCGCGGAGCCGGAGGCAACCCATCCCTTCGACGTGGTCGTCCGGGTGGGCGGCGCCGGCCTGTGCCGCACCGATCTGCACATCGTCGAGGGCCAGTGGGCCGCAAAGACCAACGTCGCGCTGCCGTACACCCTGGGCCACGAGAACGCGGGCTGGGTGCACACGGTCGGGCCGGCGGTGGAGCACCTGCACCCCGGTGACCCGGTGATCCTGCATCCACTGGTGACGTGCGGGTTCTGCCGGGCCTGTCGCGCGGGCGACGACGTGCACTGCGAGGCCAGCGCCTTTCCCGGCATCGACACCGACGGCGGGATGGCGGAGCTGATCAAGACCTCCGCGCGCTCGGTCGTCAAGCTTCCGTCCGGCGTCGAGCTTGCCGCGGTCGCCGCTCTGGCCGACGCCGGCCTCACGGCGTACCACGCGGTGAAGAAGGCGGTGCCGCTGCTCCACCCCGGAAGCACCTGTGTCGTGATGGGCGCCGGCGGTCTCGGCCACATCGGCATCCAGTGTCTTCGCGCGATGAGCGCCACGCGGATCATCGTGCTCGACCAGAACGAGGACGCCCTTGCCCTCACCCGTGACTGGGGCGCGGACGAGACCGTGGTCGTGGACGGTTCGCACGTGGACCGGGTGCTCGAGGTGACCGACGGCACGGGTGCTGAGGTCGTGCTCGACTTCGTGGGGGAGCGAGGTGCCGAGCGGGACAGCTGGGCCATGACGCGGCGGGCCGGCAGCGACTTCGTGATCGGGTACGGCGGGACGGTCGAGATCCCGACCATCGACGTGATCTCGACCGAGCGCAACGTCATAGGGAACCTCGTGGGGAGCTACAACGACCTCGTGGAACTGATGGCGCTGACCGCAGACGGCCGGGTCGAGATGCTCACCCAGACCTACCCGCTGGACGCGGTCGACGACGCGATGGACGACCTGGACGCAGGGCGGCTCCGCGGGCGCGGGATCCTGGTTCCGGCCAACGCCGGGTGATCCGGCTGGTAGCTGAGTCCCTATGGCGTCGGACTCGGTGAACCCGGAACCGTCTCCGGACGGCACTGCGCGGCATCTTCCCGGATCTGACGGTCGAGCCGTTCCATCTCGTCCAGGATCTGCTCCAGCCGTGCCGTGTCCATGTCGCCGAGCGCGCTGACCGCGTCCCGGGCGAGCGTCACCACGTCGTCAGCAGCCTGCGCTGCGCGAAGACACGCACGGGGCACGAGGATCGCGTCGGTGGTCTCCGGTCGAGGTGGCGCACCCGTGGTGACATCAGGAGACGGCGACGTCTCCGCCTCGGTGTCGCCGTCGGGTCCTTCCGGCTGACCGACCCACACCAGCACGGCACCGAGGGCCAGGCCGACGAGGAAGGTGGCCGCAGGAATCAGCAGATGGCGCCGCCCATCGCGATCGCCGCGGTGTGCCGTGGGCTCAGGCATCTCCATGTGGGATCTCCTTTCTCCGGTCTGCGCCGTGATCGCCTGTGGCGGCTGAGCGGCGCAGCATCCGGCGTGGCCAGCCACTGATCGGCCCGAGCAGCGTGAGAGCGGACGGCATCAGGATCGACCGGACGACCAGCGCGTCGAGGAGGATGCCGACGGCCATCACGAAGGCGAGCTCACGGAACGGCTGCAGCGGGACGAGTGCGAGCATTCCGAAGCTGGCCGCGAGCGCCAGCCCTGCCACCGTGATGGCGGCGGACGTCTCTGGTACGGCCGTGCCAATCGCCTCCGGGAGCGGCATCCGCCGCGCCTTCTCCCAGATGTAGCCGACCCCGAAGATGTTGTAGTCCGACCCCAGCGACAGCAGCAGCACCGCGCTGGCGAACGGCACGTAGAAAGTGATGCTGTCGTGGCCCAGCCCGTCCTGGAAGACCAGGGACATCGCACCCAGCGCAGCCGCCAGCGCGAGGACGCTCCATGCGAGCAGGAAGACCGGCGCCACCAGCGCCCGCAGGAACAGCGCCAGCAGGAGGAAGTTGACGAGGAGTGCTGCGATGGCGATGCGAGCGAGGTCCTGCCGGGTCATCTGGACGAGCTCACGGGCCAGTGCCGTGTCCCCGCCCAGGCCGTACCGGACGGCGGTCAGACCCGCAGCAGCTCCGATCTCGGGCAGCTCGTCCGCGATGGCGCTCAGGTTCTCAACCGCCCTGGAGCCGAGCGGCTCGTCGGTCAGGACGACGAGGAAGCGCGCTGCGTCGCCGGAACGCGAGAGCACGACGCGACGCTCCAGAGGTCTGAGCAGGTCACCGGGGCCGACGACGCCTGCGACCCCAGGCTGTTGCGCGAGGAGCTCACCGAGACGATCGAGGGACCGGCGCTGTCGGCTGACACCGTCTCCCTCGACCAGCAGCACGGTGGGCGAGAGGATGCCCGGAGCGAAACCCTCGGCTGCCGCTGCTGCAGCCGTCCGGGTCTCGGTCCGTTCCGGCAACGACGGTACGAAGGACACCCCGAGCCTGAGGTCCGCGACCGAGGTACCCAGTGCACCCAGCCCGACGACGCACGCCGTGACCAGTGCCGCCGCGACGGGCTTCTTGGTCAGCCCTCCGGCCGCGCCCCTCCCCAGCCATGAGCGCGTCTGCGAGTCCAACCTGCTCGGCCAGTAGAGGAGGCGCCCGAAGACCGCCAGCAGCGCTGGCACGAGGGTCAACGAGACCAGGGCGGCGACCGAGACCGCCAAGGCCAAGGCTGGCCCGAAGGCGCTGAAGATGGCCGAGTCCGCCACTACGAGGACCGCAGTGCCGGCTGCGACCGTGAGACCGGCGACAGCGACGATCGGCCCCGTCGATGCGGCCGCCTGACGGGCGGCGTCGAGACGTTCCAGCCCGGCGGTCAGGTGTCGGCGCATGGCGGCCAGGAAGAAGATCGCGTAGTCCGTCACGATCCCGAGCACGAGGGCGAGGATCAGGGGTTCAAGCTCGTCGGGTACGGCGATGCCGAGGGCGGCGCCGACGCGGCCAGTGCTCTGCAGAGCGACGAAGAAGGCGAGGGCAGCGGTCACCAGCGCGACCAAGGGCGCGGTGAGGGAGCGGAAGAACGCCGCCACGATGCTCACGATGGCGGTCAGTGTCGCGGCCTCGACCAAGGGCAGTCGGTCGCGCAGGATGCGAGCCTGCGCCACCCGGGCGGGCACGGACCCGGTGACTCCGGCGTAGCTGTCCCGCGGGCTCAGCCGCTCCTCGGCCAGCCGGCGCGCGGCGCGTGTCTGCGCGGTGAGGGTCGCGTTCGGTCGGGCGAAGAGGTAGGTCACCGCGGTGGTGTCGCGCTCGGACGAGGACGGGAATAGCAACCGGGTGTTCGTGACGGGCAACCCACCGATCAGGGGCGCGGCTTCCGGGTACCGGCCCTGGGTCAGCGCCACCGCACGAACCGCTGCTCGGGCTTGGGCGTACGGCGAGAGCCCGTCCGGATCCCGCTGCACGAGCACCGTGCGAGAGATCAGCGGGAAGCCGAATGCGTCGACCGACGCAAGCTCCGTCCGGACTGCGGCACTGCCCTCCGGGACGAACCCCTCGAGACCCTGGGCCGAAGGCTCGACGTCCGGGAGCCGGAGCAGGGCGACGGTGGCCGCCGCCCACCCCACGATGATCAGATAGCGCAAGGCGACGACCGCCCGCGCATACGTTCGGGCCAGCGGACCCGCAGCAGAGATGTCGCCCGAAGCCCGCATGTGATCAGGTCCGGCCTCTGTCCGTTCCCGGTGACGGCGCGAGTCCGAGCCGCCTCAGCTGTTCCTCGGCCAGGACCGCATGTCTGCCGGCGACGAGATCGCCGACGGGGTCGTCACTGAGGGCGACGAGCTCGCCGTAGCCGATCTCTGCCAGCGCCTGGTGCGCGAGATAGGCATCCAGCCGATGAGTACGACCGGTGCGCTCGAGCTCGGACCGGATCTCCTCGACAGTTCTGCGCCACCGCCGCCGGGCCGGAAGATACACGGCGAGAACCGGGAGTGTGGGTACCACAGCCACGCTCAGGCCGAGCAGGACACTGAGCTGGCGTACGTCCTGGCGGATGCGTGCAGCACTGAGCTCGATCTCGTCCGCCGCGGCTCGCACCTCGTCACCGAGCTCTCCGGGGCCCTCGGGTGCCAAGGGGATGCTGCTGAGCTGCTGCAGTCCCTCACCGGCCCGGTCTGCCGCTCGCGCGGAGGCGGACGCCGCCTCACTGACACCGGAGAGCGACCAGACCTGATAGCCGGTGAGGACCCCCACGGCCAGCCATAACACCGCCCAGAAGGCGACGAGGGAGTCTCGAGCGTGGTGCGTCCGATGGTCCGCTGACATCCAGGAGGCGGTCACGGTGTCTCCTTTCGCCGCGGCGCAGGTTGCACACCGGCCCCGACGTGAGAGGACTCCAGCCTAAGTCAGGCATGGCCGCACATGGTGGCTTCGGAGAGCCAGGGGACGCAGGCGAGCGACAGGCCCGGATGACATGGTGGGCGCGTCACGCTGTCACGACGCTCCGGTCGTCTGGCGGCTCGACGGCGAGACGCGCTCGCCGACACGGCGGCTCACGAGGCTGGTCAGGATGGTCAGCGCCAGCAGCCCGACGATCACGCCCAGCGAGAGCAGGATCGGGACCTCCGGTACCGACGGCCATTGCATGTGCGCCCAGTGCAGGCCGAGCTTCCCCCCGATGAACGCGAGGATCGCCGCCAGGCCGTAGTTCAGGTGAGACAGCCTGCTCAGCGCCCCCGCGAGCACGAAGTACAGCGCCCGCAGACCCAGCAGGGCGAACGCATTCGTCACGAAGACGAGGAAGGGATCGCCGGTGATGCCGTACACGGCAGGCACCGAGTCCACCGCGAAGACCACATCGGTGGCCAGGACCGCCACGACAGCCAGCGCGAACGGGGTGAGCGCGAGAGCACCGTCGACGCGGCTCAACATCCGCGGACCGTCGTACCTCGGCGTCACCGGCAGGAACCGCCTGAGGAGGCGGATGCTGCGCAGGTGGTCGACGTCGACGTCGTGGCCTCCCCCGGTGACGGCGTCCCGAAGGATCTTGGCCGCGGTGCCGACGAGGATGAGCCCGAACACGAGGAACATCCAGTCGAAGGCGGCGAGCGCCGCTGCGCCCAGCGCGATGAATGCCGCGCGGAGGATGAGGGCGCCGATGATCCCGTAGAGGAGCGCCCTCTGCTGCAGCTCCCTCGGGACCGAGAACGCGCCGAGGAGCAACATGAAGACGAACAAGTTGTCGACACTCAGCGACTTCTCGACGAGGTACCCGGTGAGATACTCCAACCCGCGATCGGCTCCGAACTGCTGCCAGACGTAGACAGCGAAGACCAGGGGAAGCGCGACATAGAAGACCGACCAGCCCACCGCCTCGGTCATGGACACGGCATGGGGACGACGGGTCAGCAGGAAGTCGAGTCCCAGCAGGGCGAGTACGGCGACCGCGGTGGCGAGCCAGAGCGCCGGTGTGGCGATGGAGTCGAGAGCCGACGGCGCCGCTGTCACGAGAGGTCCCTGAGGTGGTGCCTCCCGTCGCGTTCGTGAGTCGCGGTTCCGCGATGGCGGAACCACATCGCCACAAGGTCGGACATCATGAACCAGACCAGTCCGCCGCCCCACAGCACGACACCGATCCAGGCGAGCCACTCCATCGCGACGAGGCCCGGGCCCTCCGACGCCGCAACGACGGGGACACTCGGTCGCTCGGAAGACATGCGCACCGCAGACACCTCCATCGAATCGATCTCCGACGAAGGTCTTCCCCAGCAGGGCGCTCCGCGTGCCGGGCGAGAAGCCGAGCTGACGACACGCGGCGAGAGGGGTACTCCCCTTCGGAGTCCATGCTACGGCTGGACGCTCCGGACGTCAGCCCCCGCGGCGTAGGGCAACCGCCCGCCCGGCCGGGAACGCCTCGGCCACACCTCGCAGCACCTCCAGGGCGGCGTCGACCGGACGGTCCGCCGTGAGCCGGTCGAGCACGTCGTGCAGCCGTCGCTCGGCGGTCACGACCCGCCGTGCGAGCCTCCGGCCCTCCGGCGTGAGGGCGAGCGTGACGAACCGCCGGTCATCGGCACCGGCTCGTCGTTGCACGAGACCCTGGGTGACCAGGCGGTCCACCAGGCGGCTGGGGCTCGATCCCGTCTCGCACACCAGCAGCTCGCCGAGACCGCTCAGGGTCAGCGGACCGTGGTCGCGCAGGACCCGCAGCACCTCCGCCTGCGAGGGCGTCACGCCCAACGGTTTCAGCTCCGCCGCCAGCACGCGGTTGCCCTCGCGCTGGATCGCGAGGATGAGGTAGCGCAGCTCCTCGGCCGGCTCCATGGACCCTCCTGTCGTCGATACGGGTACGGCGCTCGAGCGTCGTACCCCTGACTATGGCAGATGGATGTCGTGTAACATATGTCGTATCATCTAAATGGGAGTACACGTCATGCCTCAGTCGGACCCGATCGCGAACGTATCCGTCCTCAGCACAGGGTCGGTGGCGATCCGCCCCGAGCACGTCGGCCCGACCTGGAAGAACACCTACGTCTGGCTGTTCTCCTCCCGTCGCTGGACCGCACCCCGGCCCATCAACGTGTACGTCATCGAGCACCGGGAGGGGCTGGTGCTCTTCGACACCGGCCAGGACCGGGCATCGGTCACGGACCCTGACTACTTCCCCCGCGGACTCAACGGCTTCGTCTACTCCAGGCTCGCCAGGTTCGAGATCGGGGCCGAGGAGACGTTGTCCGCCGGACTGCGCGCGCTGGGACACAGCGTCGGCGACGTGCACACGTCGGTGATCTCCCACCTGCATCAGGACCACATCGGTGGGCTGCCCGAGCTCGGGCACGCCGAGATCGTGATCAGCCGCCAGGAGTGGGACTCCCTGTACAAGCCGCTGCCCGAGGCACGAGGCCTGATGCGGGCGCACATCGACCTCCCTGGCCTGCGGTGGAACCGCGTGGAGATGGAAGGGCTCTGCGATGCGGACCTCATCCCGTTCACACATGGCCACGACCTCTTCGGCGACGGCACGTTGGTGCTGCTGCCGACCCCTGGTCACACGCCCGGGTCGGTGTCGATGCTCGTGCGCCGTCCCGGCCACCGTCCACTGCTCATGGTCGGCGACCTGAGCTATGACGACATGCTTCTCTCCGCCGGCAGGCTGCCCGGAGTCGGCAACAAGCGACAGATGCGGACGGCGACGCAGATGGTCAACGAGCTGCGTCGCACGTTGCCCGGTCTCGTAGTCCTGCCGGCACACGACCCGACCGCCGGAGCCCGATTGGCTGCGGCCTGGCAGGACGCAACAGCCCTCTAGTGTTCTCGGCGGAGCATCGCCGCACCACGGGAGGAGCAGGCCGTGCACGACGACGCCAGGGTGCACTACACCTCATCGGACGAGGACAGTGCGAGGTGGCGCGAGTTCGCCTTCCGTCAGGGTGACATCGTCATCAGCACCCGATCCAAGAGCGGCACGACCTGGATGCAGATGATCTGCGCGCTGCTCGTCTTCCAGGAGCCTGAGCTCCCGGCTCCGTTGGAGGAGCTGTCGCCGTGGGTCGACCATGCGATCGAGCCGATCTCCGCTGTGGTCGACCGGCTCGAGGGTCAGCAACACCGCCGGTTCGTCAAGACCCACACACCGTTGGACGGGCTGCCGCTGGACCCGCGGGCGACGTACGTCGTCGTCGGGCGTCATCCCCTGGACATGGCGGTCTCGCTCTACCACCAGGGCGACAACATCGACCGGCGCCGGCTGCGGGAGCTGACGGGGGCTGCGGGACCCGAGACCCCGGAGGCCCCTCGACCGCCGCTGCGGGAGTGGCTGCTGCGCTGGATCGACCGTGACGCGACCCCGCAGGAGGCGCTGGACTCCCTGCCTGGCGTCGTGCACCACGCCGTCGACGCATGGGCTCGAAGGGACCGGACGGACGTCGTGCTCGTCCACTACGCGGACCTGATGACGGACCTCGGTGGCGAGATGCGCCGGCTGGCCGAGCGGCTGGGAATCACGGTCGAAGCGGAGCGGTGGGCGGATCTCGTCGCCGCAGCCGGCTTCGCGAGCATGCGCGCCCGCTCCTCGGTCGTGACGCCCAACCGGCTCGGCGTGCTGAAGGACTCCGCCGCATTCTTCCGTCGTGGTCGCTCCGGCGCCGGCCGCGAGGTGCTCGACCAGGCGGAGTACGACCACTACCTGGTGCGGCTCGGCTCGATGGCGCCCCCCGACGTCGCCGCATGGCTGAACCGCTGAGCCGACGTGGTCGCTGGGATGCGTCCTGCCGGCCTCGGCGCCGGGGTCTATGACGGGCCAGCAGGCACCGAGTGGTGGCGCTCGAACACGCTGAGCCACGAGGATCGGTCTGTGACCAGCCGCACGTGGGCGCGGTCCCGAACGGTCAGTACTGTGGGAAGCCGTGCGCGGAGTCGATCAGTAGGGGCCGGTGGGGCAAGGGCATGAGCACGGACGAGTCGGCTTCTCCAGGCGGTGAGCCCATCGCGGAGCCGGTCCGCGTCGCGGGCAGGTACGAGCTGGGGGGTGAGCTCGGCCGTGGCGGTATGGCCGTGGTCCGGCGGGGCAAGGACCTCCGGCTGGGCCGCACGGTCGCGGTCAAGACGTTGCGTGGCGAGCTGACCGGCGCACCCGCGTTCCAGGCGCGGTTCCGGCGCGAGGCGCGTGCGGCGGCTGCGCTGGACCATCCCACCATCGTCCGCGTCTACGACGCGGGCGAGGAGGTCGTGGACGGGGCGTCCAGTCTCTACATCGTCATGGAGTACGTCGACGGGCAGACGCTGAGTCACCTGCTCCGCTCCGGCCCCCGCCTGACGGCACGTCGCGCCCTGGAGATCGCCGCGGACGTGCTGGCAGCGCTGGACGCGAGCCACCGCGCCGGCATCGTGCACCGCGACGTCAAGCCGGGCAACGTCATGATCACTCCGTCCGGCACGGTCAAGGTCATGGACTTCGGCGTCGCGCGAGCCATCGCGGACATGTCGTCGTCGATCACCCAGACCGCGACGGTGATCGGGACCGCCCAGTACCTCTCGCCCGAGCAGGCCCGCGGTGCCTCCGTCGACGCGCGCAGCGACGTCTACTCCGCGGGGTGCCTGCTCTTCGAGCTGCTGACGGGGCGTCCGCCGTTCCAGGGTGACTCGGCGGTCGCGGTGGCCTACCAGCACGTGCGCGAGACCCCACCGCCGCCGTCGGAGTTCGAGCCCGACGTGACCCCGGAGATCGACGCGGTCGTGCTGGCTGCGCTCGCGAAGCAGCCCGACCAGCGGTACCAGTCCGCCGCTGACATGCGCAGCGACATCCTGGCCGTGCTGGCCGGGGAGCCGCCGGCCGTGCCGTTGGCCCCTGCCGGCGCCATGGCTGACGCGTCCGCCGCTGACGACGCCGGCTCGACGGCCGTGGGGGCTCTCGCCGCGGTGGGACCAGATCCTGCGGGCGAGCCCAGTGAGCGGCCGGGACGTCGTCGCAGGATCGCCTATCTGGCGGCGGCCGCCGCCGTGCTGGTCATCGCCCTGGGTGGGTTCGCTCTGAGCGGACTGGGCGGCCCGGAGTCCCAGCCGCCTGCCGGCGACGAGGCGCCGGGTCAGACCCGCGTCCCGCTCAGCAGGGACTCCTCGGAGCCGGCCGCATCGCCGGAGGCCGAACTGGACGATCCCGATGGGTACGAGCCGGTCCGGCGTACCGGAGGCGCCGACGAGGCTCCCGAGCAGAGCGCGACGGGCAGGGAGGCCCGGCCGACCGACGGCGACAGCGACACGCAGCAACCCACGCAGGACGCCTCACCGACGGGCGACGCCACGTCGACGGCTCCGGCAGAGCCGACAGCGTCGGAGCCGGAGGAGACGGCGTCGACGAGCCCCCCGCCGGACACGACGGAACCGTCGCCGTCGGAGTCGGAGACCGAGGTACCCACCTCTTCTCCCAGCAGTGAGTGAGTCGGCACCAAGACCATGGGTGCTGGCACGACCGATCCCAGCCGTCAACCTCTGCTGATGACTCAAAGTATCTGAGCTCTTGCGCTATGCAGCTGGCTTGTCCAATACTGCTCGAAATGATCTCCCGCCTGTCAGTTTCGATCAGTAGGAAGAGTGAGCTACGTGTCTCCATCGAGCGGTTACCAGCCATCACGGCGTGACATCCTTCGCTCCGGCGCAGCATTCGGAGCGGCCGCCACCCTCGGGATGAGCACCGGCCTGCCGGCCGCTGCGGACGAGTCGACCAGCCCGCAACCTGCGCGGCAGGGTCGCGAACGGACCATGACCGACGTACCGTTCGAGGGCTTCGACGAGGTCCGGGTCGCTTTGATCGGCGTGGGCAACCGCGGCCTCGGGCAGACCCGTCGCTGGGCCGCCGTCTCGAAGGTCACAGCGGTGGCCGACATCAGAGCCGCCAGGGCCGGCAGCGCGGCCGACAGGGTCGTTGCAGAGGATCCGAGCCAGCCGAGGCCGGCTCTCTACACCGACGGCGAGGAGGACTACCTCAACCTGCTCCAGCGCGACGACATCGACCTCGTGTACGTCGCCACCCCCTGGGAGTGGCACTACCCGATGGCGAAGGCGGCCATGGAGCACGGCAAGCACGTGGCGGTCGAACTGCCCATCGCCCCTCATCTGGACGAGATCTGGGACCTCGTCCGGACGTCGGAGCGCACGCGCAAGCACTGCATGCTGCTGGAGAACGTGGCTTACTTCCGCAACGAGATGCGCGCTCTCAACATGGCCGAGCAAGGTCTCTTCGGCGACCTGCTGCACGGCTCGGGCGGGTACGTGCACGACCTGCGTGATCCGTACATGTTCCACGGTGCGTACTACCCCGAAGGCTGGCGACGCCAGTGGCACACCCGCATGAACGCGAGCCATTACCCCATGCACGGTCTTGCGCCGGTGAGCGCGGCCATGGACGTCAACCGCGGCGACCGGTTCGACCGGCTGGTCTCGATCACCTCACCTGCGATGGGGCTCGCCCTCTACCGCGAGGAGAACGTGCCTCCGGACCACCCCTCCTGGGACGAGACGTACATCTCGGGCGACCGGAACACCTGCTTCATCCAGACCACGAACGGCCGCTTCATCCGGACCGACCACGAGGTCACCACGCCGCATCCCTACACGCGCGCGACGACGCTCGTCGGCACCAGAGGCGTCTGGTCGGAGGACAACGGCATCTATCTCGAGTCGCTCGGCCACACGAACCACGCCTGGCGCGCCTTCGACGACGACTTCGCCGAGTACGACCACTGGCTGTGGAAGGACATCGGGGGCTCTGCCGAGGAGTACGGCGGCCACGGCGGCGGCGACTTCATCTCCATCTTCCGCACCATCCAGCTGATGAAGCTGGGGCTGACGCCGGACATTGACGTCTACGACTCGGCCGCCTGGTGCTCGGTCGTGCCGCTCAGCGCGAAGTCGCTCGAGCTGGGCAGCCGGGCAGTCAAGGTCCCGGACTTCACCCGCGGCTACTGGGAGGAGGAGCGACCAGGGCTCACCCGTGGCCGACCCGACTGAGTGAAACGCAGCCTGGCGGGTACAGCAGGGACGTCGCACATCGCAGGTTGGAGGGCACATGGGTCTCATCTCCCGGGCACGCGACTTCCTCGTCCGTGACCAGGCGAGTCGGCATCGGGCCGAGGGCGACGCTCCCGCCGACGCCTCGATGGCGCAGTCACGCCCTACCGGTGGTGAGCCCGATCCGGACGCCCCTGACACCCACAGCACCACCGGCACCACCGAGAGCGGCAGCTTCGTCGGCCGCGCGACCGGCGACGACGCGGGTGTGGACGAGAAGAGCGGTGCCGAGATGCGCGCCGAGCACGAGCGCTCGCAGCGATCCGACGCGCCGGACGACACCGACTGACGCCCCCGTGCGTCGCGTGAGTCGACCGGGTGTGCCGCGGCTGCGCCGGTAGGTCGGTGCCGCGAGGCCGCCCATTCCCCGCCGGAGCCGCACCACCGCCACCGGTGTGCCCCGGACGAGTGTGGGTACGGCCCCGCAAGGAGCAGTACTCGAGAGGGGAGCGAGCCATGGCCGACGTGCAGCCACGAAGCGTCATCGACGTGCTGGTCGAGGACCACCGGGAGGTCGAGAGACTCTTCGAACGAGCCTTGGCGACCGACCACGGCGACGAGCGCCGTGACATCGCGGATCGGATCATCACCGAGCTGGTCCAACACTCCATCGCGGAGGAGGAGTATCTCTACCCGGCCGTCCGCAACCACCTCGACGACGGCGACCGGAAGGCCGACCACGAGATCGAGGAGCACAACGAGGTCGAGCAGCTGATGAAGCAGCTGGAAGGCGTGCAGGCGGACGACCCGCGCCTGCTGGAGCTGCTGCGCCAGCTCGAGTCCGATGTCTCCCACCATGTCGAGGAGGAGGAGCGCGACGTGTTCCCGCAGCTGAGGGACCGCATCGACGCTGCCCGCCTGGTGGAGCTCGGGGAGAAAGTCCAGCGTGCCAAGCAGCTGGCACCCACCCGGCCGCACCCGCACGCACCGAACTCGCCGACCCTGCTGAAGACGCTGGGCCCCGGCGTGGGGCTCGTGGACCGGCTGCGCGACCGCATGTCGCAGTTCGGCCGCTGAGAGGAGAGTGCCACCCATGCGTGTCGTGGTGACGGGAGCGACCGGCAACGTCGGTTCCCTGGTGGTCGAACACCTGGCGGCCGATCCAGAGGTCGACGAGGTCGTGGCGGTGGCCCGTCGTCACCCCGGCGACGTGCCCTCTGGTGTCTCGTGGCAGTCGCTGGACCTCGCCGTCGACGACCCCCGACCGGTGCTCACCGGCGTCGATGCGGTCGTCCACCTCGCCTGGCTGTTCCAACCCACCCACCGGCCGGCCACCACGTGGCGCACCAACGTCGTCGGTACCGCCCGGCTTCTCGATGCGATGGCGGCCGCGGATGTTCGCACCTTGGTGCATGCGTCCTCGGTCGGCGCGTACTCACCGCGTACGTCGCTGGAACCGGTCGACGAGCGCTGGCCGACC
>Ga0075331_1000122_pt1 | contig 15620 bp, 13 predicted proteins | sample MayberrySE_TuleA_FD_120090 | JGI IMG/M metagenome (GOLD analysis project Ga0075331, IMG submission 120090) | Natural and restored wetland microbial communities from the San Francisco Bay, California, USA, that impact long-term carbon... | ecosystem: Environmental > Terrestrial > Soil > Wetlands ... | reverse complement strand
GGCGCGGTCCATGACGGCCATCGCCGGCCCACCGCCGTAGGGCGAGGTGCCGCTGGCGGCGTAGCAGACCGTGGCCGCCCAGGCGTGTACGTCGGACGCGGGCGACGGGTCGTCGCCGTACAGCACCTCCGGCGCGAGGTAGCCGGGAGTGCCCATCAGCCAGCCGGTCACGGTCAGCCGGGAGTCGTCGGCGAGCTTCGCGAGCCCGAAGTCGATGAGCACCGGTGCCCGCCCCTCCAGCAGCACGTTCGACGGTTTGATGTCGCGGTGCAGCACCCCCGCGTCGTGGACGGCGACCATCGCCTCGGCGAGGCCCATCGCGAGGTAGCGCAGGTCGCCCTCCTCGAGCGGGCCCTCTGACCGCACGTGGTCGTGCAGCGACCGACCGGGTACGTACCGCGTGACGACGAAGGGACGTTGGCCCCACGGGTCGGCGTCATAGACCTCGGCGACGTAGGGGCTGCGCACGCGGCGCAACGTCGTGACCTCGCGGGCCAGCCGGGCGCGCCCCTCCTCGTCACCGACGACGTGGTCGCGCAGCATCTTCAGCGCGAACCTTCGGCCCTCCGGACCCCGCGCGAGGTGCACCACGCCCATGCCGCCCTCGCCGAGCCGCGCGAGCAGCTCGTAGCGGCCGACCCGGGGCGGGTCCGCGGGTCGTGGTGGCGTTTGGGTCACGCCACCACGGTAATAGCAGGTGTCACCGGGTCAGCAGATGCGGTGCATCCACCCTCGGGTGTCCTCCGCGCGGCCGTACTGCACGTCGAGCAGTGCCGACCGGATCTTGCCGGTCACCTCGCCCGAGGTGTCGACACCGGTGCTGGCCTCGCCGCCGCTCCAACGCAGCGTGCCGACGGGTGTCACCACCGCGGCGGTGCCGCAGGCGAAGACCTCGGTGATCTCGCCGCTGGCGACCCCGTCGCGCCACTCCGAGATGTCGACTCGGCGCTCCTCGACCTTGTGACCGAGGGAGCCGGCGATCTCGAGCACCGAGGAGCGGGTCACTCCCTCGAGGATGGTGCCGCTCAGCGCGGGCGTGACGATGTGGCCGTCGGCGTGGACGAAGTAGAGATTCATGCCGCCGAGCTCCTCGACCCAGCGGTGCTCGGTCGCGTCGAGGAACGCCACCTGGTCGCAGCCGTGAGCGATCGCCTCCTGCTGGGCGAGCAGGCTGGCGGCGTAGTTGCCGCCGCACTTCGCCTCGCCGGTGCCTCCGGGAGCGGCCCGGGAGAACTCCTCGCTCAGCCAGATGGAGACCGGCTTCACCCCGCCGGGGAAGTAGGAGCCGGCCGGCGACGCGATGACGCAGAACGTCACGTGCTTGGCCGGGCGGACGCCGAGGAACACCTCGGACGCGAACATGAACGGACGCAGATAGAGGCTGGTCTCGCCACCTTTCGGCACCCACTCCTGGTCGACGGACACCAGCGCGTCGACCGCGGACACGAAGTCGCCCTCGGGCAGCTCCGGCAGCGCCATCCGCGCAGCCGACCGACGAAACCGCGCGGCGTTGGCATCCGGACGGAAGCTCCACACCGACCCGTCGTCGTGCCGATAGGCCTTCATGCCCTCGAAGATCTCCTGCGCGTAGTGCAGGACCGCGCTCGCGGGGTCGAGCTGGAACGGCTCGTAGGCCTTCACGCGCGCGTTGTGCCAGCCGGCGTCGGGGGTCCACTCGGCCACCAGCATGTGGTCGGTGAAGTGCACCCCGAACCCTGGGTCGGCGAGAACCTCCTCGCGACGTTCGGCGGACGCGGGCCGCGAGGCGGGATGCACCTCGATCTGCAGAGGGGACGCGGTGGCTCGACTCATGTGCGCGAGGTTAGCCGACCCACCTGGCTCAGGTCAGGCGGCCCAAGCGGGCGGCGATAGCGTCGCCGATCTCCTGCGTACGCCGCGGCGCAGCCCCGCGCGAGCCGAGGTCGGCCGCCACCGCCTCCTCCACGGCGCCCGCCGCCTCGGGCAGCCCGAGATGGTCGAGCAGCAGCGCGGCGGAGAGGATCGCGGCGGTCGGGTCCGCCTTGCCCTGCCCGGCGATGTCGGGGGCGGAGCCGTGCACCGGCTCGAACATGCTCGGTGCGGTGCGGTCGGGGTTGACGTTCCCACTGGCCGCCAGGCCGATGCCTCCGGCCACGGCCGCCGCGAGGTCGGTGACGATGTCGCCGAACAGGTTGTCGGTGACGATGACGTCGAAGCGCTCGGGGTCGGTGGCGAGGAAGATCGTGGCCGCGTCGACGTGCAGGTAGTCGACACCGACGTCGGGGAACTCCGTCGCCACCTGCTCCACCACCCGGGACCACAGCCGGCCTGCGTGCACCAGCACGTTGTTCTTGTGCACGAGCGTGAGCTTGCGGCGCGGGCGGGACGCGGCCCGGGCGAACGCGTCCCGCACCACCCGCTCGACGCCGAAGGCAGTGTTGACGCTCACCTCGGTGGCGATCTCCTGCGGCGTACCCGCGCGCACCGCACCACCGTTGCCGACGTAGGGCCCCTCGGTGCCCTCGCGCACCACGACGAAGTCGATCTCCCCCGGCGCGGCGAGCGGAGACGAGACGCCGGGGTAGAGCCGCGCTGGGCGCAGGTTGACGTAGTGGTCGAGCTCGAAGCGCAGGCGCAGCAGCAGCCCGCGCTCGAGTACGCCGGAAGGCACCGACGGGTCGCCGACCGCGCCGAGCAGGATCGCGTCGTGCTCGCGGAGCTCGGCCAGCACGCTGTCCGGCAGCACCTCCGCCCCCGCGTGCCAGCGGCGGGCGCCGAGGTCGTACTCGGTCGCCTCGAACTTCACGCCGGCCGACGCGGACACGGCGTCGAGCACCTTGCGTGCCTCGTCGGTCACCTCCGGCCCGATCCCGTCGCCGGGGATGAGTGCAAGTCGGAACGTCTTGGCCATGCGGGTCAGCCTAGGCCGCCGTCTCGGATGCCGGTCCACTCGTCCCGGCATGCGAGTGGGCGGGGTGCCGGCGTCGCGCACAGCACCTCGCCCATCGCTCGTCCGTCAGGACGCCGTCGGCGCGGCGGCTCGGCACCGCTCAGTTGTCGTCGGGCCGCTCGCCGCCGTTGTCACGCAGGTCCATCGCGGCCTGGACGGCGTCGCGCGCGTCACCGTCATGGCCGCTGTACGCCTCGTGCCGGGCCGGACCCCACTCCGGATACATCTCGTACATGTCCTTCTCCTTCAACTCAGTGCGATCGGGTCTTGCTGGGTGGGAGCTCCGCCGGAGGCGATGACGCCGTCGACCGTGGATCGCACGGGAGATGAGGAGAATCGCGGGAAGAGATCTTCAGGTCAGATGCGGATCTGCTTGCCGGACTGCCAGCGGAATTGGCCAACGCCGAAACTCCGCGGCGAGGTGGTCGGCCTCTAGAAGGCCTCGCCGCGGCAGCTAAGGATTACGACGAAGCTCCGCATGATGAGTGAAGACTAAACGGCCTCGGCACGTCCGGCCACCGAATTCCCACAATCGTCTCGCGCACCGAGACAGGCGACCGTTCTCTGGACGTGTGCGAGACTCGACAGGTGAGTGCACCGCCCGACCTGCCCCCTACCGTCCGGCACGCTCTCGACCTCTCCCGGCGCAAGGGCTTCGTCAGCTCGACCCGCAACGAGACCGGCCGGCTGCTCGCCGCGCTGGCCGCCAGCCGCTCGGGCACATTGGCGGAGAGCGGCACCGGCTGCGGCGTCGGCTCGGCATGGCTGCGCAGCGGCATCCGGCCGGGCACCCGCATCGTCACCGCCGAGCTCGACCACCAGCTCGCGGAGGCGGTCAGCGAGATCTTCGCCGGCGACGACCAGGTCGAGGTGCTGCCGGCCGACTGGACCACGCTGGAGGAGCACGGGCCGTTCTCGCTGCTCTTCCTCGACGTGCGTGAGCTCAAGCAGGGCGGACCCGATGCGATCTACGAGCTGCTCGAGCCCGGCGGCGTCGTCGTGCTCGACGACTTCACGCCCTGCTCGACCTGGCCCCCGCTCTACGAAGGCCGGGTCGACACCGCCCGGCAGCAGTGGCTGACCGACCCGCGCTTCACCAGCGTTGAGGTGATGGTGGCCGATGACGCCTCGGTGGTCATCGCGACCCGTCGCTGACCGAGACTCGCCTCCGCGGGTCCGACGCTCGCTCGAGGGCGGCGGCGACGCTGCCGGCCGGAGGCGTCAGCCGCACGGTCATCCGCGGGAGGAAGACCTGCGTGATGGGGCCGATCAGCAGCGCGTAGAGGACGGTTCCGACGCCCACGACTCCCCCGAGCAGCCAGCCGACGGCGAGCACGGTCACCTCGAGCGAGGTGCGGACCAGGCGCACGCTGAGACCCGTGCGCCGCACCAGCCCCGTCATCAGGCCGTCACGTGGACCGGGGCCGAGCTGGCTGCCGATGTACATCGCACCCGCGACACCGTTGAGCGCGATGCCGCCCAGCATCAGCGCCGCACGCCCCCACAGCGCCTCCGGGGTCGTGAGCACGGCCAGCGCGAGGTCGGTGACGATCCCGATCACGACAGCATTTGCGACGGTGCCGAACCCCGGCCACTGCCGCAGCGGGATCCACAGCGCCAGCACGAGAAGGCCGACGACGATGACCACCAGGCCGAAGCTCAGCGGCAGCTGTTCGGTCACGCCGTAGTGGAAGACGTCCCAAGGGTCGAGGCCGAGCTGGCCGCGGATCATCATCGCCATCGAGACGCCGTACAGGCTCAGGCCGACGAACAGCTGGACCAGGCGGCGCGGCATCCGGCCGGCTCGCAGCTGTTCGCGCGGCGTGAGCGGAAGCAGTGGAGCGGACGAGGCGTTCATGGCCTCCATGGTGGCGATGATTGGCCTGTTCAGAAATAGCCAATTGTGGAAGAGTGGACTGCATGGTCGCCCGAAACGTGTCTGCTGCCCGGCTGGTGGCCCTGCTCGGCCCCGTCCGCCACTCCTCCCCCGCGTACCGTGGTCTGGCCGACGGCGTGCGGCTGCTCATCTCCGACGGCCGGGTGCCACACGGCACGCGGCTGCCCAGCGAGCGCGACCTGACCGCCGCGCTCGGGCTCAGCCGCACCACCGTGTCGCGCGCGTACGCCGAGCTGCGGGACCGCGGATTCCTGGTGTCCCGGCGCGGGTCCGGAAGCGTTGCCGCGCTGCCCAGCGGGGCCGCCACCGCGTCGGGCGGCCTGCTGACGTCCGGCGACCAGGGCGAGGACGTCCTCGACCTCACCTGCGCTTCCTCTCCCGCGCCGCCCGGCACGGCCGCCGCGTTCGAGGAGGCCATGGAGGAGCTGCCCACCTACCTGGCCGGCACCGGCTACGAGCCGCTCGGACTGCCGGCGCTGCGCGAGGCTCTCGCCCAGGACTACACCGAGCGCGGGCTCCCGACGTACCCGGAGCAGATCGTGGTGACCACGGGGGCGCTCGCGGCGATGGCCGTCGTCGCGCGGGCGCTGGTGGGCATCGGCGACCGGGTACTGATGGAGAGCCCGACCTACCCCAACGCGATCGCGACGTTCCGCCGCTCCGGGGCGCGCACGGTGGGCGTGAGCGTCGACCCGAGCGGATGGGACACCGACGCCGTCGACGCCGCCCTGCGCCAGACCTCGCCACGCGCGGCGCTGCTGATCCCCGACTTCCAGAACCCCACCGGTGCGTTGATGAGCAGCGCGCAGCGAGCCGCCGTCGGGCAGGCGCTGACCCGCAACCGCACCACCGCCGTCGTGGACGAGACGCTGGCGGCACTGGCCCTGGACGAGACCGACCTGCCGGAGCCGTTCGCGGTGCACGACGCGCGGGCCGTCACGATCGGCAGCGCCAGCAAGACGTTCTGGGGTGGCCTACGGAGCGGTTGGCTGCGCGCACCACTGGACCTGGTGGGTGCGCTGACGGAGTCCCGGCTGAGCCTCGACATGGGCGCCCCCGTGTTGGAGCAGCTGGTGCTCGCCCGCTTGCTGCCGCGACGCGACACCGTGCTCGCACATCGCCGGCAGCAGGCCCGTGAGGCGCGAGCGGCCCTGGCAGCGGCGCTGCGAAGCGAGCTGCCCGACTGGCGGTTCACCCTGCCCCCGGGTGGACTCGCGCTGTGGTGCGAGCTGCCGGAGCCGCTGTCGTCCGCCGTGGTCGCGGCCGCCGAGCGGCAGCAGGTGCTGCTCGCGCCCGGACCCCGGTTCGCCGTCGAGGGCGGGCTCGAGCGCTACATCCGGCTGCCGTACACACTGCCTCCCGACACCCTGCGGGATGCGGTCGGCCGCATCGCCCGGGCGTGGGGGCAGGCGCAGCGGCAGCGCCCGACGAGCGCTCGCCGGGCACCGCTCGTGGCCTGAGGGGCGCTCTCAGTCCGTGAGGTCGACCGTGCGCACGGACTCCGCATCGATCGCGCTGGTGATCTCGTCGAGCACCGATGCCGGGATCGCGGTGTCGACCGTCATCGCCACCAGGGCGTGCCCGCCCTTGCGATCGCGGCTCACCTGCATGCCGGCGATGTTGACTCCCGCGTCGCCGAGGATGCCGCCCACGATGCCCACCATCCCGGGACGGTCGGCGTACCGGAAGAACGCGACGTGGTCGGTCGGCTCGATCTCGATGTCGAAGTCGTCGACCTCGACCAGGCGCTCCTTCTGCGCGATGCCGATCAGCGTGCCCGCCACCGACACCTGGGTGCCGTCGGCCAGCGTGCCGCGCAACGTCACCAGGTTGCGGTGATCAGGGCTCTCCGGCTCGGTCACCAGCCGCACCTCGAGCCCGCGCTCGGCCGCGAGCAGGGGCGCGTTGACGTAGGACACCTGCTCCTCGACCACGTCGGAGAACACGCCCTTGAGCGCCGCCAGCTCCAGCACCTTGACGTCGTACTGGGTGATCTCGCCGCGTACCTCGACGTCGAGCTGTTGCGCGACTCCACCCGCCAGCGCGGTGAAGATACGTCCGAGCTTCTCGGTGAGCGGGATGCCGGGCCGCACGTCCTCGGCGATGACGCCGCCCTGGACGTTGACCGCGTCGGGCACCAGCTCGCCGGCGAGGGCCAGCCGCACCGACTTCGCGACCGCGATACCGGCCTTCTCCTGGGCCTCGTCGGTGGAGGCGCCCAGGTGCGGTGTGGCGACGACGCTCTCGAACTCGAAGAGCGGGGAGTCGGTGCAGGGCTCGGAGGCGAAGACGTCGATGCCGGCCCCCGCCACCCGGCCTTCCTTCATCGTCGACGAGGGCGCCCTGCACGCGGCGTTGACGACGATGACGTCGGGCTTGACCTTGTGCAGCTGCTCGTCACCGATGAGCCCGAGCGTCTCCGGCGTCTTCGGCAGGTGCACCGAGATGAAGTCGGACTGCTCGAGCAGCTCGTCGAGGGTCACCAGCCGCACGCCCATCTGGGCAGCACGGCCGGGCTGCACGTAGGGGTCGTAGGCGATGACGTTCATGCCGAAGGCCGACAGCCGCTGCGCGACCAGCACCCCGATCCTGCCGAGCCCCACGATGCCGACCGTCTTCTCGTACAGCTCGACACCGGAGTACTTGCTCCGCTTCCACTCGCCGCGCTTGAGCGCGTCGTTGGCCGGGACGATGTTGCGGGCGGCGGCCAGCAGCAGACCGACGGCGAGCTCGGCCGCGCTGATGATGTTCGAGGTGGGCGCGTTGACGACCATGACGCCGTTCTGGGTCGCGGTCTTGACGTCGACGTTGTCCAGGCCGACGCCGGCTCGGGCGACGACCTTCAACTTGTCGGCGGCGGCGAGCGCTTCGGCGTCGACCTTGGTCGCGCTGCGCACCAGGATCGCGTCGACCTCGGCGATGGCCGGCAGCAGCTCGGAGCGGTCGGCACCGTTGCAGGTGCGGATCTCGAAGTCGGGACCGAGGGCCTCGACGGTAGCCGGGCTGAGCTCTTCGGCGATGAGTACGACGGGCTTGCTCACAAGAGGGTCCTTCAGCGGTCGTAGGTTTCGGTTGTGCGCACGACGCTGTGCCCGTGAGTCGAGCATAACCGACCTGCCCCGGTTGCCGTGGCGGCACCCGCCGGTCGGACCCGCACACGCACCTCGCCCAGCGGACCGACCACGAGCGGCGGTGCTGTTCGTGGTCTTCGGGCCGGTGGGCGAGGCAGGACGAGGCTCAGCGGGCCGACGAGCCCTCGGTGTAGTCGGAGTCGTGCGACTTCACCCAGCTCATCAGCTTGCGCAGGTCGCGGCCGGTCGCCTCGATGGGGTGCTTCTCCGCGGCCTGGCGGAACGCCTTGAACTCGGGCGCACCGGCGTCCTGGTCCTTGATGAAGCGGTCGGCGAATGCGCCGGACTTGATGTCGGCCAGGACCTCGCCCATGCGCTGCTTCACCGACGCGTCGATGATCCGCGGACCGGACACGTAGTCGCCGTACTCGGCGGTGTCGGAGACCGACCACCGCTGCTTGGCGATGCCGCCCTCGTACATCAGGTCGACGATGAGCTTCAGCTCGTGCAAGCACTCGAAGTAGGCGACCTCGGGCTGGTAGCCGTTCTCCACCAGCGTCTCGAACCCGGTCTGCACGAGTGCGGAGACGCCGCCGCAGAGCACGGCCTGCTCGCCGAAGAGGTCGGTCTCGGTCTCCTCGGTGAAGGTCGTCTTGATGCCGCCCGCACGCAGGCCGCCGATCGCCTTGGCGTAGGACAGCGCGAGCTCCCACGCCTTGCCCGAGGCATCCTGCTCGACCGCGACGAGCACGGGCACGCCGCGACCCTCCGAGAACTCCCGGCGCACGAGGTGGCCGGGACCCTTCGGCGCGACCATGCACACGTCGACGCCCTCCGGCGGCTGGATGTAGCCGAACCGGATGTTGAAGCCGTGCCCGAAGAAGAGCGCGTCACCTTCGACCAGGTTGGGCTCCACCGCCTCCTTGTAGAGGCCGCGCTGCACATGGTCGGGCGCGAGGATCACGATGAGGTCGGCCTCCTCGCACGCCTCGTACGGCGTGACGACCCGCAGGCCCTCGGCCTCGGCCTTCGGCCGGCTCCTGGATCCTTCGAGCAGGCCGACCCGGACGTCGACCCCGGAGTCGCGGAGCGAGAGCGCGTGCGCGTGCCCCTGACTGCCGTACCCGAGGACGGCGACGTTGCGCCCCTGGATCAGGCTGAGGTCGGCGTTGTCGTCGTAGAACATCTCTGCCACTTCGATGTGCTCCTTCTTCTGTTGCCGGGTACGGCGATCTGGTCTCTCGTTCTGGTCTCAGGCCGACTGGTGGGTAGGTGCGACCGGCCGCAGCGTGCGGTCCGTGATCGAGCGACCGCCCCGCCCGATGGCGACCATGCCTGACTGGGCGAGCTCGCGGATGCCGAACGGCTCGACGACCCGCATGAACGCGTCGAGCTTCTCGGCGTTGCCGGTGATCTCCACGGTGACGGCGTCGGGCGCGACGTCGACCACCTTCGCGCGGAACAGCTGGACGGTCTCGAGCACCTGGCCCCGGGTGGCGGCGTCCGCGCGCACCTTGAGCAGCAGCAGCTCGCGCTGGACCGCAGCGGACGGCTCGAGCTCGACGATCTTGATCACGTTCACCAGCTTGTTCAGCTGCTTGGTGACCTGCTCGAGCGGGAGGCTCTCGACGTTGACCACGATGGTCATCCGGGAGATCTCGTCGTGCTCGGTCGGACCGACCGCGAGCGAGTCGATGTTGAAGCCTCGCCGCGAGAACAGGCTCGACACCCGGGCGAGGACGCCCGGCTTGTTCTCGACCAGGACCGAAAGGGTGTGCTTGCTCACAGCTCGTCCGCCTCGAACTCAGGCGCCATGTCGCGCGCGATCTGGATGTCGTCGTTGCTGGTGCCTGCCGCCACCATCGGCCACACCATGGCGTCACGGTGCACCAGGAAGTCGACCACGACGGGCCGGTCGTTGACCGACATCGCCTTCTCGATGGTCGCGTCGACCTCGTCGGTCTTGTCGCAGGTCAGACCGACGCATCCCATCGCCTCGGCCAGCTTGGCGAAGTTCGGGATGCGCTCCTGCGTCTTCGGGACCTGCAGGTCGGTGTGGGAGTAGCGGCCGTCGTAGAACAGCGTCTGCCACTGCCGGACCATGCCGAGCGAGAAGTTGTTGATGACCGCGACCTTGATGGGGATGCCCTCGATCGCGCACGTCGCGAGCTCCTGGTTGGTCATCTGGAAGCAGCCGTCGCCGTCGATCGCCCACACCGTGCGCTCCGGGCAGCCGGTCTTGGCGCCCATCGCGGCGGGCACGGCGAAGCCCATGGTGCCGAGACCACCGGAGTTGAGCCAGCTGCCGGGCCGCTCGTACCTCACGAAGTGCGAGGCCCACATCTGGTGCTGCCCGACGCCTGCGGTGTAGATCGCCTCGGTGCCGGCGATGGCGCCGAGCCGCTCGATGACGTGCTGCGGCGCCAGCGAGCCGTCCTCGGGCGCGTCGTAACCCACCGGGTAGCGCTCGCACCAGCTGTGGGTCTGCGACTGCCAGCTGGTGTAGTCGCCGCGTCGTCCCGCCTCACGCTCGGCCTGCAGGGCGACGATGAGGTCGGCGATGGTCTCACGGGCGTCACCGACGATCGGCACGTCGGCGACCCGGTTCTTGGAGATCTCGGCGGGGTCGATGTCGGCGTGGATGACCTTGGCGTAGGGCGCGAAGGAATCCAGCTTGCCGGTGACCCGGTCGTCGAAGCGGGCGCCCAGGGAGATGATCAGGTCACTGCGCTGCAGCGCCGACACGGCCGCCACCGTGCCGTGCATCCCGGGCATGCCGAGGTGCTGAGGGTGGCTGTCGGGCAGCGCTCCGCGCGCCATCAGCGTCGTGACCACCGGGATGCCGGTCATGTCGGCCAGCACCCGCAGCTCCTTGGTCGCGCGTGCACGCAGCACGCCCCCGCCGACGTACAGCACCGGCCGCTGCGCCTCGGTGATCAGGCGAGCTGCCTCGCGCACCTGCTTGCCGTGCGGCTTGGTCACCGGGCGGTAGCCGGGCAGGTGCAGCTCCGGTGGCCAGTCGAAGGTCGTCAGCGCCTGCAGGGCGTCCTTCGTGACGTCGACCAGGACCGGGCCGGGCCGGCCGGTCGAGGCGATGTGGAAGGCCTCGGCGATGGTCTGCGGGATCTCCGCGGGGTTGGTCACCAGGTAGCTGTGCTTGGTGATCGGCATCGTGATGCCGCGGATGTCAGCCTCCTGGAAGGCGTCCGAGCCGATGGCGGGAGCGGCGACCTGCCCGGTGATCGCGACGAGCGGCACCGAGTCCATGTGGGCGTCCGCGAGCGGCGTCACCAGGTTGGTCGCGCCCGGCCCCGAGGTCGCCATGCAGACCCCGACCTTGCCGGTCGCCCCCGCGTAGCCCTGCGCGGCATGGCCGGCGCCCTGCTCGTGACGCACGAGGACGTGGCGGATCTGCTTGGAGTCGAAGAGCGGGTCGTACGCCGGGAGGATGGCGCCGCCGGGGATGCCGAATACGGTGTCCACCCCGACGTGCTCCAGCGATCGGATCAGGCTCTGCGCCCCGGTCACCTGCTCACTCATCTGCGCCTTCCTCGTCCTGCTGCGGTCTGCCACAAAAAAACCCCTCGACCCGTGGTGGGTTGACGAGGGGGGACGCGCTGCCTGGGGTCTGCGATGGGACCTCAGCCTGCGCGCCAGCGGATTACGACAAGAAGCGTCTGCACGGGACAAGCGTCGCCCCGGCCCGTCGGGACCGTCAAGCAACCCCTCCCCGTGTCTCACCATTCGGTCCCCCCGTCCAGATGACGAGCCCCCTCCCCCGCGAGAGGACAAACTTGCGCACGGTCTCAGATGCCGGGAAGGGGTGACCTGCTCTGGGTCTCCCATCCCGGACCCGGTGCCAAGTTTGTCCGCTCGACGGGGGCCTGCAGTCACTCGCAGACGGCGCCGAGCGCTGCCGACTGCACCAGCTTGCGGTACTTCGCCAGCACCCCGGTGGTGTAGCGCGACTCGCGGGGGGCCCAGCCCTCTCGGCGTGCGACCAGCTCGGCCTCGTCCAGGCGTACGTCGAGCGTGCGGTTGTCCATGTCGAGCCGGATCGGGTCGCCGTCGCGGACGAAGGCGATCGGACCACCGTCCACGGCCTCCGGCGCCACGTGTCCCACGCACAGCCCGGTCGTGCCGCCCGAGAACCGCCCGTCGGTCAGCAGCAGCACGTCCTTGCCGAGCCCCGCGCCCTTGATCGCCCCGGTGATCGCGAGCATCTCGCGCATGCCGGGGCCGCCCTTCGGACCCTCGTACCGGATCACGACCACGTCACCCGCGCCGATGGTGCCGTCCGAGAGCGCCTCCATCGCGGCCTGCTCGCCGTCGAACACCCGCGCGGTGCCCTCGAACACGGCGTCGTCGAAGCCCGCGCTCTTGACCACGGCGCCCTCCGGCGCGAGCGACCCGCGCAGGATGGTCAGCCCCCCGGTCTTGTGGATGGGGTTGCCCAGCTGTCGCACGATCGTGCCGTCGACGTCCGGTGGTGCGATGTCCGCCAGGTTCTCCGCCATCGTCCGGCCGGTGACGGTCATGCAGTCACCGTTCAGCAGCCCGGCGTCGAGCAGCGCCCGCATCACCACCGGGATGCCACCGACCCGGTCGACGTCGTTCATGACGTACCTGCCGAAGGGCTTCAGGTCACCGAGGTGCGGCACCGTGTCGCCGATGCGGTTGAAGTCGTCGAGCCGCAGGTCGACCTCGGCCTCCCGGGCGATCGCCAGCAGGTGCAGCACGGCGTTGGTGGAGCCGCCCAGCGCCATCACGACCGCGATGGCGTTCTCGAAGGCGGGTTTGGTCATCACCTGCCGGGCGGTGATCCCCTTGCGCAGCATCTCCACGACCGCGGCACCGGCCCTGTGCGCATACCCGTCCCGCCTGCGGTCGACCGCCGGCGGCGCGGCCGATCCCGGCAGCGACATGCCGATCGCCTCGGCGACCGATGCCATCGTGTTGGCGGTGTACATGCCGCCGCAAGCGCCCTCGCCCGGGCAGATCGCGCGCTCGATCTGGTCCACCTCGTCGCGCGTGATCAGACCACGCAGGCAGGCACCGACCGCCTCGAAGGCGTCGATGATCGTCACGTCCTTGTCCCCCACCCGCCCGGGCATGATCGAGCCGGCGTAGAGGAACACGCTCGCGAGGTCGAGCCGAGCCGCTGCCATCAACATTCCGGGGAGGCTCTTGTCGCAGCCCGCGAGCAGCACCGAGCCGTCCAGCCGCTCGGCCATCATGACGGTCTCGACCGAGTCGGCGATGACCTCCCGGGAGACCAGCGAGAAGTGCATGCCCTCGTGGCCCATCGAGATGCCGTCGGAGACCGAGATCGTGCCGAACTCCAGCGGGTAGCCGCCGGCCGCGTGCACACCGTTCTTGACCGCGCCCGCGAGCCGTTCCAGCGAGAGGTTGCACGGGGTGATCTCGTTCCAGCTCGAGGCGACGCCGATCTGCGGCTTGGCGAAGTCCTCGTCGCCCATGCCGACAGCACGCAGCATCCCCCGAGCGGCCGCCCGCTCGAGACCGTCGGTGACGTCGCGGGATCGTGGCTTGATGTCCGGTGTCGACTCGACCATGCCCGGAGCCTACGACCCGTGTCCGCTCCGCGGGACCCGCGGTTCAGATGCTGGCGCGCACCCGCGGCACCGGCTCAGACCACCGCGGCGCGCACGCTGAGTACGTCGGGCAGGTGCTCGGCCGCCGACGTCCACGACTCGCCCTCGTCGTTGCTGGCGAAGACCGTCCCGTCCCGGCTCCCGGCGTACACGCCTGCGGGCGAACCGTTGTCGACACACATGGCGTCGCGCATCACCGCGGAGAAGAAGCGGTCCGGCAGTCCCTTGCCGAGCTCCTCCCAGCTCTCACCTGCGTCCCGTGATCGCCACACCCGCGCCTTGCCCTCGGGTGGGAACCGGTTCTCGGGGCTGACGACCGGGAAGACGTAGATCGTGTCCGGCTGCCTGGGGTGTACGACGATCGGGAAACCGAAGTCGGTCGGGAGGCCGTCGGCGATCGAGGTCCACACGTCACCGCCGTCGTCGGACCGGTAGACCCCTCCGTGGTTCTGCGCGAACAACCGGTCCGGCGCGTCGGCGTGACGCGCGACCTTGTGCACGCACTGCCCGTACTCCGGGAAGCGCTCCTCGGGCATGAAGTCCACCTCGATGCCCTTGTTCGCCGGCGCCCACGACTGGCCGCGGTCGAAGGTCCGGTAGACGCCCCCGGTCGACATCGCCACGGTGACCTGGCTCGGGTCCGTCGGGTGCGGCAGCACCGTGTGGATGGCCTGCCCCCCACCCCCGGGGTGCCAGTTCTCGCGGTGCGGGTGGTCCCACAACCCGCGCACGAGCTCGAAGCTGGCTCCGCCGTCCTCCGAACGGAAGAGGGCGGAGGGCTCGGTCCCGGCGTAGACGACGCCGGGCTGGTCCGCCGGTCCCGGCGCGAGCTGCCACACCCGCGCGAGCGCGGCGCCGGTGTCCTTGGGGAACGCGACCGCGCTGTCGGACTCGCCCTGCCACGTGCGACCGAGATCGTCGGAGCGGAGCACCTGCGGCCCCCAGTGCCAGCTCATCACCCCGACCAGGAGCCGAGGCGTCTCACCGCGTACGTCGATCCCGCAGGATGCGACCTCACTCATCGGGAAGTGGGGCTCGTCCCACCGCCACTGCGACCTCGTCTCGTCCGAGCGCCCCACCCACAGGCCCTTGCGCGTCCCCACCAGCAGGATCGTCTCTGCCATCGTTCATGTCCCCTCATGGCCCAATTATTCCTAATAGGAATAGTACGCTGGCAGTGATGAGTCAAGAGCGGCCGCTTCCGACGACGTCCTACGCCCTCCTCGGCCTGCTCTCCTTCGGCCAGGAGCTGACGGGCTACGAGCTCAAGCAGTGGGCGGACTCGACCCTGCGCTTCTACTGGGTCGCGCCGGCGATGAGCCAGATCTACTCCGAGCTGACCCGGCTGTCCCGGCGTGGCCTGATCGAGGCACGGGTGGACGCCGACGCGGGCGAGCGCGTGGTGCGGCGCTACCGGATCAACGAGGCCGGACTCGCCGAGCTGCGGGAGTGGCTGGCGACGAGCGAGCCGGAGTTTCCCATCCTCAAGCACCCGGTCGCCCTGCGACTGCTGCTCGGCCACCTGGTCGGGCCGGAGTCCGTGCGCGCCATGCTGAAGGGCTACGTCGACAGCCTCGAGCGGCAGCGGGCCGACCTGCAGGCGGTCCTCGACGGTATCGACGGCGACCCGGCCTTCCGGTACCCGGCGTTCGTGGCTCGCTGGGGCCTGGACTACTACGACAGCGAGCGCGCGGTCGTCACCGGGATCGCGGACCAGCTCGAGGACGAGGATCCAGCCGAGCGGTGAGTCGACACCGGTCACGTGACCTGGGCAGCCGCCACACCGGCACAGGCGACGGCCCAGAGCACACTCACGAAGGTGCCGATGATGAAGCGCTCGGCCACCCCGTGCGAGACGACCTCCACCGCGCCGGACGCGGGTGGCGAGGAGGTCGGCCCGCGCAGCTCCGGGTAGCGCGCGAGCCCCTTGAGCGCGAGTACGACGGCCAACCCCTCGGGCCATCCGGTGACCAGTGTCGCGAACACCGCCGCGCGCTCCAGGCCGCCGATCCAGGCTCCTCCGCGCAACACCTGTCCGGCCTGCTCGACGGAGTCGCGGTCACCACGCGGGCGCCCTCCGTCGACGAGGTGGAACACGGCGAGCGTCG
>Ga0075331_1000119_pt1 | contig 15807 bp, 9 predicted proteins | sample MayberrySE_TuleA_FD_120090 | JGI IMG/M metagenome (GOLD analysis project Ga0075331, IMG submission 120090) | Natural and restored wetland microbial communities from the San Francisco Bay, California, USA, that impact long-term carbon... | ecosystem: Environmental > Terrestrial > Soil > Wetlands ... | reverse complement strand
CGATCGCCTCCGCGTTGCTGCCCTCGTCGAGCTCGGCGTCACCGACGAGTACGACGACGCGGGAGCCGATCCCCTGGGCGCGCAGCCCGAGCGCCGTACCGACACCGAGCGGCAGGCCGTGACCGAGCGACCCGCTGGAGATCTCCGCGCCGGGCACCAGCAGCCGGTCCGGGTGGTGGCCGAGGGCGGAGCGGAACCCGCCGAACGTCGGTAGCCACTCGACCGGGATGAACCCCGTGGCGGCGAGCACCGCGTAGTAGGCCATCGGCCCGTGCCCCTTCGACAACAGGAACCGGTCCCGCGCGGGGTCGTCCATGCGGTCCGGTGCGACGTCGAGGACCCGGTCGTAGAGCACCCACAGCACGTCGAGGGTCGACGTGGCGCTGGCGCTGTGCTTCTCGTCCCCCGTCATCAGCGACATCAGGTGGCGGAGGTCGTCGTACCCGTGTGCGGCCTGCGTGCTGTCCGCGAGCGTGTGCATCGTCATGTGGGACAGCCTGCAACCTGAAGTAAAGTTGAAGTCAATGTCGCTCGAAGGGAGACCTGTGTCACGCCTGGCCGACCACATCAGCATCGGCGACCTGGCCGCCCGCTCCGGCGTCGCCACCTCGGCCCTTCGCTTCTACGAGGCGCAGGGCCTGATCTTCTCCGACCGCACGGCCGGCAACCAGCGGCGCTTCACGCGCAGCCAGCTGCGTCGAGTGGCCTTCATCCGTTCAGCACAGCGGGTGGGCCTCTCGATCGAGGAGATCCGCGACGCGCTCGCCACGCTGCCCGACAACCGCACCCCCAACAAGGCGGACTGGGCCCGACTGTCCCGCGCCTGGCAGGCGCGCCTCGACGAACGCATCGCCGAGCTCGAGCGGCTGAAGACCAAGCTCACCGGCTGCATCGGCTGCGGCTGCCTCTCGCTGCGCACCTGCGCCCTCTCCAACCCCGACGACGTCGTCGCCGAGCGCGGGCCGGGCGCGGTCTACCTGCAGGGACGCTGACGGCCGACTACCGGCCGGGCACACCGGAGGAGTCCCGCACCACCAGCTCCGCACTGAAGAGGTACTCCGACGGTGGCATCGGGTGTCCGGCGATCTCGTCGACCAGCGCCTGCACGGCGGCGTGCCCCATCGCTGCCGTCGGCTGGCGCACTGTCGTCAACGGCGGGTCGGTGTAAGCGATCAGCGGTGAGTCGTCGTAGCCGACGACGGAGACGTCGTCGGGGACCGAGAGGCCACGTGCACGTACCGCCCTGATGACCCCGAGCGCCATCAGGTCCGACCCACAGACGATGCCGGTCACCTCATCGTCGAGCAGCCGCGACCCGGCCGCGTGTCCGCCCTCGACGCTGAACAGCGTCCGCTGGATCAGGCTCTCGATCCCTGCTTTGGACAGTTCACTGCCCTCTCCCATCGCCTCCCGGAACCCGGCGATCTTGCGCTGCACCGGCACGAAGCGGTCCGGCCCCACCGCGAGCCCGATCTGCTCGTGACCGAGCTTGAGCAGGTGGCTGACCGCGGTCTTGGTGGCCTGGCGGTCGTCGGCAGAGATGAACGGAGCGGCGAGTCCCTCGGCGTACCCGTTGACCATCACGATCGGCAGCCGCCGGTCGATCAACTTCTGGTAGCGAGCACGGTCCGACGTCGTGTCGGCATGCAGGCCGGAGACGAAGATGATGCCCGAGACTCCGCGCTCGAGAAGCATCTCGACGTACTCGTCCTCGGTCACTCCACCGGGGGTCTGGGTGCACAGCACCGGCGTGTAGCCGTGCTGGGCGAGTACGGGCTCGATCACCTGCGCGAAGGCGGGGAAGATCGGGTTGTCCAGCTCCGGAACTACCAGACCCACCAGGCCGGCACTGCGCTGCCGCAGGTGGCTCGGCCGTTCGTACCCGAGCACGTCCAGGGCGGTCAACACCGCCTGCTGGGTGGCCGCGCTGGCGCCGGGCTTGCCGTTGAGCACCCGGGACACCGTCGCCTCGCTGACCCCCGCCTGCGCGGCGACATCAGCCAGCTTTGCCTTCGCCATGCCAGCACCCTAGCAACAACTCTGCAACAATCCGTCATCGATCCGCAAGGATCTTCAATCTGCTGCAAGTTATTGCTAGATTTCCTGCCCGGCGCGCCCCCGCGCCGCCTCTTCATCCGACTCTCGAGGAGCGACCATGCGCCGCGCTCTTACCGCGCTCGCCGCAACCACCTCGCTGGCCGTCGCCCTGTCCGCCTGCGGCGGGGACGACACCAGCGGCAGCAACGACCAGGCCAGCAACCCCGAGGACGTCTCGGGCGAGCTGACGTTCTGGGACACCTCCGACGCCACCAACGAGGCACCGGCCTTCAAGGAGCTGATCAAACGCTTCGAGGGGGAGTATCCCGACGTGGACGTGACCCTGCAGTCGGTCCCCTTCGCCGAGGCGCAGAACAAGTTCAAGACCGCCGCCGAGGCCGACGAGGGCGCCCCGGACATCCTTCGCGCCGAGGTTGCCTGGGTCCCTGAGTTCGCGTCCCTGGGGTACCTCTACGCGCTCGACGGCACCGCTGCCCTCGAGGACGCAGACGACTTCTTCGAGACGCCGATGTCGTCGAACGAGTTCGACGGGAAGACCTACGGCGTCCCCCAGGTCACGGACTCGCTCGCGCTGCTCTACAACAAGCAGCTGTTCGAGAAGGCCGGCATCAACGAGCCGCCGACCACCTGGGACGAGGTCGCCTCCGCCGCCGATCAGCTGGAGAAGGTCGGCGCCGACGGCATCTACCTCAACCCCGCGGGCTACTTCCTCCTTCCGTTCATGTACGGCGAGGGCGGCGACCTGGTCGACACCGACGCGCAGGAGATCGTCGTCAACTCCGACGCCAACGTCGCCGGTGTCTCCACAGCGGTGGAGCTGATCGAGAACGGGGCAGCTCCCAAGCCTCCGGCCAACGACGCCTACGCGTCGATGATGACGTCCTTCACCGAGGGCAAGGTCGGCATGATCATCAACGGCCCGTGGGAGGTGGCGAACATCGGGAACGCAGCCGACTTCGGCGGCCTGGACAACCTCGGGATCGCGCCCGTCCCCGGTGGCTCCGAGGCGGCTGGTGCGCCTGTCGGCGGTCACAACTACGTGGTCTACTCCGGCATGGACGAGTCCAAGGCCGACGCCGCGCTCGCCTTCGTGCAGTTCATGAGCTCGGCGGAGTCGCAGGCGTTCCTCGCCGAGGAGCTGGGGCTGCTTCCGACCCGCACGTCGGCGTACGAGATCGACAGCGTGGCGAGCAACCCCGTCGTCTCCGCGTTCAAGCCAGTCGTCGACGCCGCGGTTGCCCGTCCGTGGATCCCCGAGGGTGGCCAGTTCTTCGCACCGCTGGACCAGATGGCGGTCGAGACCATGGTCCAGGGCGCCGCTCCCAAGGCCGCGCTGGACAAGGTCGCCACGACCTACAAGTCCGACGTCGTCCCCGACTACTCCACCAACTGAACGCAAGGGCTGGGGGCGGTTCCGACGTGGGAGCCGCCCCCGCTCTGTGCCCGGAGGGGAACTGTCGATGTCTGCACTGCGCACGTCCCTGTCGCGCCACTGGTACGCGTGGGCGATGGTCGTCCCGGTCACGCTCGTGCTCGGCGTACTCGTGCTCTACCCGCTCGTCCGCGGCGTCTACATCAGCTTCACCGACCTCGACGAGTCCAACCAGCGCACCGAGATCTGCACCAAGACGCTCGGCGGCGACGAGACCTGCGAGCCTAACCCCGACCGCTACACGTTCATCGGGCTCGACAACTACGTCAACATCGTCACCGGTGACGAGTTCTGGCTGCTCTTCACCAACACCCTCGTCTGGACGGTCAGCTGTGTCACGTTCCACTTCGTGATCGGCATGGGGCTCGCGGTGCTGCTCAATCGTGAGATCCGCGGCCGGAGCATCTACCGGATGCTGCTGATCGTGCCCTGGGCCGTTCCAGCGTTCGTCAGCGCGTTCGCGTGGAAGTTCATGTTCAATGAGCAGAACGGCCTGTTCAACGCCGCACTGACGGCCATCGGCCTCGAGCCGGTCTCGTGGTTCGCCGATCGGTGGACCTCGATGCTCACGGCGATTCTCACCAACGTCTGGCTGGGAGTGCCGTTCATGATGATCGCCCTGCTCGGTGGCCTGCAGTCGATCTCCAACGACCTCTACGAGGCCGCCGAGCTCGACGGTGCGGGGGCGTGGCAGCGCTTCCGCAACGTCACGCTGCCCGGCCTGCAGCCGGTCAGCATGACCGTGGTCCTGCTGGGCACGATCTGGACCTTCAACATGTTCCCGATCATCTACCTGGTCACGGACGGCCAGCCGGCCGGGCAGACCGAGATCCTCGTGACGGGCGCCTTCAAGGCCGCGTTCGAGGGCATCCGGGACTACTCGGAGGCCGCCGCGTACGGCGTCCTCATCCTGTCGATGCTGGTGGTGTTCGCCTCGATCTACCGTCGGGTGCTGCGCCGCCAGGGAGAGGTGTGGTGACGATGGCTGCTCGACGCAGACCCGCTCAGTCCCTCCTGCTGCACGCAACCCTGCTGGGCGCGACGCTGATTGCGCTGTTTCCGGTTCTCTGGGTGCTGGCGTCGTCGTTCAAGCCGGCCAACCGGATCCTTTCCAGCGAGATCCGGCTCGTCGACCAGCCCACGATCCAGAACTACACGCGGGTGCTCACCGAGACGGCGCTGCCCACGTGGATGCTGAACTCGGTGATCGTCGCGAGCATGACGATGCTGTTCGGCGTCTTCATGTCCGCCACCGCGGGTTACGCGATGAGCCGTTTCAACTTCCCCGGCCGGCGCAGCCTGATGTGGACCTTCCTCATCACCCAGATGTTCCCGGTCGCCGTCCTCATCGTGCCGATCTACACGATCATGTCGAACCTCGGGCTGATCAACACCCTGACGTCACTGGTGTTCGCGTACTGCACGGTCGCCGTGCCGTTCTGTGCGTGGATGCTCAAGGGGTACTTCGACACCCTCCCTCGCGAGCTCGACGAAGCGGCCGCGCTGGACGGGCTCGGACCGTTCGCGACCTTCTGGCGGGTGATCCTGCCGCTGGCCCGCCCGGGGCTGGCGGTCACTGCGTTCTACACCTTCATCACGGCCTGGGGCGAGATCGCGTATGCCACCGCGTTCCTGCAGACCGACGACAAGTTCACGCTCGGCTACGGCCTGCAGACCTTCGTGCCGCAGTTCAACAAGCAGTGGGAGTACCTCACACCGGCCGCCATCTTGATCTCCGTACCGGCCGCGATCGTGTTCCTCTACGCACAGCGCCACCTCGAGAGCGGTCTGACCGCCGGAGCCACCAAGGGCTGACCCCTGTCGCGGCGTCCTGCGACGGATGCCGGCCTACTCCACGAGTACGGCGACGGTGCGGGGCGGCACCTCGATCGCGTCGTCGGACACCGCAGTCCGCCGGACCACGTCGTCGGCGCCGTCGCCCTGCACCGGGTGCAGCCGCAGCCCGGCCGCGGCTCCGACCGGCACCTGCTGACGCTCAGGCGTGGCGTTGTAGACCACGACGACGCGCTCCCACCGCGGGTCGAGGTCGGACCCGGCGCGGTCGTCCAGGGTCATCGCGATCACGCCGGGAGTCTGCGACGGGCCGCCGTTCGGGAAGCCCACCCGGTCCTGGACCAGTGCCGCCGACCCGAGCCGGAACAGCGGCGACGAGAACCGGATCTCCAACAGGTCCAACGCCGCGTCGTGCGCGGCCGAGATGGCGTCACCACTCGGTTTCAGCGCGGGGTCGGACAGCAGCGGGCGCATGAACCCCCACTTCGCCTCGTTGTCCTCCCGCGGCGGAAGGCCGGAGCCGAACGTGCTCGACTCGTAGGACCAGTCGATGCGGTTGAACCAGTCGCCGGAGTTGTAGGAGTTGCGGTCCAGCGACTTCGACCGCAGCAGGTCCGCGCCTGCGTGCCAGAACGACGGCCCCTGCGCGAACGCGGTCGTGGCCAGCGAGAGGGTGTTCATCCGCACCCGCTCGGCCATGCTGGTCGCCTGCGGCAGCTTGTAGGTCAGCGCGTCGAACAGGGTCTCGTTGTCGTGCGCGTCGACGTAGGTGACGGTCTCGCTCGGGTCCTCGGCGTACCCGGCCGGCGCTCCGTTGTAGTCCACGTCCGAGCCGGTGGCCCGGTCGCCGTCGCGGTCGACGAAGGAGTAGTCGGCGAGGTTGCCGGCCAGCCCGACCTTGATCTGGTCGTGCGCGAGCAGCAGCCGCTCGCGCTGCTCGGCGGCCGAGCCGTTGGCCGGCGAGTCGTTCGGGTCGGTGAACAGCCCGGAGCCGAAGCCTTGGACCCGCGGGTCCTCATCGAACGGACCGCCCCCGCGTACGGCGTCGCGCAGCCGGTCGCTGAAGGTGCCGATGCCGGCTCCACCCATCTCGAGCTGGCTCGCCTGCCGGAACCGGGCGTTCCCGGCGACCTCGCCGAAGTCCCAGCCCTCGCCGTAGACGTAGACCTTCGAGCCGTCCACGCCGTCGGACTCGATGGTGAGGCCGTCGAGCGCAGCCCGCACCGCCTCCATGTTCGCCCGGCTGTGGTGGCCCATCAGGTCGAAGCGGAACCCGTCGACCTTGTAGTCGCGCGCCCAGGTGACCACCGAGTCGACCATCAGCTTCTGCATCATCGCGTGCTCGGTGGCGGTGTTGGCGCAGCAGGTCGAGGTCTCGAGCTCTCCGGACGCCGACAGCCGATGGTAGTAACCGGGCACGATCCGGTCCAGCACCGACTTCTCGCTCTGGCCCGCAGCCGCGGTGTGGTTGTAGACCACGTCCATCACGACCCGCAGCCCCGCACCGTTGACCGCGGACACCATCTCGCGGAACTCCTTGGTGCGCGTGGCGCCGCCGGGGTCGGTCGCGTAGGAGCCCTCGGGGGTCGTGTAGTGGAACGGGTCGTAGCCCCAGTTGAAGCCGTCGGTGTCGCGCACCTGGCGCACGCACTCCTGCTGCTGCTCCCCCGCCGGGTCCGCCGCGGTGAGCGCCTCGAGGTCGCAGTCCGGCTGCTGCTGCGCGGCGCGCTCCTCCTCGACCGTCGCGATGTCGAACACCGGCAGCAGGTGCAGCGTGTTCAGGCCGGCGTCGGCGAGCTCGCGCAGGTGCCGCATACCGTCGCTGTCGGCGTGTGTGAACGCCTTGTACGTCCCGCGGTGCCCGGCCGGCACCGTCTCGTCGCCGATCGAGAAGTCCCGCAGGTGCAGCTCGTAGATCGTGGAGTCCTCGGGCTGCACGAGCGCCGGCTTGTCCAGCGACTCCCACCCGGCCGGCTTCAGCGCCGCGTCGTCGAGGTCGGCGACCACGGAACGCTGCGAGTTGGTGGTCAACGCGACGCTGTAGGGGTCGGTCACCGTGCTGGTCGCCACCCGGTCCTGCGCCGGTCGGTAGACCTGCACGTCGTAGGCGTAGCGGGCGCCCACCCAGCCGGGACGGCCGGGAGCGGTCCAGACGCCGTCGTCGTCGCGGCGCATCCGCACCCGGGTCTGCTCGGCCGCACCCGGCGCCCGCAGCCGCAGGTCGACGTCCTTCGCGGTCGGCGCCCACAGCGCGAACGAGGGCACCTCGCCGCTCCAGGACACGCCGAGGTCGCGCTCGGCCGCGTCGGCGTAGACGTCGTCGAGTACGCCGGGCACCTGCACGCCGGTCGCATCCCGCAGCCGGCCGAGGTCGTCGTACGCCGCGACCGCGACCTGACCGGTGAGGATCTCCTCGACCCCCCTGCCGTCCGCCCTGGACAGCCGCAGCGCCTCGTAGCCGTCGAGGTGCGGGTAGTCGGCCGCGACGTCCTCGGGCAGGCCGTCCGGATCGAACCGCAGGGGCAGCGAGTCGCCGCCGGTCACCGCCTCCTCGTCGAGACCGAGCCCACCGTCGGGCGACCAGTGCAGGCGGTAGCTCCATCCAGCGCGCTGCTCGGGAAGGTCCCAGGCGACGAGGTCGCGCTCGAGCCAATGCGCCCGCTGCTGCGACAGGTCCGGAGTCGCGCCGGGATCGGTCGTGCGCACGGTCAGCCGGTGGGTGTCGATGTCATAGCTGAACTCCGTGAGGCCCCGGCCGTCGGGCACGGTGAAGCCGATGTTGGCGCCGTCCTCGGCACCGCCGGCACCGTAGCTCTCGGCCCAGGACAGCCCGTGCGCGACCTTCACCTCGTACGACCCCGCCGGGAGCTGCGTCGTGCTGAAGGTGTAGATGCCGTCGCCGTCGGCATCCTGCAGCCACGACCGCATGCAGGCCGGGTCCCAGTCGGCGGGGCACCCGAGCTCGGACTGCATGCTGCCCGGAGCGGTGACGATCGGGTCCTGCACGTCGTTGGTGATCCAGTGCGTGCGGTGGTCGTAGTAGAAGGTCACCGGGCCACCCGGCGCGTCCAGGGCGATGTCGGAGCCGCCCGCTCGCCCACCCGCGCCGTAGTTCTCCTCCCACGACCGGTCGACCGCCGCCTTGAACGCGTAGCCGCCGACCGGCAGGTCGAACGTCGCCCGCCACACGTCGTCCTTGGGGCCGCGGGTCATCTGCGCCTGCTCGCAGTCCGGCTGCCAGTCACCGGGGCAGCCGATCTCGCTGTTGTGGCTGCCCGGCACGGAGACGGCGTCCGGCTGCTCGACCGGCCCGGTGTCGCCGCCGGGAGCACCGCCACCGCCCGGAGCCGCGGGTACGCCGGCGACGGCGGAGGTCGTCGCCACGCCGAGGTCGCCGTCGTGCTCCACCACGACCGCGCGGTACTCGATCGGCGTACCCGCCGCGATGCCGGTGACGTCGTGGAACACCCGGTACGGCGCGTGGTCGTCGGTCCCGAGCACCCGCCACTCCTGGGTGCCGACCGGCCGCCAGGCGAAGGTCGCCTGGTTGAAGCCGCCGCCGGGGACGGAGACGCCGACCTCGGCGCGACCGTTCATCGCGGCGCCCTCCGCAGGGGTGCGGAAGAACGGCGTGGGGCTCTCGGCGGTGTCCCGCAGCGGTGCGGCCGCCCGCCACACCATCGCCGACAGTGGCGGTACGGTGACGGTCACCCTGCCCTCGGCGTCGCTGCGGACCCGCTCGGCGTCGTGCACTCCTTTGAACACCATCCGCTCGCTGAACGTCGGGAAGGTCACCGTCCTCGCCGTCTCGGCGTTGTTGGTGGCGACGACGTACTCGACCTGCTCCTCGGCGTCGATCCGGCTGAACGCGTAGGCCCCGGCGGAGTCGCTCGCGTAGCGGTGGATCTGCGCACCGTCGGCCAGGGCCGGGTGCCGGTCCCGCAGGTCCGCCAGGTCACGCAGGTGGGTGTAGAGAGGATGCGTCGGGTCGTAGTTCTCGATCGCCGTGGTCGCGTCGGTGCCGATCAGGTCGTTGTCGTTGTACTCCTCGACACGCGAGGCGAACATGTCCTCGCGCGCGCGCCGGTCACCCGGCCCGCCCGGCTCGTCGACCTCGGCCGCGAAGCCCTGCTCGTCGCCGTAGTAGACGACCGGCTGGCCGCGGGTCAGGTACATCAGCGAGTGTCCGAGGCGGCTGCGCCGCAGCAGCTCGGCGTCGCTCGACTGCGGGTTGCCGCCGCGCACGAAGCTGCCGATCCGGCCCATGTCGTGGTTGCCGAGGAAGGTCGGCAGCGAGTACGCGTTGGAGTCGGTGTCGGTGTAGTAGTCGTCGGCGGCGAAGAAGTCGCGCAGCTCGGCCGTCGGCGCCCCGTTGGCGAAGCCCGCGCCTCTGGCCTGGAACCCGAAGTCCGCCGTCGCCTGCATCCTGCCCTCGGTCGTGTAGCGGGACATGAACCGCGGGTCGGAGTCGTACACCTCGCCGAACATGAAGAAGTCGTCGTTGCCGAGGGACGCGGCGTACCCGGTCAGCTCGGGCGCGAACTGCTGCCAGAACTCGATGTTGACGTGCTTGACGGTGTCGATCCGGAAGCCGTCGACCCCGGCCTCGCGGACCCAGGTCTTGTAGATGTCCTGCATGCCGTCGACGACCTCGGGCCGCTCGGTCCACAGGTCGTCGAGCGCCGAGTACGCCCCCGACGGGAAGTCGCCGTACTCACTGTTCTCGCCGGCGAACTCCGACGTGCCGCGGTTGTGGTACATCGTGGGGTCGTTGAGCCAGGCCGGCGTCTTGGCCTGCCGATCGGCGTCGTCGCGGAAGCGTGGCTGGTACGGGAAGGACGAGTCCGCCTCGACCTCGGGGAAGCCGTTGTGCCCGTCGGCGAAGTCCCGGTCGTCGAACGGCTCGCCGTCCACGTCGCGGTAGGGGTAGTCGGCCTTCGACCGGTAGGGGACCTTGTCACCGGACTCGGTGTAGGCCTCCCGCGGGTAGTCGAGCACGTCGGCGGTGTGGTTGGTGATGATGTCGAAGAAGACCTTGATGCCGCGGGCGTGCGCGGCGTCGACCAGCTGCCTGAGCTCGGCGTTGGTGCCCAGGTGCGGGTCGATCCTGGTGAAGTCGGTGATCCAGTAGCCGTGGTAGCCCGAGCTCTCCTCGCCCGGCGCACCCTGCACCGGCTTGTTCTCGAACGACGGCGTCAGCCAGATCGCCGTCGTGCCCAGCCCCTCGATGTAGTCCAGCCGCTCGCGCAGGCCGGCGAGGTCACCACCGTGGTAGAAGCCGGTGTCGGTCGGGTCGTAGCCGTGCTCGAGCCGCCCGCCGTCGACGCCGCCGGTGTCGTTGCCGGGGTCGCCGTTGGCGAACCGGTCGGCCATCACGAAGTAGAACCGCTCCCGGCTGAGGTCCTCGCGCAGGCTGGTCCCGGCCAGCTCGCGGTCCGCCTCGGACGCCGGCGGCTGCGGCTGCGCGGGTACGACGGTCACGACATGGCTGGAATGGTCGTAGACGAAGCGCACGGTGGCGTCGCCCTCGAGGACGAGCGGGACGTCGTCCCCGCCGGCCGCGCCGCCGGCCCCGTAGTTCTCCTCCCAGGAGCCGTTGATCGCCACCTTGTAGGCGTACTCGCCCGCCGGCAGGTCGAGCTCGGCGGCGTAGACCCCGTCGGTGCCGGTGGGCTGCAGCCGGGTCTGCGCGCAGGCCGGCTGCCAGTCGCCGGCGCAGCCCGCCTCCGACTGCAGGCTGCCCGCCACGGTGACGGTCTGCGGTGCGGGGGTGTGCTCGGCGGCGGCGGGGACCGCGACGGCACCGAGCGGGGAGACCAGGGCGACCGCTGCGCTCAGGGCAGCGACGCGAAGGCGGAAACGTGGCATGCGGTAGACACTCCGTCACAGCGTGAGTACGTGCGGTCGCGGCGACCTTACGACGGACCGCAAGACTCTGACAAGGTCTGCAAGCCACTTGCAGAGAGGGTGGCCCTCGCCCCGAGTGCGCCACGCCGGCACCGCCGCGGGGGCACCTCTACGCTGGTCCCCATGGCGCTCCAGATCGTCGCCACCCGACCCGACCCGGCCATCCTCACGCTCCCGTGGCAGCTCCCGCTCGAGGAGTGGCACGACGAGGTGCTCGTCCCGCTGCCGCGTGGGATCTCGCGGCACGTGGTGCGCTTCGTCCGGATCAAGGGCGATGTGTACGCCGTCAAGGAGACGCGGGAGCCGATCGCGCTCGGCGAGTACCGACTGCTGCGCGACCTGCGTCGGCTCGGCCTGCCCGCCGTGGAGCCCGTCGGTGTCGTCACCGGCCGCGGTGAGACGCCGGAGGGCGACGAGGTCGAGCCCGCGCTGATCACCCGGCACCTGTCCTACTCGATGCCCTACCGGGCGCTGTTCTCCCGCGGCCTGCGGGCCGACTCCGTGCCGCGGCTCATCGATGCGCTGGTCGTGCTACTGACCCGCCTGCACCTGAGCGGGTTCTTCTGGGGCGACTGCTCGCTGTCCAACACGCTGTTCCGCCGCAGCGCCGGCGCCTTCGTCGCCTACTTGGTCGACGCCGAGACCGGTGAGCTGCACGAGACGGTGTCGGACGGGCAGCGGGCCTACGACCTCGAGATCGCGACGTCGAACCTCTTCGCCGAGATCCTGGACCTGCAGGCCGCGGGCCAGCTCAGTGAGTCCCTCGACCCGCACGAGACGATCGAGCTCCTCAGCAGCCAGTACGACGCACTCTGGGCGGAGCTCACCGGCCCCGAGGTCTTCCAGACCGGCGAGATGTGGCGCATCGAGCAGCGCATCCGGCGGCTCAACGAGCTCGGCTTCGACGTGGACGAGCTCGACGTCGTCACCGACTGGGACGGCGCGACCGTGCGGATCGAGCCCAAGGTCGTCGAGGCCGGCCACCACGCCCGCCGGCTGCAGGGGCTCACCGGCCTCGACGTCGAGGACAACCAGGCCCGCCGGCTGCTCGCGGACCTCGACGCCTACATCGCCGCCAACGACCTCTATCACGAGGAGACGCCGGTCGTCGCGCACCGCTGGCTGGCCGAGATCTTCGAACCGGTGGTGCGGATGGTCCCGCCGGAGCTGTGCGGCAAGCTGGAGCCGGCCGAGATCTTCCACGAGGTGCTCGAGCACCGCTGGTACCTCTCGGAGCAGGCGGGGCACGAGATCGACATCTTCGACGCCGCGAAGTCCTACGTCGACGACGTGCTGCGGCACCACCCGGACACCGAGATCACTCCCCCGACGCCGCCCGACGAAGCAGATCTCTCGCTATGACCATGCGCTGGATCTGGTTGGTGCCCTCGAAGATCTGGGTGACCTTCGCCTCGCGCATGTAGCGCTCGACCGGGAAGTCGCGGGTGTAGCCGTAGCCACCGAGCACCTGGACCGCGTCGGTGGTGACCTTCATCGCCGCGTCGGTCGCCAACAGCTTGGCGATCGAGGCCTGCCGACTGAACGGCCTCCCGCCGTCGCGCAACCGCGCCGCGTGCAGGTACGTCGCCCGCGCCGACTCGACCGCGGCGGCCATGTCGGCCAGCACGAACTGCAGACCCTGGAACTGTCCGATCGGCTGGCCGAACTGCTCGCGCTCCCCGGCGTACCCGGCCGCGACGTCGAGCGCGGCCTGACCGAGACCGACGGCACAGGCCGCGATGCCGAGCCGGCCGGAGTCGAGCGCGCCGAGTGCCACCCGCATCCCGTCGCCCTCAGCCCCGACCAGCCGGTCGGCGGGCACCCGTACACGGTCGAAGATGACCTGCGTCGTGGTGTCGCAGTGCAGACCCATCTTCTTCTCCGGGGCGCCGAACGAGAGCCCGTCCAGACCGGTGGGGATGTGGAACGTCGACAACCCGTGCTTGGCATCGTCCGACGTACGCGCGAACAGCAGGTAGAAGTCGGCCTGCCCGCCATGGCTGATCCACTGCTTGACGCCGTTGATCACGTAGTCGTCGCCGTCGCGCACCGCGCGGGTCCGGATCCCCGACACGTCGGACCCGGCCTGCGGCTCGCTGAGGCAGTAGGCGCCGAGCTGCGTGCCGCCGAGCATGTCGGGCAGCAGCACCGCCCGCTGCGCCTCGGTTCCGTGCTTGGCGACCGCTGACGACGCGAGGCTGTGCACCGAGACCCCCACGCCGACCGACATCCACGCCGTCGCGATCTCCTCCAGCACCTGCAGGTAGACCTCGTAGGGCTGCTCACCGCCGCCGTACTCCTCCGCGAAGGGCAGCGACAGGAGCCCGGACTGGCCGAGCAGGCTGAAGACGTCGCGCGGGAAGCGCTCCGCCGCCTCGTCCGCGGATGCCCGCGGCGCGAGCTTCTCGGCGCAGATCTCGCGGGTGAGCGCGAGCAGGTCGCGCGACTCCTCGGTGGGCAGTAGGCGGTCGACGGCCACGATCGGGTCCTCCGGTCAGGGGTGTCTCACATCTCAAGACCCCATGACAACAGACCACGCGCCGCCTGCGCTCACCCGGGTCCTCCCACCCCTCGGGTGAGCCGCGGCAGCCCTCCAGTGCGTGAGGCGGGTCAGGAGGCGGCGCGACGGCGGGCGACCTCGTAGAGCGCGACTCCGGCCGCCACGCCTGCGTTGAGCGACTCGGTGTCGTGCGACATCGGGATGCCGGCGAGCACGTCGCAGTGCTCCCGCACCAGCCGGGCCAGCCCCTTGCCCTCCGACCCGACGACGAGCACCGTGCCCTCCGTCGCCGTCGGGACATCGGCCAGGTCGACGTCGCCGTCGGCCGCCAGCCCGACGACGAACAGCCCGGCCTCGGCGTACGCCTGCAGCTGCCGGGAGAGGTTGACCGCCCGCGCCACCGGCACCCGCGACGCCGCACCGGCCGAGGTCTTCCACGCGCTCGCGGTCATGCCTGCCGCCCTGCGCTCCGGCACCAGCACGCCGTGCGCACCGAAGGCGGCCGCCGAACGTACGATCGCCCCGAGGTTGCGCGGGTCGGTGACGCCGTCGAGCGCCACGATCAGCGGCTTCTCGCCCAGCTCGTCGGCCCGGGCCAGCAGGTCGTCCGGGTGCGCGTAGTCGTAGGGCGGCACCTTCAGCGCCAGTCCCTGGTGGTTGAGGCCCCCGGTCATGCGGTCGAGCTCGGGCCGTGGCACCTCCAGCATCGACAGCCGACGCTCGGCGGCCAGCGAGAACGCCTCACGCAGCCGGTCGTCGCGCTCGGCGGACTCCGCGACGTAGACACCGGTCACGGGCACGCCTTCGCGCAGCGCCTCGAGCACCGGGTTGCGGCCGACCACCCACTCGGTCGTGGCCACCGACGGTGACCGCCGCGGCGTCACGCGACGGGACTTCTCCGCGGCCTTCTTGGCCTTGTACGCCTTGTGTCCGGGCCGGTCCTTTGCGGGCGGTGTCGGCCCCTTGCCCTCGAGGCCCTTGCGCCTCCGGCCGCCCGAGCCCGCGGTCGGGTTGCCCTTGCCGGACTTCTTCACCGCACCACGGCGCCGGCTGTTGCCTGCCACGTCTCAGTCCTCCAGGGTCCAGCGGGGACCGGTCGGGGTGTCTTCCACGTCGATGCCGGCTGCGCGCAGCTGGTCACGCACCCGGTCGGCGGTGGCGAAGTCGCGCTCGGCACGTGCCTGGGCCCGCTGCTCCAGCAGCGACCGCACGAGTACGTCGGTCGCGCGGCGCAGTGCGGTGTCGTCCGCGGAGGTCGCACCCTTCCAGCTCGGCGACAGCGGGTCGAGGCCGAGCACGTCGAGCATCCGGCGGACCGAGGCCAGGTTGCCCCGCAACGCGGGCGAGTCGCCGTCGACCAGCAGCTTGTTGCCCTCGTGCACGACCTCGTGGATCGCCGCGACGGCGGCGGGAGTCGACAGGTCGTCGTCCATCGCCTCGACGAACTCCGCGCACGGCATGCCGTCCGACACCTGCACGCCGCCGGTCACCTCGCTCGCGCGGACGACGTACCCCTCGAGGCGGCGGAACGCCGCGCCTGCCTCGTCGAGTGCCTCGAAGGAGAACTCCACGTGCGAGCGGTAGTGCGGCGAGAGCAGGTAGAAGCGCAGGTCGATCGGCCGGTAGTGCTTGGTCACCTCCGTCACCAGCAGCGAGTTGCCGAGGGACTTGCTCATCTTCTCGCCGGCGGTGGTGATCCAGGCGTTGTGCATCCACCACCGCGCGAACGGCCGGCCGGCCGCGGTGGACTGCGCGAGCTCGTTCTCGTGGTGGGGGAACTGCAGGTCGATGCCGCCGCCGTGGATGTCGAACTCGGCGCCGAGGTACTTGCCGACCATCGCGGAGCACTCCAGGTGCCAGCCGGGCCGACCCCGCCCCCACGGTGTGGGCCAGGACGCGCTCCACGGCTCGTCCGCCTTGTGCCCCTTCCACAGCGCGAAGTCGCGGGGGTCACGCTTGCCGCGCGGGTCGGCGTCGTCGGCCGGTTCCATGTCTTCCATGCGCTGGTGCGACAGGGCGCCGTACTCCGGCCACGAGGCGACGTCGAAGTAGACGTCGCCCGAGCCGTCCTCGGCCGCGTAGGCGTGCCCGCTGGCGACCAGCGCGGCGATCAGCT
>Ga0075331_1000118_pt1 | contig 15848 bp, 16 predicted proteins | sample MayberrySE_TuleA_FD_120090 | JGI IMG/M metagenome (GOLD analysis project Ga0075331, IMG submission 120090) | Natural and restored wetland microbial communities from the San Francisco Bay, California, USA, that impact long-term carbon... | ecosystem: Environmental > Terrestrial > Soil > Wetlands ... | reverse complement strand
CGGCTCATCGGCATGGGCTTCCGGCCCGAGCACGTGCACACGCCCGAGGCGCCCTCTCAGGCCAAGTAGACCTTTTGATTAGAACATAGCGGGGTGGACGCGGTCCGGCGGCGCATGGCCGTCGAGGAAGGTTTTGATGTTGATGATGACCTTCTCGCCCATGTCGACGCGGCCCTCGAGCGTGGCCGAGCCCATATGCGGCAAGACGACCACCTTCTCGTTACGGAGCAGCTTAGGGTTCACCGCCGGCTCGTGCTCGAACACGTCGAGGCCGGCGCCCGCCAGCTCGTTGTTGTCGATCATGCGGGCGAGCGCATTCTCGTCGATCACCTCGCCGCGCGCGGTGTTGACGATATAGGCGGTGGGCTTCAACAGCGACAGGCGCCGCGCCGAAAGCAGATGATAGGTCGCCGGCGTATGCGGGCAGTTGATGGAGACGATGTCCATGCGCGCGAGCATCTGGTCGAGGCTGTCCCAGTAGGTCGCCTCGAGCGCCTTCTCCACCTCCGGCTGAACGCGCCGCCTGTTGTGATAGTGAATTTGCAGGCCGAACGCCTTGGCGCGCCGCGCCACCGCCTGGCCGATGCGCCCCATGCCGACAATGCCGAGCCGCTTGCCGAAGATGCGGTGACCGAGCATCCAGGTCGGCGACCAGCCCTGCCACTCGTCGGTGCCGCCGCGCAGGATATTGGCGCCCTCGGTCAGCCGCCGCGGCACGGCGAGGATCAGCGCCATGGTCATGTCGGCGGTGTCCTCGGTGAGCACGCCCGGCGTATTGGTCACGAGGATCGAGCGGTTCCGCGCCGTGTCGAGGTCGATATTGTCGACGCCGGTACCGAACTGGGCGATCAGTTTGAGGTCAGGCCCTGCCTGGCTCAGCACGGCCCGATCGATACGGTCGGTGACCGTGGGCACGAGCACGTTGGCAGTTTTCACCGCCTCGATCAGGTCCTCCCGCGAAAACGGCTTGTCCTCGAGGTTGAGCCGCGCATCGAACAGCTCTCTGAGCCGTGTCTCCACGACATCGGGGAGCTTACGCGTGACGATAACGAGCGGTCGTTCAGAAGCCATAATTTGTCCAGTCAGGAGGCTAGCGGCGGGGGAGGATCCCCGGAATGGGTTGATTTGCGCGCTTTGTCTAACAGAAGGGGGTTTGAGAGATAAAGCGTCATATTGGCTTAGGAGCGTCGGGCCACGATCCGTTCACTTTTCTCGGCCATTCAAAGAAGGATCGATTCGGGGGTCGGAGGGGAGAAACGGTGCACTTTCGCGGGGTTAATGGGATTTCGATGGCGTTTGGACTGGCCCTTGGACTGGCCTTTGGGCTCGTTCTGGTGTGCGGCTCCGGGCATGCGCGAGCCGAAGACGGCGTCCAACCGGTCGCGACGAAGGGACCCAGCTCAGGCCTACGTGTGCCGCGCTTCGTCAGCCTGAAATCCGACAAGGTCAACGTGCGCCGTGGCCCGAGCAGCGATCAGTCCATTGTCTGGGTGTTTGCCCGCGCAGGCCTCCCCGTCGAGATCATCGCCGAAGCGGATAACTGGCGCCGCGTGCGCGACAGCGAAGGCTCCGACGGCTGGGTGTTCCACAGTCTGTTGAGCGGCCGGCGCACCGTGCTCGTGAGCCCCTGGTCCGAGGGCAAGGAGGCCGTGGCGATGCATAGCGGCCGTTCGACGCGCTCGAGCGCCGTGGCCCAGCTCCAGTCGGGCGTGATCGGCAATGTCGTGACCTGCGACGGCGAGTGGTGCGAGCTCACGGTTGACGGCTTCGAGGGTTATGTCGAGCAGGACAAGCTGTGGGGGGTTTATCGCGGCGAGGAGATCGAATAGCCGCAAGCCATCGCGTCCTCCGGACACGCGCCGCAAATCTCAAGGAAGAAAGTTAGCCGTTCTTCTTGATGAGCCGGACCAGCACGTCGACGCGGGAAATGGCCATGCCCTCCGGCGCCTCGGGCAGACCCTCGATGCGGATGTCGTCCGTATCGATGTCGAGAAGCTGGCCGGACCGCTCGCAGAAGAAGTGGTAGTGGTTCGAGGTATTGGTATCGAAATACGTCCTGGCGCCCTCGACGGCGACCTCGCGCAGAAGCCCAGCCTCGGTGAACTGGTGCAGCGTGTTGTAGACGGTGGCGAGCGAGACGGGCACCTTGGACGCCAGCGCCTCCTCGTGCAGCCACTCGGCCGTGACATGCCGGTCGCCCTCTGCGAACAGAAGGCCGGCAAGTGCCACCCGCTGCCGCGTTGGCCGCAAGCCGGCGCCGCGCAACAGCTCGGCAACGTCTTCGGTCGTGACCGCTTGGGTCTCGTCTGAGTGAGAAGGGTTTTCCATCAGCTCGCAATTGCTCAGAAGCTAGATTCTGCAATATAGGGGCAAGGACTGCTCACCGCAACGCTGTGCTCTGGCTGACTTTTTGCCGCGTTAACCCGGATACCGGGCGAATCGAGGGCCCGCTAGGCGAGCCCGATTGCCGCCCCCGGAGAGCCCGCTCCCAGGCTTTTGGTGGGCCCTGGCATGTGTTAGGTAACCAGCCCATATCCATAGACGTGACGTGAACGAAGGACCGAACAGAGTGCAGAAACCAACGGCGGAACGGCAGTCCAGCTTTGAATACGAGGACCTGCTCGCCTGCGCCAGGGGCGAGTTGTTCGGCCCAGGCAATGCCCAGTTGCCCCTGCCTCCCATGCTGATGTTCGACCGCATCTCCCATGTGGAGGAAGGCGGTGGCGAGCACGGCCAGGGACGCATCGTCGCGGAGCTGGACGTGAAGCCCGACCTCTGGTTCTTCGCCTGCCACTTCAAGGGCGATCCCGTGATGCCTGGCTGCCTTGGCCTGGACGCCTTGTGGCAGATGCTCGGCTTCTTTCTTGGCTGGCTCGGAGCGCCCGGCAAGGGCCGCGCGCTCGGCGTCGGTGAGGTTAAATTCACCGGCATGGTGCTGCCGACCATGAAGAAGCTCGAATATATTGTTGATCTCAAGCGCGTGATTCGCCGCAAGTTTGCGCTGGGCACCGGCGACGGCTGGGTCAAGGCGGATGGCGAGACGATTTACACGGCCAAGGACCTGAAGGTCGGCCTGTTCCAGGCGGACGATGTCGCCACCGCCGGTGCTTGATCTGTTGCAGCGATAGGCTTCAAGGACGTTGAGCGAATGAAACGCGTCGTCGTGACCGGCATGGGCATCGTGTCCTCCATCGGCAATAGCGCCCAGGAGGTGCTAGCGGCCCTGCGCGAAGCCAAGTCCGGCATCGTCAAGGCCGACGACTATGCGGAGCTCGGCTTTCGCTGCCAGGTCCACGGCGCGCCCAAGCTTGATTGGGAAGAGATGATCGACCGGAAGATCCGGCGCTTCATGGGCGCCGGCGCGGGCTGGAACTACATCGCCATGGAGCAGGCGATCCGCGACGCAGGCCTCGAGGAGGACGATATCTCCAACGAGCGTACCGGGCTCATCATGGGCTCCGGCGGTCCCTCCACCCGCGCCATCGTGCAAGCGGCCGACACCACGCGCGACAAGGGGCCCAAGAAGGTCGGCCCCTTCGAGGTGCCGAAGTCGATGTGCTCGACCAACTCGGCGACCCTGTCGACGCCCTACCACATCAAGGGCGTCAGCTATTCCATTTCCTCTGCGTGCTCGACCAGCGCCCACTGCATCGGCAACGGCGCGGAGCTGATCCAGCTCGGCAAGCAGGATGTCGTGTTCGCCGGCGGCGGCGAGGAGCTCGACTGGACGCTGTCGGTCCTGTTCGACGCCATGAACGCCATGTCGTCCGACTTCAACGATCAACCCGAGAAGGCGAGCCGCGCCTATGACACGGCCCGAGACGGTTTCGTCATCGCTGGCGGCGCCGGCGTGGTGGTGCTCGAGGAGCTGGAGCACGCCAAGGCGCGCGGCGCGCATATCTATGCGGAGCTTGTTGGCTACGGCGCCACGTCCGACGGGTTCGACATGGTTCTGCCCTCGGGCGAAGGCGCGGTGCGCTGCATGCGCATGGCCATGCAGAACCTGAACGGCGGCAAGATCGATTACATAAACCCGCACGCCACTTCGACCCCTGCGGGCGATATCCGCGAGATCGAGGCGATCCGCGAGGTGTTCGGCGAGGATTGCCCCGCCATCAGCGCCACAAAATCGCTGACCGGCCACTCACTGGGCGCCGCGGGCGTGCACGAGGCGATCTACTCGCTCCTGATGATGAACAACGGTTTCATCTGCGAATCCGCCAATATCGAGGATCTGGACCCGGAAGTGGCCGATATGCCCATCATTCGCAAGCGCAAGGACGGCGTTTCCATTAACACCGTAATGTCGAATAGTTTTGGATTTGGCGGCACCAACGCCACACTTGTGTTCCGCCGTTTGGACAGCTGAGGGACATCAACTCCAGGCAGAGTAAGTACCATGGCAACAACAAAAGACATTGCTGAGCCCGGACCGCTGATGGCAGGGAAGCGGGGATTGGTGATGGGCGTCGCCAACGACCGCTCGATCGCCTGGGGCATCGCCCGGGTTCTTCACGGACAGGGCGCTGAACTTGCCTTCAGCTATCAGGGCGGGGCCTTCGGACGCCGTGCCGTGCCGTTGGCCCAATCCATCGGCGCCAAGATCATCGAAGAGGTAGACGTCGAGAATTTGGACAGCGTCGACCGCATGCTGGGCGTGATCAAGAAAGAGTGGGGCTCGCTCGATTTCGTCGTGCATGCGCTCGCCTTCTCCGACCGCACCGAGCTGAAGGGCCGCTATTGCGACACCACGCGCAAGAACTTCGAGCACACCATGGTGATCTCCTGTTTCTCATTCACCGAGATCTGTAAGCGGGCGGCCGACATGATGAACGAGGGGGGCTCGCTGCTCACCCTCACCTATGGCGGCTCGACCCGGGTCGTGCCTTGCTACAACGTCATGGGCGTGGCCAAGGCCGCGCTCGAGGCGAGCGTGCGCTACCTCGCCTCCGATCTCGGTCCCCAGGGCGTCCGCGTGAATGCGCTCTCCGCCGGACCGATGCGGACGCTGGCCGGCGCCGGCATCTCCGATGCGCGCACCCTGTTCCACTATCAGCAACGGCACGCGCCCATGCGACGGTCGCCCACCCTTGATGAGGTCGGCGGTGCCGCGCTTTATCTCCTGTCGGACCTGTCTGGTGCGGTCACCGGCGAGGTACATTTCGTGGATTGCGGCTACTCGACCACTTTCATGCCCGACCTGGAGGCGCTCAAAGCGATGGAGCGCGCCGAGGAGCTCGAGAACGCCGTGGAGAAAGTGGCGCCCCGCGAGGCCGCGCAGTAGCGGTTGAGGCGGTCCGTCACCACAGAGGAGATCGACGCGCCTTTGGCGCGCGGCCGAGGACACCCGAAGGAGTAGTTATGTTCGAAGTGATTATGATGGTGTGCCTTGCGGCAACGGGAGAAGACTGCCGGGAGTTCAGGCTCACGAATAAGGAATACACCGACGCCGTCTCGTGCATCAGGGTGAGCCATGGCGAGGCCGATGCCTGGCAGCGCGACAACACCAAGTACACCATCATCGGAACGCGCTGCGCCAAGGACGCCAAGATACCCGAGGCGCCCAAGAGCTAAGCGCGAGCCGGCGCAAAAAATTCGGGGCGCCGAAGCGCCCCGTTCCGTCATCCTGGTCTCTGAAGACCGTCGCGAGGCTAGCTGGCCTCGGCGACTTCCTTCTCCTTGCCGGTGGACTGGTCGACGACCTTCATCGACAGCCGCACCTTGCCGCGCTCGTCGAAGCCAAGCAGCTTGACCCAGACCTGATCGCCTTCCTTGACCACGTCGGTCACGGCCTTGGGACGGCCCTCGGCCAGCTGCGAGATGTGCACCAAACCGTCGCGTGGTCCGAAGAAGTTCACGAACGCGCCGAACTCCATCACCTTCACGACCTTGCCCTGGTAGATCTCGCCGACCTCGGGCTCCGCCGCGATCGACTTGATGCGATTGATGGCCTGACGGATCGACTCCGCGTTCGCCGAGGCGATCTTAACCGTCCCGTCGTCGGAGATGTCGATCTTGGCGCCGGACTCGGCCACGATCTCGCGGATCACCGAGCCGCCCGAGCCGATCACCTCACGGATCTTGTCGGTCGGAATGTGGATCGTCTCGATGCGCGGCGCATACTCGCCGAGCTCCGGACGCGCCGCGTTCAGCGCCTTGTCCATCTCGCCGAGGATATGCAAGCGCCCGTCCTTCGCCTGGTCGAGCGCGATCTTCATGATCTCCTCGGTGATGCCGGTGATCTTGATGTCCATCTGGAGCGACGTAACGCCCTCCGACGTACCGGCCACCTTGAAGTCCATGTCGCCGAGATGGTCCTCGTCGCCCAGGATGTCGGACAGGACGGCGAATTTGTCGCCCTCCTTGATGAGGCCCATGGCGATACCGGCAACCGACCGCTTGAGCGGCACGCCGGCGTCCATCATGGCGAGCGAGGAGCCGCACACCGTGGCCATGGAGGAGGAGCCGTTCGACTCGGTGATCTCCGACACCACGCGGATCGTGTAGGGGAACTGCTCGCGGTCGGGCAGGACCGGGTGGACCGCCCGCCAGGCGAGCTTGCCGTGACCGATCTCACGGCGCCCCGGAGAGCCCATGCGGCCAGCTTCACCGACCGAGTAGGGCGGGAAGTTGTAATGCAGCATGAAGGTCTCTTTGTAGGTGCCTTGCAGGGCGTCGACGAACTGCTCGTCCTCGCCAGTGCCGAGCGTGGTGACGCACAGCGCCTGCGTCTCGCCGCGGGTGAACAGTGCGCTGCCGTGAGTGCGGGGCAGGATGCCTACCTCGCAGGAGATCGGCCGAACGGTCACGAGGTCGCGGCCGTCGATGCGCTTCTTGGTGTCCAGGATGCTGCCGCGGACGATGTCCTTCTCGGCTTCCTTGAAGGCGCCGGAGACCTTGCCGGCGAGGGTGCCGTCGTCGTCCTCGGGGACCAGTTCGGTAACCACCTTCTCCTTTACCTGAGCGATGCCGTCGCGGCGCTCTTGCTTCGAGACGATGGAATAAGCTTCCCGCAGGCCGCTGTCGGCGAGCTCGCGCACTTTGGCGAGCATATCCGAGTTGTCCACGGCCTTGAGCTCCCACGGCTCCTTGGCCGCGCGCTCGGCGAGTTTCACGATGGCCTCCAACACGGGCTGGAAGTGCTCGTGGCCGTACATCACGGCACCGAGCATGATGTCCTCGGGAAGCTCGTTGGCCTCCGATTCCACCATCAGCACGGCGTCGGCGGTGCCGGCCACGACCAGGTCGAGCGCCGTCTCGGGCATCTCGTCCACCATCGGGTTCAGCACATACTTGCCGTCGATATAGCCGACACGGGCCGCGCCGATGGGACCGAGGAACGGCACGCCGGACAGAGTGAGCGCAGCGGACGCGGCCACCATGGCCACGATGTCGGGATCGTTCTCCATGTCGTGCGACAGCACGGTGGTGATGACTTGGGTTTCGTTCTTGAAGCCCTTGGCGAACAGCGGACGAATCGGCCGGTCGATCAGGCGTGAGGTGAGGGTCTCCTTCTCGGTCGGGCGTCCCTCGCGCTTGAAATAGCCGCCGGGAATCTTGCCCGCGGCGAAGGTCTTCTCTTGGTAGTTCACGGTCAGAGGAAAGAAGTCGATTCCAACTCTTTCCTCTTTGGCCGAAACGACGGTGGCGAGAACGGATGTCTCGCCATAGGTGACTAGTACGGCGCCGTCGGCTTGGCGGGCGATGCGCCCGGTTTCGAACTTGAGTGGGCGTCGGGCCCATTCGATTTCTACGGTGTGTGTTTTGAACATGTGCGTATCCCAATAAGTGGGGAAAGATAAGGCTGTCCCTGTCGCCCGGTGGCGCAAGGACTACCCGTTCGTATGCGTGGAAGCTCAAGCCGCCGCTTCCTCACGGCGAATTGCTACCGGCGAATTGCTACCGGCGAATACCGAGCCGGTTGATGAGCTTCTGGTACCTGTCCTCGTCTGACGCCTTGACGTAGTCGAGCAGACGGCGACGCTGACTGACCATTTTCAGGAGCCCGCGGCGCGAATGGTTGTCCTTGCCGTGCGTTTTGAAATGCTCGGTAAGATTGGTGATTCGTTCTGTCAGAATCGCGACCTGGACCTCCGGAGAGCCGGTGTCATCTGCTTTGGTCGCGTACTCTTTGATGAGCTCTTGTTTGCGCTCAGCGCTAATCGACATCGGGATATCCTTACGATTTGAGGTTGGACAGGGCCGGGCCGGGATGTCGTCCAGCACGGTCGGTTCAAAATGCGCGAAAAAGCCCCGAAAAGCGGGGCCGCGCTGCGCTGCACTATAGGGATTATGCGTCCTTAGGCCAGCGGAATTTGGGCCATCAGGCCGGCAGGTTGAAGATCCGCCGGGGCCGGAACTCCCCTTGCGCGACCTCTCCCAAGGCCACCAAGGCCCCCTTGGAAACCGCGTAAACCGGCCCCGTGATGATCGGCGCGTCCCGGCCCCGCAGAAGCACCGGCTGGCCCTGCCGGAGCCTGGCGGCGTCGGAACTGCTCAAGTTGAGGGCCGGCAGGTCTTGGAGGGCCGTCTCGACCGGCCGGAGCAGGGCGAGCGCGGCCTCCCGGCTCTCCCCGGCAGCCGCCTCGACCTCTTCGAGGGTCACGGCGTCGGCTTCGGTGAAGGCCCCGACCCGGGTCCGGCGCAAGGCCGAGACATGGCCAAGGCAGTCGAGCGCTCGGCCGAGGTCCCGGGCCAGCGCCCGCACATAGGTGCCCTTGCCGCATTCGGTCTCGAGCACGCAATGGTCCGGGTCAGGGTGCTCCAGAAGCTCGAGACGGTCGATGGTCGCGCTTCGCGGGGCAAGCTCGAAATCCTCTTCGTCGCGGGCAAGGTCGTAGGCGCGCACGCCCTCCACCTTGAGCGCCGAGTAGCGCGGCGGCACTTGGCTGATCTCGCCGGTGAATTGCGGCAGAGCGGCTTCGATCTCCTCGCTTGTGGGGCGTCGGTCCGAGGTCCCGATCACCTTGCCTTCCGCGTCGTCTGTGTCGGTCTCGGCGCCGAACCGGACCGTGAAGCGATAGGCCTTGGCGCCGTCGACGGCGAAGGGCACCGTCTTGGTCGCCTCGCCAAAGGCAATGGGCAGGATCCCCGTAGCGAGCGGATCGAGCGTGCCGGCGTGGCCGGCCTTGACGGCGTCGTAGAGCCAACGCACGCGGCCCACCGCCTTGGTCGAGGTCAGGCCTTCCGGCTTGTCGAGAACCAGCCAGCCGTTGACCGCTTGGCCTTTGCGCCGTCGCGCCATGCTATTCGCCCCTAGCCTCTACTCGTCGAGGTCGCGGGCGACTTGCGGAGAGGCGAGGAGTTCGTCGATCCGGGCGGAGGCCTCAAACGAGGTGTCCACTCTAAAGCGCAGCTCCGGCATGAACTTCAGGCTGACGCGCTTCGCCACCTCGCCGCGCAAGAAGCGCTTGTGCTTCTCGAGATGCGCCACCACCTCGTTCGCCTCGCCCCCGCCAAGCGGCATCACATAGCAAGTTGCGAGCTTGAGGTCGGGCGTCATGCGGACCTCCGGCACGGTGAGTGAATGACGTGTGATCACCTCGTCCATGACCGCGCCGCGCGAGAAGATCTCGGCCAGCGCATGGCGGATGAGTTCGCCGACTTTCAATTGGCGTTGGCTTGGGGCCTTCGGGCCCTTGTCGCGCGCGGTCATGGATGGCTTCTCTCGAAAGCGCCGAAAGATGGCTAGCGTGGAACGCGTCGCCTACAGCGTGCGCTTGACGTGCTCGACCTCGAAGCACTCGATGACGTCGCCCTGGCGCATGTCCTGATAGCCTTCGAAGGCCATGCCGCATTCCTGGCCGGCCACTACCTCTTTCACTTCGTCCTTGAAGCGTTTGAGGGTGGAGAGCTTGCCTTCGTGCACCACGACGTTGTCGCGGATCAGCCGGACATGGGCGCCGCGTTCGACCTTGCCCTCGGTCACGCGGCAGCCGGCCACCTTGCCGACCTTGGAGATGTTGAACACCTCCAGGATCTCGGCATTGCCAAGGAACGTCTCGCGGACCGACGGCGCGAGCAGGCCCGACATGGCCTGCTTGATGTCGTCCACGAGATCGTAGATGACCGCATACTGGCGGATCTCGATGCCGTCGCGCTCGGCGGCTTCGCGGGCTTGAGCGTTGGCGCGCACGTTGAAGGCGAGCAGCACGGCGCCCGACGTCGACGCAAGCGACACGTCCGACTCGGTGATGCCGCCGACGCCCGCATGAACGATACGGGCCTTGACCTCGTCGGTGCCGAGACTAGCGAGCGCGGACGAAATGGCCTCCACCGAGCCTTGCACGTCGCCCTTGATGACCAGCGGGAATTCCTGAACGCCGGTCTCCTTCAGCTGGCTCATCATCTGCTCGAGGCTGCCGCGCTGGCCGGCCACGGCCAGGCGCTTGCGCCGCTCGCGGTCGCGGTAATCGGTGATCTCGCGCGCACGCGCCTCGTTCTCCACCACGGCGAACTGGTCGCCCGCCTCGGGCGCGGAATCGAACCCGAGCACCTCGACCGGCACGGACGGGCCGGCCTCTTTGACCTGATCGCCGAGATCGTTGATGAGCGCGCGGACGCGGCCCCAGGCGGAGCCCGCCACGATGATATCGCCGAGTCTCAGCGTGCCGCGCTGAACGAGCGCCGTGCCGACGGGCCCGCGGCCACGCTCGAGCTTGGCCTCGACGATCACGCCCTCGCCAGCGCGATTCGGGTTCGCCTTGAGCTCGAGCACTTCGGCCTGGAGCAGCACGGCTTCGAGAAGCTTGTCGAGATTGGTCTTCTTGATGGCCGACACCTCGATCTCGAGCGTGTCGCCGCCCATGCTCTCCACCACGATCTCATGACTCAAGAGCTCGGTGCGCACGCGCTGGGGATCGGCGCCCTGCTTGTCGATCTTGTTGATGGCCACGATGAGCGGGACCTGAGCGGCCTTGGCGTGGTTGATGGCCTCGACGGTCTGCGGCTTCACGCCATCGTCCGCCGCCACCACGAGGATGACGATGTCGGTGACCTTGGCGCCGCGGGCGCGCATGGCGGTGAAGGCCTCATGGCCCGGCGTGTCGATGAAGGTGACCTTCTGGCCCGACGGCACGGTCACCTGATAGGCGCCGATATGCTGGGTGATGCCTCCCGCTTCCGAGGCGACGACATTCGCCTGGCGAACGGCATCGAGCAGCGAGGTCTTGCCGTGGTCCACGTGGCCCATGATGGTGACGATGGGCGCGCGGGGCTTGAGGTCCTCGGCGGTGTCCTTCTCGCCGATAAAGCCTTCCTCGACGTCGGCCTCCGACACGCGGCGGACCGTGTGGCCGAATTCTTCGGCGATGAGCTGTGCGGTGTCGGCGTCGATGATGTCGGTGATCTTGTGCATCTCGCCGTCCTTCATCAGATATTTGATGAGCTCGACGCCGCGCTCGGCCATGCGGTTGGCGAGCTCTTGGATGGTGATGACTTCGGGGATCACCACCTCGCGCGCGATCTTCTGCGTGGATTGCGGTGTGACCTGTTTCTTCTGCCGCTCGCGGTGACGCTTCAGCGAGGCGAGACTACGCTGGCGCTGCTCCTCGTCGAGGGCGTTGGTAATGGTCAGGCGGCCGCGGACGCGGCGCTCCTCGCCACGGCGAGGCGCGACCGGGCTCTTCTTATGACGGGCATCCGGCGTGCGCTGGGGCTGCTCCTCCATCTCCTGCTTGAGATGCTTGCGGGGCGGCTCCTCGGCCTTCGGCTTTGCCTGCTCCTCGGCGGCCTGTTTCTCTTCTTCCTGGCGCTGGAGTTCCTCGGCGTCTTTGGCCTCTCTCGCGCGCTGCTCGGCGAGTTCGGCCTCTTGCGCCGCGGTCTCTTGGGCGCGCTCTTTCTCCTCGGCCTGCCGCAGCTTCGAATCCGCCAGCGCCTTGGCGCGGGCGTCCTTCTCCTCCTCGGAGAGCTGTTTCAGCACGACGCCGGACCGGCGCTGCTTCTCCTCGGCGGGCTTCGGCGCAGCCTCGGCGGCCTTGGCCTGCGGCTTGGCTTTCGGCTCCTCGACGGGCTGTGCGGCCGCGGATCCCGAGCCAATGGACCGGCGCTTCTTCTTCTCGACCAGAACGGACTTCGAGCGCCCATGGCTGAAGCTCTGGCGCACATGGCCGGACTCCACCGTTCGGCGCACGTTAAGCGTCATCTTGCGCCCGCGGGTCTTGCCTTCAGTCTCGTTCGTTTCACTCATTCTTGTCCGTATCCAATCCGTTCTTGTCCGCGAATGCGGCAATGCCTTTGCGGTAGCGCTCGACGCGCGAGGCCGCCGCGAGGAAGTTTCGAGCCGCTCCGCCCTGGATTAAGGCAGCATGTATCACATTTGCCCGGCCCGATGCCAAACCCAATTCATCTGCGGTAAAGGCGCAAAGGGCGGGGAGCCCGCGCCCTTCCGTGGCGGCGCGGGCTTTGCCGTCAAGCTTTCGGCAACCATCCGCGGCCGCGTCCGAGGCGTGGATCAGCGCGATAACGCGCTCCTTTGCCAGGGCCTCCTCGACCTTGGAATGTCCGAAAACCACCTCGCCCGCCTTGTTGGCCAGGCTCAGCGCACCCAGTGCGGCGTCGGCAAGGAGGCTGTCGACCTGATCCGCCAGGCCCTCGGGGGCCTTCGCCTCGGCCTTTAGAGCCCGGCCGAAAGCCTTGCGTTTGACCGCCTCGGCGACGGTCTCGTGGGCCGCGGTCAGCCAGACGCCGCGGCCGGGAAGCTTCTCTTTCAGATCGGGAACGACGGCGCCGTCGGGCCCGAGCACGAAGCGGATGAGGTCGTCCCTAGAACGCCGGGCGCGCGAGACGGCGCAGCGGCGCTGCGTCTCCGCAGCCCCAGTTTCCCGCGCCTCGTCGCGCTCCGTCGTCTCTAGCGGCAACAGCTCTGTCTCCTAACCGCCTCATGACGCAGTGGCGTCATCGGCTGCGGGCTCATCACCCGCTTGCGCTTTCGCCTCGCCATCTTCCGCCTCGGCCTCGGGCTCTCCCTCGGCCTCTCCTTCGGTCTCCTCTTCCGCCGCGACGAGGTCGGCCTCATCGATCCAGCCGGCCTTGACCCGCGCGGCGAGGATCAGGTCCTCGCATTGCGGCCGCGTCAGGCCGTAGCCGTCGAGGAATCCGTCATGGCGGATGGTCTCTTTCTCATGGCGCTCGCTCCAGCCGGCGAGATCGTCCGTGGCGCAATCGGCCAGATCCTCGACCGTCTTCACGCCGTTCTCGCCGAGCGCCACGAGCATTGCCGTGCTGAGCCCCGGAACCTCCATAAGCTCGTCGGCCACGCCGAGCGTCTTGCGCTTGGCATCGAGCTCCGCCTCGAGCTTCTCGAGGTGCTCGCGGGCACGCGCCTGGATCTCGTTCGCGGTCTCCTCGTCGAAGCCTTCGATGGACGAAATCTCATCCGACTCGACGAAGGCCACTTCCTCCACCGAGGAGAAGCCTTCGGAGGCGAGCAACTGGGCGATGACCTCGTCGACGTCGAGCGCCTCCATGAACATGGCCGAGCGTTCGGCGAACTCCGCCTGGCGGCGCTCCGACTCCGACGCTTCCGTCATGATGTCGATGTCCCAGCCGGTGAGCTGGGAAGCGAGGCGCACGTTCTGGCCCTTGCGGCCGATGGCGAGAGAGAGCTGCTGATCGGGCACGACCACCTCGATGCGCTCGGCGTCCTCGTCGAGCACGACCTTGACCACTTCCGCCGGCGCAAGCGCGTTCACGATGAACGTGGCGGCATCGGGCGACCATTGGATGATGTCGATCTTTTCGCCCTGAAGCTCGTTCACCACCGCCTGAACGCGGCTGCCGCGCATGCCGACGCACGCGCCGACCGGATCGATGGAGCTGTCCCGCGACACCACCGCGATCTTGGCGCGGCTGCCGGGATCGCGTGCCACCGACTTGATGGTGACGATGCCCTCGTAGACCTCGGGCACTTCCTGCGCGAACAGCTTGGCCATGAATTCAGGATGCGTGCGCGACAGGAAGATCTGCGGGCCGCGCTGCTCGCGCCGCACGTCGTAGACATAGGCGCGGATGCGGTCGCCGTAGCGGAAGTTCTCGCGCGGCAGCGTCTCGTCGCGGCGCACGATGGCCTCGGCCCGGCCGAGATCGACGATCACGTTGCCGTATTCCACCCGCTTGACGATGCCGTTGACGATCTCGCCCACGCGATCCTTGTACTCGTCGTACTGACGCTCGCGCTCCGCCTCGCGCACCTTCTGCACGATGACCTGCTTGGCGTTCTGCGCGGCGACGCGCCCGAAATCGAGCGGTGGGAGCGGCTCGGCGATGAAGTCGCCGACCTGCGCCGCTGGATTCTTGCGGCGGGCCTCGGCGAGCGAAATCTGGGTCGCCTCCATCGTCACGTCGTCGACCACCTCGAGAAGCCGGGCCAGGGATATCTCGCCGGTCTTGGGATCGACCTCGGCCTTGATCTCGTTCTCGCTGCCATAGCGGGACTTCGCCGCCTTCTGGATGGCGTCCTCCATGGCGGTGATCACCACCTGCCGGTCGATCGACTTCTCGCGAGCGACCGCATCGGCGATCTGCAAGAGCTCCAGCCTGTTGGCGCTTACGCCTGCCTGAGACATTCTCTAGCCTCCAACTCGAGTTTCGTTCGTTGCGGGGCCTTCGCTCCGCGGAAAAAATCAATGCACGGGCTCGCCGCCCGAAAGATCCGCTCTGAAACCGTCGAAATCGACGACGAGCTTCGCCTCGCTGATGAGCGAGAAGGGAAGGCCGACGATCACGGGTTCGGCCTTGCCATCCAGCTCGATCTTCAAATGCACTTCCTCGTCGACGACGTCCTCGATCATGCCCCTGAAGCGCTTGCGTCCGTCTACCGGCTCCTTCAGTTCGACCTTCGCCTCATGACCGGTCCACAGCGAGAAATCGCTCGGGCGGACCAAGGGCCGGTCGATGCCGGGCGAGGAAATCTCCAAGCGATAGGTTCCCGGCATCGGGTCGTAGGCATCGAGCACCGGCGACAGGCTCCGGCTGATCGTGGCGCAATCGTCCACCGTCATCTCACCGCTCGGCCGTTCGGCCATGATCTGCACCGTGCCGCCGTCGCGGCCTGAAATCTTCACCCGCACCAGGCGGAACCCCAGCTCTGCGAGCACCGGCTCGGCCAGGTCGGCGACCGTCCGCTCCTGTCCCGTCTCCCGGACAAAGCGGCGATCTTCTTGTGTCGCAGTGTTCGACATTCGACGGCGAGGGCTCGAAGGCCCCAAACAGCAGGAAGGCGTGGGCCCTAACAAAAAGGAGCGGGCCGCGGCCCACTCCTGATCAAACCAATCATGAGTTTCGAGCGCTAATATACGAGCTTTCTCCGGGGTTTCAAGCGGTGTCGGGGCGTCAAAAGCGCCGCTTTTCCCCATGGTTTCTAATCGATGGGCAGCAGGTGCTTGGTGATGCGGGTGAAGTCTTGCGCTCGCTCCAGGCTCAGCGCGCACAAGCACGCCGAATAGTTCCCGCCGATCGAGGTCCCGCCGAAGGCTAGCTGATCCTCGAAGGTGCAGTTGGCGTCACGATAGGCGATCCACTTCTTCTGGGCGGTGACGAGCGCATCGAGCTGGATGTCCGGGGCCTGGCCCATCTCCTTGGCGCCTCGGCGCACAGCAGATTGCAGTGCCTTGTAGGCCGCGTTCAGCTTGGCGTCTGCCGCGTCCGCGGCGCGCGCCAGGCAAGCCTCGTATTCCGGGTTCGAGGTCGTGCTCTCCTCGCACGCCGTATAGCACACCGCATCGATGTCGGCCGCGGCAGCGGCCCCCGGCACGAACAGGATGGTCAGCGCGAGAAGAAGAGCACGCATCGGCAAGCTCCTCGGGTTAGAGGCGCTTCCAACTGAGATAAACGGGCTTGCGGCCCTCGCT
>Ga0075331_1000117_pt1 | contig 15873 bp, 17 predicted proteins | sample MayberrySE_TuleA_FD_120090 | JGI IMG/M metagenome (GOLD analysis project Ga0075331, IMG submission 120090) | Natural and restored wetland microbial communities from the San Francisco Bay, California, USA, that impact long-term carbon... | ecosystem: Environmental > Terrestrial > Soil > Wetlands ... | reverse complement strand
GTCCGACACCGACGTCAAGGCCGACTTCGTGACCCGCCGCGGCGCTCCGATCAGCACGCGCGCCACCTACGTGATCGAGGACGCGGCCGGGCGCGCAGCCGTCCTGAGGCGTGACGCTGGCCGCCATCGGGTCGCCGTGCCACATTCGAGGGAGGGGAGCACGAGGGAGGGCGGCCATGCATCCATCGATCGCCGCTCACCTTCGATCGGGCAACGTCTCGCGGATCGTCTACGGCTCGATCATCGGCCTCGCCCTCGTCCTCACCCTCGAGGCCCACCGGTCACAGCCGGCGGTCGCGATCGGCACGCTGCTGGCGACCGCGGTCGCGGTCGGCCTTGCCGAGCTCTACAGCGAGCTGCTCGAGGCCCGGACCCGAGGCGGCATGGGTGCGCACGTCGAGACCTTCGAGAGCAGCCTCGGCGTTGCGCTGGCCGTCGCCTTCGGCATCGCGTTCCCCTGCGTCTTCTTCGCCGCTGCCGGTCTGGACCTGATCGAGCCGGGCACCGCCTTCACCGTGGCCAAGTGGACCGGTCTGGGCCTGATCGGCTCCTACGGGTACGTCGCGGGGCGGCTGTCCGGTGCAGGGGCGTTCAAGGCTCTGCTGCAAGCTGCGGCGGTGGGGCTGATCGCCGCGGTCCTCATCGCGCTGAAGGCCCTCCTGCACTGAGCGCCGTGGCGTCCTCCGGCAACCTACAGTGCTGCAGATGGACGAGTCAGCACCCTCGGATCCGACCTGGGCGTCGCGCTGCCTGCGCTGCGGCGTCGTCACGCGGCTCGACGACACCGTGACCGGGTGCTCGTCGTGCGCGCGGGAAGGCGTGGGCGTGCCGATGGTGCCGACCCGCACGGGCGGGCTCCCGCCCGCCCGGCCGGGACCATCGCCGGTCGGCAGCAGCGCGATGTGGCGGTGGGGCTCGCATCTCGTCCCGGTCGGTGCCCCGGTCAGCCTCGGCGAGGGCGGCACCCCGCTGGTCGGCCTGGATCTGCCGGACCTGCCGGGGCGGATGCTGCTGAAGGACGAGCGGGCCAACCCGACCGGCTCGTTCAAGGACCGGCTGGCGAGTGCCGCGGTGGGTCGGGCACGTCACCGCGGCGCCGACACCGTCGTGGTGGCGAGCAGCGGCAACGCCGGGATCGCGGTGGCCGCCTACGCCGCTGCGGCGGGACTCGACTGCGTGCTGCTGGCGACGGCGGACCCCGGCCTGCCGCCCACGACCGACGCGGCCGCGGCCGCGCTGGGTGCGCGGGTGTGCCTTACCGAGACGTTCGCCGACCGGTGGGCCGCCGCGCGCACCGGTGTCGAGCAGCTCGGCTGGTTTCCCGTCACCAACTACGCGTCGCCGCCGGTGTCCAGCCATCCGGCGGGCGTCCACGCCTACCGCACGATCGCGTTCGAGATCGCGGAGTCCCTCGGCTGGGCGGTGCCCGACTGGGTCGTCGTACCCGTCTCGCGGGGTGACGGGCTGTTCGGGATCTGGTCCGGGTTCGTGGAGCTGGCCGAGCTGGGCTGGACCGGCAGGCTGCCGCGGATGCTTGCCGTCGAGCGGTTCCCGAGCCTGACCCACGCTCTCGCCCGTGATCTCGAGCAGCCGGCGGCCGTCGAGATCGACGGGCCGGTCGCCGCGCGCTCGATCAGCGACCCGCAAGGAACCGCGATGGCCGTGCACACGCTGCGCGCCAGCGCCGGCGACGCGGTGAGCTGCGGCGACGAGCAGATCGCGGCCGCATGGCGACGGTTCGCCGACCGTGGCGTGCTCCTCGAGCTGTCCTCCGCTGCGGTGCTGCACGGTGCGGAGGTGCTGGCCGGCCGTGGTGTGCTCGACGACGACTCGACGGTCGTGCTGCTCGGGACCGCCGGCCCCTACGCCCAGGAGAGCGTGCGCGGCCGGTCCGCCGGCGTCCGTGTGGACGACCCGTGCGACGCCGCCGCGTTGCGCCGCGCGGTCGACCAGCGCTAGGTGCTCACGGTGCGTCGGCCGCATCGAGGACGCCCTCAGGCCGGCGGGCTCGCCGACTGTTCGGCGGCGTCGAGGGCCGCCAACAGCATTCTCGTATGGCGGGCGTAGTCGGCGTACGGGACACCGCTGCGTTCGACGAGCTCGGCGAAGCGCTGCTCGAGCAGCTCACGACACCGCTCCACCAGTCGGCTGCCGCGCGAGGTCAGCGTCAGGCGGCGGCGATTCCCGCCCGCCGGGTCGGCCTCGGCGACGAGCAGGCCTGACTCGACCAGCACGGCCGTCATCCGGCTGACCGAGGGCTCGGACACGTGCAGCCTCTCGGCGAGGCCTCGCTGGGTGGCTGCGCCCATCTCGTCGACGAACAGGAGCGTGAGGAACCGCCGGTAGGAGAGGTCGTGCTCGGCCTGCAGGATCCGGTCGGCCGATCGGTCGAGGCGTGCGGTCAGCGCGTGCAGGTCGAAGCTGAGATCTCGGTTCACAGGAATACATTAGCATGCTAACTTGTCTTTCTAAGTTACCGGTGCCTTTCCAGTGCACCGATCCCTCTCGAGGAGAAGTCAATGTCTGCACTCATCGTCCTGGCGTTCGCCGCAGTGGGCTTCCGCCTGCTCGGGCTGCTCGGCATCGGTCGGTTCGCCACCTGGAGGTCCAGCGCGGCCCACGGGATGGCCGCGATGCTGCTGCTGACGGCCAGCGCCCACTTCGTCCCGGCGACCGTGACGGCCATGCCCAACCACGCCGACCTCGTTCGGATGGTGCCGCCGGTGGTGCCGTTCGCCGACGCGGTCGTCTACCTGACCGGCGTACTGGAGCTCATCGGTGCCCTCGGCCTCGTCGTAGCCGCCACCCGCCGGGTCACAGGAGTCGGCCTCGCGGTGCTGTTCGTGCTGCTCCTGCCCGCGAACATCTACGCCGCCGTGGCCGATGTGCCGTACAACGGCGGGGAGGTGACCCCGCTGTGGCTGCGGGTCCCGCTGCAGGTCGTCTACATCGCGGTGGCGCTGTACGTCGCCCGGTCGGCGGCGTCCGAAGCAGGTCGTGACCGGGCCACGAATTTTGACCGCGCGGTCGATCCCCGCGCCGGAATCGGAGTCGCGCGCAGCAGAAGTGACCGCGCGGTCGATTTTCGGCCAGGGCAGTCCTGAGCCCGCACCGGTTTGCCTGGGTTTGCCGCGAACCTGGCCTGGGTATCGCATCGCGACAGGAGGTCAGGATGAGCATCGCATCACGCCCCCGGTGGCGTCGCCGGTCCCGCAGTCGATCACGTACCGTCTCGATCATCGTCGCAGTCTGGCTCGTGATCGGCGTCCTCGCGGCGGCGCAACGGGGTTACTTCGCCGGCGACGACGCCAACTGCGCGAAACTCACCACCGTCGCGATCACGATCGCGGCCGGGCCGCTCAACTATGTCGGGTTGAACCCGAAGATCGGGTGTGAGGTGCCCCAGCCGTCGAGATAGCGTCGGCTACGGGGCCTCAGCCAGCAGTCGCCGGCCGACGCGTGCTGACCTGTGCGGTCTGGAGCGGTCGCCACATCTGGTACGCCAGCGGCCACAGTGCGACGATGCCGGCCGCGGCCTGCACATAGAGCTGCACCGCACCGAGCGGAACGAAGCGCGACACGCCCAGCGTGACGAGCGCCGCGACGACGAGGCCGGTGAGCGATGGGCTCAGGATGCCGCTGGCCGCGATGGCCCGCGCGAACCCGAGGACGCCGATCGCGAAGAGAGTCGCGCTCGTCGCCAGGATCGCGATGAACCACCCCGTCAAGACATCCTGCACCGCCGCGACGTCACCGCCGGTCTGTGCAGCCGCCATGGGCGCGAACTCCAGAGCGGGCAGCAGACCGTACAGGGTGCTGCCGACGATCACGAACGGCAGCGCCCACGCGCTGAACCGCTCTTCCCCGGCGTCGCGCAGGTACGCCCTGATCGCCAGGAAGGCCAGGGCGATCAGCGCCGATCCCACCGCGGTGAGCAGGTGTACGGCACCCCACCGTGTCGTGCTCGCCTCGACCGCCTCGGCGACGGCCGCCGCATCCGGCAACCGCGCGAGATAGGGGTGGGAGACCAGAGCGATCAGCATCACGGCCGGCGCTACTGCGACTGCGACGGCACCGAGACGGGCCCTGGGGGTCTCAGTCGTCTTCATGCTGGTGCCTCCTAGCGAGAGGATGCTCGCGGTGAGTCACCTCCACAAGGGCGAGGGCCGTCCTACGCCGGGACGCAGGAACGGCGGCAGACGCCACGCAGGAGAGCGCAGGTCTGCCGCCGTTCTCACGTGCCGGCAGCGGTCAGAGACCGGGGCGGACTAGATGTCGTAGTACAGCTCGAACTCGTGGGGGTGCGGACGCAGTGCCATCGGCTGCACCTCGTTCTCCCGCTTGTAGGCGATCCAGGTGTCGATCAGGTCCTCGGTGAAGACACCGCCCTCGAGCAGGTACTCGTGGTCGGCCTCGAGAGCGTCGAGTACGGCGCTCAGCGTGGTCGGCACGACCTGCACGTCGGCGTGCTCGTCCGGCGGGAGCTCGTAGAGGTCCTTGTCGATCGGCTGCGGCGGCTCGATCTTGTTCTTGATCCCGTCCAGGCCGGCCAGCAGCATCGCCGAGAAGGCGAGGTAGGGGTTGGCCGACGGGTCGGGGCAACGGAACTCGATCCGCTTGGCCTTCGGGTTCGTGCCGGTGATCGGGATCCGGATGCAGGCGGAGCGGTTGCGCTGCGAGTAGACCAGGTTGACCGGCGCCTCGAAGCCCGGCACCAGGCGGTGGTAGGAGTTCACCGTCGTGGTGGTGAACGCCAGCAGCGACGGCGCGTGCGCCAGCAGGCCGCCGATGTAGTAGCGGGCGGTGTCGGACAGGCCGGCGTACCCGCTCTCGTCGAAGAACAGCGGCTCGCCCTCGGACCAGACCGACTGGTGGCAGTGCATGCCCGAGCCGTTGTCGCCGAAGATCGGCTTCGGCATGAAGGTCGCGGTCTTGCCGTTCTTCCAGGCGACGTTCTTGACGACGTACTTGAACTTCATGACGTTGTCAGCGCTCGTGAGCAGCTCGTCGAAGCGGAAGTTGATCTCGGCCTGGCCGGCCGTGCCCACCTCGTGGTGCTGCCGCTCGACGACCAGACCGGCGGACTCCAGCCCCTTGGAGATCTCGGCGCGCAGGTCGGCGAAGTGGTCGACCGGCGGCACCGGGAAGTAGCCGCCCTTGTACTTCACCTTGTATCCGCGGTTGCCGCCGTCCTCCTCGCGGCCGGTGTTCCAGGCGCCGGCGATGGAGTCGATGGAGTAGAAGCCGGTGTTGGCCTTGGTCTCGAACCGCACGTCGTCGAAGACGTAGAACTCGGCCTCGGGCGCGAAGAACGCGGTGTCGCCGATGCCGGTGCTCTTCAGGTAGGCCTGTGCCTTGCGCGCGATGTTGCGCGGGTCGCGGGAGTACGCCTCACCGGTGAGCGGGTCGTGGATGAAGAAGTTGATGACCAGCGTCTTGTCGGTGCGGAACTCGTCGACGTAGGCGGTCGTCGGGTCCGGGAAGAGCGCCATGTCGGACTCGTGGATCGCCTGGAAGCCGCGGATCGAGGACCCGTCGAACATCAGCCCGTCCTCGAAGACCTCGGGGCCGAACGACGACACGGGTACGGTGAAGTGCTGCATCACCCCCGGCAGGTCACAAAACCGGACGTCGATGAACTCGACACCCTCGTCCTTGATGTACTTGAACAGCTCGTCGGGGTTGGCGAACATTCGGTTTCCTCCTGGGCCGCTGGATGCGGCGGGGCTGCAGTGCACTCGTGCATCGGGGCTGCGGTCGTTGGGTGCGCCGTTGCACCAGTCGACTCGACTGTAGAGTCGGGCCGTTTCTCGGCCGTATCCGGTGTGTTTCGCCCGTGTTACGGCCGCCGCCTGATGGGTGTTGCTGCCTCGCATCATGCCGTACCCGCGGTGGCTGCGTCACCTGCGCTCGGATGCCGGTAGCCTCCGACAGGTGGCTGAGACCCCTGCTGACCAGCACTACCCGGGCCAGAAGTTCGGCCTTCCGCCGGCGGGTCCCGGGTCGGCCGCGGGGTGGGGTCGCCGCATCGCCGCCCTGCTGCTGGACTGGGTGCTCTCGCTGATGTTCGTCGCCGCGTTCGTCGGCTCCGGCGTGTGGGGAGCAGGCGGCCTCGCCCAGTGGGGCCCGCTGCTGGTGTTCGCCCTGCAGCGGTGGGTGCTGGTGGTGCTGCTGGGCGGCTCCGCGGCGCAGATGGTGCTCGGCCTGCGCGTGCAGCGCACGAGCGGTGGTGGCCTCGATCCGCTGCGGTCCCTGGTGCGGGTCGTGCTGGTGTGCCTGGTGGTGCCGGCGGCGATCTTCAACAACGACCGGCAGGGCGTGCACGACATGGCCGCCGACTCGATCGTCGTACGCGCCTGAGGGCGGGAGTCAGCGGCCCTTGGTGGCCTGCCGCGCCTGCGCCCTGGCCTGCCGCGGCGTGGTCGGCATCGGCCCCTTCGGCGTCGGCACCTGGGGCCGCATGGCGTCGAGGGCGCGCAGCCGCTGGAGCACGTCCGTCACCTCGGCCGGACGCAGGTTGCGGGGGAGCTTCATGACGTGGCGGCCGAGCTTGCGCAGCGGCACCTCGTCCTCACCGTCACCGGCGACGATGTCGTAGATCGGGACCTCGCCGGCGGCCCGGGCGTGCTTGCGCTTCTCGGCCGTGAGCAGGTTGCGCACCCGGTTGGGGTGTCCCTCACCGATGAGCACGATGCCCGGACGGCCGACGACCCGGTGCACGAGGTCCTGGTTCTTGGTGAAGGCGACGCCCGGCTTCACGTCCCAGCCCCGCTTGAGCATGCCCAGCGAGGCCGCCGCGGCACCGGGCTGCCCCTCGTACTGCGAGTAGGCGGCCTTCTCCGCGCGGCGCCCGAACACGAACGTGGTGGCGAGCAGCGCCGTCGGGAAGCCGAGGATCAGGCCGACCAGCCAGTGCACGAGCGGCGCGGCGATCGCGAACACGACCGCGAACGTGCCCAGGAAGATCGCGAGCAGGATCAGCCCGATGCGCTTGTCGGTCTGCTTGGTGATCCGGTAGGCCTGCTTGATCTGCGCGAGCCGGCCGCTCTTGGCCGGCTTGTCGGCCTTGTCCTTCTTCGCCATCGGTCTCTCTGCTCGTGTCGTGGTGGGTGGGGGACGGGTCAGTCTCTCAGGAGTGGGCGGCCGGTTCCAGCCGGCGCGACTCCAGCGCCTGCTGGTAGAGCCGGCCGGCGCGGTAGGAGGAGCGCACCAGCGGGCCGGACATGACACCGGCGAAGCCGAGCTCGAGGGCCTCCTCGCGCATCTCGACGAACTCGTCCGGCTTGACCCAGCGCTCGATCGGGTGGTGCCGCAGGCTGGGGCGCAGGTACTGCGTGATGGTCAGCAGCTCGCAGCCGGCCTCGACCAGGTCGGCCATCGCCTCGCTGACCTCCTCGCGCGTCTCGCCCATGCCGAGGATGAGGTTGGACTTGGTCACCAGCCCCTCCTCGCGGGCGGCCGTGATGACCCGCAGCGACCGCTCGTAGCGGAAGCCGGGGCGGATCCGCTTGAAGATCCGGGGCACGGTCTCGATGTTGTGCGCGAGCACCTCGGGCCGGGAGCCGAACACCTCGGCCAGCTGGTCGGGCTTGGCGTCGAAGTCGGGGATCAGCAGCTCGACACCGGTGTCGGTGTTGAGCGCGTGGATCTGCCGCACGGTCTCGGCGTACAGCCAGGCGCCGCCGTCGTCGAGGTCGTCGCGGGCGACCCCGGTCACCGTCGCGTAGCGCAGCTGCATGGTCTGCACGCTCTCGGCCACCCGCCGCGGCTCGTCGGCGTCGAACGCCGCGGGCTAGCCGGTGTCGATCTGGCAGAAGTCGCAGCGCCGGGTGCACTGGTCGCCGCCGATGAGGAAGGTCGCCTCGCGGTCCTCCCAGCACTCGAAGATGTTGGGACAGCCGGCCTCCTGACAGACCGTGTGCAGCCCCTCGCCCTTGACCAGGTCCTGCAGCTCGCGGTACTGCGGCCCCATCTTGGCCCGGGTCTTGATCCACTCGGGCTTCTTCTCGATGGGCGTCTGCGAGTTGCGGGCCTCGAGCCGCAGCAGCTTCCGTCCTTCAGGCGCAATAGTCACGCGCTCCAGGGTACGCCGTCACGACGGGCTACTCATCCCAGCCCGTACGTGGTCACGGGCGGCAGGAAGACCAGCCGGTGGGCGACACCGTCCAGCGCGTGCGGCGGTAGTCCGGCCACGACGGAGAGGTCGTCGACGGACGAGAACCCGCCGGTCCGCGTCCTCAGCTCGACGACGCGGTCGACGATCGGGCGCGGCAGGCCGGTCTCCGCCCGTAGGGTGCCGGCCGGCACGTTGTTGACGTCGACGAGGCCACCGTCGGGGTAGTCGCGGTGCGGCAGGTCCGGCCGGCCGATCCCCAGCTCCTGGGCCAGCCTGGGCCGCTCGGCCACGATCCGCAGCGCGGCCGCCCGCGCCTGCTCACGTTCGTCGTGAGCCGCCAGCGCCGCCTTCTGCCGGGCCTTGAGGCTGCGACGCCTCGCCGCCCGGGCGCTGATCGGCGCCAGGTCGAACACCCAGGTCCGGATGGCCACGGCGTGCAGCAGTCCGAGCCCCATGTTGATCGCCATGCCGATCCCGAACAGCGTCTCCGGGCGGCCGCCGTCATCGGGGTCGAACAGCAGCACCAGACCCAGTCCGACGGCGTACACCGGCACGGTGGCGGCCTGCAGCCGGCTCGACTTCTTCCGGGCGGCGTGGATCATCACCGCGGCCGTTCCGAAGCCGAGGGTCCAGACGGGCACCGAGGCCCAGAACCAGCTGGCCAGCTGCCGCCCGACGCGCGCCCCCGCCGACATCGCCATGGTCAGGCGAGCGGCTGGAGGCCGTAGCTGATCGGCTGCTCCACGTGCTCGATGTCGGGGGAGCGGTCGTAGTCGCCCCACGCCAGCAGCTCGGCGAAGTGCCGCTCGGCCAACGGCACGACCTCGTGCACGGTCACCTCGCGGCCGAGCTCGACCGACAGCGTGGTCACCCCGGCGTCGTTGATTCCGCAGGGCACGATGGCGTCGTACCAGGCCAGGTCGTTGTCGCAGTTCAGCGCGAAGCCGTGCATCGTCACGCCCTGGGAGACGCGTACGCCGATCGCGGCGATCTTGCGCTCCGGGCCGCGGTCGTCGGCCGCGAGCCAGACGCCGCTGCGGCCCTTCACCCGCCCGGTGGCGACGCCGAGGTCGGCGCAGATGCGGATCAGCGCCTCCTCCAGCCGCCGCACGTAGTCCACGACGTACACGTGGTCAGGCAGTGCGCAGATGGGATAGCCGACCAGCTGTCCGGGGCCGTGCCAGGTGATCTTGCCGCCGCGGTCGACATCGACGACCGGTGTGCCGTCGACCGGGCGCTCGTGCGGCTCGGTGCGCTTGCCGGCGGTGTAGACGGGAGTGTGCTCCAGCAGCAGCACCTCGTCGGGGGCGCCCGCGACCACCTCGGCGTGCAGCTCCCGCTGCCGGTCCCAGGCCTCCTGGTAGTCCACGGCCTCGTCGCCGAACCCGATCCCGGTGAAGGTCAGTTGGCTCACTACGTCAGACTATCGGGGGAGGACGGGCGCCCGAGCGGCGAGGGAGGGGCATGGGTCAGCACGTGGACACCGTCAAGGACCGTCGGCGGTGGTGGCTGTGGCCGCTGGTCGTGGCCTTGATCTGGATCCTCGTCGGGGGGCCGCTGGGCTCGTTCGCGGGGCGGCTCAGCGAGGTGCAGACCAACGACAACGCCGCCTTCCTGCCGGAGAGCGCCGAGTCGACCGAGGTCATGGACTGGCAGGCGCGGTTCAGCGACCAGGAGCTGCTGCCGGCCGTCGTGGTCTACGAGCAGACGTCCGGACTGGAGCGGGACGCGCTGCCTGCGGTGCAGGCCGATCTCGAGGCACTGAGCGAGATCGAGCACGTGGTGCAGGTGTCCCCGCCGATACCGTCCGATGACGGCCAGGCCGTCCAGGCGGTCGTGGCGATCGACGCCAACATCGGTGACGACATCTCGGTCGTCGTGGAGCAGATCCGCGATCGCCTGGCGGAGTCCGACGTCGACGCGGAGGTCTACGTCACCGGACCGGCCGGCGTGCTGGGCGACTTCGTCGAGGCCTTCGGTGCGATCGACGGGCTGCTCCTCGCGGTCGCGCTGGCGGTCGTGCTCGTGATCCTGCTGATCGTCTACCGCAGCCCGATCCTGCCGTTCCTCGTGCTGTTCTCGTCGCTGCTCGCGCTCGGCGTCGCGTCGGCGGCGGTCTACGTGCTCGCCGACAACGACGTACTCGATCTGAACGGGCAGAGCCAGGGCATCCTCTTCGTGCTGGTGGTCGGCGCGTCGACCGACTACGCGCTGCTGCTCGTGTCACGGTTCCGGGAGGAGCTGCGCGAGCACGCGTCGCGGGTGACCGCGATGCGGGTCGCCTTCCGCGGAGTGGTCGAGCCGATCGTGGCCTCCGGCGTCACCGTCATGCTCGGGCTGCTGTGCCTGCTGCTGTCGGACCTGACCTCCAATCAGGGGCTCGGTCCGGTCGGCGCGATCGGCATCGCCGGGGCGATGCTGTCGGCACTCACCTTCCTGCCGGCGGCGCTGGTGCTGCTCGGTCGCGGCGCGTACTGGCCGTTCCGCCCGCACCTGGGATCGGAGCACCCCGAGACGCGGGGCGTCTGGGGCCGGGTCTCCGCGCTCGTCGGCCGCCGGCCGCGGGCGACCTGGGTGGCCACGGTCGTGGCTCTCGGCATCGCCGCCGCGTTCGTGCCGACCTTCAAGGACGACGGCGTCCCCCAGAGCGAGATCTTCCTGACCGAGGTCGGCTCGGTGCAGGGCCAGGAGGCGCTCAGCCGGCACTTCGAGGCCGACGTCGGCAACCCCGTCGTCATCATCGGGGACGAGGGCGACCTTCCGGCCCTGCTGCGCACCACGACCGCCGCCGACGGCGTCGCCTCCGCCGCCCCGATCACCGACACCCCCGGGCAGCCCGGTGGTGAGCCGAAGGTGGTCGACGGGCGGGTGCAGATCGAGGCGCAGCTGACCGACCCGCCCGACTCCGACGCCGCGGAAGACACGGTCCGGGCTCTGCGGGACCAGCTCGACGAGGTGTCACCCGAGGCACTGGTCGGCGGCCAGACCGCGATCCAGGTGGACAGCCTGGAGACCACGACGAACGACCGCAACCGGATCGTGCCGACGATCCTGCTGGTCATCTTCCTCGTGCTGGCCCTGCTGCTGCGCGCGCTGCTCGCACCGCTGCTCCTGCTCGTGGCAAACGTGCTGAGCTTCGGCGCCACCCTCGGGATCAGCGCGCTGGTCTTCAACCACGTGTTCGACTTCCCGGGGGGTGACCCCGCGATCACGTTGTTCGGCTTCGTCTTCCTGGTCGCCCTCGGGATCGACTACTCGATCTTCCTGATGACGCGTGCGCGCGAGGAGGCGGTGCTGCGAGGCACCCGGGCCGGGATGCTGAAGGCGCTGTCGGTGACCGGCGGAGTGATCACCAGTGCGGGGATCGTGCTCGCAGCCACCTTCACCGCCCTCGGGGTGCTGCCGGTGCTGTTCCTCGCCCAGATCGCCTTCATCGTCGCCTTCGGCGTCCTGCTCGACACCTTCATCGTGCGGTCGCTGCTGGTGCCGGCGTTGTCCTATGACATCGGCCGCCGGATCTGGTGGCCGAGCCGGCTGGGCAAGGTCGAGAACGGCAAGCCTGTGGACGGCGGCCGCCACGCTCGCTAGATCTGCGCCACCCTGGACGGATGGCACGCCACGTCCGTCCCCGCGCCCGTGCTCGGCGCCGGCTGCTACTGCTCAGCCTGCTGCTCGTGCTGGCCGGTGCGCTCGTGCTCGGTGCGGCCGTGGTCGCGCGTCCCGACCCGACGGGCGCCTCGCGCTCGACGGGCCCGGGTACGCCGAGCCCGCGCAGCGCCGGTGCGGAGATCACGACCGACTGGTTCGACGTACTCGCCGGGCTCGATGCGAGCCGGGCTGAGGCGTTTCGTGCCGGAGACCCGGCCACGCTGACCGAGGTATACACGGGAGGGTCGGACGCCCTGGCCGCCGACCGGCGGCTGCTGCGCCGCTACGCGCGACGCGGCCTGCGGGTGCACGGGCTGCGGATGGAGGTCGTCGACCTGCGGCTGGTGGGGCACACCCCGGGCCGAGCCACACTGAGGGTGCGCGACCGGGTGGGCGCGGGCCACGTGGTCGATGCCGAGGGGCGGCGGACCCGGCTGCCGGCCGACGGCTTCAGCGAGCATCGCATCGTGCTCGTGCGCACCGACACCGGCTGGCGGATCCGGTCGGTGGCGGTGGCCGACCGCAGCCCTCCGGTCACAGCGCCGCGGCGATGACCTCGTCGACGGTGCGGTCCTGGAACTCGAAGCCCTCCGACTGCAGTTTGGCCGGGACCACGCGCAGGCTGTTCAGCAGCACCTCGGAGAGCTCACCGAAGCCCTTCTCCAGCACCGGCCGGGGGAGCACCATCCTCGTCGGCCGGTGCAGCGCCGCGCCCATCGCCTTGGTGAACTCCGCGTTGGTGGGCGGTTCGGGCGCAGTGAGGTTGTGCGGGCCGTGCGCGGAGGTGTCGCGCGCCAGGTGCTGCACGGCGCCCACCCAGTCGCGCAGCGAGACGACGGGAAAGTACTGGCTGCCGTCGGCGACCCGACCGCCGAGACCGAGGCGGAAGAACGGCAGCATCACCTTCATCGCCCCGGAGCCCCGTGCGATCACCGCTCCCGTGCGGAGGTGGCAGACCCGTGCTCCGCTGCGTTCTGCGACGGCGGCGGAGTCCTCGACCTGCTCGACGACGCGCGTGAGGAAGCCGCCCCTTCGAGGTGGCGTGGACTCGTCGATCACCGCATCGCCGTGCCCGCTGCCGTAGCGGTCCGTGCCACTCTGAACGAGCAGTGCGGGAGGCTTCTCACACCTCGCCACCGCCTTTGCCAGCGTGCGCGCGGTCGACAGCCTGCTGGAGAGGATGCTCTCCCGCACACCGGCGGTCCACGGCCGCACGATCGGTGATCCCGCGAGGTGGACCACGACGTCGGCGGACTCGATGATCGACTGGTCGACCTGGCCCCGCTGCGGGTCCCACGTCGACGAGTCCACGCTCGGGTCCTCGCCACGCGTCAGGCGGACGACCTCGTCGCCCTGCTCCGCCAGTGCCTCGCGCAGTGCGGTGCCGAGGAAGCCGGACGCGCCTGCCATCACGTATCGCATGACCCGATCGTGCCCTGCGGCGGGTAATCGCATGCAGCCGGGCGGGGCGTTTCGGCCACGCGCGGATGTGCGTGCTCACCGACGCGCGAGGTCGCGACCGGCACGTGCCACACTGCGACGGCCCATCCATTCCCCGCATGCATCGGTCATCGCACGCGGAATGGATGGGCCGGGCACCCCTTCACCGGGCGTGCACCCTTCACCGGGCGTGCACCCTTCACCGGGCGGGGCGGACGAGACCCGCGGGCCGGAACCCGCGGGTCCTCCGGATCAGACGTCGAACTGGGCCGCCTCCAGGCGCTGCTTGACGTCGGAGAGGAAGCGGGCGGCGTCCGCACCGTCGACCAGCCGGTGGTCGTAGGTGAGGGCCAGGTAGCACATGTGCCGCACTGCGATCGTCTCGCCGAGGTTCGGGTCGTCGATCACGACCGGACGCTTCACCACCGCTCCGGTGCCGAGGATCGCGGCCTGCGGGATGTTCAGGATCGGCGTGTCGAACAGCGCGCCGCGGCTGCCGGTGTTGGTCAGCGTGAAGGTGCCGCCGGACAGCTCGTCGGGGGTGATCTTGTTGGTGCGGGTGCGCTCTGCGACGTCGGCGATCTTGCGGGCGAGACCCGCGATCGACAGGTCACCCGCGTCCTTGATCACCGGAGTGAGCAGACCCTTCTCGGTGTCCACGGCGACGGCGAGGTGCTCGGCGTCGTAGTAGGTGATCTGCTTCTGCTCGACGTCGATCGAGGCGTTCAGCGTCGGGTGCACCTTCAGCGCGTCGATCGCTGCCTTGGCGAAGAACGGCATGAACGACAGCTTCACGCCCTCGCGCTGGGCGAACTCTGCCTTGGCCTTGTCACGCAGCCGGGCGATCGCGGTCACGTCGACCTCGACCACCGTGGTGAGCTGCGCGGTGGACTGCAGCGACTCGTACATCCGGGCGGCGATGACCTGGCGGAGCCGGCTCATCTTCTCGGTCTTGCCGCGCAGCGGGCTGGGCGCGGCCGACGGTGCAGGGGCGCTCGGTGCCGGGGCTGCCTCCTCGGCCGGAGCCGCCGGAGCGCTCGCAGCCTCCTTCTTCGCGTTCGCGGCCTCGAGCACGTCCTGCTTGCGGATGCGGCCGCCCACACCGGTGCCCTCGAGCGTGGACAGGTCGATGTCGTGCTGGGCCGCCAGCTTGCGCACCAGCGGCGTGACGTAGGACGTCTCGCCGCCACCGTCGGCTGCAGCCTGGGGCGCGGTCCTCTTGGGCTCCTCCTTGGGTGGCGCCTGCTTCGGCGCCTCAGCCTTGGCCTCGGCCGCCTTGGGCTCCTCCTTGGGGGCCTCCTCCGCGGGCTGCTCGGCCTCCTTCGGCTCCGCCTTCGGCGCGGGCGCGGCCTCGCCCGAGCCGATCGTCGCCAGCTCGGCGCCGACCTCGACCGTCTCGTCCTCGTTGACCTTGATCTCGAGCAGCGTGCCGGCAGCGGGCGAGGGGATCTCGGTGTCGACCTTGTCGGTCGAGACCTCCAGCAGCGGCTCGTCTGTCTCGACCGAGTCACCGACCTGCTTCAGCCAGCGGGTGATCGTGCCCTCGGTGACGCTCTCGCCCAGGGCCGGCAGCGTGACCGGCGTACCCGAGGCGCCGCCACCACCCTGACCGTCGGGGGAGGGCGCCTCCTGCTTCTCGGGCTGGGGCGCCTCCTCGGCCTCGGCCTGCCCCGAAGCCTGCTCCGAAGCCTGCTCGGCGGGAGCTTCCTCCGACGGCGCCTCCTCCGACGGCGCCTCCTCCGACGGTGCTTCCTCGGCGCCGGCCTCGGCCGACTCGCCACCACCGGACTCTCCCGCGGACTCGCCCTCGTCGCCGATCGTGGCCAGCTCGGCGCCGACCTCGACCGTCTCGTCCTCGCTGACCTTGATCTCCAGCAGCACACCGGCAGCGGGGGAGGGGATCTCGGTGTCGACCTTGTCGGTGGACACCTCCAGCAGGGGCTCGTCGACGGACACGTTGTCCCCGGGCTGCTTCAGCCAGCGGGTGACGGTGCCTTCGGTGACGCTCTCTCCCAGCGCGGGGAGGGTTACGGAGACTGCCATCGCGATCAAGTGCTCCTTCGTTTCGGCCGACGAGCTGCGGGTGCGTGACTCGACTCTAGTAGGCGGCCCGGCTCAGCCGTGTGCGTGCAGTGGCTTGCCGGCGAGCGCCAGGTGCGCCTCGCCGAGGCCCTCGGTCTGGGTGGGGTGAGCGTGGACCAGCGGTGCGACGTCCTCGGGGAAGGCCTCCCAGTTGTAGATCAGCTGGGCCTCGCCGACGAGCTCGCCCACCCGTGCGCCGACCATGTGGACCCCGAGCACCGGCCCGTCCTTCGTGCGGACCAGCTTGACGAAGCCCTGGGTCTTGAGGATCTGGCTCTTGCCGTTGCCGCCGAGGTCGTAGGTCAGGGCCTCGACCGCATCCGGACCGTGCTCCTCGACCGCCTGCGCCTCGGTCAGCCCGACCGAGGCGACCTCGGGGTCGCAGTAGGTGACCCGCGGGATGCCCAGCTCGTCGATCGGTGTCGGTGCGAGACCCGCGACCTCCTCCGCGACGAAGATGCCCTGCTGGAACCCGCGGTGCGCGAGCTGCAGCCCCGGGACGATGTCGCCGACCGCGAATACACCGTCGACGTTGGTGCGCATCCGCTCGTCGGTGAGCACGAAGCCGCGCTCCATCGCGACGCCCT
>Ga0075331_1000116_pt1 | contig 15961 bp, 20 predicted proteins | sample MayberrySE_TuleA_FD_120090 | JGI IMG/M metagenome (GOLD analysis project Ga0075331, IMG submission 120090) | Natural and restored wetland microbial communities from the San Francisco Bay, California, USA, that impact long-term carbon... | ecosystem: Environmental > Terrestrial > Soil > Wetlands ... | reverse complement strand
GCTGCACGGGGCCGAGGAGCTCTACGTCAGCGGCTACGACGCGGAGGCACTCGCGGTCTGGGCGAAGAAGGTGCGCAGCTGGGCAAGACGCCACGACGTCTACGTCTACTTCGACAACGACGTCAAGGTGCGGGCGCCGTTCGACGCCATGGCGCTCGCCGAGCTGCTCGGTGCAGGCGCACGGACAGCCGGATGACTGTTCCCTGGCGGACACATCGGGCCGAAGGTCCCCCGGTCGGGCATCCTCGGACTCAGGTCCGTGAGTCGTTCGCCGCCATACGCTGCAGACATGAAGGGTCGGTTGGCTGTACCCGGCTCCCCTTTGGCGCACATCGACAGCTGGGTGACCGGCGGTCTGATCTCGGCCGAGCAGGCGGAGCGGATCAAGCAGTTCGAGAGCCGGTCGGCAGCAGGTGCGCCGCCGGCAGAACCCAGGCCGGAGGGACCCGCACTGGTCACCGAAGCCCTGGGCTACCTGGGCGGCGTCATCATGATCGTCGCCAGCATCTGGGTCACGGCGGAGCTGTGGCCCGACATGAGCACGGCCGCACGGCTGGCGCTCGTCGGTGGCGCGGCCTTGCTGCTGCTCGGCGCTGGCGCCGCGGTGCCGCAGCGGGCAGCCGAGGTCGGCGCCCGGCTGCGCTCGGTCCTCTGGCTGCTGTCGACCCTCGCGGCCGCCGGCTTCGCCGCCCTGGTCGCGACCGAGACGCTCGACTGGGTCGACGAGGACGTCGCCGCTGCGGCCACGACCACGGCACTGATCTGGGCGGCTGCGCTGTGGTTCGTGCACCGTGAGCTGCTCCAACAGGTGGCCTTCTTCGTCGCCCTGGCGGCGAGCGGCGGAGCATGGACGGCCACGCTCGGCGGGACCATCGACGACGCGGCGGAGATCGGCCTGGCGGTCGCAGCGGTCGGCGCCGTCTGGGTGCTGCTGGCCTGGGGTGGGCTGCTGACCTACCGCACGGTCGCCATGGTGCTCGGCACGGTCATGGCGATCCTCGGTGCGGCGATGACGATGTCGGCACCCGACTGGGGCTACTACTTCGTGGTCGCGGTCCTCGTCGTGGCCGTCGCCTTCGCGCTGTATGTCCGCAGCCTGGGCCTGATCGCAGTCGCAGCCGTCGGCGCGCTGCAGACGCTGCCGGCGGTCATGGCGCACTTCTTCGAGGGATCGGTCGCCGCACCCCTCGCCCTCGTCGGCGTCGGCGCGGTCATGGTGGGCGCCGCGATCTTCACGGCCCGGCGCAACCGCACCTCGGCGGAGTCGGCTCAGGGCCATGCCCGCCGCCGGCGTGGCGCGGAGGGGTCACGGACGGTGGCCGTCACCGCCGCCGCTGTGGTGGTCGCCGCGGCTGTGGTCGCGATCCTGGCCGTCGGGCTGTGATCGCCGTCCCGCTCGGCGAAGCTGCTCGATCCGCCCCACCGGCAGCCGCAGCCCCGTAGTCTCGAACGGTCGTGGCTGTTGCGGCCGGTGGGGAGGGGACGGATGCCAGCCCGTGTGCGATGGACGGTCATCCGTGCGCTCGCGAGCGCCGTCGTGCTGCTCGTCGTCGTGGTCGCCGGGTCGGTGTTGGCCTCGGACATCCTGGAACCCGAGGAGCCCGCCGACGGGACGTGCGACGCCGGGCTCGCAGCGTTCCCCGGAGCCGAGGGCTTCGGCTGCGCGACGCCCGGTGGGCGCGGCGGCAAGGTCATCACGGTCACCAACCTGTACGACGACGGGCCGGGTAGCCTGCGCGCTGCCATGGAGGCCGAGGGGCCGCGCATCGTGGTGTTCCGGGTGTCCGGAACCGTCGAGGTGCACGACCAGATCATCGTCGACGACCCCTACCTCACCGTCGCGGGACAGACCGCGCCGGGCGGTGGCATCACGCTGAAGGCCGAGGACGACAACCCCAGCGGACTGCTGGAGATCCGCACGCATGACGTCGTGGTCAGATTCCTGCGGATGCGGCCAGGTGCACCGGAGTCGACGTCGGGTGAGAACGTCGACGGGCTCACGGTGGAGAGCTCCGAGGCGCACGACGTCATCTTCGACCACAACTCCTTCAGCTGGGCCGTGGACGAGAACGTCAGCACCTGGGACGGTGCCCACGACATCACGTTCTCGTGGAACATCATCGCGGAAGGGCTGAGCTACAGCACCCACCCCGAGGGCGAGCACAGCAAGGGCATGCTGGTCAGCGGAGAGCACGTCCGCAACATAAGCGTGCTGCACAACCTGTTCGCCCACAACAATGCGCGCAACCCGCAGGTCAGCGTGCTCGGCCCGACGCAGGTCGTGAACAACGTCGTCTACAACTACGGCGACCTGGCGTTCCAGACGTCGAACCCGCACGGGCCTCCGGAGGTCGAGCTGGTCGGGAACTACTTCCAGCCAGGACCGGAGAGCGACCCGGGCCGGTACGAGGTCGACGTCTACCCGATCGAGGCCGTCGGCGAGTGGCGCCTGTGGGTCAGGGCGAACATCGGACCGCACCGGGAGGGCGCGGAGACCGACAACGCCGAGGTCGTCGCGCCAGAGGGGCGCGATCTCCTCGCCCTCGGCCTGAGCCGGAACACGCCGAAGGTGTCCACGACGAGCGCCGACCAGGCCATGGTCGACGTACTCGCGAGAGCGGGTGCCACGCTCCCCCGCCGGGACCCCGTCGACACCCGCATCGTCGACGACGTGCGCAACGGGACCGGGAGCATCATCAGCGACCCCGCGGAGGTCGGCGGCTGGCCCACGCCGGAGGAGGAAGAGCCGCCCGCCGACCGTGACGGCGACGGCATGCCCGACGCCTGGGAGAGCGAACACGGACTCGATCCCGAGCACGACGACAGCGCCGGCGACCGGGACTCCGACGGCTACACCAACATCGAGGAATACCTCAACGGGCTGGTCACGGCCGTCGAAGCGAGCTGAGGTGACCGCGCCGGTCTCCTGCCACACCGCCATGGAGGTACGCCGATCGGATGAGGCAGCCGCCGTGGCACAGGTGCACCGTGGAGACACGCGCCTGACAGGCAGGCCGTCAGGTGTCCCCCTCCCTGGTGGTCTTCCGACGAAGGCGCGGACCGCCCGCTGGCCGCCCCATGGAGACAGCGGGCCCGGGGCGCCCCAGCCTCCGCGTCCAGCGCAGCAGGCTGGGGCGGCCTGGTGCGCGCTACCACGCGGTGTCGAGCACGGCCCACACCGTCTTGCCGTTCGGCTGAGCCGTGAACACACCCCAGCCACGGGTGATCGCCTCGACCAGCAGCAGTCCCCGCCCCTCCACCAGATCCAGGTACGGTCGGTGGAGGCGGACCACCGGGGTCCCAGGGCCGTGGTCACGCACGCTGATGCGGACCCGGCCGTCGGATCTGGTGAGCGCCAGCTCCATGTCCGACTCGGCGTAGAGAACTGCGTTGGTGACCAGCTCGCTGACCACGAGGGAGGCGGCCCCGGCCAACGGCGTGAGCTGCCAGTCCGACAGGACGCGGGCCGTGAACGCGCGGGCCGAGGCGGGCGCGGTGAGCCGCGGCACCAGCTGCACACTGGCCCGTGCGACCGGCGGCAGCACACCCTCGAGTGCCTCCAGACCGTCCATGCGTGACGCCGCGACCACCAGACCGGGGGGCACCGGCATGGACTGCAGCCCGTCACGGGCGGCCGCGCCTCGGGCGCAGACGACGAGAATGCCGCTACCGGGCCAGTCCGAGAGATATCCCATGGCCGGAGCGAACGCAGTGACGGCGTCGGAAGCCGACAGTGTCATCGCCCGCAGGTCGCAGACGACCACGCGTGGCTGCTCGGCCAGCGCATGGTTGAGGTGGTTCGTCAATGCTGCGACCCCGGTGCCGTGACCGGTGACCGTACGTGTGCGGGTGATGAGATCGGCGACACCCACCACGTTGTCGCTACTTACCACTGCGGCTCCTCAAAGGTCATGGGACCGGAGCATCGACAGGGTCTGGGGCGACGCCGCGTCCTATCCTAACGCGCTTACTCCATTTCGGCACGGCCGCGCACGACGTCCTCGGCGACCTCGACCAACCGGCGTCGGGAGTCACGGGCACGCGCACGGAGCAGATCGAAGGCCTCCTCGGTGCCTACGTCGAGCACCGCGGCCAGAACGCCCTTGGCCTGCTCGATCGTGACTCGGCTGTTGAGGGCCATCTGGAGCTGCTCGGCGAGCAGCTCGCGGTTCCGGAGCAGACGCTCCTGCAGGATGGCGATCGTGGACACGTCGGCGAGCGCCTGCGCGATCGGGATCACGCGCTCGCCGATCGGCGCGCTGTCGGAGTCGCCGAAGACGTTCAGCGCACCGATCACCTCGCCGCGCAGGCGCATCGGAAGCGCGAGCACGGCGGTGAAGCCCTCGGCCCGGGCGGCGGCGGCGAAACGGGGCCAGCGGGGGTGGCCATCGTCGAGCGGCTCGGCACTGATCGGTTCGCCGGTCCGGTAGCACTCCAGGCAGGGTCCCTCGTCGTTCTGGATCTGGAACAGGTCGAGAAGCCTGGCGCGCTCACTGGAGGCAACGGTCACCCGCAGATGGCCGCGCTCGTCCGCGAGAAGCAGACCCGCCGCGGCCGCCCCGAGGAGCTTGACGCACTCGGTGGTGAGCATGTGCAACAGGTCGAGTACGTCGAAGTCATCGACCAGCGTGTCCGCCAGGTCCACGAACGTCTTGGCAAGTCTCTCGACATCCACAGGGCGTCTCCTCGTCCTCATCATCCCGCCTGATGCGCCGGTTGGTCCAGGCTCATTCCGGCTCCAGCCGCAGGCTTTTTGCCACGATCATCTGTGCGATCTCGGCGATCGGCTTGCCCGTGAAGTAGGCGTGGGCGCACAGCCGGGCGAATGCGTCGCGTGCTTCGACCCCGAGGTGCACCATGGTCATCCCCACCGCCTGGTGGACCTCGCCACGGAACCGGGAGCCATCGCCGAGGACCCACCGGAAGGCCTCCTCGCCGTGCTCCGCGTGCCCGAGGGTGAGGAGCAGTCCAGCGGCGTCTGCGAGTACGCCGCCCGTCCTGAGCTGGTCCGAACGAAGGCCGCCTGTCGTGTCTCGATACATCCCCAGTACCCCGACGCGAATCGCCCCAACCTGCAGCGGCAGCGCGAAGACCGCACGTGCCCCGGCCTCCTCAGCCGCCGGCGCGTACCACGGCCATGTCGTGCGGGCGCTGCCTGCCAGGTCAGGAGCCTGCACCACGCGGCCGTCGCGCAGCGCGTCGACCCCGGGACCTTGCGTGAAGGTTTGCTCGAGCTCGACCAGGTGCTCGCTCACCGGGTCGGTCGCGCAGATGGTGCTGTGATGACCGTCGGAGGCGAGCACCATCGCCACACCGGTCACGCCGGTGGACTCGACACAGAGTGCGCACAGATGCTTGGCCCGCGACAACGAGTCCCCGTCCGGCGAACCGTCCAGGAGGGCGAGCAGCCTCACCCACTCGTCGGGGTGCACTCTGAGCCTCCGTCCCGGGACCAAGGTTGGATATCGCGGTGTGCGGACCGGACGCGCCACCGGGGTCCAGGGCGACGGGAACACCTTCAGCCTACGCCCGCCCGAGCGGCAGAGCGCGACACCATGCGTCGGAATGTCAGCCTGAGATCACGCGACCAGAAGGGACGAACTCTGCTGCCCACACCTGTCCCATGTCCACGTGAGCGGTCCCCCGGCGGGTCCTCACCCTGGCGTGGACGTCACCTTGCATCCAGCTCTGCACCTGGTCGAGGCACTCGTCGGGTGTCTCTCCCTCGAGCTCGATCTCCAGCCCACCCGACGGGCCGTGCAGCCTGATCTGATGCTCCTTCATTCCCGCTCCTTCCGACGCCGACGTCCGCACCTGCTCTCCCAGCGCCTGCCGGCCGCAGCGGTGGCACCTGGCTCACACCGCCGTACCCGACGGTGGTGAGGCCGATGATGCCTTACCTCGAGGGAACCGTGTCGGAGCGCGTGCCCGCGCTCCTCATCGGACTGACTGGCCGCACCTCGGGCAGGCCTCGTCTTCACTGGAGCCGGTTGAGCCCTGCTGCGTCTGCGACGCGTCGTCCCCGCCCTCGTCCGCGGACTCGAACGTCTCGATGAAGCCGCTGGCAAGGATGCCGGACGGGAGGGCGACCAGGCCGATGCCGAAGACCGCCGTGATGGCTCCGGCGAGCTGTCCCAGTGGCGTCACCGGGCTCACATCGCCGTACCCGACGGTCGTCAGCGTGACGATGCCCCACCACATGGTCTGCGGGATGCTCTCGAAGGCACCGGGCTGAACCTTGCGCTCGGCGAAGTAGACGAGGCTCGACGCGATGACGAGGAGCACCCCGGTCATCAGGAAACCCGCGAGCAGCTGGTTGGCCTTCTCGCGCAGGACCTGCGCGAAGACCATCAGCGACGTCGAGTAGCGGAACAGCTTGAGCAGCCGCAGCATTCGCAGCATCAACATCGCGCCCGCAAGATCGGAGGACGGGGCGAGCAGGGCGACGAGGTAGAACGGCAGGATCGCGAGCAGGTCCACCATCGCCATCGGGCTCAGCATGAAGCGCACCCGCCCCAGGACGGGATGCGCGTACTTCGGATCGGCGGTGCAGACGTAGACCCGCAGCAGGTACTCGATCGTGAAGACGACCGTCGCGAACCACTGGAAGGCCTGCAACGGCCCGCCCACGGTCTCGGCGATGGTGGGGTCGGTCAGCAGGATCACCGCACCCACGCTGAGCAGGATGAGCCCCACGATGACCGCGTCGAACAGGCGCTCGCTGCGGTCTTGTCTGTGCAGGCTCGGTTCGAGCAGGTGGTACAGCTTCTGCTTCATGGTGCGGGTTCCTGGATCGGGCACGGCGTCAACGGGACGGTGGTCTCTACTACCCGACCGACTCGGGCCGGAAAACTGTGCGGGTCGCGTCGGCGTGCGGCTCATCATCCGATCGGGTGGTGACGGTCGCGCGTTGCGTAGTCACGTGCCCGGTGGCTGGTGAGGGCCAGCAGGACGAGGATGCTGAGGCCGACGGGAGGAAGTCCCGCCCCGAGAGTGAGCTCCGGCCCACCTCGCACGGTGGCGACGAAGGCCACACCGATCGTGACCACGCACGAGAGCATCACCAGGACACGAGCCCAGTCGCGACCGAAGAAGGTGGCAGCTCCCAGCGCCATGTCCACCACGCCGACAGCGACCAGCGCCGTTGCGGTGATGGACGCGGTGTCTCCCCGCACCTCCGCGGGCAGGTCAGCGAGGGCCGCCGGGTCGACGAGGGCGGTCGCGGCCAGGAGGAGATAGACGAACCCACGGAGGCAGGCGACCACGGCACCGAAGACGACCGGCGCCGGGCGCTTCGCGCGTGTGGTCGGAGGCCCGGCGGAAGGCGTCGGCGCGGGCGCATCGATCGACCGCAGATCGATGACGGGCAGGTCTCCGTCGGTCTCGATCGCGTCGCCACCGCCGTTGCGGCTGTGGTAGCCGGTGGAGAAGTTGTGGATGATATCGACGGCGGCACCCTGGCCGTCGCCGACCAGTGACCCGACGACGTAATCGCGCTCCTCGTCGATGTCCGCGGCGATGCGATGGGTGACCTGGAAGGTCATCAGGGAGAGACCCACGCTTCGGTCGTACGTACTGGCTGCCACCCAGTCCACGGCGTACCCGCCCGGCAGCATCCAGCCGTCCGGACAACGCCAGAACCGCACGTGGTGACGCTTGGACGGGCTGCCCGCCACCTCCTGCTGGTAGGCGAAGTCCTGCTGGCGGTCGAACAGGTTCAGCGGGCTCACCGGCGCCTCCGGGTAGCTGCGACGCGAGAGCGTCGAGCCCACGATGCGCATGCTGCTGGCGAGACTGACGTCGTCCGCTCGCGTCCAGCCGGCCCGGGCCATGGCCGCATGGACCTGAGCCTCCGCACCGAGCAGTGCGACGTTGACAGGGTCACCGAGCAGGCCGTCGCTGGTTCGGGCGCGGCCGATGAAGTACCCGGGCAGGTACAGGCGAGTGAGTATCCGATGCAGCCGCGGCAGCACGAGGTAGGCCACGAGAAGCCAGAAGACGACGAGGAGCAGCATCGGCCACCCCGGCTGCAGTCCCTCTCGGAGGAGCAGATAGGCCAGCCACGCCGCGGCGGCCCCCGCGAACCCGAACAGCAGCGTGTCCAGGACCGCCAGGAGCGACCGGGCTTCTCGCCGGCGGGGCGCGGCCATGCGTTCAGTCTGCTGCCTGTGCCTCGCCCGCGGGCGCGATTGAACGCCAGCGGTGCCTGGCGGTCTCGCGCCGGATCGTCACTGCGCCGTGTCAGGTTCTGTCATTCACGGTCTACGAGACCGGCGGCTCCTCCACCACGGCGATGTGGTTGCCGTCTGGGTCGCGCAGCATGAACAGAAGCGGCGCACCGGGTGTGCGCATCGGCTCCGGATCGAGATCGATGCCACCGATGGCGCTCAGGCGCGCGTGCTCTGCGAGGACGTCCGGGGTCTCCACACCGATCGAGCCGCCGCCAGGTTCGGTACCCATCGGCGGGTTGAGGGCGAGCCGCGCCCGCGACCCGGGCGGGGCCACCTCCAACCAGCGCATCTCGTCGTGCTCGCCGAAGCGGGTGTCGCCGCGCACCTCGAAGCCGAGCTTCTCGGTGTAGAAGGCGAGGGCAGCGTCCTGGTCAGCGACGGCGAACATGGCCACGCCGATGTTCGAGACGGTTGTCGGGCTCTGTGAGGTATCGGTCATGACATGTAGACCGGTCGTGCAGTCGAAACTCATCGGTCTGTCCCGCGGTGCAGCGTCGGCATCGCCGCGCGGCCGTCGCTATGACCGGACCCCTCCTTCAGGACCGGAAGCCGAGGTGGTCGGCGAGGCTCATCTGACTAGTGCTGGGCATTGACGACTGCGATGGGGCAGCCGGCGAGGTGCAGGAGCTTGTGGGTGACTGACCCGACGGCCAGGCCGTGAAAGCCGCCGCGACCCCGCGAGCCCAGCACCAGCATGTCGGCTCTGTGCGAGGCGTCCGAGAGGGTGCGGATCGGCCCCCACCGGTGCACGTTGAGTTCCACGTCGACGTCCGGGTACTGCTCGCGCAGCGGGGCGATCTGGTTCTCGACCTCCTGGCCACGCTTGACGACCTCTTGGTTGTCCTCGGGTAGCGGACGCAGCAGGTGGGTCGGCCAACCCTGCGGCAGCAGGAGGGCACTGATGACCTCGAGCCGGTTCCCGCGCAGCTGTGCCTCCTCGAAGGCGTAGGCGAGGGCGACGGTGGAGTCCGGCGACCCGTCGGTGCCGACCGCGATGCGGTGGTGGCCAGTGGTCACATGGGGGATCACGACGACGGGACATGGCGCGTGTCCGACGATCTGGAGCACGGTCGAGCCCAACAAGACGTTGCCGATGTCCTCACCTTTGGCACCGAGTGCGATCGCCTGCGCGTGCTCGGCCTCGGCGAGCATGGCTGCGGCCGGGGTCTTCATCGGGAGATCTGTCGAGACCTCCACCTGTGGATACGCCTCCGCGACCAGCGAGACGGCCTCGGCCATGATCGCGCGGCCGCGGTCCTCGGCCTCTTCCAGCCGACCGGGTGGAAACAGCGGGAAGTCTGCCTCCCAGCGCGGCAACGTGTGGATCAGCCGCAGCGGGCAGCGGCGTAGTGCCGCGTCGTGCGCTGCCCACATGAGGGCGCGCAAGCTACGGCCAGTGCCGTCCACACCGACGACGAGGGGGGCGGTCATCGGATCCCCCTCACCGCTCCGAGCTGCCGCGCATCTCGGCCAGCTCCCGCCGTACCAGCCTGAGCTCGTCCTCTAGCTCCTGCAGGTATCCCTCGAGCTCCTCAGGGTCGCGACCGCGACGCTGCCGACGCCGTGGCCGCTCGTACGGCTCTTCCGGTGGGTGGTAAGCGGGCGGTGCTAGGTACTGCGGGGAGTAGGGATACCCCTGGTAGTAGTGCCAGGGCCCGTGACCACACCAGCAACTCATGACTTCACCCTCCTTGGCTTCTGCTCCAGTAGAGCCCGGGGAGGAGGGGGCATGTAGGGCCGAATGACCCACGGTCGAGATGAGAGACCTTGGTCCTAGGCTCCGGATTCTTGAGCGGGGCGCTGGCTCTAGAGCCGATGGGCGGCGTCGAGGTCGGAACGCGCGAAGACCGCCAGCGTCTCGAGGTCGACATCCGCGAGGGCACGGCCTGGCACGTCGCTGCGATCTATCGCGCATACGACGGTCGTCACGGTGGCGCCGGCTGCCCGCAGGGCGTGGGTAGCACTTTTCGCTGCGCCCCCGGTGGTGACGACGTCCTCGATCAGGGTCACGCGTCGGCCGGAGACTTCGGGTCCCTCGGCAAGTCTCCGGGTGCCGTACTCCTTGGCTTCCTTGCGCACGAACAGGGCGGGGATGCCGGTAAGACTGCTGAGCATGGTCGCCAGAGGGATGCCGCCGAGCACCTCTTCACCGCCGGTCGGCTCCACCTCATGGTGCGGGACCGGTCGGCCGGCACCACTCGGCGGATCGCGTACGACAGCAGTCTCGCCGCGATGTCGGCGCACGGCCGCTTCGTGTCGTTCACGCGACCGATCAGCCTCGGCATCGGTTGGGACCCGGCCGGAGAGGAGTCGGGCAAGCCGTACAACGTGGTCACGAGGGACCGGGCGAAGCGAACGACCCGGCGGGTGTCGGTCAGCAACACCGAGCGGCGCGGGAACAGCGGAAGCTTCGACGCGACGATGAGCGCCCAGGGTCGGGTCGTGGCGTTCACCTCGATCGCGACCAACCTCGTAGTCGGGGACACCAACCGTCGCGCGGACGTGTTCGTGCGAAGCCGGTCGACCGGGCGCACACTCCGGGTGTCGGTCAGCATCCAGGGCAGACAGGGCAACGGCGCGAGCCGTCAGGGCGCCGTCTCCGCGAGCGGACGCTACGTCGCCTTCACATCCAACGCCTCCAACCTGGTCGCCCGCGACCCCAACGGACACGGCTCCGACGTCTTCATCCGGGACCGTCTCATGGGCCGGACCCAACGGGTGTCAGCACGAGGCAACCTTCCGCCCGACCAGCGCCGCCCGCAGCGCGGCCGTGCCGGCGAAGCCGGCGCGCTTGAGTCAGTAAGGAAAGTCGTAACCGAGTCAGTCTCGTTACTCCGTTCTTTCCCGGTAGGTGCCGGACGGTCGTGTGTCGATAGGTGCTTGATACAGATCCCGGCCAGCGCGAGCGGTTCGCGGCATGACAGGAAGTCGGAGGGCGTGGAGCGAACGCGCCGGAGCCACTCGCTAGCCTGACCGCGTGACCGCCACAGAAGGGTTCGCTGGAACCTACGCACGCCAGGCAGCGACCTATGACTCCACGCGCAGCGCTGGCGTCGAGACGCTGGAGCCACTGCTCGCGGAGCTTGCGCATCTGTCGCTGGGCAGCCGGGTGCTGGACATCGGAGGCGGCACCGGGAACTACGCGGTTGCGATGGCGGATCGCAGCTACGACGTAACCGTCCTGGATCGCTCAACCGACATGCTCACCGTGTCAGCGCGCAAGGGGCTCCGCACCGCATTCGCAGACGCGACATCGCTGCCCGTCGAGGACGCCTCCGTGGACGCGGTCACGATGATCTCGATGCTGCATCAGGTGTCGGACTGGCACGCCGCCCTCCGTGAGGCGCAACGCGTGCTGGAACCTGGCGGCACCCTCGTCCTGCTGCTGTACACGGCTGAACACCTTCGAGACCACTACTTCCTGGACTACTTCCCGACCAGCCGGCAGTGGGTCGGCACCGACCACGCGTCCCTCGCCGAGTACCAGAACGCACTGCCCGGGTCACGGGCGTTGCCCCTGCACATCCGTGGCACCGACGACCTCACCATGCAGATCATGCGTCGACACCCGCGGCTCGCGCTCGACGAGACCCTCGCCCGCCAGACCAGCTACTTCGCCCGCCTCGAAGCCGAGGACCCAGAAGGACTCGTCCAGGGCCGCGCCCGACTCGCACGCGACCTTGCCGCTAACACGCTCCCGACGAACCATTCCGACGATCTACCACAGGGCGATGCAACCCTTCTCGTCTGGCGCAAGCCCGTGGCGGAGTGAGCAACCCGAACCACAAACCCAGTTGGGCCCGACGACTCAGAACACGCGCTGCCATCGGCAGATCCGTGCACCAAAGCAACTTGCGGCTATTGCCGAATCTGTCGAACCGGCAAACAGTGCTGACACATATCCGTCAAGCACCTGCCGCGTCAACACACAGTCGCGTTACTCGTGGCCGTCCCGGTTCTGTCGCTCGGTGGACTTGCCGAATCGCTGGAACGCGGCCTGCCGTGACGAGTCGAGCGCGGCTCCGATGACGGTCCACGAGTCGCCGGCGTCGCGAGCTGCCTGAACGGCGTCGCGCAGTTCCTGCTCGGCCTCAGCGACTCTCTTGCGAGCAGCGACGATGCGACGGAAGTGGACAGCGTCACGAGCCCTGGTCTTTGCCGGGTCAAGATCGCCGAGCCCGCTCGGGCCACCCTTCTGCTTCTTGGTCTTCATCTGTTTCACATCACCTGAGATAGTCGAGGAACTTGGGGCGCAATCGGTCAGCATGGATGATTCGAGTCGGTTCATCGGCCGGCACGGCGACGAGCTCGAGCATCCGGCCGTGACGATCGGCTCCGATGACAAGCAGCCGCTCTTCTCCCTCGTACTCAAACTCGACGTAGCGGATGGCGTTCTCCCATGCGTGGACGATGTCCTTATATGTAAAGGCTACCTTGACAGCGCGTCGCGTCAAGGTCTTCTTTACGCAGGCATCATCGGACCCGGCGTCCTCGTATGACGGCAGCGACCGGCGACTCCAGCACGGTCAGATCCTCGCGTGGGTCGGCGTCATATGTGACGAGCGAACCAGACCTCGCCGGCTCAGGGTCGAGCCACTCTTGGGCCGATGTGCTGGCCGCGCTGAGGGCCTGCGTTGGATCAAGCCCGTGCCGAGCAAGAAGTGTGATCTCGCGAGCAACGGTGGAGACCGTGTCGGTGCCGGCCAGAACCCGTACGCCCGAACGGACGGCGAGAGGAAGCAGAACACGCAAACGCTCGGATGCTTCGGCCGCGTACGCTCGCCGCTTCTTCGTCGCCTCCGGCGGTGGGTCGGTGATGGCAGCGAGCGTTGGAGTCCAGGCACCGCGGCGGGCACCCAGAGCCCGCACAGAATCCTCGGTGAGCCACTCGCCGTGCTCGACGGAGTCCACGCCGACGCTCACCAGGGCTCCTGCGTGGGGCGATTGCGTATGGACGGCCACGCGAGCACCACGCTCGTGTGCAAGATCGACAAGCCGGCTCACCGACCCGAGGTCGAATGTCGGGGCCAGGCTGCCAGGCACAGGTCCACCTTCGGCCATCAGCGGGAAATCACCGATCAGCTTCAACCAGCTTGCGCCTTGCATCAGTTGGTCGGTACCTGCGAGGTGCAGTTCTTCGGGTGGCACTGGTTCGTACATCGCTGGGAAGTAGCGTCCCTCAGGGGCAAGGAAGCGGCCCGCGGCAATGACTACGGGCATGCCGTCTGTACGACTTCTCGCAAGGGAGAGAGTGACACACGCATGCCCGCCCAGATCGCGAACCGTGCTGACGCCGCTGGATGCATACGCGTGCAGCCGACGCGTCGCGAGCGCTTCGCCTCCGAGCGTGTGGTCGTCCTTCACGGTGAGGTGAGCGTGTGCGTCGACGAGCCCAGGCAAGGCATATCGACCCGGCAACCGCCGCGTGCGCTCCTGAGAGCGGACGTGGGTAGCGACAATGCGACCGAGTTCACCGTCCGGCAGCAGAACTCCTTCGAACACATCGGCCACCGGCAGAACGGTAGTCCAGCAGTGGTTGTGGGCTCAGCCCAATGTCCCGCCTCCTGACGCCCGGCGGGTCGTTGAGGCGACTGTCCGCGCGGTATGTCATCGTCTTTGGTAGCGGACAACTTCACACATAGAACTGATGGGGCACTTTCCCCGGGGAATCGGCTCCCCCACCCTTGGCCAGAGGCCGTATTAACGATTACCGAAAGCCGCAGCAAACACAGACACTTATTTCGTCCGCTACGTCCTTTGTAGGTCGTGTCTCGGTGCTGCGGCGGTCCCGGTGTCGAGATCCCGATTCGTAAGTTGGCGACCGCGGTCCTCCCGGACTGGTGGTGAGACCGGTGAGCACGCGGACCTGTCACGCGGTCACTGACGCCGGGGCCGGGCAGTTCCCTGGCTTCAGCGAGGACGCGCCACTGGATCTGTCGGCGTTGACCAAGCGTGGCGAACAGCAGTCCGCCTCGACGGCCCGCGCACCTCCGACGGATTCGCCGCTGCACCCGCCGCCGTCGCTCCCGACCAGCTCGCCGACCTGGTCCGGGACGCGGCGGCATCGATCCGGCTGACCGTACCTGGCGTCGATGCCGGCGACCCGGACCGGATGTTGGTGTTCGGCCGCCAGCTCGACGCCCGGTCGGTGCATACTCGGCGCCGCACTGATGACCCCGAACGAGCGCTGACGCCGGAGCAGGTGGCTGGCTACCTGGCCAAGTACGCCACCAAGTCCGCAGACGACACCGGCGTCACCGACAAGCCGCACCACCGACGGATCCGAGGCACCGCTCGCCACCTCTCCGAGCGCGCCCAGGCAGCGGCCGAGGACAGCGGTGCCGAGACGCCGTACGCCTTGCTCGGCAAGTGGGTGCACATGCTCGGCTTCCGTGGCCACTTCGCGTCGAAGTCCCGGCGATACTCAGTCACCCTCGGAGCCCTGCGGCGAGCCCGCCGACGTGGCCAGGCACTCATAGCTGAGCACCGCAAGACCGGTCGTCCGCTGGATCTGGCTGCCCTCGAGTCCGACCTCCTCGCTGACGACGACACCGAGACCACCCTGGTCATCGGCCAATGGCATTACCTCGGGACTGGCTGGGCGACCGAGGGCGAACGCGCCCTTGCCACCGCTGCCGCCGCCCGCGCACGCGAGTACGCCCAGTGGAAGGCAGAGAGGTCAGGACAGCTGAGCTTCGGGTGAAGGGACATGGTGATGGCTGAAGAGATCGAAGACCGGCTGTGGTCCGTCCAGGACGTCAGTGACTACCTGGGTGTTCCTGTACACACGATCTACTCCTGGCGGAGTGCGGGCACGGGCCCGCCAGGACAACGGGTTGGCAAGCGCCTGCGGTACCGGCCTCAGGACGTCCGCGACTGGGTGGCGTCGCTATCGACGGAAGTCGTGGCATGAAACCGCTGGTGTTGGGTGAGCACGGCGGAATCACCATCACCCGCGAGGGCAACAGCTATGTCGCCTACGTGCGCTATCGCGACTACGCGGGCCGGGGACACCGTGTGAAACGAAACGGACGGTCGAAGGCCGAGGCGTCCCGCAATGTGCTGAAGGCCGTGCGGGAGGCACTCGGGTCCGATGGTGACGCCGAGTTGGACCGCAGGAGCACATTGGACGAAGCGGCTCGCGGCTGGCTGGCGATGTTCGAAGGCTTGGTCGAGAGGGGCGCCCGTTCTCCGGCGACGTTGGACGAGTACCGCTACGTGGTCAGCCGAGTGATCCTCCCCGGCGTGGGTTCTCTGGCGACGAACCCCCGTTCGTGACCTGACCCCGCTAAGCAGGACCGCGACAGGTCTGCGCGGGCGATGTCGGGAGAGGAGCTGCGTTCATGGCTGGCCTTACTCGATCGGAGCTCCTTCGCCCAGCGACACGACTTGCCCGAGCTGGCGCGGTTCATGCTGGCCACCGGCCTACGACTCGGTGAGGCCCTCGGCGTCACGTGGGCCGACTTCGACCTGGGGGCCGGCACCGTCTCCGTGCAACGCACGATCGTGAGAGTCAAGGGCAAGGGGCTTGTCGCGAAGCGGGTGAAGTCGAAGGCCTCCGAGCGGGGCCTCCTGCTGCCGTCTTGGTGCGTCGCGTTGCTTCGTGTCAGACGGGTGCGTCTCGGCGCATTCGAAGGGCCGGTGTTCCCCGACTCACGTGGAGGCTGGAGAGACCGCAGCAACGTGGGCGAGGCCTTCCGCACCGTGCGCGGCGGTTCCGACTTCGAGTG
>Ga0075331_1000114_pt1 | contig 16008 bp, 18 predicted proteins | sample MayberrySE_TuleA_FD_120090 | JGI IMG/M metagenome (GOLD analysis project Ga0075331, IMG submission 120090) | Natural and restored wetland microbial communities from the San Francisco Bay, California, USA, that impact long-term carbon... | ecosystem: Environmental > Terrestrial > Soil > Wetlands ... | reverse complement strand
GCCTACTGCCGGGGCGCCTACTGCGTGATGGCCCACGACGCCGTCCGGCTGCTGCGCTCGGAGGACCGCAGGGCCAGCCGTCTCGTGGACGGACTGCTGGAGTGGCGGCTGGCGGGGCTGCCGGTCGAGGCCGGGGCATGACGGGGTGGCGTGACATCGCCGCCGAGCTTCGCCTCTGGCGGCTGCGGCGGTGGGCCGTCGCTGCGGTGGCGGCGCTGCTGTTCGCCCTGGTCGTGGCGGTGCCGACGGACCTCGTCGACACACCCCTCTTCTCCCGTGAGATCCCGCCCACCTGGTGGTCGTGGCCGGCCCTGTTGCTGACCTCCGTCCTGGCCGGTCTGCTCGCGGCGACCTATGTGGCCGCGCCCGACAGCGCGTCCGCCGCGCGGCCCTCCCGGGGTGGTTATGCGGGCGGGCTGCTCACCTTCTTCGCGGTGGGGTGCCCGGTGTGCAACAAGCTGGTGCTGCTGACCCTGGGCAGCGCCGGTGCTCTCACCTGGTTCGAGCCGGTGCAGCCGGTGATACAGGCCCTCGCGATCGTCCTGCTGGTGTGGGCGCTGCGCCAGCGGCTGCGTGGTGAACGCCGCTGCCGTACCCGTGCGGCCGGCGCCATGACTCACTCCAAGGCCGAGCCCGTGACTGGCCCCGTGACTGGCCCCGTGACTGGCCCGGGGAGCAGCGATGCAAGGAGCGTGCATGACGTCTGAACCCCCGAGCTCCCGCCCGCAGTGGCGGCGCGGAGTCGTCGTACCGTTGCTGGTGGCGGTTGCGGCCGCAGTGGTCGCCCTCGGTGTGGGACTGACCCCGATGCTGGGTGGTGGATCCGACGAGACATCGTCGAGCAGGCCGGTGACCCCTGGCCGGACGGGGGAGGAGGCTCCGCAGGACCCCGCCGGGCGAGAGGCTGCTGACCGGCTGCAGCAGCTGGCCAGGCGTGATCCCCATGACCCGATGGCGAAGGGGGAGGCGGATGCCCCTGTCGTGATGGTCGCGTACTCGGAGTTCCAGTGCCCGTTCTGCGGCAAGTTCGCTCGCGACACCGAGCCCGAGCTGGTGAAGCGGTTCGTGCGCGATGGCACCCTGCGCATCGAGTGGCGTGACTTCCCCTACCTCGGCGAGGAGTCGGTCACGGCGGCCAAGGCCGGACGAGCCGCCGCGGCCCAGGATGCGTTCTGGAAGTTCCACGACGCGCTGTACGAGAACCAGCTGCCGGTCAACAGCGGCAACCTGACCAAGGACTACTTGGCCGGGATCGCCCGGGACGTGGGACTGGACGTGGCACGTCTCCGCCGCGACATCGACGCCCCGCAGGTCGCGGACGCGGTGCAACGGGACTTCGAGGAAGGGCAGCGGATCGGCGTGACCGGCACACCGGCGTTCCTCGTCAACGGTCGGCCGATCATGGGCGCGCAGCCCACCGCGGTCTTCGTCGACGCCATCGAGCAAGCCGCAGCCGACGGTCGATGACCGAGGTCGGCCTGCTCGCAGCACTCGCTGCCGGGATGCTCGCGCTGCTGTCACCGTGCAGCGCGTTGCTGCTCCCGTCGTTCTTCGCCTACTCCTTCGCCGGGCGCACGGCCCAGCTGGTGAGGACCACCGTGTTCTACTTCGGTCTGGTGCTGACTCTGGTGCCGCTCGGAATGGGAGCCGGTGCCGCGTCGTGGCTGTTCTACGGCCACCGGCAGACCCTGGTGGCAGTCGCGGGCTGGTTCATCATCGGTCTGGGTGTGCTGCAGATCCTCGGTCGCAGCTTCGCCACCCCCTTCGCCGGTCGGCTGCAGCAGATCGGCAGCCGGCTGACGAACCGTCCAACGACGAGCTGGGCATCGACCCTCGCGCTCGGCGCTGTGTACGGGCTGGCCGGTTTCTGCTCCGGGCCGGTCCTCGGTGCGATCCTCACCATGGCGGCCACCCGGGAGTCGCCCGTCGCAGGGGGGCTGCTGCTCGCGGTCTACGCGCTCGGCATGGCCGCGCCCCTCTTCGTGCTCGCCGCACTGTGGGACCGTCTCGATCTGGGGCGCCGTCGCTGGCTGCGCGGCAGGGTGCTGAGCCTCGGCCCCCTCTCGGTGCACACCACGTCACTCATCTCCGGGCTCCTCTTCCTCGCCATCGGCGCCCTGTTCCTCCGCTTCGACGGGACCGCCGGGATCACGGGCGTGCTCGGTCTCGGCGAGACGACGGACCTGGAGTTCGCGCTGCAACAACGACTGAGCGAGTGGTTGCCGTCGTTGCCGGGCTGGGTGTGGCCCGCCCTGGTTGCGCTGGGCGCGGGTGCGCTTGCGGTCCGGCGCGCCCGCACGGCGAGGTCGTCATGATCCGTCGCTCCCGCCGGACCGAGGTGGGTACGGCGGGAGCGACCCGCGAGGATCGACTTACCACCGCCGACAAGCCCGACAAGGACTGCGCGACCCCGAGCAGCACGCCGCGATCATCGCGCGGGTCCTCTCACCGGCGGTGGTCGGCCGTCACGCGGCGCGCTGGTTGGACAGCTGCGCGAGGACCTCGTCCGATGTGGGCTCCGAGGAGCCGCGGTTGTAGGGAAGTGCTGAGAGCATCCGGGCCATCGCGCAGGTGTCGGTGACCGCGGCGAACGTCAGTCCGGCGCCGATGGCACCCGCGACGAAGCGCGCCTTGGGCGCGAAGATGCTCGCGACGATGCTGCCGAGCACGAGCGAACCGGCGACCAGGCGGACCTGTCGCTCCATCGCCCAGCGGGCCTCTCCGCGCACGATCTCGCCGCCGGCGGACTCGAAGGCGGGCACGCCACCTTCGAGGACGTGCAGGTTGTCCATGCCGACACCGGCGAGGCGCTGACGGGCCTCGCTGGCGCGGACCCCGGACTGACAGACGAGCACGACCCTGTGGTCGAGGCGCGAGCTCAGCTCCTCGGCATGCTCGTTGAGCAGCCGGAGCGGGACGTTGTAGGAGCCACGGATGTGGGCGGTCTCGAACTCGGCAGGGGTTCGGACGTCGAGCACGGTCACCGAGTCGTCCTGGCCGAGCCAGCTCCGGACGGTGGTCGCGTCGACGCGGTCAGCGGTCTGTGTGGGCATGTGTAGGTTCTCCTCCTTGAACGGACAGGTGTGAGGCGGCGAGGCCGGTGGCCGGCCTCGCCGGTCGGGATGGTCGGGTGTCAGTCCTCGAGGCCGGCCTCCTTGGCCGAGTCGTAGGCGTCGTTGATCAGAACGACCTGGCGGCCCGGCCGGTCGAGGACGGATGCTGCGATCGACGCGCGGTAGCCGGACCCGCAGTAGACCCAGACCTCGCCCTCGGGCACCTCGTCGATGCGGTCGGCGAGGTCGTGCAGCGGGATGTGCAGCGAGCCCGTCACGCCGCCCTGTGAGCGCTCGTCGTTGCGGCGGGCGTCGAGGACCTGCACCTCGCGCTCGGCCTTCGCCTTCGCCAGGCCGGCGAAGTCACTCACCGGGTAGGAGCGCAGCTCGGTGCCGTCGGCGAGGGCGGAGATGTCGCCGGCCGCGACGCCGGCCAGCGAGTCGATGCCGATGCGCACGAGCTCGCGCTTCGCTTCGGCGATCTGGTCGAGTGACTCCCCGATGAGCGTCAGCGGGGTCCCCCAGCGGTAGAGCCAGCCGAGGTAGGTCACGAAGGGAGTGGACAGCTCGAACCCGAGGGAGCCGGCAAGGTGGCCGGTCGCGAACGCCGTCCGGTCGCGGAGGTCCACCACCCACTCGCCGGCCTCGATCCGGCGGCGCAGCTCGGCGGGGTCGACCTCCTCGGGCAGGGAGAGATCGACCGGCTCCGGGCCCTGGCGGTTCACCGGGCTCATCCGGGCGTAGTAGGCGGGGTAGGCGTCGAGGCCCGCGAGGAGCGTGTCGACGTACTCCTGCTCCTCCATGGTCAACGCCGGGTTGGTCTTGGTCTCGTCGCCGATCGTGGAGTCCTTGCCGGTCGCGGGCGTCGCGGAGCAGAAGCTGCCGAATCCGTGCGTGGGGTAGACCCGCGTCTCCGGCGGGAGCTCGGCGGCGAGGCGGCGCACGGAGGAGAACTGCTTGTGGGTGAGCTCGGTGGCGTGCTCCTGACCCAGCAGGTCGGTGCGTCCGGTGGTGCCGTAGAGCATCGACCCGCCCGTGAACACGGCCTGTGCCTGGCCGTCGGCGTCCTCGAGCACGTAGCTGAGGTGGTGGTAGGTGTGGCCGGGCGTGTGCATCACGCGGACGCGCATGGAACCGGTGGTCAGGACGTCGCCGTCACGGACGGACAACCGGTCGAAGGACACTTCGTCGTCCGCGGAGACGGCGTACTCGGCGCCCAGCCTCTTGGCGAGCTCGAAGCCGCCGGTGATGTAGTCGTTGTGAATGTGCGTCTCGAGCACGTGAGTGAGGCGCACGTCGTGCTTGTCGAGCAGGGTGAGCACGCGGTCGATGTCGCGTTGTGGGTCGACCACGACGGCGACGTCGCCGTCGGTGGCGAGGTAGCTGCGGTCGCCCAGCCCGGTGGTCTCGATGGTCTCGATCTGGATCATGGTCTGCCTTCCTCACCCCGTAGGGGTGCATGTCTGGAAAAATTCGAAGCGACTCACGGCCGCTGCTTGACGAGGGGTAGCCCCTCGGCCACCCACTGCTGGACTCCGCCGGCCATGTTGCGAGCGGTGAAGCCGGAACGGTTGAGGTAGTCGGCCACGTGACCACTGCGGTGTCCGCTGCGGCACACGGCGACGACGGGGCGGTCTCGAGGCAGCTCGTCGAGCCTGTCCGGGACCGTGTCCATCGGGATGTGCAGGACATCCTCGATGTGCCCGTCCGCCACCTCGTGGTGCTCGCGGACGTCGAGGAGCTGCACCTCGTGACGACGGGCGTGGACGGTGCGAGGATCCATCTGTCTCAGTTCTCCTTGAGGTCGTCGAGTACGGCCTGCAGGCGGTCGGAGGCCTCGTCGGCCACCGGCTGCAGCTCCTGCCGTCCGGTGATCGATGACATCGTCTGCGGATCGAGGATCTGCACCTTCGAGCCGCCGTCGTGGCTGCTGACCACGACGTTGCACGGAAGCAGCACGCCGATGCTGCGGTCGACGTCGAGGGCGCGCTCGGCGAGGCCGGGGTTGCAGGCGCCGAGGATGACGTAGTCCTCCATCTCGACGCCCTGCTTCTCCCGCAAAGTCGCCTGCACATCGATCTCGGTCAGGACCCCGAAGCCCTGCTCACTCAACGCGCGCTTGACCTTGTCCACGGCGTCGGCGTAGGGAAGGTCGAGGGTGATGCTGCGTTCGTAGTCCATGCTGCTCTCTCCCATCGTGAGTGCGGTGGGCCGGGCGGAGTCGTCGTCAGGCCAGGGACAGGAAGAGGCGCTCGAGCTCTGCCTCGTCCAGGTTGCGAACGCCCTCGTCGTCCTCGACGACGCACTGGCGCAGTCCGGTCGCGATGATCTTGAAGCCGGCCCGGTCGAGCGCGCGCGCCGCCGCGGCGAGCTGGGTCACGACGTCGGAGCAGTCGCGACCGTCCTCGATCATGCGGATGATCCCGCCGATCTGGCCTTGCACCCGCTTCAAGCGTCCGACGACCTCCACGAGCTGTGTCGAATCAACGTCCATGTGCTCTCTCCTCTGTATACCCCGGGGGGTACAACGGAGGTTAGTCCGGATCCATTCCCGAGCCAACCCCGACGCCCTGGCCGCGAGGCAGGGACGGCTGGTTTCCGGACCTCGCCCCGGGGTACGTCGCTCGCATGGGAGATGTCGATCAGCGCGGTGCCGATGCCGCGAGCCGTCCACCTTCCAGGCTGTCCGCGATCCTGCTCGGGATCGGGTTCGGTGGCTTCGTGGACGGGATCGTGCTGCACCAGATGCTGCAGTGGCACCACATGGCCACCGGCGTCCACGGGTACCCGATGACGACCGTCAGTGGTCTCGAGATCAATACCCTCTTCGACGGCTTCTTCCACGTGGCCACCTGGTTGTTCGTCCTGGCAGGTTCCATCGCCACCGTCGTCGCGTGGCGCCAGGGGCGGCTGGCGCCGACGTGGCGCTTCCACCTCGGGCTGCTGCTCGTGGGGTGGGGTGTGTTCAACCTCGTCGAAGGCGTGGTCGACCACCAGATCCTCGGCATCCACCACGTGCGCGACGACCTCGGTGGGCCGTTGGCATGGGACATCGGGTTCCTCGTCCTCGGTGCCCTGCTCGTGCTGGTCGGATGGGTGTGGCATCGGCGCGGCGCCTGGGAGCTGAGCGCGCGCTGACATGCGTGTGCCCCGGGGTCGTGGCGACCCGGGAGTAGCATCTACGGCGCAAAGGGGGGAGCCCGCGATGCCCCTGTTCATGGACCGGCACGACGTGCCGGGAGCAACCGCTAAGGACGTCGCCGACGCCCACGTCAGCGACCTCGAGAAGGCGGCCAAGCACTCTGTGCAGTTCCTCTCCTACTGGTTCGATGCCGAGACCGGCGGGGTCTTCTGTTTCGCCAACGCCCCGGCCCCCGAGAACCTCGAGGCGGTGCACCGGGAGTCGCACGGCCTCGTCCCGAACGAGATCATCGGTGTGTCGGAGGACGACGTCCTGCGCTTTCTCGGCCGGATCCACGACCCGAGCGACGCCGCACAGCTGAGCAGTCCGTTCCGCACGATCCTCTTCACCGACCTCGAAGGGTCCACCGAGATCCTCGAGACGGTCGGCGATGCGGAGTTCCTCACCCTCCTCGCCGAGCACGACAAGATCATCCGTCGCGCGGTCTTCAGCTGGCGGGGACGCGAGGTGAAGCACACGGGCGATGGCATCATGGCGGCCTTCGATGACGTCGCGAACGCGCTCCACTCGGCGCTGGCCATCCAGGACGGCTTCTCCTCGCGGTCCGCAGAGGGGATCGGCCCGGACCTGCGGGTCCGCATCGGCATGGCCGCCGGCGAGCCCGTCGACCACAACGACGACATCTACGGCTCGGCCGTCGTCCTGGCCAACCGGATCTGCAGTACGGCCGAGGCCGGCCATACGCTCGTCTCCGACGTCGTCCACGCGATGGGGACCGAGGGTGGATTCGTCTTCCACGAGCTGGGGCCCCGCCTGCTGAAAGGCTTCTCGCTCCCCGCGCCCGTCTTCGAGCTCGTGGCCGAGCGGACGGCGATGCGGCCTGAGGTCCTGCCGCGACGAGTGCCGCGACGGGGCGGCAGGCTCCAGCGCTGGATCACCCACAGCCTCCGCCGGAGCGGTTGACGACCGCGGCTGCGGGCGGGCCGGCCGGCGGCTCTCGGCGCCCCTGGCCGTTGCGCTCGGCGGTGCCCTCGGTGGTAGCGCCCGCTATGGCTTCGACGCTGTCGCGCTCCGGGGCCCGGAGCGTTCCCCTGGGCGACGTTCGCGGCCAACGTGGCCGGCGGAGTCCTGCTCGGGTCGGTCACGACGTTCAGCACCTGGATGGTGGGGCTGGACCAGATGCTGACCGATCGGGCCTTCGGCTACCTCGCCGCCAGCGTGCTCGCCGGGCTGGTGGCCTCGGCCTCGGCCTCGGCCTCGTCATCGTGGTCGGGGCGTGGGAGGCGATGCCGGTCTTGCTGGAGGGGTAGTGGGTTGGGTGTGCGGGAGCCTCAGTCCGGGGGCGGGCCCGTGCTGTCCCGCACGACGAGCGGAGTGCTCAGTGTCACCTCGTTGCTGTCCGGCGTCCTGCCCTCCAGCAGATCCAGTGCCATGCGCGCTGCGGCAATCCCTTGCTCTCGCACCGGCTGACACACCGTCGTGAGCGCGTGCAGGTCGGCGTAGGGGTGGTCGTCGACCGACACGATCGACACCTGCTTCGGCACGTCGACTCCAGTCTGTCGCAGCCGGTGCAGGGCACCGAACGCCATCTCGTCGGAGTAGACGAAGACCCCGGTCGGTGGCGGGGTCAGTTCCATGAGCTGACCCATCGCCTCCCCGCCACCATCCGCGCCCCACGGCACGGTGACGGTCAGGTCGTCGCGGATCTGCAGGTCCGCGGCCTCCAACGCCTTCCGGTACCCCTCGGTGCGCGAGATGTCCGCCTGCCAGACGACACCCTCCGGGTCATGTGAGCGGATCAGTCCGATGCGTCGGTGTCCGAGCTCGATGAGGTGGCGAACCGCTGTGGAGCCAGCCTCTACGTCATCGATGCGGGTGTGCGGATAGGCGCCGAGCTCCCCGCCGGCGACAACGACGTGGACTCCCATCAGCTCCAACCGGTCCATCTGCTGCCGGTCGAACGGCAGCGCCACCACGATTACCGCGTCGACCTTCCGTCGGTGCGGCAACCGCTCGAAGAACTGTGCGCGGTCGCGCGCTCCCTCTACCTGGTAGATCAGCACGTCGAGCTCGGCACGCCGCAGCACTCCCTCGATGGCGGACAGCATCGTGGAGTAGAACCAGGTGCCGATCATCGGGACGACCACGCCGACCCGTCCCGTCGAACGCCGAGCCAGTGCAGACGCCTCAGGTGAGATGACGTACGACAGGTCGGCCGCGACTCGACGTATGTGCGCTCGCGTAGCCTGCGACACCCCCGGCCGGTCGCGCAGTGCGCGCGACACGCTGCCGATCGATACACCGGCTACACGGGCGACGTCGGCCATGCTGGCCGGAGGCCGGTTGTCGCCGCTCATGGCCGCGCGCCTGAACGGCGCGGGGGAGCCACCATTCGGAGCCGGAGTTGACAGGTGGGTGTGGCCTTCGTCACTCTTCTGCGCAATCGTTTGCGTACACAGAAGGGATGGTCCTCTGACCACAACACGGTCGTGGTCCCGCCACCAGCCCCCCAGTGGGGGATGACCTCGTCTTCCTGACCAGGTGCGGCGCCGCGCCGACCCTGTACCACGATCAACCTCCCGGTGCCTGACTGAGGCAACCCGCCCGCACTCTACCCACCCTAGGACGCGCTGCTGTCCGACGCTGCCGCGTGCCTGCAAACAGATCCCGCCCCCGTACCCCGACCTGAGCACCACCCCGTCCTGAGGAGGAACCCCTGTGAAGTCAATGCCGAGACTCAGTGCGATGGCGATGGCCGGCGCACTCGTCGTGACCGTGAACGCGTGCGGCGCGGGCGGCGACGACAACGACGAACAGCAGGGCGTGGATGCCCGAGGACCGATCACCTACGTCCAAGGCAAGGACAACAGCAATGTCGTCCGGCCGTTGGTCGCCCGATGGAACAAGGAGCATCCGGACGAGAAGGTCACCTTCAAGGAGCAGTCGGACGAGGCCGACCAGCAGCACGACGATCTGGTGCAGCACTTCCAGGCTGAGGACGCCGGCTACGACGTCGTGAGCGTCGATGTGGTGTGGACTGCCGAGTTCGCCGCCCGAGGGTGGCTGCAGCCGCTGGAGGGCGACTTCGCCATCGACACCTCGCAGATGCTGGCTCCGACGGTCGAGGCCGGCACATACAACGACAAGCTGTACACCGCTCCGGTGAGCAGTGACGGCGGCCTGCTCTACTACCGCAAGGATCTCGTGCCGAACCCGCCCCGGACGTGGGACGAGATGATGGGCATGTGCGACATCGCGCGCAAGAACAAGATGGACTGCTACGCCGGTCAGTTCGCCCAGTACGAAGGGCTGACCGTCAACGTGGCGGAGGCCATCAACACCGCGGGCGGCGAGATCGTCGAGGAGAACGGCACGACGCCGGCGGTCGACAGCCCGGAGTCAGTGGAGGGCCTGGGCCGGCTGGTGGAGGCGTTCGAGAACGGCAACATCCCGGGTAAGGCGATCACCTACACCGAGGAGGAGGGGCGGCAGTCGTTCCAGGCCGGCAACCTGCTCTTCCTGCGCAACTGGCCCTACGTCTACGCACTCGCGCAGTCCGAGGGTGGGTCGAAGGTGAAGGGCAAGTTCGGAGTGGCTCCGTTGCCGGGTGAGGACGGTCCGGGCGCCTCCAGCCTCGGCGGTCACAACGCAGCGGTCAGCGTCTACTCGGACCACAAGGCGACGGCGCGGGACTTCGTCGAGTACCTGACGTCGGAGCAGTCGCAGCGCTGGTTCCTCGAGCAGGGCTCGCTGGCCCCGGTGATCGAGAGCCTGTACTCGGAGGAGCCGCTCGTCAAGCAGTTCCCTTACCTGCCGACGCTGAAGACGTCGATCGAGAACGCGGTTCCTCGGCCCGTGACGCCGTACTATCCCGCCGTTACCGAGGCGGTGCAGTCGAACGCCTACACGGCCTTGAAGGGCTCCAAGCCTGCCGACCAAGCAGTCTCCGACATGTCGGATGCACTGAAGGCAGCCACTCAACAGTGACCTGAGGTCCGGCGGAGGGCTCTGGCCCTCCGCCAGCCCCGCCCCCTCGGAGGAGCCATGTCTGTCACCACATCCGACCAGGCCGTCGAAGACGGTCCACCGCCGGACGACACCGAACCAAGGAGAACCGGGCGCCTCACCCAAGGTGAGGGCTTACGGGGCATGTTGCTGGTCGCCCCGACACTGATCGCTCTCGCTGCTGTCATCGGCTATCCGGTGGTCCGAGCGATCGTGATGTCACTGCAACAGGACGAAGGCCTGGACCCGGCGACGGGACAGTTCGTCGAGGGTGGGTTCGCCGGCCTCACCAATTACGCCGACTGGATCCTGCAGCGGTGCGGCAACGTGGAGTGCCCACCGGGAACGCTCGGGGCCCTGTTCTGGCCGTCTGTCTTCAACACGTTCGGGCTGACCGTCGTCACCGTGGCGATCGAGGTGACGCTCGGGCTGTGGTTCGCCTCGATCATGCATCGGAAGTTCAAGGGCCGGGGGATGGTCCGAGCCAGCGTGCTGATCCCGTGGGCCATCCCGACCGCGGTGACCTCGCAACTGTGGTACTTCATCTTCTCGGTCGACGGCATCTTCAACAAGCTCCTCGGCACACAGATCCTCTGGACCGACGACAAGTGGGCGGTCCGGTTCGCAGTGGTGCTGGCGGACGTGTGGAAGACGACACCGTTCATGGCCCTGCTCATCCTCGCCGGCCTGCAGATCATCTCCGACGAGGTCTACGAGGCGGCCAAGGTCGATGGGGCCAGTGCCTGGCAGCGCTTCATCCACATCACGCTGCCGTTGGTGAAGCCGGCCCTGCTCGTGGCGATCCTCTTCCGCACGTTGGACGTGCTCCGCATCTTCGACCTCCCCTACATCCTCACCAAGGGCGGGGGCGGGGAGGAAAACGCCGTCACGACACTCTCGATGCTCGTCGTCGCACAGATCCGCGACGGCTTCAACAGTGCCGCGGCGCTGTCGACGATCACGTTCGTGATCATCTTCCTCGTGGCGTTCATCTTCGTGAAGTTCCTCGGTGCCCACGTGGTCCAGACCCAGCAGACGCAGCGCAAGGGGGCGAGGTGACATGGCAACTGCAGAAGCCAATGCCCGAAGCGTGAGGTCCACAGGCTTCGACGGGAAGAAGCTGCGCACCTATCTCGGTGTCGCCTTCATCGTGATCTGGGGCCTGCTCCCGTTCTACTGGATGGTCGTCGTCGCCTTCCGCGAGGTCGGGTACACCTTCGAGACCACTCCGTGGCCGACCCACGTCACGCTCGACAACTTCCGAACAGCGTTTGACGAGAGCCTGGGCAACCAGTTCGGGCAAGCGCTCGTCAACAGCCTCATCATCAGCACTGTCACCACCGTGGCAGCTCTGGTCATCGGCGTGTTCTGCGCCTACGCGTTGGTCCGCTTGGACTTCCGAGGGAAGTTCGCCATCCTCGGGCTGGTCCTGGCCGCATCGATGTTCCCGCCTGTCGCTCTGGTGACGCCGCTGTTCCAGCTGTTCACCGACATCGGTTGGATCGGGTCGTACCAGGCGCTGATCATCCCGAACATCTCGTTCGCGCTCCCCCTGACGGTCTACCTGTTGACCGCCTTCTTCGCGGAGATGCCCTGGGGACTGGAAGAGGCTGCCCGGATCGATGGCTGCACGAAGGGTCAGGCGTTCCGCATCGTGATCCTGCCGCTGGCGGCGCCAGGGCTGTTCACCACCGCGATCATCGCCTTCATCGCGGCGTGGAACGAGTTCCTGCTGGCGGCCCAGCTCTCCGACAAGAGCACCCAGCCGGTGACGGTGGCGATCGCCTTCTTCACCGGAGCGCAGCCGCAGCAGGTGCCCTACACAGCGATCATGGCGGCAGGCACGATCGTCACGATCCCGCTGGTCATCCTGGTGCTGATCTTCCAACGCCGGATCGTCACCGGACTGACTGCCGGCGGTGTCAAGGGCTGATCCCGGGAGGCCCTGACGAAGGCCCAGGTCGAGGTGGCTCCGCCTCGGGCCTGGGCCTTCGTCTTGCTGCGCGGCAGGAGCATGCTGGATCGAGGGAAGGGGGGCAGCGATGGGTGAGCACGTACGCGCCGGCGACCTCGACGTCTGGACCGAACAGGTCGGCGAGGGCCCGGACGTCCTGCTCATCGGCGGGCTGGGCGACACCGTCGAGTCGTGGCAGTTCCAGCTGGACGGGCTCGCGGACCGATATCGCCTGACCGCCTTCGACAACCGGGGGGCTGGGCGGACGGCAATGCCTCCCGGGCCGGTCTCGGTGGAGCAGATGGCCCACGACGCGGCCGAGGTCCTGCGCGCGCTCGACATCCCCTCCGCCCATGTCGCGGGCTTCTCCGGAGGGAGCATCATCTCCCAGGAGCTGGCGCTCCAGCACCCCGACATGGTCCGCAGCCTCGTCCTGCAGAGCACCTGGCCGGTGATGGACGACCACCTTCGTGCCTGGGTTCGCTTCGTGCGCTGGCTGGTGGAGGTCGCACCGAGTGAACGTGAGTTCCTCGAGGCATTCTTCCTGGACATGTACACGGTGCGCGCGCACAACGACGGGACCGTCGCCGAGTTCATCGAGGAGGTCCTGGCGTTCCCTCACAAGCAGGCCACCGAGGACGTACAGAGCTTCCTTGACGCATTCATCGATCACGACACCAGCGATCGCCTCCCACGGATCACCGCCCCGACGCTGGTCCTGGCCGGTGGTCGTGACGTGACCTGCCAACCTGAGCTCTGCCGCGCCGTCGCGGAGGGGATTCCCGGTGCCCTGTTCGAGGTGCTGGAGGAGGAGGCTCACCAGCCCTTCCAGGAGGTGCCGGAGGAGTGGAACGCCAGGGTTGACTCCTTCTGGCGCGAGACGGAGGCGCGCACCCGTCTGTCATCGGCCTGACGTGCGCAGCTGATGGACCGATGCCAGCCTCGGGCTAGCGTCGGCCATTCTCGTCAGCGTTGATGAGCCCGCCCGATGTCGGTGGGGTTCTGCGTGCCTCGGGCGCGTCCGTCGTCCGGTGGCGAGGGTCCGCGAGGAGGGTCCTGAGAGCAGCAACCAGATCGGCGCGGTCCGCCGCCGCCTCATCGCGGTCCTTGCCGCTCATGACTCGGTCCATCGCCGCCGCATGCCGGTCTCGGAGAGCGTGCTCGGTGTCGTCGCCTCGAGCGTCGGCGGCGGCATCTCGCCGTTCGGCGGCTCGGTCTCGGGCCTCTGCGCGCTGGTCGCGCAGATCCGCCCGCTCCAGCAGCACACGCAGGAACGACTCCGTGATATCGACGTCGCGCACTCGGGCGAAGGCTTCGCGGTCGCGGCGGTCACCGGCGCGTTCGCGCGCGCTCGCTCGACGGTCGCGCCGGTTCGCCGTGAGCTCACGCCGGTTGGCGGCGCGGTCGCGGTCGTCAGCCGCTTGGTCAACGGCGTCGTGAGAGCGCCGACGTTGCCTGGCGGTCTTGTCGCGCGCTTCGCCGGCTGCGTCGCGCTCTTCGGCGGCTGCGTCGCGCGCCTCGTCCGCTGCGTCTCGCGCGGCGGCTGCACGCTCCCAACGGTCTATCCACGCGGCTTCGAGGGAGCCGTCCACATGGGGTGTGAGGGGTTTGCGTTGGTCGGCGATGCGATCCCGTTCGTCGGCGATGCGATCCCGTTCGTCGGCGATGCGGTCGCGCTGGTTGGCCATATGGCTGCGCTCCTCATCCATCGGCGCCTCCAGTGGGTAGCGCGGGTTGATAGCCCAGCGGCTTGGACAACTGCAAACACTCCAACTTCAGGCCCCACGATCATCTTAGGGCAGCCGAGTGGGACAAAGGGGAACGCAGCCGACCGCAACATGCTCGCTGCCCTGCCACAAGGCTTGCTGGATCGTCGCACGCGGAGGGATAGTTGACGTTGGTGGGGGAGCGCTTCCAAGACCCTGTGGGACGTACAGGGAGGCATATCGCAGTGGCCGAAAGCCTGCGGCTCGGGTTGCGGCTGGATGCGCCGGCACAGGCTCGTCGGTGGATCCGCGACATCTGCTCGGCCCACGGCCTCGATGGCCTCATCGACGACGCCACCTTGTTGGTCAGCGAACTCGTCACCAACGCCGTGCTGCACGCTCGCACGCCCTGCCGAGTCCGTGCCGAAGTCGGCGAGCGTACGCTGCGGATCCACGTGATGGACGAAGATCCCACCGTTATCCAGCCGATCGCCCCGCGTGGCGGTGCCGAGAGGGGCCACGGGTTGGCGATGGTCGCCGCGCTCTCCACCGACTGGGGCATGACACAGCACCATGCCGGCAAGTCGGTCTGGTTCACCCTCGCCGAGACCGATCGCGCCGCAGCCCCGACCATCATGAAGGGCGCATATGCGGTCGGAACGGGTAACGGCGGTCACCGGGTCGAGGCACCCGGGCAGTGACCACAACCGATGCGTAATTCTCCGGGTGGCTGCGTTGGCTGGCACGGCTCCTCGAGACGCCAAGGAACGTTCTTTTGAGCACGTCGCCGGAACATCGCGCGAGAATCGCGCAGCACGCCATCCAGGCATGGCCGGCACCAGTGAGTCACGAGATCGACGGATGGCTGCTGCGTCACACCCCGGGCATGACACGACTCCGCGCCAGCGGGGCCGCCCTTCCGCTCTTGTCAGCGACCCGTCCGTTTGCCTCGGTACACCTCGTCGAGGCCTTCTACGCTGATGTCGACGCTCCCGTCACAGTCCAGGTCAGCCCTGCTGCGGTGCACGCCGAGCTGGACCAGCAGCTCGCCGCCCGAGGGTATCGGTCCAGCACCCCGATCCAGGTGCTGACGGCACCCACCGACATCGCGCGGCGTCGATCACGGCCGGGAGCCGTGTGGGACGTCGAGCTGAGCGACAGCCCAACGGCGGACTGGCTGCATGCGTTCGTCGAGTTGGATGGCCACGACGACACTGCCCAGGTCGCCGAGCAGGTGATCTCGAAGATCTCGCTCCCTGCCTGCCACCTCAGTGTCGGCGTCGACAGTCGCATCGTCGGGACCGGACTGGTCGTGGGCGGAGACGATCTATGGGCAGGCGTCTACTGCATGGCGACACACCCGGACCACCGCCGACAGGGTGTGGGGCGAGCTGTCCTGAGGGCCGGAGCACAGTGGGCCGTTGACCACGGCGCTGCTGGCCTCTACCTGCAGGTCGAACGAGCCAACGCGGCGGCAGTGCTGACGTACACGAGTGCGGGGTTCTCCCACGGCTACGACTACCACTACCGCGTCGCGTGAAGGTGGTGGCCTCCACCGGGCTGCTGCGCCCAGCCGGGCGTGGTCACTGGCCCGCTTGTCAGGACGGCGCGCAGGCGAAAGCGCTAGCCCGGTGAGGCGCGTTTCACTCCCGCTACTGAACAGGCCGACATCTCGGGCACGTCGACTGAGAGGGAAGACCGCACGGCCCCAGCAGCGTGACGCTGCCCGACAAGCGCGCATCGGGCCCGACCGCCCACCTCGCGGCGGATGAGGACGTTCCCCTCGGAGCGGCAGTCAGTCAGCCGTGCTACTCGCTTTGGCCGTCAGCAGACCCTCCCTCAGGGCCTTCCCACGACGAACCGGTCTGTCCAGATGTCGTGCTTGCGTACGTCCTCACCGGGGTTCTGGGCAGCCCACAACTGCTTGCCTCCGGCGTAGATTCCAACGTGGTAGATGCCGTCCTGGTTATGGAAGAAGAGCAGGTCACCGCGGCGCATATCCGCCTTGGCGACATGCTCGACGGCTCGGTACTGCGCCGCCGAGTTGTGCGGAAGCTCGACCCCGAACTGCGCGTAGACGTGTTTCGTGAGCCCGGAGCAGTCGAAGGACCCGGGTCCGTCGGCTCCGTACTCGTACGGTTCGCCGCG
>Ga0075331_1000113_pt1 | contig 16109 bp, 11 predicted proteins | sample MayberrySE_TuleA_FD_120090 | JGI IMG/M metagenome (GOLD analysis project Ga0075331, IMG submission 120090) | Natural and restored wetland microbial communities from the San Francisco Bay, California, USA, that impact long-term carbon... | ecosystem: Environmental > Terrestrial > Soil > Wetlands ... | reverse complement strand
CCAGCACGTCGACCTGCGCGAAGGCGGTCTCGAAGTCACGCGAGATCAGCGTGCGCACCTTCTGGGCGTGGCCGTAGTAGGCGTCGTAGTAGCCGCTGGACAGCGCGTAGGTGCCGAGGATGATGCGGCGCTTGACCTCGTCGCCGAACCCGGCCTCGCGGGTCGCGGTCATGACCTGCTCGGCGCTCGGTGAGTCGACGTCGTCGGGGAGGACCCGCAGCCCGTAGCGCATCGCGTCGAACTTCGCGAGGTTGCTCGACGCCTCGCTCGGCAGGATGAGGTAGTAGGCACCGAGCCCGTACTCGAAGTGCGGGCAGGACACCTCGACCACCTCGGCACCCGCGTCGGTGACGAGCTTGACCGCTTCGTCGAACCGGGCGCGCACGCCGGTCTGGTACCCCTCTCCCCCGAGCTCCTTGACCACGCCCACGCGTACGCCGGACAGGTCGGCGTTCGCCACCGCCTCACGGAGGGCGGGCAGCGGCCGGTCGATCGAGGTCGAGTCGCGGGGGTCGTGTCCGCCGATGATCTCGTGCAGCGCCGCCGCGTCCGCCACCGTGCGGGTGCACGGCCCGGCCTGGTCGAGGCTGCTCGCCAGCGCCACCAGTCCGTAGCGGGAGACGCCGCCGTAGGTCGGCTTGACGCCGATCGTGCCGGTGACCGCCGCCGGCTGCCGGATGGAGCCGCCGGTGTCGGTGCCGATCGCCAGCGGCGCCTCGTAGGCCGCGACCGCGGCGGACGAGCCGCCTCCCGAGCCGCCGGGGATCCGCTCCAGGTCCCAGGGGTTGTGCGTCGGGCCGTAGGCGGAGTGCTCGGTGGACGAGCCCATCGCGAACTCGTCCATGTTGGTCTTGCCCAGGATCGGCAGACCGGCCGCGCGCAACCGGGCCACGACGGTGGCGTCGTACGGCGGCATCCACCCCTGCAGGATGCGGGAGCCACAGGTGGTCGGCATCCCCTTGGTCGCGAGGACGTCCTTGACCGCGACGGGCACGCCGTCGAGCGCCGAGGCGGGCTGCCCCGCGGACCGTCGCTCGTCGGCCTCCCGCGCGGCGCGTAGGGCGCCGTCGGCGTCGACGTGGAGGAAGGCGTGGACCGCCTCGTCGACGGCGGCGATGCGGTCGAGGTGCGCCTGGGTCACCTCGACCGACGTGGTCTCACCGCGCGCGATCGCGTCGGCGAGCTCGAGGGCGCTGCGCTGGATGAGCTCGGCCATCAGGCTTCCTCACCCAGGATCCGCGGCACGCGGAAGCGCTGCTCCTCCGCCTCGGGCGCACCCGCCAGCGCCTCCTCGGCCGTCAGGCCCGGCTGCACCTCGTCGGGCCGGAACACGTTGGTCAACGGCACCGCGTGCGAGGTCGGCGGGATGTCGTCGGCGGCGACCTTCGACACCGACGCGACCGACTCGAGGATGACGGCCAGCTGGGGCGCCAGATGGTCCAGCTCGGCATCGGTGAGGTCGATGCGCGCCAGATGCGCGAGGTGGGCGACCTCCTCGCGGGTGATCGCAGGGGCGGCGTGCTCAGCCATGCAGGACTCGCTCCGGTGGGGTGAGGGTTCCGACCGCCCAATCCTAGGACCCTGCGGCGCAGCCGCGGTCGTGGGCGGCTACGTCATGCGCGCGATTGCAGTGCCCCGACGGCAAGAGTTACCTGGAACGGGACCTCTTCCTCTCCTCGGAGCGTGCACCATGAGCGACACCGTCATCAGCGCTGCTGGCCTGTCCCCCGACTTCAAGGGGGAGACGATCGTCCCCGGAGACCCGCGCTACGACGTCGCCCGCGCCGTCTACAACGGCTCCATCGACCGCCGGCCGGCGCTGATCGTGCGGCCCACGGGAGCGGCCGACGTGATCGACGCAGTCAACTACGCCCGCGAGCAGTCGCTGCCGCTCGCCGTGCGCTGCGGCGGCCACAGCGTCGCGGGTACGTCGATCTGCGACGACGGGGTGCTCATCGATCTCTCCAGCCTCAAGGGCGTCGTGGTCGACCCGGACCGGATGACCGCGCATACCCAGGCCGGGGTCCTGTGGGGCGAGTACGACCGCGAGACCCAGCTCTACGGACTGGCCACGCCCGGTGGACGCGTGACCACTACTGGCGTCGGAGGTTTCACGCTGGGTGGCGGGTACGGGTGGTTGTCGACCAAGTACGGACTGACCTGCGACAACCTGGTGAGTGCTCAGGTCGTGACCGCCGACGGACGGCTGGTGCACGCCAGCGAGGACGAGAACGCAGACCTGCTGTGGGGGCTGCGCGGCGCCGGCGCCAACTTCGGTGTGGTCACGTCCTACGAGCTGAGGTTGCACCGCGTGGGTCCGACGTTGCTCGCCGGCCTGCTGCTGATGCCCAACGAGGGCGACGACGCGGTCGACATCGCACGCGCCTGTCGCGACTACGTGGACCAAGCCCCGGAGGAGCTGGCCACGGCCTTCGGCGTGATCCTCGCGCCGCCTGCGCCCTTCGTGCCCGAGGACCGCGTGGGCACGCCGTACTGGGGACTGGTGCTCGCCTACATCGGCGACGTCGACGAAGGGCAGGAGGTCATCGCACCGCTGCGACAGGCCATGGCCGGCGCTCTCGACGTCGTGCAGCCGATGCCGTACACCGCCTTCCAGACCATCCTGGACGGCTTCTCGCCGAAGGGGTGGCTGAACTACCACCGCGGCCTGCACCTGAGCTCGCTGCCCGACGACGTCCTCGCGTCGTACCTGGAGGTCGGCCGCCGCATCGGCTCGCCGATGACGCAGGGGGTCGTCTTCCGGCACGGCGGCGCGATCAGCCGCGTGCCCGAGGACGCGACCGCCGCCGGCAACCGCGACGCGGCCTACATGAGCCACCCGATCGCGGCCTGGGCAACGCCGGAGGAGACCGAGCGGGAGATGGACTGGGTACGCCGCTTCTCGGCTGCCTTCGCCCCCGCCGACACCGGCGGTGTCTACCTGAACTTCGAGCCGGGCACCGACCGGTCCGATGTGTTGGCTGGTTACGGCTCCGCGAAGTACGAGCGCCTGGTCGCGCTCAAGGACAGCTGGGACCCGACCAACCTGTTCCGGTCCAACCACAACATCGCACCCACCGGGTGGCAGCCGGTGGCGTGACCCCGACCCGCGCGGCGGACGCAGCGCCGGCGGTCGGCCTCACTCCTCGACTGTGGCGACCTCGCGTGCCGAGTCCGGACCGTCGGCGAGCAGCACGCGGAACCCGTCCTCGTCGAGGATCGGCACCTTCAGCTGCACCGCCTTGTCGTACTTCGAACCGGGTGACTCGCCCGCGACCACGAAGTCGGTCTTCTTCGACACCGAGCCGCTCGCCTTGCCGCCGCGCGCGGTGATCGACTCCTTGGCCTGGTCGCGGGAGAAGCCGTCGAGCGACCCGGTGACCACCACGGTCAGCCCCTCGAGCGTACGGGGAACGGACGCGTCGAGCTCATCCTCCATCCGCACACCGGCCTTGCGCCACTTGTCGAGCACCGCGCGGTGCCACTCGACCTCGAACCACTCCCGGATCGACTCCGCGATCGTGGGCCCCACGCCCTGCACGTCGGAAAGCTCCTCGACCGACGCCCGCTCGATCCGCTCCATCGAGCCGAGCGCGCTTGCAAGCGCCTGGGCCGCGGTCGGGCCGACGTGTCGCATCGACAGCCCGACCAGGACCCGCCACAGCGGCTGCGCCTTGGCCTGCTCGAGGTTGGCCAGGAGCCGGGCCCCGTTGGCCGACAGCACCCTGCCCTCGCCCTCGCCCTTCTTCGCCGCCCGCGTGAACAGCGGCGCCCGCAGCAGGGTCTGCTCGTCGAGGGTGAACACGTCGCCCTCGTCCTCGATGACCCCGGCGTCGAGCAGCGCTGTGGCCGCCTCGTAGCCGAGCACCTCGATGTCGAACGCCCCGCGGCCGGCGACGTGGAACACCCGCTCGCGCAGCTGCGCCGGGCAGGAGCGCGCGTTGGGGCAGCGGATGTCGACGTCGCCCTCCTTGGCCGGCGCCAGCTCGGTGCCGCACTCCGGGCAGTGCGTCGGCATCACGAACTCCCGCTCGGAACCGTCGCGCAGATCGACGACCGGGCCCACGATCTCGGGGATCACGTCGCCGGCCTTGCGCAGTACGACGGTGTCGCCGATCAACACGCCCTTTCGCCTGACCTCGTGGGCGTTGTGCAGGGTCGCCATCTCGACCGTCGACCCCGACACCTTCACCGGCTCCATCACGCCGTAGGGCGTCACGCGGCCCGTGCGGCCGACGTTGACCCGGATGTCGAGCAGCTTGGTGTTGACCTCCTCGGGCGGGTACTTGAACGCGATCGCCCACCGCGGCGCCCGCGAGGTCGAGCCGAGCCGGCGCTGCAGCGACACCTGGTCGACCTTGACCACCACGCCGTCGATCTCGTGCTCCACACCGTGCCGGTGCTCGCGGTAGTGCTCGATGTACTCCTCGACCCCGGCCAGGTCGGGCACCACCCGGACCCGGTCCGACACCGGCAGCCCCCAGGTCGCCAGCGCGGCGTAGGCCCCCGACTGCCGGCCGGGCTCGAACCCGCTGCGCGCGCCGAGCCCGTGGCACACCATCCGCAGCCGGCGGCTCGCGGTGACCTTCGGGTCCTTCTGCCGCAGCGAGCCCGCGGCGGTGTTGCGCGGATTGGCGAACGGCGGCTTGCCCGCCTCGACCAGCGCGGCGTTGAGCGCCGCGAAGTCCTCGACCGGGAAGTAGACCTCGCCGCGCACCTCCACCAGGTCGGGCACCGGATAGCCGTCGGACCTGGTCAGCCGGTGCGGGATCGTCTCGATCGTGCGGACGTTGGCGGTGACGTCCTCACCGATGCGCCCGTCGCCCCTGGTCACGCCACGCACGAGCCGGCCGCCCTCATAGGTCAGACTGATCGCCAGCCCGTCCACCTTGAGCTCGCACAGGTACTCCGCGCTCTGCGCCGCCTCGCGCTCGACCCGCACCGCCCACGCGGCCAGCTCCTCCAGGCTGAACGCGTTGTCCAGGCTCATCATGCGCTCACGGTGCTCGACCGGCGTGAACTCGGTCGACACCGCACCGCCGACCTTCTGCGTCGGCGAGTCGGGGGTGCGCAGGTCGGGATAGCGCTCCTCGAGCTGCTCCAGCTCCCCCATCAAGGTGTCGAACTCGACGTCGCTCACCGTCGGCCGGTCGAGCACGTAGTAGCGCCAGCGATGCTCCTCGATCTCCTCGGCGACCGCCTGGTGTCGCTCGCGGACCTCCGCCGGAGCGGCTTCGGGAGCCTCGGCAGCGGCCGCTGCGGACACCTCGGGGACCTCGTCGCTCATGACCCCATCCTGCCCTGCTGCACCGACAGGTTCCGGGCCGCGTCGCGGACCAGCCGCAGGGCCTGCCGTGCGGTCGCAGGGGTGAGCCCCGCCAGGCCGCAGGCCGGGGTCAGCACCAGGCGCTCCGCGACGCGCTCCGGGTCCAGACCGATGCGGGGCGCCAGCCGGCGTACCCGGTCGGCCACCGCCCCGGCCGACAGCGAGGCGTCCAGGTCGCGCGCGGGAACCGCGCCGAGCCAGAGGTCGAGCCCGCCGTCGAGCGCCGCGGCGTAGGCGTCGTACTCGGTGTCACGCAGCACCTCGGCATCGACCGAGGCGGCGGCGAAACCCGCCCTCACCACCACCTGCAGCGGCACCTGGGCGGCACAGCAGTGCAGCACGGCCGGAGCCTGCGCCGCGTCCGCGCGGTCGACCCACCAGCGCAGCGCCTCCACGGCCGCGGGTACGTCGACCGCGCGGTGCTTGCCGAACCCCGACGCCGTCGGCACCCTGGCCGCCAGCACCGCCGGCAGCGCGGGCTCGTCCACCTGCAGCACCGGCTGCGCGCCGGGCACCCTGCGCCGGAGGTCTCGGAGGTGGTCGGCGACGCCCTCCGCGAGCGACTGCGCGAGCTCGCGGCGTGCACCGTGGTCGGCGAGGACCTTGTCGCCCCGTGGACGCTCGACGGTGGCGGCCAGCGTCCACGGCCCCGCGATCTGCACCTTCAGGGGGCCGGCGTAGCCCTGCGCCTGCTCCTCGAGCGTGTCGAGGTCCTGGTCGAGCAGCGACCGCGCCCGGCGCTGGTCCAGGCCCGGCGCGTCGGTCAGCCGCCAGCCGGCGGGTTGCAGGTCGACGGCGAGGCCCACGAGCAGCGACAGCGCCCGGCCTGTCATCGACGCCGGCTCGCCCCGGGAGGGCAGCTCGGGCAGGTGCGGGAGGTCGGGCAGCTCGTCCAGGACGACCCGGGTGGCCTCGACGACGTCCTCACCGGGCATCGAGCCGACACCGGTGGCGACTCCGACGGGCAGGGCCATCGGACCATCCTATGAGCCGGTGCGCACCCGCCCGATCAGAGGACCAGCTCGACGACCCAGAGGGTGAGGATGCCCACGACCACGGTCAGCCCGAGCCGGCGGGTGCGCCAGGCCACGAACCCGCTGACCAGCGTGGCCACCAGCATCGGCGACGGGACCACCAGCGCGGTGAGCCCGCCACCGTCCGCGGCCAGCGCCGTGGCCACCATCGCCGCCAGTGCCGCGGGCCCGGCGTGCACGAGCACGCGCTGCAGGGTGACGGGCAGCCGACCGGTGGGCAGCACCGTGACGGGCAGCACTCGCATCGCCCAGCTCACGACGCCGACCAGCAGCAGGGCTACCACGCTCAGGCTCAGCACGCTCATCGCTGTCTCCGATCACTGAGGCCACCGACGGCCAGTCCGGCGCCGATCCCGACCAGCAGGCCGATCCCCCCGGGCAGCGCGGCCCCCGCTGCGGCTGTCACCGCGGCGACGGTTGCCACCAGGATCGGCACCGGGGCGCGCAGGTGAGGCGCGAGGAGGCCGATGAGGACCGCGACCGCGGCGAAGTGCAGCGGCGCCGAGGCCGGCAGCACCGGCCCGAGCGTCATGCCGATCGCGATCGAGCTGAGCCACACGGTGCACAGCAGCGCACTGGCCACCAGCCAGTAACGGCGGAAGACGCCGGGCTCGGTCAGCTCGTCGCGCCCTGCCGTGAGTCCGTAGGTCTGGTCCACGATGAGGTGCGGTCCCAGCCAGCGGAACCATCGCGGCTGCCGTCGGAAGAGCGGCTCCATCGCGGCGGCGTAGACCAGGAAGCGCGCGTTGACCACCGCGGCGGTGGCGACCACGGCCAGCATGCCGGCGCCGACCTTCAGCAGCGTCACCGCCGCGAGCTGGGCCGAGCCGCCGTAGATGGCGAAGCTGCCGGCCAGCCCGCCGACGACACCGATGTCCACCTCGCGCATCGCGACGCCCACCACGAGGGCGAACGGAGCGACGCTCGCGGCGATCGGCGCCATCTCGCGCAGCGCCGTGCGACTCACCGTCGACGGCGCCAGCATGGTCTGGCTGCTCATGGCCGGGCCCCCCGCTCACCGAGGCGGTCGAACCGAGGCACTGCGGCGACACCACGCCGCGCCCGGCCCCCGCCCGCGCCCAGGAGCCGACGCAGCGTCCGCCAGGTCGGCCGGGCCGGCGTCGGCTCGATCCCCCTCGCGAGATGACGTCGGGTGGCGTCGTCGGTGATCCGCCGGTGCTCCAGCAGGACCAGGTCGACCGCTGACAGAGACATCGTGCTCTCCTCGCCTGTTCTCAAGCACTGGTTGCTATGACCACCACGGTGCGGCAGCGAGGGTGTCGGCCACATCGGTGAGCGTTGCCCATGTCGGTGCCCACGTCGCGGGCCCGGCTGCCCATACCGGGCGCGGCGGTGACGTAGGCAGTGACGTGCGCCGAGATGGGCAACGGCTACCGACGAGAGGTCCGCCGCCAGGTCGCCATGCTCGACGAGAACCTGAGACGTCCGATGCAAGGAGATCCCCATGTATCCGGTGCGCATGTCGGCCACGAGCCGCGTGCAGACACTCATCGTCGGGGCCGGCCAGGCCGGGCTGGCACTGAGCAACCACCTCACGGCGGCGGGCCATGATCACCTGCTGCTGGAGCGTGGCAGGGTCGCCCAGCGCTGGCGCAGCGAGCGCTGGGACTCATTCCGGCTGCTGACTCCCAACTGGATGTCCCGACTGCCCGGTTTCGAGTACGACGGGCAGGACCCGGACGGGTTCATGGGCCGCCGCGAGATCATCGACTTCTTCGAGCGCTACGCCGCATCCTTCGCGCCACCGGTGCAGACCGGCGTGACGGTCAACGGCGTACACCGCTCCGACGACGGGTGGGACGTGACCACCGACGCCGGCCGGTTCAGCGCCGCCAACGTCGTCGTGGCCACCGGCCACTACGACAAGGCACAGCTGCCGGAGGCCGCCCGCAGACTCCCCCGGCGGGTCCACCAGGTGCACACCTGGCGTTACCGCAACCCGGCGCGCATCCCACCCGGTGGCGTCCTGGTGGTCGGCGCCGGGCCGTCCGGCCAGCAGATCGCCGACGAGCTCGCCCGGGCCGGACGCAGGGTCTTCATCTCGGTGGGCCACCACCGGCCCGTGCCGAGACGCTACCGGGGCCAGGACGTGTACCGGTGGATGGACTGGAGCGGGATGTTGGGGCACACCGTCGACTCACATCCCGACCCGCTGGCGGCACAGCGCGCGCCGAGCGTGGTCGTGGCAGGCGAGCGCCGCGACCTGAACCTGCGGCGTCTCGTCGAGCACGGTGTCGTGCCCGTCGGCCGGCTGCTCGGCGGCGCGGGCGAGCGGTTGTACTTCGCGCACGACCTGCCGGCGCGGCTCGCCGAGGCCGACGCCAACGAGCGCAAGCTGCGCACGGCCGTCGACCAGTACGTCCGAGCGGTCGGCATGGACTCGCCCGCCGACAGCGCCGAGGCGCCTGCTCCGGCGCCGTGGGCGGAGACCGCGCCGACCGACCTGCACCTGCTGTTCGAGGGCATCAACACCGTCATCTGGGCGACGGGGTTCCGCCGTGACTACTCGTGGGTGCACGCTCCGGTGTTCCACGCGAACGGGGAGCCGATCCAGCGTCGCGGCGTGACGGCGGCGACCGGCCTCTACTTCCTCGGGCTGCGCTGGATGTACCGTCGCGACTCCAACTTCATCGGCGGCGTCGGGTCCGATGCGGAGCACCTGGCGGAGCACCTGGTCGAGCGACCGGTGCTCAGCGCGGCGGTCTAGCGGCGCGGCCGGTCGGCACGAGGTCGGCCGCGAGCCGGGCGGCCTCGCGCCGGCTGGTCGCACCGAGCTTGGTGAGCACCGCTGACACGTGGTGGTCGACCGTGCGGGTCGACAGCACGAGCCGCTCGGCGATCTCGGCGTTGGTCAGGCCGTCGGCCAGCAGGGCGAGCACATCGAGCTGGCGGTTGGTCAACCCGGCCGGGTTGGTGCGGCTGCTGGTCTGCGGTCCCCTGGGCACGTGTGACACACCGAGCCTGCGCAGCCGGCGGCGTACGACCCCGGCCGGGGCCGCCGCCCCCAAGGCGTCGAGGACCTCCAGCGCCTGCATCGTGGCGGGTACGTCGTCGGAGAAGGCGAGGGTCAGGGCACGTTCGTAGGGGTCGCCGAGCTCCTGCCAGAGGTCGGCCGCCCGCCGCCAGTCGCCCTTCAGCACGGCGTCCCACTCCGGCGGGCACCCGGGGAACGGCGCGGCCGGCGCCCCCGCGCGACGCAGGTACGCCAGCAGCTCACCGCGGTAGCGCAGCCCCGACGACGTCCGCCCGGCACGCCGCAGCAGTACGTCGACCTGCTCCTGCGCGAGGCCGATGTCGCCGGACAGCCAGGCCCACTCCACCATCGCGATGCCGGCAGGCCCGAGCGACTGGACGGCATCACCGCGCAGGCTCGTCTGCCACGCCCGCAGCAGCACCTCCTCGGCCTCCGGTCGCCCCCGTCGCGCGAGCAGCCGTCCGAGGGGTGGCAGGGTCAGCCGCGCGAGCTGGCCGGGGTCGGGGATCGAGGCGACCAGCCGGCGGAGCAGCTTCTCGGCGGCGTCCCACTCCCCGCTGGTCATGTACAGCAGGGCGCGGTGCGCCTCGAGGTTGTACGCGTGACCCGGCAGCTCGTGCTCGCGTGAGTAGACCAGGCCCTCGGTGACGACCGGTTCGAGCTCGGCGTAACGCCGCGAACGGAAGAGCTCCTCCGCGAGGTTGGTGTACGCGCGGGCGGCGTACTCGTGGTGGTGCGGCAGCGACAGGGCCAGGGCGAGGCTGGCCCTGATGTCCTGCAGACCGCCCAGGTCGCCCATCTCGACCCGCGCGCCACCCAGGTAGTTGAGGCACAGGGCCACGAGGTCGTCGCGATGCACCTCCGACGCGACGTCGCGTGCCTCGGACAGCCGGACCACCGCCTCCTCCGGCTGGTCGGTGAGCGCGAGCAGGGCGCCCTGGTAGGTGCCCGCGTAGGCCTGCGCCGGCGCGTCGTCGGTGCGGCCGAGGATCTGCACGGCGCGCTCGATCGTCGACACCGCGTAGCTCGGCCGGTCGGCCATGTACGCCGCCCGCGACAGCACGACGAGACTGTGGCCGAGCTCGACCGGCGCGTCCGCGCGCTCGTGCAGGGTGACGGCCTCGCGGGCGGCGTCGACCGCCTCGGCGTACCGTTGCGCGGCGTAGAGCTGCCAGGCGTACTCGTCGAGGATCTCGGCGCGATCGCAGACAGGCAGCTGGTCGAGGTGGGGCGCGAGCCGCTCGTAGTGCGAGAGCGCCTGCCGGTGCGACCCGACGTGCGCGGCCTCCCGCGCGGCGGCGAGCCCGCGGGACAGCACGACCTCGGTGTCGCCGGCCGCGACCGCGTGGTGCACGATCCGCGACAGGTCGGCGTTGTCGCGCTTGAGCAGAGACCGCAGGACCTGGCGGTTGAGCTCGATCCTGCGCAGAGCCGGCAGGCTGCGCTCAACGGCGCGCCTGGCCAGCTCGTGTCGGAAGGCCAGCCCCTCCGGCCGCATCTCCACGATGCCGACCACTTCGGCCTCGGCGATGGCACCGAACCCACCGAGGAGAGAGTCGACCAGCCAGGTCTCGACGTGCGAGGGGACCACCGCCAGCTGCTCGAGCGCCGCCCTGGTGTCCGCCGACAGCCGGGCGAGCCGCGCCATCACGGCGTCGACAACCGTCGCAGGCACGACGTCCGACGGGGCCGCCAGCGTCTCGGTGACGAAGAACGGGTTGCCCCCGGTCGCGGCGAACAGCGCGGTGCCGTCGACGCCGGCCTGGGCCCCGAGGGCGCCGACGGACTCGGGGCTGAGCCGCCGCAGGCGCAGCCGCCGTGCCGAGGCGCCGGTGAGCCCGCCGAGCAAGGACCGCAGCGCGTGGTCGGCATCGATCTCGTCGTCGCGGTAGGTCAGCACGATGACGGCACGCAGGTTCTCCAGCCGCCGCACGACGTAGCGCAGGGCGTCCAGCGAGGCGTCGTCGATCCAGTGCGCGTCCTCGATGACGAGCACGGTCGGCATGCCCGGCCTCGACAGGTCCTCGAGCAGTGCGTGGTAGACGAGCTCGCGGTCGGGCTCGGCCACCAGCGCCTCCGCCAGAGCCCCGTCAGCGGACTCGACGGCGTCACGGAACGGTCCGAAGGTGCGCGGGGTCAGCAGGTCGTCGCAGGCGCCCACGAGCAGCCGCGCGCGCCCGTCCACCGAGGCGAGGAAGGCGCGCACGAGACTGGTCTTGCCGATGCCGGCCTCACCCTGGACCAGCATCACGCGAGACGTGCCGGCTGCGGCGTCGTCCACCGCCCGAGCGAGGGTGCGCAGCTCGGAGTCCCGCTCAAGGAGACTCGCGACCACGGCCTCCATTCTGGCACCGGCCGCAAGGCGTGTCAGGACGCGTCAGGGCATGTCAGGGCATAGTGGCCCCACGTCGGGCGACGTCGATCGTCGCACTGCCGACCACGCGCGTGCCGTCGTAGACCACCGCAGCCTGGCCCGGGGCGACACCCTGCGCCGGCTCCCGCAGCGCGACCACGACCTGTTGGCCCTCGACCACCACCCGCGCCGGCAGCTCCTCCCCGTGCGCGCGCAGCTGCACGGTGCACTCGAGCGGGGCGTCGGGCGCCGCTCCGCACCACCGCGCCTGGCTCGCCTCGAGGAGGTCGACGTCGAGCGCCTCGCGCGGTCCGACGGTCACGCGCTGCGTCACCGGTTCGATGTCGAGCACGTAGCGCGGCCTGCCGTCGGCGGCCGGCCGGCCGATGCGCAGCCCCTTGCGCTGGCCGATCGTGAACCCGTAGGTGCCGTCGTGGCTACCGACCACCTGCCCGGCCTCGTCGAGGATCTCACCCTCGGTCTCGCCGAGCCTGCGGCGCAGGAAGCCCGCGGTGTCGCCGTCGGCGATGAAGCAGATGTCGTGACTGTCCGGCTTGGCCGAGACGGAGAGGCCGCGCCGCTCCGCCTCGGCACGCACCCTCGGCTTGGGCGTGTCACCGAGCGGGTACAGCGAGTGCCGCAGCTGGTCCTGGGTGAGCACCCCCAGGACGTAGGACTGGTCCTTGCCCGCGTCGACCGCCCGGTGCAGCTGCACCAACCCGTCGGGGCCGGTCTCCAGGCGGGCGTAGTGGCCGGTCACGACCGCGTCGAAGCCGAGCGCCAGTGCGCGCTCGAGCACCGCCTCGAACTTGATCCGCTCGTTGCAGCGCAGACAGGGGTTGGGCGTGCGCCCCGCGGCGTACTCGTCGAGGAAGTCCTCGACCACGTCGTCGTGGAAGCGCTCGGCCATGTCCCACACGTAGAACGGGATCCCGATCACGTCGGCCGCCCGCCGCGCGTCCCTGGAGTCCTCGAGCGTGCAGCACCCGCGAGCCCCGCTGCGGTAGGACTGCGCGTTCTTGGCCAGGGCCAGGTGTACGCCGGTGACGTCGTGGCCGGCCTCCACCGCCCGGGCGGCCGCGACGGCCGAGTCGACACCCCCGCTCATGGCTGCGATCACTCGCACTGCTCAGCGCTCCTTCCGGGACAGGCGGCCCGCGGCGCGGGCGCGTTCGACGGCGGGTCCGATGACGTCGACCAACCGGTCCACGTCGTGCGCGGTGGACGACCGACCGAGGGAGAAGCGCAGCGAACCTCGCGCGCTGCGCTCGTCGCGCCCCATCGCCAGCAGCACGTGGCTGGCCCGTGGGACGCCGGCCGAGCACGCCGAGCCGGTCGAGCACGCGACCTGGTGTGCGTCGAGCAGCATCAGCAGCAGGTCTCCCTCGCAGCCGGGGAAGGTCAGGTGCGCGTTGCCCGGCAGGCGGCGCTCGACGTCGGAGCGCGGGTCGCCGTTGAGCACGGCGTCGGGGACGACCGCGCGCACCCGCGCCACCAGGTCGTCACGCAGGGCCGCCAGCGTCTCGGCGGTGTCGGGCTGGTCGGCGCCGGCCCGCTCCACCGCAGCGGCGAAACCTCCGATCGCCGGCACGTTGAGCGTGCCCGAACGGACGTCCCGCTCCTGCCCGCCGCCGTGCAGGACGGGCACGAGGTCGAGCTCACGGCGTACCAGCAGGGCACCCACCCCGACGGGACCACCGACCTTGTGGCCGGACAGCGTCATCGCGTCGACTCCGCTGTCGGCGAAGTCGAGCGGGACCTGCCCAAGGGCCTGCACCGCGTCGGTGTGCACCGGGATGCCGTGCGCGGCGGCGACCTCGACGACCTGCCGGACCGGTTGCACCGTGCCGACCTCGTTGTTGGCCCACATCACCGTGACGGCAGCGACCGACTCCGGGTCGCGCTCGACCGCCGCGCGCAGGGCGTCGACGTCGAGTCGGCCGAGCCGGTCCACGCCGACCAGCTCGACCTCGGCGTCCTCGTGCTGCGCCAGCCAGTGCAGCGGGTCGAGCACGGCGTGGTGCTCGACCGCGGCTGCGAGGATGCGTCGACGCCGTGGGTCGGCGGCGCGCCGCGCCCAGAACAGCCCCTTGACGGCGAGGTTGTCCGACTCCGTGCCGCCGGAGGTGAAGATCACGTCACTCGGCCGCGCCCCGACGGTGGAGGCAAGCGTCTCCCGCGACTCCTCCACCACCCGGCGGGCCTCTCGTCCCGAGGCGTGCAGCGACGACGCGTTGCCGAGCCGGTGCATCAGCTCGGTGGTGGTGGCGAGCGCCTCCGGCACCATCGGCGTCGTCGCCGCGTGGTCGAGGTAGGCGACCTCGGCAGGCGTGGGTGCGGGCATGACCCGACCAGCGTAGTCGCCCTCGTCCGCCGTCCCCTCCGCGGACGAGGGCGGCGTCAGGAGGTCCGCCGGTCGGGTGCACGCGCCTCGAACGCGAACCCGTCGACCGTCAGCTCCGCCAGGAGGGTGTCGCCGCCACGCAGCGGCTGGTCGAGCCTGGCCTGGAAGTGGTCGTCCACCCAGCGCATCTCATGGCGCGCCACCTCGTCCCCACGGACGTCGCTGACGACCAGGGTCACCTGCTGCGCCGGGGGGCTGTCCGTCGGCGCCCCGTCGAGCCAGAGCTGCACGAGTGGCGCCCTGCCCGGCAGCCCCCAGCGTGGCGACCACGGACGGTGCAGCACCGTGCGCGTGACGACTGTCTCGTTGCCGAGTACGTCGACCGCGGTCAACGTCAGCTCGTTCTCGCCCGTGGCAAGCGGCACCGTGGTCGCGAAGCTCCCGTCCTCGGCGACCTTGAGATCGGTGTCACCGAGCCGCAGCTGCGCGACACCCGCGCGTGCGTCCGTCACCACGCCGGCCACGTCCAGGTCGGAGTCGAACGAGCCGGTCCGGTCCGCCGGTGCCGTCCAGTCGACCTGGGGGCCGGTGGTGTCGCGGACGACCGTCACGGCGTCCGAGGGTGCCGACCTGCCCGCGGCGTTCGCGGCCACCGCGGTGAGCCGGTTGGGCCCCTCGACAAGAGGCACCTCGGCCGTCCACCCGCCGTCGACGGTCGTGGTGGCGGCGGCCACCTCCACGCCGTCGCGCCGGACCGAGACGGTCGACGGCCACGTCGCGGAGCCCGAGACGGCCACCTCGTCGTCAGCGGTCAACGTCTCTGCCGCCTCGAGGGTCGGGACTCCTGGCACCTCGAGCGCGGCGTCGGCGGCCCAGGCGACGGCGTCGGCCAGCAGCCGCTCTCCGTCGGACGTCCAGCCCTGCCCGGGCCCCTGGACGGCGGTCACCGCGCTCGCGGAGAGCACCAGCTCGAGGCTGCCCGCGCTGCGCCACGAGTACGCCGCCGCGAGGCCGCTCACCGGAGGCTGCTCCTCCCGCTCGACCGTCAGGTCCGCGAGCGGCGCTCCCGCGTAGTCGGCGAGGGTGCTGTAGTAGCCGCCCTCGACCACGAGGGTCGCCGGATCGCTCAAAGCCCTCGTGAGCGGGTGGTCGGGATCGAAGCCGGTGAGCCGAACCGGGCCGTGACCGTAGCCCTGCCGGTCCACCGTGACGCGGTCGCTGAACCGCTCGAGCAGCCGTACGCCACCGCGATCGACTCCCCAGGTGCCGGTGTAGACCACGCTGACCTCCTCGGTGTCGGCCTCGGCGACCAGCGCGTCGAACATCGCCTGGTCGACCGTCGCCTCACCCTCGCCGTTGACGAGGACCACGTCGAGACCCGCGAGGTCCGGCTCGGGCGACCACGCAAGCGGCCCTGCGGCCAGGTCGTGGTCCCGCAGCAGCTGCTGCACGGCGGAGTCGACGTCGCCGAGGACGCCCACCGTCACGGGAGCCAGCTCGATCTCCACGGTGTTCGGGGAGCCGGCCTGCACCGTCAGGCCCGCCTGCGCCGGCAGGTAGCCGTCAGCCTCGACACGCAGCGTGTACTCACCGTCGAGCAACCCGTCCTTCACGAACCGTCCGTCCGCGCCGGTCGTCACCGACCACTGGCTAGGACCGGTCGCGGACACCGCGGCGCCCTCGACGGGCCGGCCCGAGACGTCGGTGACGACCCCGTCGACCGCGCTGCGCGGCAGCGCGGTGAGCTCGACGTCGACGGTGACCGCGGAGGAATCCTCGATCGTCACGCTCTCCTCGTGCGGCTCGTACCCCTCCGCGCTGAACCGGAGAGTGTGGGCACCGTCGACGAGGCCCAGCGTGTAGCTGCCGTCCGCGCCGGTCGTGGTGCTGGTCCGGCTGCCCTCCACGTCGACCGTCACCCCTGACACCGGCTCACCGGCACTGGTGACGACGCCGCTCGCCGAGCCCTGGGTGGCGTCGGCGGCCCAACGCACGGCGTTGAGGTAGATCAGCTCGGCCGCGGGCATCCAGGGCTCCCCGGGGCGGCCGTAGCCACT
>Ga0075331_1000112_pt1 | contig 16197 bp, 21 predicted proteins | sample MayberrySE_TuleA_FD_120090 | JGI IMG/M metagenome (GOLD analysis project Ga0075331, IMG submission 120090) | Natural and restored wetland microbial communities from the San Francisco Bay, California, USA, that impact long-term carbon... | ecosystem: Environmental > Terrestrial > Soil > Wetlands ... | reverse complement strand
CGTCCTCGATCACGTAGGTGGCGCGCGTGCTGATCGGAGCGCCGCGGCGGGTCACGAAGTCGGCCTTGACGTCGGTGTCGGACCTGTCCTGGGCGTGCCGTACCCGGTAGTCGGCAAGTGACCAGATCTCCTGGGCCGGTGCGTGGCCGCGCCCGAGTCCACCCTGCGCGCCGCCCTCGTAGATGTAGTCCCCGAGGAAGGCGACCAGGTCGAGGTCCTCCTCGGCCATGTGTCCGTAGGCGTTGTAGTAGCCGGCCGGGTAGTTCTGACAGCTGGCCATCGCGAAGGCGAACCGGTCGAGTCATGCACCTGGCCCCACGGCGCGGTCCTGGTGCGGCCGGTCGGGTAGCGGTAGGTGAGCTGGTGCTCGGCGAACTCGTCCTGTAGCAAGGCGTCAGCGGGCGTGCTGCCTGACCTGCTGGACCGCCCACGAATTGCCGTCTGGGTCGTCGAAGAAGATGAACGACCCGTAGTCACGTCCCTCGGGGTCGGGCCCGGGCTTCATCTCGCCGTCGGCGAAGTGCTGGACACCACTGTTCTGCACGCCTGCCGACGTCAGCTCGGCGTGGGCAGCCTCGATGTCATCGACGACGAGGTGGAGGCCCTTGGTCGTGCCCGGCGCGCCTGCGCCGACGTTGGTGCCGATCGTGATCGAGCACGCCGAGCCCGGTGGGGTCATCTGGACCACCCGGAAGGACTCCCCCGCCTTGTGATCCACGTCGAGACGGAATCCCAGCCGCTCGGTGTAGAACGCCTTTGCGCGATCCACGTCCGACACCGGGAGCACGATCAGCTCCAGCTTCCAGTCCACCTGCTTCCCCCTCCACCAGCGCGAGATCGTCTGCTCGACGTCCAGCCTAAACGCCGGAGCGCGGAGGACGGCCTCCGTCGTGCATGGTGCCCCGTCCTGTCAGGTCGGACGCGTCGGCACACTTGGACAGTGACCTCGCCTCGAACCAACCGTGCCGGCTTCGTCCCGATCGGCGACGCTCGGCCCGACGACCGGCCGTGGCCGCGCTTGTGCTGGCCGCTCGCACCAGACGTCGGCCTGCACGGCCGGCTGGTCGAGCTGTCTCCCGCCGACCCCGCACGCGATGCGGACGCACTCTTCACCGCGCTGGACCACGACGCCGTGTGGGAGCACGTCGCCGGCCGACCGCGTCGACCGCAGGACTATGCCGAGACGCTGCGCGGAAGCATCGCCGTGGGCAACGTGCCATGGATCGTGCGCCTCACCACGGAGTACGGCGGTCTGGCTCGAGGAAGGGTCGTCGGGACGTCGTCCTACCTGGACGTGTCGACCGAAGACGCTCGGCTGGAGGTCGGTTCGACGGCATACACGCCGCAGGTGTGGGGCACCGCGGTCAACCCGGACGTCAAGCTGCAGCTGCTCACGCACGCCTTCGAGGCGCTCGGCGCCGGGCGCGTGCAGCTGAAGACCGACGTGCGCAATGTGCGGTCGCAGCGGGCCATCGCGCATCTCGGCGCGCAGTACGAGGGCACCCTTCGCCGGTACCAGCGGCGAGCGGACGGGACGGTTCGTGACACGGTGCTGTTCTCCGTGCTCGCGGAGGACTGGCCGGGCGTTCGAGCCGGCCTTCGGGACCGGCTCGAGGCCATGCGGTAGGCCGCACGGCCGACTCAGTCCTGGACCCGCTCCAACAGGCGGACGGTGGTCCAACCGCCCTTGCTCGGACTCTTTCGCAGAGTCGCCGTGAAACGTTCGTCCATCTCCGGCTCCTTCTCTCCGCCTCCACAGTTATGACCATGGACAGCCACCGAACTCGTCGCCAGGCAGGCTCAACGCCCGTCACTCGGTGAACGGCCTTTCGGAGTGGGGACGCACCCTTCCGAGTACGTCCCGGATGTCGGAGGGCTCGTAGAATCCGCGCGTGCCACGCCTCATCCACCTCAACGGCCCACCGGGCATCGGGAAGTCCACCCTCGCCCAGATGTACGCCGACGACCACCCCGGGGTACTCAACCTCGACATCGATCAGGTGCGCTGTCTGATCGGAGGTTGGCAGCGACGGTTCGGCGAGGCCGGCGAGCTGGTTCGCCCGATCGCCATCAACATGGCAAGAACCCACCTCGGCGCCGGACGCGACGTCGTCATGCCGCAGTACCTCGGTCTGGTCAACGAGATCGAGCGGTTCGAGGCCGCTGCCGCGGAGAGTGGCGCAGCGTTCTGCGAGGTCATGCTGATGGACGACAAGGAGCGCTCGCTCGACCGGTTCTCCCTCCGCGGGCACGGTGCCGACAGCGTCTGGCACGCTGAGGTACGTCGGCTGGTCGAGCAGAACGGCGGGCGGAACCTCCTGGCGGACATGTATGACCGGTTGGGCGAGGTCCTCCAGGCGCGATCGGCGTACACGGTCATCCGCAGCGAGTCCGGCGCGATCGCCGAGACCTACGACGCACTCACCTCCACGCTCGACCATGGGGAGCTTTAGGCGGCCCGCACCCCTGGCAGGCCGGCACCACCCGGCGGCAGACTGGCGGCATGACCGAGCCCATTCGCGTGATCAGCAAGGATGACCTGATCGCTGCCGACCCCACGCCCGGCATGCTCCGGAAGCGAGCGTTCGAGCTCCCGACGCTGTGGGTCGGGCAGGTCGAGACCGCGCCGGGGGCGGTGTCCGGTTGGCACCATCACGATCGGAACGAGTCGAGCCTGTACGTCGTCTCGGGCGTGCTGCGGTTGGAGTTCGAGGGATACGACGGGTACGTCGAGGCCGGAGCCGGTGACTTCGTCCACGTGCCGGCATTCACGGTGCACCGGGAGAGCAATCCGACCGACGAACCGTCATTTGCGATGATCGTGCGGGCGGGCGGGGGCATACCGACCGTGAACGTGGACCCACCGCAGGACCACCTTCGGTAACGCTGAGCCGAGCGGCCCACCGTCGGCGCCGGATGTCAGTGTGGCCGGATGGGCAGTGAGGCGAGCACGTGGGTCGAGCAGCACTTCATCGACGAGGACTGGTACGGGCGTGACCTGACCGGTTCGACGTACCGCGGGTGCACTTTCCGCGAGGTCGACCTGACGGAGGCGTCGAGCAAGGCCGCCACGTTCGAGTCCTGCGTCTTCGCCAACTGCCGCTTCAACGCGTCCACCCACATCAGCTCCGCCTTCGTGGCCTGTGAGTTCCAGCGCACATCGTTCTTCAGCGCCACGCTCGACGGGTGCAAGCTGACCGGCAGCATCTTCGTGGAGTGCACGTTGCGTCCCATGACGGTGCGCGGTGGCCAGTGGCGGGGTGTGACGATGCGCGGCGCAGACCTCGCACGACTCGAGCTCGTCGGGCTCGCGCTGCAGGAGTCAGACCTCTCCGAGGCGGTCCTGAACCACGCATCGCTGCGGGGTTGCGACCTGTCCCGCGTCAGCCTGCGCAACGCCAGGCTGCACGACGCGGACCTGCGCGGCGCAACCCTGGCCGACGTCGATCTGAGTGTGGCCGAGCTGCGCGGCACGAGGCTGGACCTGGCCGGCGCGTTGGCCCTGGCCGAGGCCCATGGCGCACTGGTCGACACGGGCTCGGACTGACCAGCCGGTCCGTTGGTGGCCCGAGGCGAGACGAGCGGCCGTACGGTGGAGGTGAGAGGGGGCCTCGATGAGCGACCGGGCGACCTGCGTTGTTGTCGGGGGCGGACCTGCCGGCATGGTTCTGGGACTGTTGCTCGCCCGGGCCGGTGTCGAGGTGTGCGTCCTGGAGAAGCACGGTGACTTCCTCCGGGACTTCCGCGGTGACACAGTGCACCCGTCGACCCTGCAGCTGCTCGACGAGCTGGGCCTGGGTGAGCGGTTCGCAGAGCTACCGCACAGCCGGCTGTACGAGGTCGCCTTCCCGATCGACGTCGATCGCACCGTGGTCGTCGCCGACTTCCGTCGGCTGAAGGTGCGGTATCCGTACGTCGCCATGGTCCCGCAGTGGGATCTGCTCGACCTGCTCGCCGACGCCGGCAAGGAGGAGCCGAGCTTCACACTGCGGATGCGGACCGAGGTGACCGAGCTGATTCGCGAGTCGGGGCGGGTGCACGGGGTGCGCTATCGCACGCAGGACGGCACGACCGGCGAGATTCGCGCCGACCTGACCGTGGCCTGCGACGGCCGCTGGTCGATCGCGCGTCGAGAGGCGCAGCTCCGGCCGAAGGAGTACGCCGTCCCGATCGATGCCTGGTGGTTCCGGCTTCCCCGCGCACCCGAGGACAACCCGTCAGCGCTCACGCCGCGGGCGGGCAAGGGCCGCTTCGCGCTGGTCATCCCGCGCAAGGACTTCCTCCAGCTCGCCTACATCGCCAGGAAGGGCACCGATCCCCAGCTGCGCTCCAGAGGGATCGAAAGCTTCCGTCGGGACATCGCCGAGCTCATGCCCGACTTCAAGGAGCGGGTCGACGCGCTGGAGTCGATGGACGACGTCAAGCACCTCGACGTGCGGCTGAACCGCCTGAACCGTTGGCACGTCGATGGCTTGCTGTGCATCGGCGACGCGGCGCATGCGATGTCGCCGGTCGGCGGGGTCGGCATCAACCTCGCCGTGCAGGACGCGGTGGCCGCAGCGACCCTGCTGGCGGAACCGCTGCGGCGCGGCACGGTGACTCCGAAGGAGCTGGCGGCAGTGCGCACCCGCAGGCTGTGGCCGACGATCCTCGTCCAGGCTCTGCAACGAGTCATGCACCGCGGCCTGGTGATGCCGATCATCGAAGGTCGGCGCATGGGCCCACCGAGACCGATCCTGGCCCTGCTGCAACGCGTCCCGCAGACGTCGTTCCTGACGGCCTATCTCGTCGGCGTCGGGCTGCGACCCGAGCACGCGCCGGAGTTCGCGAGACGGCAGCACAGCTGACAGGTCGAGCACCAGCGAGCTGACCCGGCAGGAGCTGGCGGAGGTCGTCGAGGACGCCTGGCGCTCACGTGCATCGGCCCGCAGAGCCGCAGCGTGGCTCAGCGCTTCTGACCGCGCGACCATGCATCACGCCGACCCACGAGCCCGCCGAGCGCCAGCTCGAAGGCCGCGTTGACACGTTCGGTGTCGCCGGTCGCGAGAAGGTCCAGCAGCAGTCCACGCAGCACCGCGAGCGCCAGCGTGGCCTCGGCATCGGTGCCGCCGACCGCCTCCCGGATCTGCGGCAGCCACTCGCGCACGCTCCTTTCGCCGAAACCTGTCCAGGCGCCGTCGTGGTCATGCAGGGAGCGGGCGTAGCTCTCGAAGAAGAACCGCACGAGGTCGCGATGAGCGGGGTCGCTGATCCAGTCCCACAGGGCGCGCACCGCGTCCACCGGGCCGGCCTGGCCACGCAAGGTGCTGGCGAGCAGGTCGAGCTGGACCTGGCGCGCGTGCTGGTGGACCTCCCGGACGAGCCCGTCCTTGGAGCCGAAGAAGTACAGCAGCATGCGCGGACTCGAGCCCACCGCCGTGGCAAGCGGTCGCAGCGACACGTCGGAGAGGCCGTGCCTGGCGGAGTACTCCAGTAGCAGGCCGAGCAGCTCGGCACGGCGGGCGCTGTCAGCGGCGGACGCGGTCATGTTGTCCTCCTGGTCGGCCTCGGGCATCTGGATCGGCTCCACCGAGGTGCTAGCATCGAAACCGGACTGAAACGATTGTTTCACTCGGAGGTTCGCATGGCCACCTCGACGACGCCGACTCCGGCGGTCACGGTCCGGTCCGGCCCGCGGCCGGGTGACCTGGGGCGGGTCCTGGCGATGCACGGCGAGCTCTACGCATGCGAGTACGACTTCGACGAGAGGTTCGAGGCCCACGTGGCGCGCGGGCTCGCCGGGTTCGCCGACGCGCTCGGACAGGCACGAGACGACCCCGGCGCTCTCGATCGCCCCGCTGAGGCCCCCGGCCGCCTCTGGGTCGCCGAACGCTCAGCCGAGCTCGTCGGCACGGTCGCGCTCACCAACGAGGGCGACGGCGTCGGCCAGCTGCGTTGGTTCCTGGTGGCGCCCGACGCCCGGGACGGAGGACTGGGGCGGTTGCTGCTGCGGACCCTCCTCGACCATGCACGCGAGCAGGGGTACTCCCACGTCAAGCTGTGGACCGTGGACGTCCTGGAGGCCGCCGCCCGGTTGTACACGGACGCCGGTTTCCGATGCACCGAACGGCATCCGACGCGTCAGTTCGGCCGCCCCATGGACGAGCTGCGCTACGACCTCGACCTGGCGTGACCAGGGTCCAGGCGCTCGATGTCGGCACCTTCGCTGATGATCCCTCCGGAGAGGATGTCGGCCCGCAGGCCACCCTGATGGATCAGCCTGCGCAGCACGCCACCGTGGGTGAGCTGCTCGAGGTGGGCGCAGGGCTCACACAGCCGGCGCCCGATGCATACCACGTCGCCGACCTTGAAGCGCTGTCCGACCAGGCTGTTCAGGTCGACGCCTCGTGTCACGACGTTGCGCCGCGCCTCGGCGTACCCGAGCCGGCTGCCGTCGGCCAACGTGAGCTCGTCGAGCACCTCGGCCTCGATGAGGGTCAGGTCGTAGCCGACGCCTCGCCCGCCGCGTGGGGTGAAGGTGCCTGCACCATCCGCGTACCGATCGCCCTCGAGGCCCCTGCCCGGGATCGCCCGCGCGGCGGCCACCTCGTGCATGGGGGCCTCGGCGCGCTCGGCGATCGCCACGGTCTCTACCCGGCCTCGCTGTGTGCGCACCGTCGGCTCGGCGCGCCACGCGGGGTCGAACGGCGCAACGACGTACCCCGCGTGCACGCGGAGATGGGCAGCCGCGCGCCCGAGCAACGCGGGGTCCTGCGGGCTCAGGACGACACCGGGTGGCGTGCCGAACATCAGGACCGCATCCGGCTCGGGCGACGCCGGTGTCGCATCGAGTACGGCGATCCAGTAGCCGGGCCACTGGAACCTCGATGGATCGGCGATCGGGACCAGGCCGACGCCGCGTCCCGCGAGCCACGTCCGCCACTGCGCGACCGCGACACCCAGGTCGGCGTCGGGCTGGGGCACCTCGCCCAGCGGAATCTCCAGCACCGATGACAGGCTCACCCGGAACGAGCGAAGGAGCCGCGGCTCGGTGCCCTCCGGAGGAGGTTCGACGTCGAGCACGCTCCTATCCTGGCACCTCGTCCGGGAGCGACCGGCCAGCGGCGGGTCAGGACTGCGGCCGGCCGATGTTGACCATCCAACCGATGCCGAACTGATCCACGCACATGCCGAACTCATCGCCCCACATCTGCGTCTCGAGGGGGACCGACACGTTGCCACTGGCGGACAGCTTCTCCCAGTAGCCGCGCAGCTCGTCGGCGTCGTCACCGCTCAGACTCACCGCGATGTTGTCTCCGGGCTTGTACTGCATCCCCGGCGGAGTGTCCGCACCCATGAGCGTGAAGCCGCGGTCGGTCTCGAGCATGCCGTGCATGATCTTGTCCGGCTCCGGTGAGTCCTTCGCGCCGAAGTCACCGAAGGTGGTCAGCGACAGGTTGCCGCCGAAGACCTGCTGGTAGAACTCCATGGCTCCGCGCGCGTTGCCGGCGAAGCTGATGTAGGGGTTGAGACGAGAGGCCACCACGCGCTCCTTGGTCGTGACAGACGTCGATGATTGGCACACTAGCGGGACCTCGGCAGGAGTGCGACGGCTTGTCGCGGTGCACCTTTTGCGCGGTTCGTGCAGACTGCTGACGTGCTCGAGCTGCGCAGCCTCACCCCGGATGACTGGCCGACCTGGCGAAAGCTGCGGCTGCAAGCCCTGCGTGAGGCGCCGTACGCGTTCGGTTCGTTGCTCGCGGACTGGCAGGGCGAGGGGGACACCGAGACGCGGTGGCGTGCTCGGCTGAGCATTCCGGGCTCGTACAACGTCGTCGCGGTCGTCGACGGCGAACCGGCGGGGATGGCCAGCGGCGTACCCGCCGAGCAGGACGGGACCGTCGAGCTGATCTCGATGTGGGTGGCGCCGGTCGCACGAGGCTGTGGTGTCGGAGACCGGCTGCTGCAGGACGTGGAGCGGTGGGCACGCGAGGGTCGGGCGAGCATCCTGCGACTCGCCGTCGTGCAGGACAACGAGACGGCCACCGAGCTGTATCGGCGCAACGGCTTCCGCTACACCGGCGAGCTGGGCGAGCTGATGCCGGACGGCGTACGACAAGAGCTGATCATGACGAAACGACTGTCGGCTGCCGAGCGATGACTTCGCGGCCCGGCGACGGTCAACACCTGCAGCATCGCTCACCGGGATGCCGATCCAGTCGCACGAGAGGACTCACGTCATGCAGCAGAAGATCACGCCGAACCTCTGGTTCGACACCCAGGCCGAGGAGGCCGCGGCCTTCTACGTCTCCGTCTTCGACAACTCGCGCATCGTGAACGTCACCCACTACACCGACGCCGGGCCACGGGAGGCCGGCACGGTGATGACGGTCGAGTTCGAGCTGGACGGCCAGCGGTTCGTCGGCATCAACGGTGGCCCCGAGTTCACCTTCGACGAGGCCGTCTCGTTCCAGATCGACTGCGAGACGCAGGAGGAGATCGACTCCTACTGGGAGCGGCTGTCCGACGGCGGGCAGGAGGGGCCGTGCGGCTGGCTGAAGGACCGGTACGGCCTGTCCTGGCAGGTCGTGCCGACCGGCATCGACGAGCTGTTCACAGACCCGGACCCGCAGCGCGCGTCACGGGCGATGCAGGCGATGCTCGGGATGGGCAAGCTCGACATCGCCGCGCTGCGCAGCGCGGCCGACGGCGTCGCGGCCACCTGACCGGGACGGACCCCGCCTCGGACCGGTTACCCCGATCGCCGTGTCCAGGCGGGGTCACGGCCGGCCAGCCCCAGCGCCCGGTCGAACGCCGACGCGTCGTCCGGGACCTCGACGACGGGGCCGAAGAGCCCGTCCCGTTCGGCCGCTCGCTCCGGGCGCGCAGACTCGGTGGTGAAGGCGAGTACGGCATCGGTGCTGGCCGGGTCGCAGCTGAACGGCTGGCCGGTCGCGCGGGCGAGGTCCCAGCCGTGCAGCACCAGCTCGTCGAGCGCCACCACGCCCATCACCTCCCCCGGCAGCTTCACACCACCGGCCTCGGTCATGCCCTCCCACGCCGCCGGGTCGCGCCATGCCTCGGCCAGGTCGGAGAGTCGCCGGGGCAGCTCACGACGCCAGTCAGGATCGAGGTGGTCGGCTGCGGCCAGTCCGGGACCGGTGGGGGCGCTGTCGGGCGGCACCGTCTTGCGCGCGGCCCAGGTGAAGGCCAGCGACAGGCCCATGAAGTGATCGAGCAGCGCGGCGACCGGCGTGTCCGCACACGGCGTCGGGTCGACCAGCTGGTCGTCACCGACACCAGGGAGCAGGCGCTCCACCTCTCGGGCGGCAGGGCTCAGATCGATCATGGCCATGACGGTTCCTCTCGTCGGACAGGCTTCGACACTTGGACGACTCCACGAGTCAGCGAAACTCATCGGTGTGCACTGCACCGACGACCATCACGGCCTCCGTCGCGAGCACCAGCTCGCCATGGTCCAGCAGCGGCACGACCAGCGCGTCGTACTCCGCCTTCATGCGCCGGCGGACTGCTTCGGGCTGACTCGTCACCACCCGACCGATCCCGGCCACCCCCGCCGCCGCACCCCGCCAGAAGACCTCAGGGTCCGTACGGTGCTCCCACCTGACGGTACCGCCGCGTACCGCCGCGGACGGGCACCATGCCGGCCTCGGCCACCAGCCCGGACAACCCGTCGACGGTGCGGGAGAAGTCCTTCTCCTCGGGCAGCCTGGCCGACGGTGGCGGCACCGCACCGCTGGCGGCGATCACCTCGGCCCACAGGCGGTTCTGCACCGACGTCTCGCTCGGCCAGATGGTGATTCCGACCAGTCCCTCGGGGTCGGTGACACGAGCGAGCTCCCGGACGCCTGCCCGGGGGTCGGGGACGTGGTTGATGACGAAGTTGGCGAGGACGACGTCGAACGAGGCGGCGGCGAAGGGCAGCAGCGGCACCCCTCCGAGCACGAGACAGGCGTCAGCCGCGTGCTGTCTCGCGCGCTCGAGCATGGCCTCGTCCGGGTCTGCCGCGACCACGACGGCACCGTGTCGGGCGGCCAGTCCGGCGAGCTCGCCCGTGCCTGTTCCGACATCCAGGACGCGGCGGCCGACCATGCGCGAACCGGTGATCCCGGTCGCCGTCAGCAGGTGGGCATGGGTGCCCGCGCACAGCGGAGCGAAGCTCTCGGCGTAGGCGTCGGCGACCTGGGACCAGTTGCCCGGTCCCGTCGCGGCGAGTCTCGGTGGCACTGGGGCAGGTTATCCACCGAACGGTGCGACACTCGACGGGTGGCGATCGACTGGACGCACGAGCTGAGCGAACAGCTGGACCGGCACTGGCGCGAGCAGCTCCGGCCGCGGTTCGAGGGCCTGAGCGACGACGAGTACTTCTGGGAGCCGGTGGCGAACTGCTGGACCGTGCACCCGCGCGGGACCGGATCGGCGACCGCGACGGGCAACGGCGAGTTCGTGATCGACTTCGTCTATCCCGAGCCGAGCCCCGCGCCGGTGACGACCATCGCCTGGCGGCTCGCGCACCTCATCGTCGGCGTGTTCGGCGCGCGCGTCGCCGGTCACTTCGGTGGGCCGCTGGTGGACTACCAGACGTTCGAGTACGCCGGCACGGCGGCGCAAGCACTCCAGCAGCTCGACGAGGTCCATGCGGCGTGGCGGAACGGCGTCCAGGACCTCGACGAGGAGAGCCTGGCCCGCCCGTGCGGCCCCACCGAGGGCCCCTTCGCCGACTACCCCATGGCCTCCCTCGTGCTGCACATCAATCGCGAGGCGCTCCACCACGGAGCCGAGATCGCACTCCTGCGCGACCTGTACGTCAACCGCTGATCGCCCGCGCGCCTCCGGCCGCCCCGCACGGAGCGCGCCGGGGGCCGCGGCCGGCGACCCCGGGCCGGGATCATCCGAGCAGTCGGTTGAGCAGGTAGGGCTCGGTTCCTGCCAACCCGACCGAGCAGAACAGCACCCGGTCGTCGTCGCTCGTCCGACCGGGCGCGTCGCCGGCAAGCACGGCGCCGAGCGAGGTCAGCCGCTCCTGCTGAGGTGTGCCGACCAGGATGTTCGGGGGGTCGTACGCCGACATCTGGGCGACGGAGTCCGTGACGGCGACGTCCGCCGCTGCCACCAGGTCCGGGCCGAACTCGGCGCGCCCTACCTGCTTCGGTCCCAGCGTCGTGACATAGGCGCCGGGTGGCAGCAGGCCCGGGTCGATCACCGACGTGGGGCTGTTGGTGGCGAGCACGACGATGTCGGCGCCCTCCACCGCGATGCGCGCGTCCTCGGCCGACCGGGCCGGGACGCCGAGCTCGGCCCGGGCCCGCTCGACGAACGCCTCCCGGTTCGTGCGGTTGCGCGAGTGCACGCGCACGGCCTCGAGGTCCCGCACCGCGCCGATGGCCCACAGCTGAGCCCAGGCCTGCCGGCCGGTCCCGATCAGCGCGAGGGCACGAGCGTCGGCCCGTGCGAGCGTGTCGGCCGCCACCGCGCCGATGGCGCCGACCCGACGTGGACCGAGCTCGTTGCCGATGGCGACACCGCGGACCCGACCGTCGGCGGCGTCGTGCACGACGACGACCTGCTCGTCGGGTTCGACGCCGAAGGTGTCGTAGGAGCGGTAGCCGAACCACTCCCCCGCCAGCGCTCCGGTGGTGAACACCAGCCGCCCCGCGCCGAGATCAGTGTGCACACGTGGCGGCGCCCGCAGCCGCCCCTCGTGCTCGGCGATGAGCGCCTCGCGCATCCACGAGGTCGCCCGGGTGGCATCGAGCGCCTCTTTGATGTCGTCGTCGGTCAGGACCAACATCCCACCCTCACAACGTCCGAAGGCGGCAGCGCCGGTCTGACGCCGCTGCTCGGACGTTACGCGACCGCGTGGTTCCAGAGGCCGGGTACGCCGAGCGGGCAGTCAGCTCACGGTGCCGACCTTGCGGCGCAGTCGCCACCCCCGCCGCTGGGATAGCGTGCGCGAGCATCGGCTCCCGTGACTACCGGCATCATCTGCGCACGGTCGTCGCCTCCGGCGCGGCACCGTACGACTACACGCTGGCGTTCGCCCACGGCAGCATCAACGGCGTGCTGGCACCCGCTCCGGCCGGGGCGGTCCGCGTGTGGGGCGGCATGCATTTCCCGTCCGTCGGCGTGAGCATCCTGCTGGTCTCGTTGCTCGCACACACGTGGTCCATGGGCACTGGGCATGGCCCACCGTCGGTTTCGCCGCGACGACCACCTACCTGCTGATGATCGGGGCCCAGTTCTGGCTGGCCACGCACCACGGCGCCGGCGATAGGGATCTCCGCCCTCCTCTGCCATGATCGAACGGTGCACCCGTACCGAACCTCTGCAGTCGTCGGACTCGCGGGCCGCGTGCCTCAGCACGAGGTCGCCCCGCAGCGCAGTGCCGACCTGCGCCTCGCCGGGGTGCAGGTCCCGCTCCTGAGCCCGGCGCGGATCTACGTCTGCGGCATCACGCCCTACGACGTCACCCACCTCGGCCACGCGGCCACCTTCGTATGGGCAGACACCCTGATCTCCGTCCTCGGCCAGGCAAACGTCGACACCATCAGCTGTCGCAACGTGACCGACATCGACGACGTCCTCACCGTCGCCGCCGGCACCCGCGGCCGGCCCTTCGACGAGTTCGCGCTGATGCAGGAGTTCCTCTTCGACCGGGACATGAAGGCCCTCGGCGTGCGCAGCCCCACGCACGCTCCGCACGCGCGGCACCACGTGGGCCAGGTGGTCGAGCTCGCTGCCGCGCTGCTGTCCACCGGCGCCGCCTACGAGCGCGAGCGACACATCTTCTTCCGTGGCGCACCCGCCCTCGCGCAGTCGGGGCTGGACCGCGCGGAGGCGCTGCGGCTGTCGCAGGAGTACGGCGACCATCCCGACGACCCGCTGCGCGACGACCCGTTCGACGTACCCGTCTGGCGGCCGTCCGGTGAGCAGGATCCCGCGTGGCCGAGCCCCTGGGGCTGGGGACGCCCGGGCTGGCACGCCGAGTGCGCCGCGATGGCGTGGTCGGGTCTCGGTGCCGGCATCGACGTGCTGATCGGCGGCGAGGACCTCACCTTCCCGCACCACGCCTACCAGACCGCGATGGTCGAGGCAGCGAGCTCGGTGCGGCCGTTCGCGCGGGCCGCCATGCACGTCGGCACGGTGTACCGGGACGGCGCCAAGATGGCGAAGTCCACCGGCAACCTCGTGCTGCTCTCCGACCTGCTGCAGGACCACCCTGCGGCCGCCGTGCGCCTGCTGCTGCTGGCGCGACCCTGGCAGGCGTCGTGGGAGTACACCCCGCAGGGCCTCTCCGACGCGGCGGAGGAGCTCGAGCTGCTCTACTCCGCGGCCGGCCGGCCGGAGACCTCCTCGGCCGCCGCGGGCGAGGTTCTCGACCTACTCCTCGACGACCTCGACGTGCCGCGCGCGCTGGCTACCGCCCAGCGCGAGGGCGGCGCCGCCGCACGCCTCCTGCTGGACGCCCTGCGGCTGTCCTGAGGACGCACCGGTAGCCCCCGAATGCGTCACCGCGCATCGGGTACGGCCCGCACATGACTACTGCACAGAAATCGATCGACGTGAACTGCTACGTCACCGCGGCGTACAACCAGTGGACGCAGTTCGAGGACTTCCCGACCTTCATGGACGGCGTGGAGGAGGTCCGTCAGCTCGACGACCGCAACCTGCACTGGAAGGTCAAGATCGCCGGCGTCGAGCGGGAGTTCGACGCCGAGATCACCGAGCAGCTGCCCGACGAGCGGATCGCCTGGCGCAGCACCGACGGCACCACACAGGCCGGTGTCGTGACTTTCCACAAGCTCGACGACAACACCACCCGGGTGATGCTGCAGCTCGACATGGAGCCCGGGGACACCCTCGAGAAGGCCGGGGACAAGCTCGGCATCGTCGAGCGCAGGGTGAACCAGGACCTCGCCAACTTCAAGCAGCTGATCGAGGAGCGCGGGCACCCGACCGGCGCCTGGCGTGGTGAGGTGCCCCGAGAGGGCTGACCCCTCAGCCGACCAGCGACGACCGCCGGCGCCCGGCCGGTCGCGTACCCCTACCAGTTCGCCTGGCGGGGTGCCGGCGGGAGCTTCACCGACGGCGGGTGCACCACATAGGTGAGTCCGCCGCTGTGCGGCAGCCAGGCGTTCTCGAACTGCCTGCGCTTGTAGGTGACGCGCACCTGGTCGTTGCGCGGCCGCAGGTGGGCGGCCGGGTCGTTGGCGACGACGTTGCCCCGACGGTCGAAGCCCACGATCACCATCAGGTGGCCGTTGGTGGAGTACCCCGCCCCGTCGAGGTCGCTGCGGTCGAACGACAGCGAGACGATCAGCGGGATCCCCCGCTTGATGAACTGCTCGGCCTCGCGCAGCGATCGCAGCCGCGTCACGAAGGCGTTCATGCCGTACCGCCCGGCGTACGCGGTGTTGAACGGCCAGTTGCCCGCCCCGTCGTAGGCATAGTCGAAGGTGCCCCGCGCAGCGTGGTCCACCCACGGGTCCACCTTCGGTTCCACCCACGAGTAGGCGGCCGGCTTCGGGCCCGACTTCCAGTAGCGCAGCACCATCGACATCGAGGTGGGGCTGCACCAGGCCTCGCCGCCGCCTCCCCACCGCTCGTAGTGGCCGGCGTGCTTGAACTGCGAGTACGTCGGGACCCGGAGCACGGTTCCCTGCGCACCACCGAGGGCGCTGGCGCGGTCCACCGGCGTGCTCGGTACCCGCGACGCCACAGCGCCCACCGACCGCACCCGCGGGGTGAGCGAGCTGCCCACCGGCCGCAGTAGCGTCACGCGCACCTGCCAGTCCTTCAGCCGCCGTCCGCGGGCGGTGCGGAAGGTGTCGACCGCCACCGACCCGATCGTGTCGGCCTGCCGGCGCGCGGACGTGCGCAGCATGGTCCGCTCCCCCGCCGACCAGCGACCCATGACGTACCACTTGCTGCGATCGCCGTTGAGGGTCGTGCCGCGCACCGCGACCTCGATCCAGGTGTTGCTGCCGGTCTTGGCGGTCCAGGACGGGATCAGCTCGGTGAGTCCGAACCCGACCGGCCGGCGCGGAGACACCCAGCGGGCGAACTCGTAGCGCCGCGCGGGGCGGGAGCGGTGCGGGTCGCGGTAGAGCCGGGTGCCGACGGGGCGGGCGAGCACGAGCGCTCCCCGCTCGGCGCGGGTGCCACGGTGGGTCCCCCGCGCGAACTCGGCGTTGGTGGACCAGTCGGCGTAGGCGATGTGGCGCACGGTGCTCGATGCTCCTGACGCGGTGCCGGCGTGAGCGGCGAGTCCCGCGCTCGCGGTGGCGAGCACCGCCAGGCAGGCGACCGCTCGGCGGGGAAGGGCGTACATGACGGCAGCTCCTGGGAGGTGGGGGCTACACCGGGCGTAGCCGCCACATCACTCTAAAACACGCACACCCCTGTCCGTCGCGCTTTCACCAACCGCCACATGGTCACCAGTTGGCCTGTGCGGGCGCCTCCGGCAGCGGCACCGACTCCGGGTGCATCACGTAGGTGATCCCACCGCTGTGCGGGAGCCAGGCGCGCTCGAACTGAGCGCGGTCGTAGGTCACCCGGACCTCGTCGTTGCTCGGGATGAGGTGCGAGGCGGGGTCGTTGGCGACCACGTCACCGTCCTCGTCGAAGCCGACGATCACCATCAGGTGACCGTTGGTGCCGTACCCGGCGCCGTCGAGCTCGTCCTCGTCGAACGACATCGACACCACCAGCGGGATGCCGGCCTTGATGAACTGCTCGGCCTCGGTCAGTGAGCGCAGCCGGGTCACGAACGCATCGAGCTCGTAGCGCCCGGCGTAGGCGGTGTTGAACGGCCAGTTGCCCGCCCCGTCGTAGGCGTAGTCGAAGGTGCCCCGCGCGGCATGGTCGACCCACGGGTCCTCCGCGGGCTCCACCCACGCGTAGTCCTCCGGGGTGGGCCCGGTGCCCCAGTACCGCAGCACCATGGCTGTCGAGGTCGGACTGCACCACGCCTCGCCCCCGCCGTCCCACTGCGGGTAGTGCCCGATGTGCTTCTCCTGCGAGTACGCCGGGACGTCGAGCACGATGCCCTCCGCGCCGCCGGAGGGGCTCGGAGCGGTGACCTCGTCGGAGTCGGGCAGCGAGGACGCCATCGCGCCCACGTTGTGCACGGTGACCGGGATCCCGGTGCCGGCCGGCCTCAGCAGGGTGACCCGCAGCTGCCAGGTCGACATGCTG
>Ga0075331_1000111_pt1 | contig 16268 bp, 9 predicted proteins | sample MayberrySE_TuleA_FD_120090 | JGI IMG/M metagenome (GOLD analysis project Ga0075331, IMG submission 120090) | Natural and restored wetland microbial communities from the San Francisco Bay, California, USA, that impact long-term carbon... | ecosystem: Environmental > Terrestrial > Soil > Wetlands ... | reverse complement strand
TGACCTCGTCGGCGAACGACGACAGCTGGTCGACCATCGTGTTGACCGTGCTCTTCAGCTCGAGGATCTCGCCACGGGCGTCGACGGTGATCTTCTGGCTCAGGTCACCGCGGGCGACCGCCGTGGTCACCTCGGCGATGTTGCGCACCTGGGCGGTCAGGTTTCCGGCCATGAGGTTCACCGAGTCGGTCAGGTCCTTCCACGTACCCGCGACACCGGGCACGTCCGCCTGACCGCCGAGGATGCCGTCACTGCCGACCTCTCGGGCCACCCGCGTCACCTCGTCGGCGTACGCGGAGAGCTGGTCGACCATCGTGTTGATCGTGGTCTTGAGCTCGGCCAGCTCACCCTTGACGTCGACGGTGATCTTCTGGCTCAGATCACCGCGGGCGACCGCCGTGGTCACCTCCGCGATGTCGCGCACCTGGGCGGTCAGGTTTCCGGCCATGAAGTTCACCGAGTCGGTCAGGTCCCGCCAGGTCCCGGCCACACCGGGTACGGCGGCCTGGCCGCCGAGGATGCCCTCGGTGCCGACCTCACGAGCGACCCGGGTCACCTCGTCGGCGAAGGTCTGCAACGTGGCGGTCATCGAGTTGATGGTCTCGGCGAGCTCCGCGACCTCGCCCCGCGCCGTGACCGTGATCTGCCGGCTGAGATCGCCCTCGGCGACCGCCTTTGCCACCGAGGAGATGCCTCGGACCTGACCGGTCAGGTTCGACGCCATGATGTTGACCGAGTCGGTCAGGTCCCGCCACGTGCCGGAGACACCGCGTACGTCGGCCTGGCCGCCCAGCCGCCCATCGGTTCCCACCTCACGTGCCACCCGGGTGACCTCGTCGGCGAACGACGACAGCTGGCCGACCATCCGGTCGACGGTCTGCTTCAGCTCGGCCATCTCTCCGGCGACCTCGACCGTCACGGTGCGAGACAGGTCACCGTCCGCGACCGCGGTCGTGACCAGCGCGATGTCGCGCACCTGCGCGGTCAGTCGCGACGACATCGTGTTGACCGCGTCCGTCACGTCGCGCCAGCTTCCCGCCGCGCCGCGGACGCGCGCCTGACCGCCCAGCTTTCCCTCGGTTCCCACCTCACGAGCGACCCGGGTGATCTCGTCGGCGAAGGTCGCCAGCTGATTCACCAGGCCGTTGACGTCGCGGGCGATCCGCAAGGGCTCTCCGCGCAGGGTGAGCCCGTCGACCCGGAGGTCCATCCGCTGGGTGAGGTCGCCCTCGGAGACGGCGGCAACGACCCTCCCGAACTCCGTGGAGGGCCGGACGAGGTCGTCGACCAGGTGGTTGGCGGCGTCCAGGCACTGGGCCCACGCCCCCTCGCCGACCCCCGGCAGGAGCCGCTCCGAGTACCTGCCCTCGCGGCCCACGACCCGTGCGACCCGGCTGAGCTCGACCGTGAGGTGCTGCTGTCGTTCCGCGACCTCATTGAACACCGAGGCGATCTCGGCCATCAGATCGTCGCCCGTGATCGGCATGCGCTTGCGGAAGTCACCGTCGCGTATCGCTACCAGGGCGTCCCGCAGACGGAAAAGTTGACCGTCCTCTCCACCGTGGGACGGCTCAGCCGAAGTACCGTTGGACCGGTCTCTCGTCGAACGCGCAGACGGCTCGCCAGTTCGCTTGGTGCGCCCCCCACTGCTGGTCATCGAGGACCTCCTGCCCCGCGGCCACGGCCGCCGCCACCACGAGTCTGTCAGCATCACCGGAGATCGCCTAGGAAACCACCAGCACCGATGAGAAACCTGCCGGCGCGTGCACACCGCGTCTTCGCGGCGGACGAACGATCCGTCGCCGAGGCGCGACGCTTCGTGCGCGACCATCTCGACGAGTGGGGCGTGCGCGACGCTGCGGACAGCGCTGTCCTGCTGGTGAGTGAGCTCATCACGAATGCTGTCGTCCATGCAGGCACCACCACTCGTCTGGAGCTGCGACTCGACCAGGGCAACCTGCGCGTCGACGTCGAGGACCGGCATCCGACCAGGACGCTCCCGATGCTCGGCCCCGTCCCCTCGCCCGACTCCGAGGGCGGGCGCGGGCTGCTCATCATCTCCTCGTTGGCCTCGGCCTGGGGGGTGGAGTACAGCGGCAACGCCAAGCGGGTGTGGCTGCGCATCGACCAGGTCCTCGGCCCGGCTGCACCTTCCACACCCACCACGAGCGTCCCGGAGGACGGAGCGGCCCGGGTGGGGGTGGTGACGCTGTCGCCAGGCACCGACGAGATCGCCTCGTGGAACGACGACGCGACCGCCCTTCTCGGCTGGACGGCGGCCGAGGTCGCTGGAGAGGCCTACACCGACCTGCTGGACGGCGAAGGCGCCGACGGTGCGTCGCGGCCGAACCGCCCGCGCCTCGACGGCATGTTCTGGCAGGGCATCTACGCGCTCCGCCATCGCAACGGGTCGACCGTCTCGGTGTTCGCCTCCCACATCGGCGGGTCAGCGGACATGCGCGGCGCGGCCGCCAGGGGCCCGGTCCTGCTGCTCGTTCCAGCGGCCCACCGTGCCTTGCTCGAACGTCCGCAGGCGTCCCCTGCGCCCGGCAGGAAGGGATCGGAGCCGCTCGGTCTGCGGGACGAGGCGCTGGTCCGTCTCGCGATCGACGACTACCTGACGCTTGCCGTCGAGCGCGTCCGTGACCAGCTCTCTGCCGACTCGGCGTACCTCCTGCTGGTCAGGGAACCGGACGACAGGCTCGAGGTACGCGCTCTCAGCGGCCTCGCGGAGTCGCTGCTGGGACAGCGCCTCGATGCCCACGACGCGGGCGTCCTCGACCAGCGCTCCAGCCGCCTGCCGCTCGTCGTACCCGACCTCGCCGAGCGGGAGGACCCCCTGCTCGCCGGAACCGCGCTGCGGTCACTGGTCAGCGCGCCGCTGGTCGTCGAGGGCCGGGTCACCGGCATCCTCGCGGCCGCGTCGCTGCGGCGCGACGCCTTCACCAACGACGACGCGGCGCGCCTGCACCGGTCCGCCGACACGCTCGCGATCGCGGCCGAGCGTGCCCGTCTGCAGACGTCGTCACGCGAGCAACGAGGGTGGCTGTCGTTCCTCGCGGAGGCGAGCGACCTGTTGGCCGGCTCCCTCGACCGCGACATGATCATGGCGATCACCGGACACATCGTGGTGCCGAAGATCGCGACCTGGTGCGCGTTGCACCTCGACGACGAGCGAGGACGCCCGGTGCTTCAGCAGGTCTGGCACGAGGACGAGCGGCTGCTCGACCCGCTGCGCGCGGCGTTCGAGGTCAGCCCACCGGGTACGTCGCCCGTGGCCGGCGATCCGCGGCTCCGGGGCGTCGCCGTCGGCATCCCGCTCATCGCACGAGGACGACGGATCGGCACGCTGACCCTCGGACGCCGGCCGGGTAGACCGTTCAGCGGCGAGATCCTGTGGGCCTCCGAGGCCGTGGCCCGCCGGGCGGCCTTGGCCATCGACAACGCGCGTGCGCACGGTGATCTGCAGGCCGTCGGACGGGCGCTCCAGCACAGCCTGCTGCCGACCTACATCCCGGAGGTGCCGGGACTCGACATCGGCGTGGTCTACGAGGCCGCCGGCCAGCACAACGAGGTCGGCGGGGACTTCTACGACGTGTTCGCCGTCGGCGGTGGCCAGTGGTGCTTCGCGATCGGGGACGTGTGCGGGACGGGAGCGGAGGCCGCCGCCGTCACCGGCCTGGCGCGGCACACGCTGCGCGCGCTCGGACGCGCAGGCTTCCCGCTCGCCGACACGCTCGAACGGCTCAACGCCGCCATCCTGGACGAGGGCAACCGTGCCCGCTTCCTGACCTTGCTCTACGGCCGCCTGCGGCCGCGGCCCGACGCGAGCGCCGCGCTGACGATGATCAGCGCCGGACACCCGCTGCCCCTGGTCGTGCGTCCGGGTCCGACGGTCGTCGAGCTCGGGCGGCCGCAGATGCTGCTCGGGGTGGTGCCCACCGTCTCCTACACCGCCGAGGAGCACGTCCTGCACCGCGGCGAGATGCTCGTGGCAGTGACCGACGGGGTGCTCGAGCGGCGTGCCGGCGCCCGCGTGTTCGGGGACCACGGGCTGGCCACGGAGGTTGCGAAGGTCGGGTCGTACCCTGCACAATTCGTGGCCGACCGGGTGCGACGTGCCGTGGTCGACTTCGCACCGCAACCTCAACGTGACGATATGGCTGTCCTGGTCATCCGCGCCGGCCCCGAACCCGTGGGGCAGGCCGGTGGACCCGGTGCCTGGCCTGCCTGATTTGCTCTATCTCATATTTGAGATACGGTGACTGCCCATGACTGACGACTACCTCGCGCGGATCGGCAAGCTCATCCGCGATGCCCGCAAGCACCGCGGCTGGACGCAGACCCAGCTCGCGGAGGAGCTCGGCACCAGCCAGAGCGCCGTCAACCGCATCGAGCGTGGTCACCAGAACCTCTCGCTCGAGATGCTCGCCCGCATCGGCGACGCCCTCGACTCCGAGATCGTGTCCCTCGGCGGCGGCCCCACCCACCTCCGGGTGGCCGGCGGCACGAAGCTCTCCGGCTCGATCGACGTCAAGAGCTCCAAGAACGCCGGTGTCGCCCTGCTGTGCGCCTCGCTGCTCAACAAGGGCAGCACCACGCTGCGCAAGGTCGCGCGCATCGAGGAGGTCAACCGCCTGCTCGAGGTGCTCGAGAGCATCGGGGTCAAGACGCAGTGGATCGGCGACGACCTCGAGCTGATTCCGCCCGACCGGCTCGACCTGCGGCACATGGACGCCGAGGCGGCGCGGCGTACCCGCTCGGTGATCATGTTCCTCGGCCCGCTCATGCATCGCGAGGACGCCTTCGAGCTGCCGTACGCCGGCGGCTGCGACCTCGGCACCCGCACCGTCGAGCCCCACATGTCGGCGCTGCGGCCGTTCGGGCTGGAGGTCAAGGCGACCGAGGGCAGCTACCACGCCAGCCTCGCCCGCACCCCCGCGGTGGGCCGGCCCATCGTTCTGACCGAGCGTGGCGACACGGTGACCGAGAACGCCTTGATGGCCGCCGCCCGGTACCCCGGCGTGACCGTCATCCGCAACGCCAGCAGCAACTACATGGTCCAGGACCTGTGCTTCTTCCTGGAGAAGCTCGGCGTCCGCGTCGACGGCATCGGCAGCACCACGCTGACCGTGCACGGGCTCTCCGAGATCGACGTCGACGTCGACTACGCCCCCTCGGAGGACCCGATCGAGGCGATGAGCCTGCTTGCCGCCGCGATCGTGACCGGCTCCGAGATCACGATCCGCCGCGCGCCCATCGAGTTCCTCGAGATCGAGCTCGCACTGCTCGAGGAGATGGGTTTCGTCTACGAGCGCAGCGAGGAGTACGTCGCCGAGAACGGCCACACCCGCCTGGTGGACCTGACCACCAAGCCGTCCGAGCTGCACGCGCCGCTCGACAAGGTGCACCCGATGCCGTTCCCGGGCCTCAACATCGACAACCTGCCGTTCTTCGCGGTCATCGCCGCCACGGCCAAGGGCCAGACGATGATCCACGACTGGGTCTACGAGAACCGCGCGATCTACCTCACCGACCTCAACAAGCTCGGGGCCTCGGTGAAGCTGCTCGACCCGCACCGGGTGATGGTCGAGGGCCCGACCCGCTGGCGGGGCGCCGAGATGATGTGCCCACCGGCGCTGCGGCCCGCCGTCGTCATCCTGCTCGCGATGCTGGCGGCGAAGGGTCCGTCGGTGCTGCGCAGCGTCTACGTGATCAACCGCGGATACCAGGACCTGGCCGAGCGGCTCAACGCGCTCGGCGCACAGATCGAGACCTTCCGCGACATCTGACGCGACCGGCAGTGCTGTCGGCGCCGTCGGGCTAGTGCCGCACCAGCCTGTGCTCGAGGGCGGTGTCCTCGGAGAAGCGGCGGGCCGCCGACGCGGGCTCGCGGATACCCGCGGCCGTGCCCCGGGGCACGGCTCGGTCCACGCCGATGGTGGCGCGGAGGACCGCGGCCCCGACCAGGATGCCGGCGACCAAGTCGGTGAACCAGTGCCAGCGCAGCGTCAGTGAGGTCATCACCATGACCACGCTCAGCACCGCGACGGTCACGACGAGCAGGTTCCGAGTACGCCGTGACGCGCCGGCGTAGCGGCACCACAGGTAGGCGGCCAGCCCGTAGACGAGCACGACGTTGGTGGTGTGCCCCGAGGGGTACATGACGCCGCCCTCGAGGAAGCCGGGCTCCCCCTGCAGCGGGGCACCCCGCTCGAGCCCGAACTTGAACACGGCGACGAGCAGGTTCGCGGCAACGACACCGAGACCCGCCACCAGCAGCGGGCGGAAGGTGCCCGCGCGGCGGCTCGCGAGCAGGGCCACGGCTGCCAGGATCGGCAGGCACACCGCGCGCTGGCCGACCCGGTCGACCATCTGCAGCACGGGCCGCCAGCCCGAGAGGTCCCGCTCCCCGTTGAGGGCGACGTCGACCGGCCGCAGCGGTCCGGCGACCAGGGCGGTCAGCACGCCGAAGAGCAGCAGGAGGCCCGCACTGACCCACAGCGCCCGTGCCAGGGGTGCCGAGGGTGCGACATGGCGCAGAAGCGCTGACGCCCGTAGCACGGTGCCTCCCATGGGGCTGGTGTGTCGAACGACCCTGGGACGTCCGCGAGTACGTCGGGTCCGTATGCCCATTCTGCTACCCGTTCGCAACAGGCCGCACGCCCAGCAGCGGGAGACGTCGGCCACAACCCACCTCGGCGCCTACGTCAGCGCCCACGTCAGCGCACTGGGCGGAGACGGCTAGCGTGGTCGTGTGACGAGCGCACACCCCACCCGCCCCGGTCCGACGACTCGTGTCCGGGTCAGCGAGGTGAGCGGCACGCAGCGGTGTCCCCGCGAGGACCGGCTGGCGACGGAGGAGCCGCTCGAGATCCGGTTGAGCTGGCCGGGTGCCCCGCCGCAGCGACTGGCCGTGACGATGCGCACACCGGGGCAGGACTTCGAGCTCGGCGCCGGCTTCGTGCTGGGTGAGGGTCTCGCGGACATCGATGCGGTGCGGGGGGTGTCGTACTGCACCGACCGCGCCCTCCGACCTGACCAGACCTACAACGTCGTCACGGTCGCGCTCGACCGGCCGCCCTTGCGGGGTCTCCCCCGGCGTCAGGGTGCCGTGAGCTCTGCGTGCGGGGTGTGCGGCAAGGACAGCCTGGACTCCGTCACGGAGTTCGGCGGGATGCCGGTTCCCGAGGGGCCGGAGCTGCCCGTAGAAACCCTGCGGGCACTGCCGGACCTGCTGCGCGCGCACCAGCAGCTCTTCGAGCGCACCGGCGGTCTGCACGCGGCAGGCCTCTTCACGGTGGCCGCCGAACCGCTCCTGGTCCGCGAGGACGTAGGACGTCACAACGCCGTCGACAAGCTCGTCGGGGCGTGCGCGCTGCAACGGGTCGACGCGCGCGGGGGGCTGCTGTGCACGAGCGGGCGGGCCGGGTTCGAGATCGTGCAGAAGGCCGTCCTGGCGGGCATCCCCGTCGTGGTGGCGGTCGGAGCGCCGTCGAGCCTCGCCGTCGCCTGCGCGCAGCGTTTCGGTGTCACGCTGGCCGGGTTCACCCGGGCCGACCGGTGTGTGATCTACGCGGGCGAGGCGCGCGTCGGCGTGTGATCCGGGGATGTGTCGGCGCCGCCGTCTAGCGTCGTCGGCGTGCGCATCCTTCACACCTCCGACTGGCACCTCGGTCGGTCGTTCCACCGGGAGGACCTGTTGTCCGCGCAGGCCGCATTCGTCGACCATCTGGTCGCGACGGTGCGCAGCGAGCGGGTCGACCTGGTGGTGGTGGCCGGGGACGTGTTCGACCGCGCACTCCCGCCGGTGGACGCCGTCCGGCTCGCCTCCGAGGCACTGCGCCGGCTCGCCGCGGAGCGGGTTCGGGTCGTCGTCACCAGCGGCAACCACGACTCGGTCCATCGGCTGGGGTTCGCCGCCGAGCTGATCGATGCTGCCGGTATCCACCTGCGCACGCAGGCCGCCACGGTCGGCCGGCCCGTGCTCGTCGACACGGCCGACGTACCCGTCGCCGTCTACGGCATCCCCTACCTCGAGCCCGACGCGGTGCGCGAGCCCTGGCAGCTCTCCGAGCGCACCCACGCCGCGGCGCTCTCCGAGGCGATGGCTCGCGTCGGCGCCGACCTGACCGGCCGCCCTGCCGGCACCCGTTCCGTCGTCCTCGCCCACGCCTTCGTCACCGGCGGGCAGGCCAGCGACAGCGAGCGCGACATCACTGTCGGCGGCGTCGCCTCGGTCCCTGCGTCGGTGTTCGATGGTGCCGACTACGTCGCGCTCGGGCACCTGCACGGTCGGCAGGCGATCACCGACACGGTTCGCTACTCCGGCTCCCCGCTGGCGTACTCCTTCTCGGAGGTGCACCACGTCAAGGGCTGCTGGCTCGTCGACCTCGGGATGCAGGGCGTCGAGGCGGTCGAGTTCGCGCCCGCCCCGGTGCCGCGCCGCCTCGGTGTGCTCCGAGGGCGGCTCGAGGACCTGCTGAGCGACCCCCGGCACGCCGATCTCGAGGACCGCTGGTTGCAGGTGACACTCACCGACCCGCGTCGGCCCGCAGACGCGATGCGCCGCCTGCGTGACCGGTTCCCGCACACCCTCGTGCTCGGCTTCGAGCCCGAGCGGGTCGATCCGGCCCTACCCGACCCCGTGACCAGGGTGCGCGGACGCAGCGACGTGGAGATCGCGTCCGCCTTCGTCGCCGACGTGCGCGGTGAGCCTCCCACGGCCGACGAGACCGCCCTGCTGCAGCAGGCCTGTGACGCGGTTCGTGCCGCCGAGGTGGCGTAGTGCGGCTGCACGAGCTCGAGGTCCGCGCCTTCGGCCCGTTCGCCGACACCGTCCGCGTCGACTTCGACGCGCTCGGCGACAGCGGCCTGTTCCTGCTGTGCGGGCCCACCGGCAGTGGCAAGACCAGCGTGCTCGACGCGGTGTCGTTCGCCCTCTTCGGCCAGGTTCCCGGCGACCGGGACAAGGCCAAGCGCCTACGCAGCGACCATGCCGACGAGGCCGTCGGCCCGCGTGTGGTGCTCGAGGTCACCCTGCGCGGCCGCCGGATGCGCGTCACCCGGTCGGCCGAGTGGCACCGCCCCAAGAAGCGCGGCACAGGCCGCACCAGGGAACCGGCCAAGGTGCTGCTGGAGGAGCACCTCGACGGGGCCTGGATGCAGCGCAGCAGCCGGATCGACGAGGCCGCCGACCTCCTCGGCAGGCTCGTCGGCATGACGGCGACGCAGTTCTGCCAGGTGGCGATGCTGCCCCAGGGGCAGTTCGAGACGTTCCTCAAGGCCGGATCGCAGGAGCGCCACTCCCTGCTCGAGCGGCTCTTCGACGCGCAGCGCTTCCGCGCGATCGAGGACTGGTTGATCGAGCGACGCAAGACACTGAGCCGCACGTCCGCCGACCACGAGGCACGCTGCACGACTGTCGTCGCGCGCATCGTCGAGGCCGGCGGTCAAGCCGCCGAGCACCACGACGACGACGCGGACCGGCTCGAGGCGGGGGTCGACGAGGGGGCCCTCCCGTGGTCGGCGGAGGTTCGCGACGGCGCGGTGAGCGCACTCGCCACCGCTCGCACGCACCGCCACGACGTCGACCTGACGGTCAAGCGTGCCCGCAGCGAGCGCGACTCGGCACGCGCCCTCGACGACCTGCAGAAGCGCTACTTCGACGCACTCGCGCGCCGCGAGCGGTTGGAGGCACTCGGCGACGACACCCGCCGACTGGTCCAGGAGGTGGCCGACGCCCGCCGAGCCGAGGTCGTGACGCCGGTCGCGGAGCTCTATGAAGAGGCGCGCGACCGCGACCGCCGGGCGCGGGAGCGGGCTGCCGCCGCGCACGAGGGGTCCCGGCCCTTGCTCACCGCGACACTGAGCGAGCAGGTCGCCGACCTGTTCCACACGGATGAGCCGCACGACTGGCCGCTCGATGGCCTTGCAGCCGCCGTCACAGCCGCCTCCCGCGAGGTGGCGCGGCTCAACGCACTGCTGCCGGCCCAGGTCGAGCTCGACGAGACGTCGAGGCTGGTCCGCTCCGCGACCACCGAACGCGACGCGCAGCAGGCCAGGCGCGATGCGCTCGAGAGCACATGGGCCGGACTGCGCGAGCAGCGGACCGATCTCGTGGCCGAGCTGGCCGATCTCGAGGCGCGTAGCCAGGACCCCGACGCGCTGAGCCACCGGCTGCAGCTCGCCGAGCAGACGCTCACCGCCGCCAAGGAGGCCGAGCGGGCACAGACCGAGCGCGCCGACGTGGCGGAGCTGGTCCTGCGTGCGACCGACGACGCTCAGCGGGATCGCGAGGCCTGGCTCGACGTCCGGCAGCGCCGGCTCGACGGTATGGCGGCTGAGCTCGCGGCCGGCTTGAGCCCCGGCTCGACCTGCCCGGTCTGTGGCTCGTGCGAGCATCCGTCACCGGCCGCTGCCGGCGAGCAACCGGTGACCGCCGAGGACGAGCGGGCGGCCGAAGCGCGCTACCACGAGCGGGAGGACGCTCGGCGTCGCCTCGACGCACAGCTGCGCGAGACCGAGGCCGCGGTGGCCTCCGCCCTTGGTCGAGCAGGCGGTCTCGACGTCCGCGCCGCTCTCACAGAGCGTGACCAGCGCACCCGCGAGCTCGAGCTCGCGGGTGTGGCCCAGCGCCGTCGCCTGGCCGCACAGCAGCAGCTCGACGAGCTCGACGTCCGCGAGTCCGAGGCAGCGAACCGCTCCGCTCGGCTCGACGCTGACCTGGCCGCGCTCGACGAGCGCAGAGCCCAGCTGAGCCGGCGGCTCGAGCAGCTCGAGCGCACGCTGGCCGATGCGGTCGGCGAGGCGGCGACGCTGTCGGAGCGGCTCGACTCGGCGACCCACGCCGAGAGCACCCTGCAGCACGTGCACCAAGCCGTCTCCCGGTGGCGCGACGCCTACGTCGAGCGGACTGCGCGGGCACGACGGCTCGAGGCGGCGCTGCAGGCACAAGGGATCGACGACCTCGAGCACCTACGCCGGGCGGCGCTGCCGAGCGCGGAGCTGAGTGCCCTGGAGTCGCTGGCCGACGAGCGGGCAGCGGAGCAACGGCACGTCGACGAGCTGCTCGCCGACCCCGCGCTCGCCGAGGCGGCAGCCGCTCCGCGCGCCGACGTCGACGAGCTCGAGCGCCGGCTGACCGACCTCGAGCGAGACCGGGACGCCGCGGTCACCGCTGAGGCCGAGCTGGCCCGGCGGGCCGACCGACTCGAGCGTCTGCACTCCGAGCTCGGCGCCGAGGTGGCCGCGTGGCAGCCGGTACGCGCGGCCCTGCGTACCGCGGCCGCACTGGCCGCGGTCTGCGCGGGCACCTCCACCGACAGCCCCGACCGGGTGCGCCTCTCCTCCTACGTCCTGGCTGCCCGGCTGTCCCAGGTCGTCGACGCCGCCAACGAACGACTCGACCGGATGACGGCCGGCCGTTACCTGCTCGAGCACACCGACGCCCGCGGCGTCGGGGACCGGCGAGGGGGCCTGGGCCTGCGGGTGCGTGACGGGTGGACCGGCGAGAGCCGCGATCCGGCGACGCTGTCCGGTGGTGAGAGCTTCATCGCCTCCCTCGCGCTGGCGCTGGGGTTGGCCGACGTGGTGGCACACGAGGCCGGTGGCGTCGAGCTGGGCACGCTCTTCGTCGACGAGGGCTTCGGCTCGCTCGACGCGGATACGCTCGATGAGGTGATGGACGTTCTCGACGACCTGCGCAGCGGCGGCCGGGTGGTGGGGCTGGTCAGCCACGTCGCCGAGCTGCGCTCGCGCGTCAGCTCTCAGCTGCAGGTGCGCAAGGGCCGCACCGGATCCACGCTGGCGCAGCTGTGACCGCACGCGCCTGGGCCGTCGTCGACCTCGACGGGGTGCTCGCCGATGTGCGCCATCGGCTGCATCACGTGGCGAACCGGCCCAAGGACTGGGAGGCGTTCTTCGCCGCTGCGCCGCAGGACCCGGTCCTTCCGGAAGGACGGGCTGTGGTCGAACGTCTGGTCCGTGACCATGACCTGCTCTACCTCTCCGGCCGCCCCCACCGGTACCGGCCCGACACGCTGGAGTGGCTGCGTCGGCACGACCTCCCCGACGCCCCCCTGCAGCTGCGGCCCGACGGCGACCGACGGCCCGCTCGCCAGGTGAAGGTGGCTGCGCTGCAGCGACTCGCGGTGCAGCGACGGGTCGCCGTGCTCGTCGACGACGACCCCGCCGTCTGCGCGGCCGCAGAGACAGCGGGTTTCACGGTCTTCCGCGCCACCTGGATGGCGGAGCAGCCGACCCTGTTCGAGGCGCAGGAGACCGACGGCCGCACCTGAGACCCGCCGAGCCCGGAGTGGTGTCACGTACGCCGTCAGGCACTCTGGTTAGAGTCCCCCGTATGGCCTCGACCCATCCGATCGACCCATCGTTCCTGGCCCTTCCGCTGAGCCGCCTCGCCGACGCGGCGCTGCAGCGCGCCCGTGACTTCGGGGTCCAGCACGCCGACTTCCGGCTGGAACGGATCCGCACACAGGACATCTCGATGCGCGACGCGCGCCTGGAGGGCGCGGTCGACGGGGAGGTCCTCGGGTTCGCCGTCCGCGTGGTCGTCGACGGGACCTGGGGCTTCGCCTCGTCGGTCGAGCTGACCAGCGACGCCGCGGTGCGTACCACCGAGCAGGCGATCAATGTCGCGCGTGTCTCGAAGCCGATCAGCTCCGAGGCCGTCGAGCTGGCGCCCGAGCCCGTCCACGCCGACGCCACGTGGGTGTCGTCGTACGACGAGGACCCCTTCCAGGTGCCACTCGCGGACAAGGTCGCGGCGCTGGCCGAGTGGAGCAGCCGGCTGCTGGTCACGAAGCCGGTCGAGCACACCTCGGCCGTGCTCAACCAGGTCTTCGAGAACAAGTTCTACGCAGACCTCTCCGGCACCACCACGACACAGCAGCGCGTGCGGCTGCAGCCGGTGGTCGAGGCGCACGCCTCTGACGTGGCGTCGGGTCGTTTCGACTCCATGCGCACCCTGGCACCGCCCGCGGGCCGGGGCTGGGAGTACCTCACCGGCACCGGCTGGGACTGGGACGCCGAGCTGGACCGGCTCCCCACCTACCTCGCGGAGAAGCTGGTCGCGCCGACGGTCGAGCCAGGCAGCTACGACCTCGTGATCGACCCCTCCAACCTGTGGCTGACCATCCACGAGTCGATCGGCCACGCGACCGAGCTCGACCGGGCGCTGGGCTACGAGGCCAACTACGCGGGTACCTCCTTCGCCACGGTGGACCACCTGGGCACGCTCCAGTACGGTTCCCCCGCGCTGAACGTCACCGGGGACCGCACGGTCGAGCACGGGCTGGCGACCGTCGGGTACGACGACGAGGGGGTCGCGGGTCAGGAGTGGGACATCATCGACGCCGGCAAGCTGGTGGGCTACCAGCTCGACCGGCGGATGGCGCGGATGATGGGCCTCCCCCGCTCCAACGGCTGTGCCTTCGCCGACTCGCCCGGCCACATCCCGATCCAACGGATGGCCAACGTCTCGATCGCCCCGGCAGCCGACGACGTGACGACCGGCGATCTGATCGGTCGGGTCGAGCACGGCATCTACGTCGTCGGGGACAAGTCCTGGTCGATCGACATGCAGCGCTACAACTTCCAGTTCACCGGCCAGCGCTTCTTCAAGATCGAGCACGGCAGGCTCGCGGGCCAGGTGCGCGATGTCGCCTACCAGGCCACGACGACGCAGTTCTGGCGGTCTCTCGACGCGGTCGGCGGGCCCGGCACCTGGGTCCTCGGCGGGGCGTTCAACTGCGGCAAGGCTCAGCCGGGTCAGGTGGCGCCCGTCAGTCACGGGTGCCCGCCCGCGCTCCTGCGCGACATCAACATCCTCAACACCGCCAGCGAGTCCGGCCGCTGACCCTCCTCACGGAAAGGTTCCTCGTGACCCCGACCCCGCAAGAGCTCGTCGAGCGTGCGCTGGCGACCACGACCTCCGACGGGTGTGTCGTCGTCCTGCACCACTCCACCAGCGCCAACCTGCGCTGGGCCAACAACACGCTGACCACCAACGGCGTGCTCGACGACTCCACCGTCACCGTGATCGCCACACGCGGAGACGCAACCGGCACAGCGGCCGGCGTGATCTCCCGCAGCGCGAGCAGCACCGACCAGGTCACCGCGATCGTCGAGGCAGCCGACGCCACCGCGGTGGCCGCCGCTCCCGCCGAGGACGCCGCTCCCCTCGTCGACGGCGACGCGGCGGCGGACTGGGACGAGCCCGCGGCCCAGACCTCGATCGACGTCTTCGACCGGTTCGCTCCCGCCCTGGGTGAGGCGTTCGGGCGGGCCCGTGACGCCCGCGAGGTGCTCTACGGCTATGTCGAGCACGACGTCACGACCACCTATGTCGGCAGCTCCACGGGCCTCCGCCTGCGCCACGTGCAACCGACCGGGCACGTGGGGATCACGGGCAAGGATGCCGACCTCGCTCGCTCGGCCTGGGTCGGGCAGGCCACGCGCGACTTCTCCGACGTCGACGCGCTCGCGCTGTCAGCGGAGCTCTCCCGTCGCCTGGGGTGGGCCGAGCGGAAGGTGGATCTGCCCGCAGGCCGCTACGACACCGTGCTCCCGCCGGCGGCCGTCGCCGACCTGCTCATCTACCTGTACTGGACCGCTGGTGGCCGGGACGCCCACGAGGGGCAGACCGTGTTCAGCCGGGCAGGCGGCGGCACCCGGGTGGGCGAGCGGCTCGCCGCAAAGCCCGTTCGGCTGCACTCCGACCCCGCCCTTCCGGGCCTGGAGTGCGCGCCGTTCGTGATGGCGACCGCGTCCACGTCGAGCAGCAGCGTCTTCGACAACGGCCACCCGCTGGCACCGACCGACTGGATGCGCGACGGGCAGCTGCGCAGCCTGCTGCAATCGCGACACTCCGCGGAGATGGCCGGTCTGCCGCACACTCCGGCCATCGACAACCTCGCGCTCACCATCGACGGCGCACACGGCTCACTGGACGACGTCGTGGCCGGGGTCGAGAACGGGTTGCTGCTCACCTGCCTGTGGTACATCCGCGAGGTCGACCCGCAGACGCTGCTGCTCACCGGACTGACCCGCGACGGCGTCTACCTCGTGGAGAACGGTGAGGTGACGGGGGCGGTCAACAACTTCCGTTTCAACGAGAGCCCCGTCGACCTCCTCGACCGGTTCAGCGCCGCGAGCGCCACGACGCCGGCGTTCTCCCGCGAGTGGGGAGACTACTTCCCGCGCACCGCGATGCCGACGCTGCGGGTACCGGACTTCAACATGTCCAGCGTCTCCCAGGCAAGCTGACCGGCGCCGGTCGACCGGGCCAGGAGCTCTCACGCCTCCGGGACGCCGCCGGGGATGGGTGCCTCGGGGTCGTACGGCGTCCGGGTCAGAACGAAGGTCGCGAGGTCGAGGTGGGAGACGCTGCCGTCGCGGCGGCGCGCGACACGCATGGTCTCGCCGGTGAAGTAGCCGTCGCGCCCGACGAAGGTGTCGTCCCCGTCCGGGCGCAGCCGCGACTGGCGACCGCCTCGCAACCCGTCCAGCAGCAGGTCCCCGCCCGCCACAGACAGCGTGTAGGCCGTGTTGCCCCAGTGCCACACGCCCAGCAGCTCGGCGACGCCGGGCTCCAGCGAGGCCGTCGGCACCCACGCGTCGCCGAGCAGCGGCTCGTGCGTCACCAGCGTGTCGACGAGCGACTGCAGCAGCGCCCGGCCGTCGAGGCCGGAGGTGCCGTTCGCCAGCAGCACGGCGCCCACCCGACGGCTCGGGTCGCCGAAGACGCCTGCCAGGAAGCCGGGCATCGACCCGCCGTGTCCGACGAATGCGGCGTCGCCGAACCGCACCAGGTCGAGGCCGAGGCCGTACCCGGTCGTCATCGCGAACTCGGGCGCACCTGACTGCGGCGTGCGCATCTCGGTGACGGCGTCGGGTGAGAGCACGGCGGGGTCAGGGTCGAGCAGGAACGCCAGCCATCTCCCGAGGTCCGCGACCGTGCTCCACAGCTGTCCGGCCGGGGCCATGGCCCCGGTGTCCTGAGCCGGTTCGTCGGTCAGCGTTCCCGCGAAGGGGTGCACGGAGTACCCCGCCGCGTGCGGTGGCGTCGGGTCGTAGGACGTCCGGGTCATGGCGAGCGGTCGCAGCAGCCGGTCCTCGACCGCTTGCCGCCAGGTGCACCCCCGCAACCGCGCCACCAGCTCGCCCAGCACGGCGTAGCCCAAGTTGGAGTAGTGGAACTGCCGGCCCGGCGGCAGGACGCCCGCGGCCCCGACGTGCGCCGCGGCCAG